>Ga0335397_10000125_pt1 | contig 84237 bp, 74 predicted proteins | sample MAT04_FD_205740 | JGI IMG/M metagenome (GOLD analysis project Ga0335397, IMG submission 205740) | Freshwater microbial communities from Lake Fryxell liftoff mats and glacier meltwater in Antarctica - MAT-04 (spades assembly) (version 2) ...
GCCAGATGCTCGGGGCGCCACCGCCTGGCCCACGGCGCAGCCGGCCAGGGCTCTGCCTGTGACCTTGAAACGCCCGCCGCTGCTGGCCGGCCGCGACGCGGAACTGGCGGCCGTGCAAGAGGCCTGGCCGGCCAAGTGGACGTGTTTCCACCTCTACGTGATCCTGGACATCTTCAGCCGCTTCGTCGTGGGCTGGCTCATCGCGCCTCGCGAGTGCTCGCAGCTGGCCCAGCAGCTCATCGCCGACACCGTCTCGCGGCACAACGTGGAGTCGGTGTTTCTCGGGTCCAAGGAATTTTTGTTTCAGATGCAGGCGCGGCTGTCCAGCGGCCAGCCGCTGCGCAATGTGCCGCTGCTGCAGCAGCGCCCAGTGCGGCGGCCGTTGGCGCATTGGCAGGAACAGTTCCCCCGCGATGAAGGCATCTGCGGGGCGGTTGCCAGCGGGCGCTACCGCATGCTAGAGGTGGCTGACGGTTTTGGCGTGAGCCTGTCCACGGTCAGCCGACGCCGCGTTGGCTGACATCGTGCGCATTCGAGCCGGGTAGCGCTGGCGGCCTGCGAGAACGAGTACGTCGATACTTTCCTGGGTCCGGGTCTGGCCGGGACTCCCAGTTCGCGGTCCGCGCTGACAACGGCCGCCATGAACTCACCGTCTCGACCCTGAAGCGACATCCGTTTTCCCGATTGCACCGCCGCAGAGCGGTCGCTCACACGTCATCGGTTGTCGACCGCAGGCGGCTGACGGAGTTAAAGAGCGTCGAACCGGGCGTGAATGCTGCTGAGATTCGACCGCGTGGCACGCCGCTGTCCACCCGTTTGTTGCAGAGCCACGGGCTCAGCGCGAAGCAGGTAGCCCGCCTGGCCGAGGGCGGTTGGCTTCAGCGCCTGGGGCGCGGTGCCTACTTGCTGCCCGGCAACCCACTCAACCGCGATGCCACCCTGTCCTGGTTGGCGACATCCGTCCCCGGCCTCCATGTGGCAGGCAAGACCGCACTGGCCTGGCGAGGCGTGCGGCACAACCTGGCCTTCAGGGAGCGGCTGGTCCTCTGGGGTGACAAACCGATGACGCTGCCGACGTGGTTCACGGCGGCCTTTTCCGCTATGTACCAGGCCACTCACCTGTTCGACGACGGGCTTCCTGCCGGTCAAGGCCTACGCTCCTAGCGCCATTGCCGGCGGGCCGTGCAGACCTGGTGGTGTCCACCCCTGAGCGCGCCGTGCTGGAGCTCCTCAGCGACATCGGCAAGAGTCAGGGCCTTGAGGAGGCCCGCCATCTCGTGGAAGGCGCGCGGGCGCTGGGCGCCGACGTTCTGAAGGCGCTATTGGCCCATCTCACGCGCATCAAGGTGGCCCGTCTGGCGCACGCGTTCGCTGAAGAATTGGGTCTGCCCTGGGAGGCGCTGGCGCGCCGCCACAGCGAACGCCTGGGTGGCAGGCTCCGATGGGTGTCGGCCACCAAGACTGGCGAACGCCTCAATCTGAAACGGCCAACATGAAAGCCGACTACGTCCGCACCGTGCAGTTGTTGCTGGCTGTCGCGCCGGCGGTCTTTGACACGCGAGCGTTCGCGATGAAGGGCGGCGCAGCCCTCAACCTCTTCCTGCAGGACATGCCGCGCCTGTCGGTCGACATCGACGTCGTGTTCGTTCCACACGAGTTGCCACGCGACGAAGCGCTGCGCGCCATCGGCGATGAGTTGGCAGCAGTGGTGCTGAAGTCAAGGTCGAGGTGAACTTCGTATTCCGCGGGACGGGGCTGCCGCCCGAGCGCAGGTCACCAACGCCGGCCGCACAGCAGATGGTCTCGGCCAACGTCGAGATCCCCATACTGGCTGCGCCCGAGCTGTACGGTGGCAAGCTGGTTGCGGCATTGGACCGGCAACACCCTCGCGACCTCTTCGACGTTCGAAGTCCAGGCAGTAGCTCGACGAACTGGCTGCGCGGCTGGAACGGGCGACTTAGGCGCCTGCCACGCGCAGTTTGAAGCGCAGGCTCATCGGCGAGCCCGGCGTTGCCTTCAAGCCAGAGCGCGAGGAACCTGAGCGTTCGGGACAAGGGCATCTATCGAGCGACCACCTGCGCGGCGTGCGATCTGGGGAAAACAGGCGAAAACTGCGGCCGGATGTCTCTGTTGAACCGGCTGGAGCTTGTTGATTAACAACGATTGTTACCCGTCAGACCCAGTGCTGGCCGATGTGCCTCATGGGTCTCATGGGTCTCATGGGTCTCATAACCCCCAATGTGCGGCAGTGAACGGACGCGCGCACCGCGAACCGGGATGCTGGCGGCATGAACTCTGCAATTGAACGCGGCGTGCACGGTCGTGCAGCGCCGCAGTTATCGACGAGCCCTGCCCTCGCAGCGCGCCAGCGACCGACAGCCTTGGCACACCGCCCCAGCCCGGGCCGCGGGCTGGATGCCTTTGATGGCGGGCTTGCGGTCAAGGGCGCGAGCCACGCATTCCTGTCCATGCCGTTCGATGCCATGCGGTTTCAGTACGCCAGTACCGTCAGGGCCGGCCTGATCGAGCGATCCCTCCTCGCGTCGGCCCAGTTGGAGCGCACGCTCGCCACGCTGGAGAAACTCATCCTGGGACCACTTGCACGGCAACGCTGAGGCAGACGCGCTCGCATCGAGGAATTCGTCAACAAGAAGCCGGTCTGCAGCGGACACCTCGCGGCGCCAGTCTGAATACCCAGGACACCCCATGAACGACAAAGTCAGCAAGTCCCTCGTCACTGAACCGCCGGTCTGGCTGATCACCGGTTGCTCCACAGGCTTCGGCCTGGAACTGGCCAAGCAGGCCATCGAGCATGGTTATCGCACCGTGGTCACCGCGCGCGACCCGTCCAAGTTGCAGGGCTTTGGCGCCACCGACCAGGTGCTGGTGCTCAAGCTCGACGTCACCCAGCCCGATGCGGTGGACGCCGCGATCAAAGCCACTGTGGACCGCTTTGGCCGCATCGACGTGCTCGTCAACAATGCCGGCATCGGCTACTTCGCTGCCGTCGAAGAGAGCGAAGAGGACGAGGTGCGCAAGATGTTCGACGTCAACCTGTTCGGCACCGGCCGCATGATCTGGGCCGTATTGCCCGGCATGCGCCAGCGCCGCGCCGGTTGCATCGTCAACCTCTCGTCGTTGGCAGGGCTGCGTGGCTTCCCGGCGATGGGCTACTACAACGCCACCAAGTTTGCTGTCGAAGGCCTCTCTGCCGCGTTGCGGCAGGAGGTTGAGCCCCTGGGCATCCGTGTCATGGTGGTCGAGCCCAGCGGCTTTCGCACCGACTGGGCCGGGCGCTCGGCGAACGAGAGCAAGCAGCAGATCGACGACTACATGGCCACCGCCGGCACCGTCCGGGCTGCCGTGCGCGCGGCCTCAGGCAAGCAGCCGGGCGACCCCGTGCGCGCCGCCAAGGCCATCGTCGCGGCGGTGGCGTCGGGAAACCCGCCGCACCACCTGCTGCTCGGCAACGACGCCTTCGAAGGTGCGATGGCCAGGCTCGACCACCTTCGCCAGGACTTCGCGGCGGGTGAAGCAGTGGCGCGGGCGGCAGATTTTCCGAAGCCGAACGCCGGCGTTCTGGGCTGACCGCGGTGAACGTTGTGTCTCGACCCGGATACGGCCGCATGCAGAACTGGACAGCCAGGGACATCGCGCCGCAAAGTCGGCGTCAGCCCCGCAGTCCCGCCGGCGTGGTGGGTGCGGTCCTTCTATGGGTACTTGCCTTGAGCACCTTCGCCATGCCCAGTCACGCCACTGAAGAGCCCGACTACCAGGTCGTTCGCCAACTCGAAGACGTCGAGGTGCGCCAATACGCCGGCTACGCCGTCGCAGAGGTCGTGGTGGCCGGTCCGGCGGCTGAAGCGGGCAACCAAGCTTTCCCGATCCTGGCGGGCTACATCTTCGGCAAGAACAAGGGCGAGCGCAAGTTCGCGATGACGGCGCCGGTGACGCAGGTGGCTGCGCCGGTGAAACTGGAGATGACGGCGCCGGTGACGCAGACCGCCGCGCCTGGCGGCTTCGTCGTGCAGTTCGTGCTGCCCAAGGGCGTCACCGTGGCCAGTGCGCCCGAACCTCTGGACGCACGGGTCCAATTGCGCGAGGTGGTGCCAGCGCAGGTGGCCGTCATCCGTTACTCAGGCTTCTGGTCGGCATCGAACGACCAGGAACATCTGGCCAAGCTGCAGGCGGCCCTGCGCGCTGCCGATCTGACATGGACGGGTGAGCCTGTGTACGCGCGCTACAACGCGCCGTTTACGCCTTGGTTCATGCGTCGCAACGAGATCTGGTTGCACATGGCGCAGGCCCGCTGACCTTCAAGCACCATGAGCATTGCGCCCCGGTCTGGGTATGGCTAGAAGCGTCTCAGGACTGGGTTCGCGCCATGGCTGCCATCGCTGCGGGTAGCCCGATGGCGGGGGTCGCCGCGCCGCACCCTGTCGGGTCCAGACCTTGGCTTGCCCACTATCCCAAAGGCATTCCTGCGCAGATTGACCTTGGCGCATACGGGTCGCTGAGGGACTTGCTCACCGTCGCTTGCGGGCGATTTGCGGATCTGCCGGCCTTCGAATCGATGGGCCAGGCGATGACGTACCGGCAACTCGACGTCGCCAGCCGCTCGTTCGCGGCCTGGCTGCAGAAAACTGCGCGGCTGCAGCGCGGCGACCGCGTGGCATTGGCCATGCCCAACCTGTTGCAGTACCCGGTGGCGCTGTTCGGCGCGCTGCGCGCCGGATTGGTGGTGGTCAACACCAACCCGCAGTACACCCCGCGTGAATTCGAGCATCAGCTCAACGATTCCGGCGCCAAGGCCATCGTCGTGCTCGAGAACTTCGCGGCCACCTTGGCCCAGGTGGTCGGGTCAACAGCCGTGCAAACGGTGATCACGACACAGGTGGGTGACCTGCTGCCGCCGCTGCGGCGCTGGCTGACCAACGCGGTGGTCAAGCACGTCAAGAAGATGGTGCCGCCCTGGCGGATGGAGCACACCGTGGCATTCAACAGCGTGCTGGCCATCGGCAGCAGGCATGCGCTGGACGATGTGGCGCTTGCCCACAGCGATCTGGCCGTCCTGCAGTACACCGGCGGCACCACCGGTGTGCCGAAGGCGGCGATGCTCAGCCACGGCAACATGGTGGCCAACGTGCTGCAGGTGGCGGCCTGGATCGGGCGCGACCTGCAGGACGGCGTGGAAACTCTCGTGATCCCGTTGCCGCTTTATCACGTGTTTGCATTGACCGGCGCCCTTGCTTTCTTCAGCAAGGGGACGCGGGCCGTGTTGATCGTCAACCCGCGCGACATGCCGGACTTTCTGAAGACACTGAAACACTCGCGCCCGACGGCGATCATCGGTGTGAACACGCTGTTCAGGTCCATGCTCGACGCACCGGGGTTCGCGGCGCTGGACTGGAGCCGCCTGAAGCTGGCGGTGGCTGGCGGCATGGCGGTTCAGCAGGTGGTCGCCCAACGCTGGAAGGACGCCACGGGGACCCCTCTGGTGGAAGGTTATGGCATGACCGAGAGCGCGCCGGTGGCGATCGCCAACCCGATCGACATCGTGCAGTGGAGCGGCCAGATCGGCCTGCCGCTGCCCAGCACCGAAGCCGCGATCCTCGACGAGGACGGCAGACCCGTCACTGTCGGTGGGCTTGGTGAGATCGCTCTGCGCGGCCCGCAGGTGATGCAGGGCTACTGGCATCACCCCGAGGAGACCGCGGCCGCGTTCACGGCCGACGGCTGGCTGCGCACGGGCGACATGGGCGTGATGGACGAAGAAGGGCGCTTTCGCATCACCGACCGCAAGAAGGACATGATCGTGGTGTCGGGCTTCAAGGTCTTCCCCAACGAGATCGAAGACGTGCTGGGGTTGCACCCCGGTGTGCTCGAGTCGGCCGCGATCGGCGTCGCCGACGAGCGCACGGGCGAGGCCGTGAAGGTGCTGGTGGTGCGGCGTGATGCCGCGCTTGGCGAAGCCGAACTGCTGGCCCATTGCCGCCAGCATCTGACTGGCTACAAGGTCCCGCGCTTCGTCGAACTCCGCGACCAGGTGTTGCCGAAGACGACCATTGGCAAGGTGTTGCGGCGCACGCTGCGGGATGAGGACAGAGCCGCGCGTGACCGGCCGGCATCTGGCCCCGCAGCTGAAGGTGTGCCTCCAGTTGGCGTCTGACCCCCAGCCCGCGCGCCTGCTCACCCTGCGCGACGGTCGGCGAGTGACGCTGCGCGCAGTGCTCGGGTCGGATGCGGCCGAGATCGTTCAGGCCTTCGACAGGCTGTCAGCCGATGCGAAGTACTCACGCTTCATGGCGCACAAGAACCGGCTCAATCCGGCGGCGCTCGAACGCGGCCTGCATCCAGTGCCCGGGCAGGCCTTTGTGTTCGTCGCGACGGTGCCGGCCAGCGACGGCTTCGACATCGTCGGTGCCGCGCAGTATGTGCGCGCCAACGACATCGATGACCGCGTCTGTGAGTTCGCCATCACGGTCGCCGAGGACTGGCGCGGCAGCGGCCTGGCCGTTCACCTGCTGGCCAACCTCGTGCGGCGCTCGCGACGGGATGGCTACACCACCATGGAGGGGCTGGTGATTGCCGACAACCGCCCGATGCTCGCCTTGGCCAGAAAGCTCCGGTTCAAGGTGGCCAGAGTGCCGGGTGACACCAGCACGGTGCGGGTCGAGCGACAACTTGCGCGGGCAGAACGACCGTCGCGAGCGACATTGGCGCACGAGTCCCCACCGTCGAGCGCGCGCGATGCTGTTCGTCCCGACGCATCTTGACCTGGGTCAACCACGGATCACACAGGCCGGGCAACATCACCCTGCGGCGTGCCCCGCTGCTGAAACGTCAGTCGCCGCGTCGGACTTGCAACGCATCGCGGTGCAGTTCTCTTCCTTGAACCCGCGAGGATGCGAATGCCCCAAGCCAATGCCCCGGCACAGGCTCACGCTCACAACGGCCCGCTGGCCGATGCGCGCCCTGCGCTCACGCTGCATGTCGGCAGCGACGAACCCCTCGGCGCCCGGCGCAACCGGCTGCTGGCTTGCCTGCCCGAGCCGGTCTGGCAACGCTGGCAGGCGCAGTTGGAAGCCGTTGACCTGCCGCTGGGCAAGGTGCTGTGCGAGCCCGGCGAACGGTTGACCCATGTGGTCTTTCCGACCACCGCCATCGTGTCGCTGCTGTACCTGACGCAGAACGGCAGTTCAGCCGAAATTGCCGTGATCGGCAACGAAGGCATGGTGGGCACCTGGCTGCCGATGGGCGGGGGCACCACGCAGTCGCGGGCGGTCGTGCAGAGCGCGGGCCGCGGCTTTCGCTTGAGTGCCGACGTCCTGCTGGAGGACTTCAACCAGTCGGGAGCAGTGATGCATCTTCTGCTGCGCTACTCACAGGCATTGCTGACCCAGACCTTCCAGACAGCAGTCTGCAACCGCCACCATTCGCTTGAACAGCAACTCTGCCACTGGCTGATGCTGAGTCTTGACCGCCTGGCATCGAACCACATTGTCATGACGCAGGAACTGATCGCCAACATGCTGGGCGTTCGCCGCGAAGGCGTCACGGCAGCCGCAGGTCGTTTGCAGCAGGCCGGCTTGATCACCTACCACCGCGGCCACATCGAGGTGCGGGACCGCAAGGGCCTGGAAGCGCGCAGTTGCGAGTGCTACCGCGTCGTCAAGAACGAGTACGACCGTTTGCTGCCTGCGGAGATCGCCATCTGAGATCGACGGTTGTGTCTCGCGGCAGCAGCGTGATCGGGCTGGGCAGGCCGGGTTGGGCTATGGCCCGCGCGGCAGCGTCTGCTTGAGCGTGTTGTCGCGAGACAGGAAGTGGTGGTACAGCGCCGCCAGCGCATGCCCGCCAATGAGGAAGTAGCCGATCGTCCCTATCGTTTCGTGCACCTCCTTCAGCTGCCCGGCGAGCTCTTTGCTCTCGGACAGCAGTGCAGGAAGCTGCATGCCGAAGAACGGAATCGGTTTGCCGGCAGCGCTGAGAGCGCCAGGATCGTCAGACCGAGCATGAAGTGCCACGTCTTGAGCGCGTCGCGCGGCTCACCTCCCTTGGGATACAGATCCGTCAGGTTGATGCAGGCATAGACCGCGATCAGGACCGCCAGCGTCAGCCAGTGCAGGCCGATCGCCAGGTTTCCGCAGCGGTCTGTTGCTTGCGGGGCCATCAGTTCGAGATCCTGCTGCCCGGCGTTGGCGCTGCTCAATGCGCCAGCGTCATCGTGTCAACCACGTTGCGCACGCCCGGCGTGCCCCAGGCGGAGTGGGTCGCCGTGTCGCGCTCGTCCCAGCTGTGCACCGTGCCCGACAGCGTCACATCGCTGCCGTGCACCGCGACCGAGATCGCGGGCGGCGTGAACCGAGGGTTCCCACTTGAGTTCCGCGTTGACCTCCGGCCGCAATTGGCTGTCTGTCTTCAGGGTCGCAATTCCTGCTGTTGTCGCCCAGCGCAGCTTGATGCTTCGCGAGTGCAGGGTCTGTGCGTCTGCGTGCGTCGAGCAGGCGAATGTCCAACTTCTGCGGCCTTTCGCGCGGCACGGCTAAGGGCCCGGCGCTTCTTGCCGTCAGTCCTGAAGTCAGTCCAGAAGCACGAGGTGCCCGTGGTCCTGTGCTGCCTCGATCTCCGCAATGGGCAGTGCGACCGAACTCTGGCCGCGCGCGCCCCAGATGATGTCGATCGAGCGCCCGCCGTCGATTTCGACCAGGCAGGGCCCGATGGGAATGTGCAGCTTGCGGCCGGTGCCTGCCCGGTAGAAGACCGGACCAGTGATGCGTGCGTGATGGGTCGTGATGTCCATGCCCCGTCCTTGTTGACCTGACAGTTCCGCGCCGTGTCGCTACTTCAGCAGACAAGGCTCATCTTGTGGACGACGTTGCGGAGGCCCGCACTCGCCCCGGCCGAGCGAGTGGCCAGGTCGCGTTCGTCCCAGCTGTGCACCGTGCCCGTGAGAGTCACGGCACCACCTTTGACCGCGACCGGGATCTTCTGCGCATCGGCGGCAGGCAAAGAACGGGTCCTGCCGATGATGTTCTTGGCCGACTGCGCGATGCCGACGTCCGAGCGTTTGCCGAATTCGCCGGTCTTGACCTTCATCTCCAATGCCAGCGCCTTCACGCCCGCCACACGCTGGGCTCAGCACACCATCCTTCACTTCCACGCCGATCTGCGCGGTGTGCACCGCCCCCTCCCACTGGAGTTCGGCCATCACGTCTTGCCGCAGTTGCGAATCGGTCTTCATGATGACGGTTCCGAAGGTTTTGCGAGAGCCTGAGGATTGCTTCTGCGCGCGAGCTCGTCTGTACGCAGGCAAACCCATGCCGCAAGGTTTTTCCGCTGTTTGGCCAGCCTGGGTACGCTGCCGCACCGTCTGGGCCGCTCAACGCGGCCACCATGTCGTGTCGGGAACGATGTCGAAGCCTTGTCGGTGCTCCAAGCCCTTTTCACCAGACCCATGGACATGCACATGACAGACAACGCCCCCAACGGACGCGGATTCGTCACCCTGCTCGAGGCCTTCCGCGCCAGCGGCGGCACGGCGCCCGGAGACACCGTCGCCCGCCTGCTGGAGGACCACCACCGTGGCGAGGGCCGCGCAGGCCTGACAGGCGTTGACGTGAACACCTGAGCCCTCCTGGGCGACGATGCACAAGGTTCTCACCCAGGGCTTCAGCACTTTCCTGCGCCGCCGGCATGCGCAGCGGCACTTTGAGCGCCGGCCGCTGCCGGGCACGACGGCTCCGAAGGTGCCCGTGCTCCTGGCACCAGAAGCGCCGGCGCAGGGCCTTCTGGCCGCCGCCGCCGGCGAACCGGCTGACGCACTCGCGCTGCTCCAGTCCCAGGCCGACGGGCTGGACGCCACCGAGGCTGCGCGCCGCCTGGCGCGCGACGGCCCCAACGAGATCCAGCACGAGCCGCCTTTGCCCGCCTGGCTGCACCTTTGGCGTTGTTACCTGAACCCGTTCAACGTGCTGCTGACGGTGCTGGCGGTGCTGTCCTTCCTGAGCACGGATGCCAAGGCCACGGTGGTGATCGGCGTCATGGTGGCCTTGAGCACCACCATCCGCTTCGTTCAGGAAGGCCGCTCGCACCGCGCCGCCGAAAGCCTGCGCGCGATGGTCAGCAACACGGCCACCGTGTTCCGCCGCGTTGCGGGCGAATCGGGGGCAGCGGCCGCAGCGGCCGCGACGGTGCCGAGCCCGCCGCAAGAGATCCCGCTGCGCGATCTGGTGGCTGGTGACGTCGTGGCCTTGTCCGCGGGCGACATGATCCCGGCCGACTGCCGCGTGCTGAAAGCGCGCGATCTCTTCCTGGCGCAATCGGCGATGACGGGCGAATCGATGCCGGTGGAGAAGTTCGTGCTGGCTGCTGGATCTGGGGTGCTCGGCGCAGGGCCAGGCAGCGGCCCGCTCGATCAGCGCAACCTCGTGTTCATGGGCACCAACGTGGTCTCAGGCACGGCGTCGGCGCTGGTGGTGGCCACCGGCGGTCGCACCACTTTCGGCATGCTGGCAGCGCATGCCAGTGCCACCGAAACCACGCCCAACGCGTTTCAGGCCGGGGTCAACAGCGTCAGCTGGCTGCTGATCCGATTTGCTGCGGTGATGGTTCCGATCGTCTTCCTCGTCAACGGCTTCACCAAGGGCGACTGGCTGCAGGCTTTCCTGTTCGCGCTGTCGGTGGCCGTGGGCCTGACGCCAGAGATGCTGCCGATGATCGTCACCAGCACGCTGGCCAAGGGGGCCGTGCGGCTGTCGCGCAAGAAGGTCGTCATCAAGCGCCTGGACGCGATCCAGAACTTCGGTGCAATGGACATCCTGTGCACCGACAAGACCGGCACGCTGACGCAGGACCGCATCGTTCTGGCGCGCCACGCCGACGCCTACGGCCAGGACATCGACGAGGTGCTGAACTTCGCCTACCTCAACAGCTACTACCAGACCGGGCTGAAGAACCTGCTCGACCATGCCGTGCTCGAGCACGTCGAACTGGCGACCGAGCTGAAGCTGAAGGACGCCTACCGCAAGATCGACGAGGTTCCCTTCGACTTCGAGCGTCGGCGCATGTCGGTGGTGGTGGCCACGCTGCAAGCGGGCCAGGAGCAGCACCACGAACTCATCTGCAAGGGCGCGGTGGAGGAGGTGCTGGCCATCTGCACGCATGTGCGCACGCAAGAGCCCACCGATGCGAGCCTGGACGGCGAGCGCGCCATGCCCACGCTGCGGTTGGATGCGGCCTTGCTGGCCCGCACGCAGGCCGTGACGGCGGGCCTCAATGCCGAGGGGTTGCGCGTGGTGGCCGTGGCCTTGAAGACGCTGCCGCCCGACCAGACCGCGTATTCGAAGGCCGACGAGTCGGGCCTGACCCTGATCGGCTACATCGCCTTTCTCGACCCGCCGAAAGAAACTGCTGCCCCGGCCCTGAAGAAGTTGGCGGCACACGGCATCACCGTCAAGGTGCTGACCGGTGACAACGACCTCGTGACAGCGCAGATCTGCCGCCAGGTGGGCCTGCCCAGGCGCGCCGGTGATAAGGTAATGCTGGGTTCGCAGGTCGAAGCGCTGAGCGACGACGCGCTGAAGGCCGCCGCCGCATCGCACAGCATCTTCGCCAAGCTCTCGCCGCTGCACAAGGAGCGCATCGTGCGCGCCCTGCGCGCCAGCGGCCATGTGGTGGGCTTCATGGGTGACGGCATCAACGACGCGCCGGCGCTGCGCGCGGCCGACATCGGCATCAGCGTGGACAGCGCGGTGGACATCGCCAAGGAAGCCGCCGACATCATCCTGCTGGAGAAAAGCCTGCTGGTGCTGACTGAGGGCGTGGTGGAGGGCCGCACCACCTTCTGCAACATGCTGAAGTACATCCGCATGACGGCCAGCTCCAACTTCGGCAACGTGCTCAGCGTTCTGGTGGCCAGCGCCTTCCTGCCTTTCCTGCCGATGCTGCCGCTGCAACTGCTGGTGCAGAACCTGCTGTACGACATCGGCCAGACCGGCATCCCCTTCGACAACGTCGATGCGGAACTGGTGACCCAGCCGCTGAAGTGGAACCCGACCGACATCGGCCGCTTCATGCTCTTCTTCGGGCCCATCAGCTCGCTGTTCGACATCATCACGTTCGGCGTGCTGTGGTGGGTGCTGGGTGCCAACAGCCTGGCGCAGCAGGGCCTGTTCCAGACGGGCTGGTTCGTCGTCGGCTTGTTGACGCAGACGCTTGTCGTGCACATGGTGCGCACGCCCAAGTTGCCCTTCGTGCAAAGCCGCGCCGCCGCGCCGCTGATGGTGATGACGCTGGCCATCATGGCCGTCGGCCTGTGGCTGCCGTTCTCGCCGCTGGCCGGCTACTTCAAACTGCAAGCGCTGCCGTCGGCCTACTACGGCTGGCTGGCGGCGATCCTCATCGGCTACTGCGTGCTGACGACGCTGATGAAGCGCCTGTACATCCGGCGCCACGGCTGGCAGTAGCGTGAGCGATGGCACGGCGGGCGGCGGCCCGGGGGACCCGACCCGGCGGCACAGCGCGAAAGCGGGTCTTGGGTGCGGCAACGAACAGAAATCAGCGGGCCCGCACGCGCACATTGCGGCTGCAGCCCGACGCGCGGTGTCGGCGGCCAGAGCACACCGTTCCAACCATCGACCAAGGACCCCCAAGCCATGACCTACCAAGGTGAACGCGCGCGCACGCCAGCCATCGAGGCCGGCCGATGTTTCGAGGTCTTGAAGGTCAGGCTTGACGCCGATGGCCACATCAGCGACGTGTTGTGGAGCGAAGTCGATGCCCGGTCCGGCCACGATGTTGCAGCCAAAGTCGTGGCCCCGACGGCCGACGTGGTGGATGCCATCCACGACGGCGCACAGGTGGCCGCTGTGTTTGTGGCGACTGCAGCGCGCCTGCCTAAACGTCCGTTCGTGGTGTTCGAGCATGGCGATGGCCGTGAAGGCATCGCGCTCGATGCAACGCCAACGCCCGGGCGCACGCTGGCCGACATCGCCCGCCTGGACGATTCACCATGATTGCCTTCGAGATCAGCGACATGACCACCCCGCGCTGCGGTGGTGCCATCACCAAGGCGCTGAAAGCCGTTGACCACTCGGCGCTGGTCCGGGTGGACCTGGCGACTTTCACAGTCGAAATCGAACCCAGCAGGGCCAACGCGCGGCAACTCAGCGACGCCATCAAACAGGCAGGCTATTCGCCGGTGGCAGCGTGACCTCGTGTTTGTCGCCGACCCCACACGCCTGAAGTGGGTGTCGGCAGCCCAGCGTCCAACCCGCCATCACTCGCGGCTGTCGCAGACAGTGGGTGCGCTCAAGTCCGCCGAGGTCAGCCTGGTCATCAAGCCATGAACGGACCTGATCCGCAGCAGTCGGACCGCGTGCCAGCCGATGTCGTGAAGCTCGGCTTCGTCAGCCTGCTGACGGACCTGAGTTCCGAGCTGATCTTCTCGGTCTTTGCGGTCTTCTTCACCAGCGTGGCCGGCGCATCCAGTGCCCTGCTGGGCCTGATCGAGGGGCTGGCGGACTTCTCGGCTTCTTCGCTGAACTACCTGGCGGGGTGGTTGTCCGACCGCAGTGGCAAGCGCAAGGCCTACGTCCTGGCGGGCTATGGCTTTTCGACGCTGGCCAAGGTGATCCTGCTGGTCACCAGTTCGGTGCTGGGCTTGAGTCTTTTTCGTGTGATCGAGCGGCTGGGCAAGGGCTTTCGCGGGCCACCGCGCGACGCGTGGCTGTCTTCCATAGCCCGGCAGCAGACGCGCGGATTTGCCTTCGGTGTGCACAAGGCGCTGGACAAGGCCGGTGCCGTGCTCGGCCCGCTGGTCGCGTACGGACTCTTGTCCTGGCTGGGCGAATCTCCAGACACCTACCGCGTGCTCTTCTGGGTCGCCTTTGTGCCGGCATTGCTCAGCATCGCGCTGTTGTCGCTGATGAAGGACCAGCCCGGCGAGCCGCATGCGCGCGAGAGCCTGTCCCGCAACTGGGCCGCGCTCAGCCCCGGTTTCAAGCGCTTCCTCATCCCGGCCGGTGCTTTCGCGCTCGCGTACTTCAGCCTCGGTTTTCTGCTGCTGCGCGCCCATGGCTTGGGCTTTGGTGTCACGCAGATCGTGCTGCTGTATGCACTGTTCAACGCCACCTGCGTCATCGCTGCGCCGCTGGTGGGCCTGCTGGGGGACCGCATCGGCCGCAGCGCCATCGTGATGCTGGGCTACGGCATCTATGGCTTGATCAACGTCTGGCTGATCTTCGCCAGCAGCCGCTGGGAGATCGTGGCCGCGTTCGCGGCTTACGGCTTGTTCTATGCCATTGACGAGGCGCAGAGCAAGGCCTTCATTGCCGACATCGAACCCGAGCGCCGCGCCAGCGCCGTCGGCATCTACAACTTCGTCACCGGCTTGCTTTACCTGCCCGCGTCGCTGGTGGCCGGCGTGTTGTGGGCCACCTCACCCGCAGTGGTGTTCTCGCTGGCCGCGGGGCTCGCCGCCATCGCCATCGCCTTGTTTGCCGGGCTGAAGCCGGCGGGCGCACAAGCCGTTCCATCGCCCCAGAGTCAGACGCCATGACAGCCCAGGCGCGCGGCGCGGCCACCAGCCGCCCAGGTTCGATGGCGCACAGAGGGCCCGCCTGCGATCGCGTATATCGGCCCCACACCACCCCACACTCCACCACCCACGGCGCGACATGAACGACATCACCCATCGCCTGCAGGCCCTGGGGCAAAGCCTCTGGCTCGACGCCATCAGCCGCCAGCTGCTGAAGAGCGGCACCCTGGCGCGTTACATCGCTGAGTTCTCGATCACCGGCTTGACCTCCAACCCGACGATCTTCGAGCGTGCGATCGCCGATGGCGACGGTTATGACGAGAGCATCCGCGTTCTCGATGCCTCGGGCACGGTGGGCGAAGACTTGCTCTTCGCGTTGGCGCTGGAAGACCTGAGCCAGGCCGCGGACCTGTTGCGCCCCATCTTCGACGCCAGCGGCGGTGCTGACGGCTGGGTGTCGCTGGAAGTCTCGCCGCTGCTGGCCGACAACGCGGCGCACACGATCCAGGCCGCCGATCGGCTGTTCGGCCGCGCCGCGCTGGCCAATCTGCTGATCAAGATTCCCGGCACGCCTCAAGGCATCCAGGCCGTCGAGGAAGTGATCTTCGACGGCGTGCCCGTCAACGTGACGCTGCTCTTCTCGCGCGAACACTACCTGGCCGCAGCACAGGCCTACATGCGGGCCCTCGAGCGGCGCCAGGCAGCCGGCCTCGACTTGAAGGTCGAATCGGTGGCGTCGCTCTTCGTCAGCCGCTGGGACGCGGCGGTGAAGCTGGAGATCTCCCCGCCGTTCCACAACCGGCTTGGCATCGCGATGGCGATGCGTGCCTACCGCGCCCATCGCGAACTGCTGGCCAGCGAACGCTGGCAGCGGCTGGCCGCAGCCGGTGCGCGGCCGCAGCGGCTGCTTTGGGCGAGCACGGGAACCAAGGCCGCCACCGTGCCCGACACGCTGTACGTGCAGGCGCTGCAGGCCGCAGGGACCATCAATACCTTGCCGGAGAAGACGCTGCTGGCCTTTGCCGACCACGGCCAGGTCGGGACCGCGCTGCCAGCTGACGGCGGGTATGCCGATGCCGTGCTGGAAGAGTTTCGGCGCGAAGGTGTCGATGACGCGGCGCTGGCCGAGCGCCTTCAGCGCGAGGGCGTGGAGAGCTTCGCCGCGTCGTGGCACGCCACACTGTCGTGCATTCGGGAGAAGTGCGCGCCAGGGCCGGACTCAAGGCATCGGACGGCGTGAATCAAGCGGCGTGCTGCTTCACCCAGGCGATGTACTTGTCCATCCAACTCTGCAGGAACACCTTGCTGCCGAGGCCCAGGTTGCCACTGCCGTCGAAAAGGCCTTCCTTGGTCTGGATGAAGGCCTCCGGCTGCCCCATCACCGGGACGTCGAGATAGGCCAGGACATTGCGCAGATGCTGTTGCGCCATGGCCGTGCCGATGGCGCCCAGCGACACGCCGATCACCCCGGCCGGTTTGCCCACCCAGGCGCTCTTGCCGTAGGGACGCGAGGCATGGTCGATGGCGTTCTTCAGAACACCGGGAATCGATCGGTTGTATTCCGCGGTCACGAACAACAGGCCCTGCGCGGCAGCGATTTCGGTCTTCAGCCGCTGGACCGACGCCGCCGGGGCTGCGTCGTCGTCCTGGTTGTACAGCGGCAGGTCCCCGATGGTGAGCTGCTTGAACGCGAAGTCGTCAGGTGCCAGCTTGACGATGGCGCTGGCCATTACGCGATTGAACGACTCGCGGCGCAGGCTGCCGACGATCACGGCGATGTGGGTGGTCTTCATGGGTGGTCAGAGCCTGGTGGATTCATGGTGGGTCGGGTCACGGCGAAAGAGCAGGGACAGCGGGAACAGCGACCGCGATGGCGTCGTCCACCTGCTTCAACCAGACGAAGGTGAGTTGCGCCCGCGCGTCGGCCGGGATGTCGTCGAGGTCGCGCTCATTGCGCGCCGGCAACATCACGGTCTTGATGCCGGCCCGCAGCGCGGCAAGCACTTTTTCCTTCACGCCGCCGATCGGCAGGACAAGCCCGCGCAGGCTGATCTCGCCCGTCATGGCCACGTCGCCGCGCACCGGCCGGCCGGTCAGCAGCGAGGTGAGCGCGACGTACATCGCCACGCCCGCGCTCGGGCCGTCCTTGGGCGTGGCCCCGGCCGGCACGTGGATGTGGATGTCCGACTTCTCCAGCGCCTCCGGCGCGATCCCCAACGCGGCGACGCGCGTCTTGACGAGCGAGAGCGCAGCCTGTGCGCTTTCTTTCATCACCTCGCCCAACTGCCCCGTCAGGATCAGCCGGCCCGTGCCCGGCGAGCGCGAGGCCTCGATGAACAGGATGTCGCCGCCGACGGGTGTCCACGCCAGGCCCGTCGCGACGCCGGGGATGCTGCTCCCCATCGCCAGATCGGCTTCGTACTTCGCCGGCCCGAGGATCGCGGCCAGGTCGGAGGGCTCGATCACCACGCGCTCCGCCTTGCCTTCGGCGATGCGCACCGCCGCGCTGCGAAAAACGCTGCCGATCTCGCGTTCGAGATTGCGCACACCGGCCTCGCGTGTGTAGTCGTCGATGATGGCCATCAGCGCTGCGTCGTTGATCGCACAACGCTCGGCATCGAGCCCGTTCGCCACCCATTGGCGCGCGACGAGATAGCGACGCGCGATCTGCAGCTTCTCCTGCGCCGTGTACCCCGGCAGTTGAATGATCTCCATGCGGTCACGCAACGGGCCAGGAATCGTGTCCAGAACGTTGGCGGTGCACAGGAACATCACGCGCGACAGGTCGAACGGCACCGCGAGATAGGTGTCGCGGAAAGTGGCGTTCTGTTCCGGGTCCAGCACTTCGAGCAGGGCCGACGCGGGGTCGCCGTGGAAGCCGCCGGCACCGAGCTTGTCAACCTCGTCCAGCATCATCACGGTGTTGCTGGTGCCCGCTTTGCGCAGGCTCTGGATGATGTTGCCGGGAAGCGCGCCGACATAGGTGCGGCGGTGCCCGCGGATCTCGGCTTCGTCGTGAACGCCGCCCAAGCTGACGCGCACGAACTTGCGCCCGGCGGCCTTCGCGATGCTCTGCCCGAGAGACGTTTTGCCCACACCCGGTGGGCCGACGAAGCACAGGATCGGGCTGCGCCCCGCGGGGTTGAGCTTGCGCACTGCGAGGTATTCGAGGATGCGCTTCTTGACCTTCTCGAGCCCGAAGTGGTCCTGATCGAGCGTGCGCCGGGCCTCGCTGATGTCGATGGCGGGGTCGATGGCGGAATCGAGGTCAGCAGTCCAGGGCAGCTCGGTCAGCCACTCCAGGTACGTGCGCACCATCGACGATTCGCCGGAGGCGTCGGACATCCGGGAGAGCCGTTTCAGTTCCTTGCGCGCAACCTTGTCCACCTCGGCGGGCATGCGTGCTTGCGCGATGGCATTGTCGAGTTCGTCGAGTTCTTCGGCCGACTCGTTGCCTTCGCCCAGTTCCTTCTGGATCGTGCGCATCTGCTCGCGCAGCAGGTGCTTGCGGTTGAGGTCGCCGATCGATTCCTGCGTGCGCTCGGTGACGTCGCGTGTCACCTTCAACACCTGGATGCGCCGGGCCAGCACGTCGAGCAGCTTGTCCAGGCGCGCCTTCAGGTCGAAGGTTTCGAGCAGGGCCTGCTTTTCTTCCGGCGTGTTGTCCATCAGGCTGCCGATCACGTCCGCGAGTTGCGCCGGGTCGTCGATGCCGCGCAATGCGGCCGCCATCTCTGGCGGTGCCTGCGGCAGCAGTTGCAGGGTCTCGAGGGCGCTTTGTTTGAGCGCGCGCCCGCGGCCTTCGATTTCGGCGTCGCTGTCCGCGGGCTCTTTCGCGAGGTCATGGGCGGGCTGATCGGCCGGCTCATCGACGTATTGCACGCGAGCCACCGTGAACGGGTGGCCGCTTAGAAATTCCGTGACCCGGAACCGGCGCAACCCTTTGACGACCGCCTGATGCGAGCCGTCGGGGCCGGTGAGATAGCGCAGCACGTCGGCACTCGTGCCCACCCCGTGGAGGTCGTCCGGGCCTGGTTCGTCCACATCGGGCTTGCTCTGCAGCAGCACGCCCAGCGGCTGCTCGAGACGAATCGCTTCCTGCACGGCGGCCTGCGAGCGCGCGCGACCGATGACCAGCGGGAAGATCGTGCCGGGAAACATCACGACGTTGCGCACGGGAAGGATGATCAACGCGTCTTCCGGGATCGGACGCGACGCTTCCGGCTGCGGCCGCGTGGCGGCGTCGGCAGGCTGCGCCTCGACGCTGATGTCCGGATCGATCGAGAGCGCGCTGCCCTCGGTGGATTGGGGCAGGGCACTCATCGCCAGTCCGCCCCGGACTTGATCAGCCGCAGGATCAGGCATCCGTGAAGCAACTCCGGCGGATCGAGTTCCAGCGCTCCTGCCGGAAGCAGGATGCGCCGCTCAAAGCTTCCGTGGGGAATCTCCAGGCGGCGAATGGCGTGGCGGCCCACCAGAGGCAGCGGTCGCAAGCCGCGCACGATGAGAACGCCGGGTTCGCTCAGCACCTGCAGACGCTCTGGCGTGACGCCGGGCATCGCAATGACGACGACGATCTCGCGTTCGTCCTCGAACACGTCAGCTGGCGGTTCCCAGGCCGCGGGCCGGCTTGTCGATGGCGTGGGGCGAAAAAACTGCTTCTGCAGCCGCTCGGCCTGGGCCGCGAGCTCGCACGCCTGGGCCCACATCAACAGCGTCGACTCTTGGGCACCGGCCATGCGCGTGGCTCCGCTCACGCTGCCGTCGCCCGATGCACGGCTGCGCAGGCAGTGCGTTGCCTCGCGTCGTCGCCGGCCGGCGCAAGTCGTCGGTCTTGCGGGTGAGGAACCTTCGATGTCATGGGCCTGATCGGGTGCAATGAACCGAAGGAAAATACTGCCCCGGTGCCGCGCTGTCTGTGCGCCGCCGGACGGACGAGCGATCGGCCTCCCTGTCGCTCCTCAGGCAGTTGACGTGGCCGCCGACATCGAATCGCCGGCCCGCGATTTCTAGGCTGTCGCCAGGCCAGCGCCGGCCAGGCCCGTATCACGGCCGAAGGTGCTGAGGCAGGCAGTGCCATCGGCCGGCTGGTCACGTTCAGTGGCAATGCCCACCCCGCATGCGCAACCCTCATCGCCGAAGGTGGCAGCGACGGCGGCGTGGGCGGCGTGGGCGACGTGGGCGACGGTGTCGGCGGCTCACTCAGCGTGGTGGGGGCTGCGCGCTTGACACTGACCGGCGTCAGCGGTGGTGCGACCTACGAGCTGCTGCGCTTCGACAACAGCGTCGGCTTCACGGCCAGTGACTTCAGCTTCAGCGGGCTGGCCGGCAGCTTTGATCTGCGCGGCGGCATGCTCGAATTCACCACTTCGGCGGTGCCCGAGCCTGGCTCGGCAGCGCGGTGGTCACTGGGACTCTTGGGTCTGCTCGGTCTGCTCGGTCTGCTCGGTCTGCGGCGGGTCGTGCGCGAGCGTCGGCAGCATAGGCATTGGGTGGCGCAACTGGGTTAGCCTTTCCGGCACGCGCAAGCCCAGCGCCCATCCTGAGACCAGCGCCATGACCCGACCCAACCTGATCTTCATCGTTGCCGACGATCTGGGCTACGCAGACCTTGGCTGTTATGGCGGCCGTGACGCCCGCTTCGGACCGGTGTCGCCGGTGCTGGACGCGCTGGCGGTGCGCGGCATCCGCTTCACCCAGGGTTATGCCAATTCCCCCGTGTGCTCGCCCACGCGTTTTGCGCTGATGACGGGCCGCTACCAGTACCGCCTGCGCGGCGCGGCCGAAGAGCCCATTGCCAGCAAGGCACGCGGCAACGCGGCACTGGGCTTGCCGCCGCAGCATCCCACGTTGCCTTCACTGCTGCGCAGCGCCGGTTATCGCACGGCGTTGATCGGGAAATGGCACCTGGGTTTTGCGCCGCACTTCGGCCCGCTGCAGTCGGGTTACGAGGAATTCTTCGGCCCGATGTCGGGCGGCGTGGACTACTTCAGCCATTGCGATTCCAGCGGCCGGCATGACCTCTGGCAAGGCGAGGCAGAACACTGGCAGGAAGGCTACCTCACCGATCTGCTGTCAGACCATGTTGTGCGTTATGTCGCAGGCGCGCCGCAGGACCAACCCTTCTTCATCAGCCTGCACTACACGGCCCCCCACTGGCCTTGGGAAACGCGCGACGACTCTGCCAAGGCGCCCACGATCAAGGACAACCTTTTCGACCTGGCCAGCGGCAACATCCACACCTACCGCCGCATGATCCACCACATGGACGAAGGCATCGGCCGCATCATGGCGGCGCTGGAAGCACGGGGCACAGCCGACAACACGCTGGTGGTTTTCACCAGCGACAACGGTGGTGAACGCTTCTCCGACAACTGGCCGCTGGTGGGCGGCAAGATGGACCTTACCGAAGGCGGCATCCGCGTGCCGTGGATCGCACACTGGCCGGCGCTGATCGAGCCCGGTGGTGTGAGCGCGCAACAGTGCCTGACGATGGACTGGTCGGCCACGATGCTGGCCGCCGCTGGCGTGGCGGCGGATGCGGCCTACCCGCTGGACGGCGTGTCGCTGCTGCCGGTGCTGCACAACCCGGGGCATCAGTTTCACCGCCCGTTGCACTGGCGCATGAAACACCGTGGCCAGCGTGCGCTGCGCGACGGCGACTGGAAGTACCTGCAGGTGGACGGGCACGAGTACCTCTTCAATATCCCCGCCGACGAACGCGAGCGTGCCAACCTTGCACCGCATGAACCCGCCCGCCTGGCCGCGATGCGCGCCGATTGGGAACGCTGGAACGCCAGCATGCCGGCCATCCCCGAAGAAGCCATCGTCAGCCTGGGATACTCCGTCAAGGACATGCCGCAGCGCTGAAGGGCAGACGCAGATGAACACCGACGCCGCTGACGACTTCCAGGATCTGCCCTCGTTGCTGGCCGCGCACGCACGCCAGCGCCCCGACGCCTTTGCCCTGCGTGAAGGCGCACAAACGCTGAACTACCGTGGCTTGCACGACCGGATGGACCGTGTCGCCGCCACGCTGCAGCAAAAGGGCTTCAAGCCGGGCGACACGCTGGCGGTCTGCGCGGACTCGTCCATCGACTACGTGGTGCTCTTCATGGGTGCCCTGCGCGCCGGCATGGCGGTGGCGCCGCTGGCGCCCAGCAGCACCGCCGCGCAGCTGGCGGCCATGGTGGACGACGCTGACTCGCGGCTGGTTTTTCTGGATGCCGCCACCGCGGCCCTGGGCGTGCCCTGGCCGGTGCGCGCGCAGCAGATCCGGCTGGACGGCGGCACCTTCGAAGCCTGGTTGCAGCCGCAAGGCAGCCGCCCCGAGCCGGTGGCCATCGACCCGGCCTGGCCCTTCAACCTGATCTATTCGTCCGGCACCACGGGCACGCCCAAGGGCATCGTGCAGCCGCATGCGATGCGCTGGGCGCATGTGCAGCGCGCGGCGTTGTCGGGCTACGCGCCCGACGCGGTGACGCTGATCGCCACGCCGCTGTACAGCAACACCACGCTGGTCAGCGTGATCCCCACATTGGCGCACGGCGGCTGTGTGGTGCTGATGCCCAAGTTCGACGCGCTGCACTACCTGCAGTTGGCGCAAGCGCACCGCGCCACGCACACGATGCTGGTGCCGGTGCAGTACCGGCGCCTGATGGCGCACCCGGACTTCAACCGCTTCGACCTGTCGTCCTTCCGCTTCAAGTTCAGCACCAGCGCGCCCTTCCATGCCGAACTGAAAGCCGACGTGCTGGCGCGCTGGCCCGGTGCGCTGGTGGAGTACTACGGCCTGACCGAAGGCGGCGGCACGTTCATCCTGCAAGCCCATCTGTTCCCGCACAAGCTGCACACAGTGGGGCAGCCGGCCGAGGGCCACGACATCCGGCTCATCGACGAAGGCGGTGTCGAAGTGCAGGGCCGCAAAACCGGTGAAAGCGGCGAAGTCGTGGGCCGCTCACCCGGCATGATGAGCGGCTACCACCGCCAGCCCGCGCTCAGCGCCGCTGCAGAGTGGTTCGACGCCGAAGGCCGGCGCTACATCCGCACCGGCGACGTGGGCCGCTTCGACGAAGACGGTTTCCTCATCCTGCACGATCGCCGCAAGGACATGATCATCAGCGGCGGCTTCAACATCTACCCGAGCGACCTTGAAGCCGTGTTGCGCGGCCACCCCGACGTGGCCGACGTGGCGGTGGTGGGCGTGCCTTCGGCCGAATGGGGCGAAACGCCGGTGGCCTTTGTGGTGCTGCCCGCGGGGTCGGCGACCGATGCCGAAACCGATGCCGAAGCCGTGCGCCAGTGGGCCAACGCGCAGGTCGGCAAGACCCAGCGACTGCATGCCGTGCGCGTGGTGGCCGAGTTGCCGCGCAACGCGATTGGCAAGGTGCTGAAGCGCGAACTGCGGGAAGGTTGGCGCTGACATTCTCGCGCTGACAATGGGGTGATGTCCAAAGAGTCCGCCGCTGCCGCACTGCCCATCAGCGCCTTTGCCACGCTGCTGCTAATCGCTTTCATGATGGGTGCCAACCACGTTGCGGCCCGGCTGGCTTTCAACCATGGCGTGGATGTGGCCACGGCAGTCACTTTCCGCAGCGGCGTCACGGCCTTCGTGGTGGGCTTGCTGGTGTGGCAGCAGCGGGTGCCGCTGGTGTTTACCGCGCGGCAGCGCCGCATGCTGCCGCTGATCGGCGCCCTGGTGGCCGTGCAGAGCTTGTGCCTGTATTCCAGCGTGGCGCGGTTGCCGGTGGCGCTGGCGCTGCTGGCCTTCAATACCTATCCGCTATGGACGGCGCTGTGGGCGCGGGTGGTCTATGGCCACCGTGCCGAGGCGCGCGTGCTGCGCGCCATGCCGGTGATGCTGCTGGGCCTGGCGCTGGCGCTGGATGTGTTCGGCGCGGCGTCCGGCCTGGGTGCTGCCGCGCAGTGGGGGCAGATTGGCGCCGGCGTGGCTTTTGCACTGACGGCTGCAGCCACCTTCGGCTTGGCGCTGGTGGTCACGCAGCACGAGGTGGCGGCGCTGGATGGCCGCTTGCGCACCGCCATCACGATGACGTTGGTCGGCGCGCTGGCGCTGGTGGCGGTGGTGGTGCAAGGCGGCCCGCACCTGCCGCAGTCGGGCCTGGGTTGGTGGGGCCTGGCGGCGCTGACTTTCCTCTATGGCACGGCTTTCACCATCATGTTCACCGTGCTGCCGCGCCTGGGCGTGGTGGGCAATTCAGCGATCATGAACGTCGAACCCATCTTCGCGCTGCTGCTGGCCTGGGCCATCCTCGGCCAGTCCATCGCAGCGGTGCAGGTGGGTGGCGGCTTGCTGGTGGTGGCCACCGTGATGTGGCTTGGGCTGCGGCGGCCCGCTGCAAAGTGAAGCCGAACTTTCACGACAGGGAGTCATGCATGAACCCGGAGCTTTTCGACCAAGGCCTGCAAACCCGCCGCGAGGTGTTGGGCGCCGACTACGTTGATGCGGCAATAGCTGCCGCCGACGATTTCACGCGCCCACTGCAGGAACACATCACGCAATACGCCTGGGGCGACATCTGGAACCGCCCTGGCCTGGACCGGCGCACCCGCAGCCTGTTGAACCTGGCGATGCTGACGGCGCTGAACCGGCCGCATGAATTGCGGCTGCATCTGAAAGGCGCGCTGCGCAACGGCGTCACCCAGGAAGAAATCCGCGAGGTCTTCATGCAGACCACCATCTACTGCGGTGTCCCGGCGGCGATGGACAGCTTTCGCGTCGCGCGTGAGGTGTTCAAGGAAATGGCTGCCTGATCAGGTTGTCTTATCAGGCGAACTGTTCACCTCGGCGCTGTCTGGGAAGCGCCCAGTTGCGCCGTCAACTCTGCCGCGCAGCGTTTCAAGGTGCGTGCTGCCACGGCCGTGGCCCGCGTGTCGAAACTGGCCGTGGCGCCGATGGCCGTCAGGCTCAGCAGCAGCGTGCCGGTGGCGTTGAACACAGGCGCGGCCAGGCCGCTGACACCCGGTACCGCAGAGTCCACGGCGTGGCTGAAGCCGGCGGCACGGATGGCGGCCAGTTCTTGCTCGAAAGCCTTGTCGAAGACCGCCGATCCCGCCGCCTTGCCCAGCGCCGCCTTCACCACCTCCCGCGGCAGGTGCGCCGCAAAGAGCCGGCCGGATGCGGTGCCGCGCAGGCTCATCACGGCGCCGTGGCGCATGGTGACGTGCACGGGCGAAGGCGCTTCTTCGGTGCGCACGATGGTGGGGCCGTGGGTGCCCCAGACGGCGATGGCCACGGTCTGCCCGATGGCCTGCGCCAGGTCCGCCAGCCGCGCCGTGGCCAGGCGCACCGGCTCATCCTGCTGCAGGCTGATCAGGCCCAGCTGCAGCGCCAGCGGCCCCAGGCCATAACGGCCGCTGGCGCCGTCCTGCACGATGAGCCCCAGCTTGCCGAAGCTGACCAGGTACGGGTGCGCCTTGGGCGGGCTCATGCCGGCGGCCAGCGCCAGGTCTTTCAGCGCCAGCGGGCGGCCGTGTTCGGCCAGCGCCAGCAACAGGCGGCCGCCGACTTCAATGCTCTGGATTCCCCGCTGCGACATCAGGCTCTCAAGGTCCGGTGTTTACACTAATCTGAACACGTTAGACAATAGCAAACAAGCTGGCTTCGATCAATCCGCTTTCAGGAGCGCCTCCATGACCACCACCCCAGGCACCAAGACATTCGCTTCGCAAGCCGACCTGGAGGTCAAGAAGGTCACCTTCAGCAAGCTGTCCGACAACGCCTACGCCTACACCGCAGAGGGCGACCCCAACACCGGCATCATCGTCGGCGACGACGCCGTGCTGGTGCTGGACACGCAGGCCACGCCGGTGATGGCGCAGGACGTGATCCGCCGCATCCGCGAGGTGACGGACAAGCCCATCAAGTACGTGCTGCTGACGCACTACCACGCGGTGCGCGTGCTGGGCGCGTCGGCCTATGGCGCCGAGCAGATCATCGCCAGCCAGGACACCCGCGACCTGATCGTGGAACGCGGCGAACAGGACAAGGCCAGCGAGATCGGCCGCTTCCCGCGCCTGTTCCAGAACGTTGAAAGCGTGCCGCCAGGCCTAACCTGGCCGACGATCACCTTCAGCGGCAAGATGACCTTGTGGCTTGGCAGCCTGGAGGTGCAGTTGCTGCAACTGGGCCGCGGCCACACCAAGGGCGACACAGTGGCCTGGCTGCCGCAGCAGAAGATCCTGTTCAGCGGTGACCTCGTGGAATTCGACGCCACGCCCTATGCCGGCGACGCCTACTTCAAGGACTGGCCGCAAACGCTGGACAACATCGCCGCGCTGCAGCCGCAGCAACTGGTGCCGGGCCGCGGCGCCGCGCTGACCACGCCCGAACAAGTGGCCGCCGGCCTGGCCGGCACGCGCAACTTCATCGCCGACGTGCGCGCCAGTGTCGAAGCGGGCGTCAAGGCCGGCAAGGACCTGAACGCGGTGTACAAGGACACGATGGCCAGGCTGTCTCCCACCTACGGCCACTGGGTCATCTTCCAACATTGCATGCCTTTCGACGTGACGCGCTGTTACGACGAGATGACGCAATACGCCGACCCGCGCATCTGGACCGCCGAGCGCGACGTGCAGATGTGGAAAGCGCTCGAAGCGTAAACAGCGGCGCGGGCCATGCTCAGCACCTACACCTACCCGCGCTACGCCTACCGCCGGCCGGTGGAGCTGGACGCGCCGCATGCCAAACGGCGCCACCCGGTGGTGGTGGTCGGCGCGGGCCCGGTCGGCTTGGCCGCCGCCATCGACCTGGCACAGCGGGGGCAACAAGTCGTGCTGCTGGACGACGACAACACCGTCAGCGTCGGCTCGCGCGGCCTGTGCTACGCCAAGCGCACGCTCGAAATCCTGGACCGCCTGGGCTGCGGCGACGCGGTCGTCGCCCAGGGCGTGACGTGGAACGTCGGCCGCACCTTCCACGGTGAAGAAGAAGTCTTCCACTTCAATCTGCAGCCCGAGCCCGACCATTGCCGCCCGGGCATGGTCAACCTGCAGCAGTACCACCTGGAGCAATGCCTGGTCGAGAGAGCGCAATCGCTGCCGAATCTGGACCTGCGCTGGCAGAACAAGGTGCTGGCCGTCACGCCGCAAGACGACGGCGCCACCGTGGAAGTGGACACGGCAGACGGCCGCTACACCCTGCACGCCGACTGGCTGGTGGTGGCCGACGGCGCACGCAGCCCCATCCGCCGGCAAATGGGCCTGGACATGGCGGGCCGTGTCTTCCAGGACCGCTTCCTGATCGTCGACGTGGTGCTGAAGGAACCGATGTTTGCCGAAGGCAAGGCCGAACGCTGGTTCTGGTTCGACCCGCCCTTTCACCCCGGCCAGAGCGTGCTGCTGCACCGCGAAGCCGACAACGTCTGGCGCATCGATTTCCAGTTGGGTTGGGACGCCGACCCCGAAGCCGAAAAGCAGCCCGACCGCGTCCTGCCGCGCATCCGCGCCATGCTGGGGGCCGAGCGCGACTTCGAACTCGAGTGGGTCAGCGTCTATACCTTCCAGTGCCGCCGCATGCAGCGCTTCCGCCACGGCCGTGTGCTGTTTGCCGGCGACGCGGCGCACCAGGTGTCGCCCTTCGGCGCGCGCGGTGCCAATTCGGGCATGCAGGACAGCGACAACCTGGCCTGGAAACTCAAGATGGTGCTGGACCGCCTGGCCCCCGAATCGCTGCTGGACAGCTACGACGCCGAGCGTGTGGCCGCCGCCGACGAGAACCTGCTCAACTCGACGCGCTCTACCGATTTCATCACGCCGAAGAGCGCGGTGTCGAAGGACTTTCGCAACGCGGTGCTGACGCTGGCCGGTGAACACGCCTTTGCGCGCGCACTGGTCAATTCCGGGCGCTTGTCGGTGCCGACGCATCTGCTCGATTCGCCCCTGAACACGGCCGACAGCGAGCCTTTCGCCGGCACCCTGCACCCGGGCGCGCCGCTGGCCGATGCGCCGGTGCTGCACCAGGGCCTGGAGAGCTGGTTGCTGCGGCATGTGGGCGGGCCCTTCGTGCTGCTGGTCTTTGAGGCTGACACCCAAAGTGTGCGGGCAGCGGTGGCTGCAGCCGCCGCATCGACGGTGCCGCTGCAGATCTTGCTGGTGAGCCTTGGCGCCGGCAACGCACCCGCCGGCTGCACCCGCATCGTGGACCACAAGGGGCGCGTGCAACAACGCCTGGACGCCCGACCTGGTACCGCGTACCTTCTGCGGCCTGATCAGCATGTGGTCGCTCGCTGGCGCCGCATCGACGCGGCCGCCGTGCAGGCTGCCTTGCAACGTGCCACCGCTAGCGACCCATGAGCACCCTCAACACCCAGCCCAACTTCAGCGCGCCTGGCGTCACGCCGCTGCACGCCTACATGCCAGGCGACCAGTTCTACGAACAACTCATCCACAGCCACCAGGGCTTGAGCGACGAACAGAGCCGCCTGGTCAACGCACGGTTGATCCTGCTGCTGGCCAATCACATCGGCGACCTCGCCGTCCTGCAGCAGGCCCTGGCCGCAGCCCGTGCGGGCGTGGCACCGAAGGAGACATCGACATGAGACTCAACTACCAGTCCGGCTTCGGCAACCAGTTTGCGAGCGAAGCCGTGCCCGACACGCTGCCGCAGGGCCGCAACAGTCCGCAGCAAGTCGCCAAAGGGCTGTATGCAGAACTCGTCTCAGGCACCGCCTTCACCGCGCCGCGCGCCGACAACCGGCGCAGCTGGCTCTACCGGCGCCAGCCTTCGGCGCTGACGGGCGCGTACCAGCCCTACCCACACGCCAGCTGGACCTCGGGCGCGGCCGGTGGCGTGGTGGTGCCGCCAGACCCGCTGCGCTGGAATCCCTTCCCACTGGCCACCGCGCCCACCGACTTCATCGACGGCCTGCACACGGTGGTGGCCAATGGCGACGCCGACGCGCAGGTCGGCATGGCCGTGCTCATCTATGCCGCCAATGAATCGATGGACCGCCGCGCGCTCTGCAATGCCGACGGTGAAATGCTGCTGGTGCCGCAGCAAGGGCGCTTGCGCATCACCACCGAACTGGGTCTGCTCGACGTGCAACCCGGTGAGGTGGCGCTGCTGCCACGTGGCATGGCCTTCAAGGTCGCGCTGCCCGATGGCGCTTCACGCGGTTACGTCGCCGAAAACTACGGCGCCGCCTTTCGCCTGCCCGAACTCGGCCCAATAGGCAGCAATGGCCTGGCGAACCCGCGCGACTTCCTGGCGCCCGTGGCGGCCTATGAAGACAGCCCAGGCACTTACGAGATCGTCAAGAAATACGGCGGCCGCCTGTGGCGCAACACGCAGCCAGGCACGCCCTTCAACGTTGTCGCCTGGCACGGCAACCTGGCACCGCTGAAGTACGACACCGCCCACTTCATGACCATCGGCTCGATCAGCTTCGACCACCCCGACCCCAGCATCTTCACCGTGCTGACGAGCCCCAGCGACACACCGGGCACGGCCAACTGCGACTTCGTCATCTTCCCGCCGCGCTGGATGGTGGCCGAGGACACCTTCCGGCCGCCCTGGTACCACCGCAACCTGATGGCCGAATTCATGGGCCTGGTGCACGGCCAGTACGACGCCAAGCCCGAGGGCTTCAAGCCCGGCGGCGCCAGCCTGCACAACACCATGGTGCCGCACGGGCCCGACACTGACGCTTTCGCCAAGGCCAGCCAGGCGCCGCTGGCCCCCCACAAACTGGAAGACACGCTGGCGTTCATGTTCGAAAGCCGCTACCGTTTTGTGCCCACCGCCTGGGCCATGAACGGCGGGACGCTCGACACCGGCTATGCCGCTTGTTGGGCCGGCCTGAAGGACACGTTTTTGCCATGATCAAACTCGACTCGACCCATGCGCCTGAACTGAACAGTTGGGTCGAATCGGCCAACGCGGCCGACACCGACTTTCCGGTTCAGAACCTGCCGTATGGACGGTTCAAGAGACTGGGTGTGGAAGAGCCCGTGCGCGTGGGCGTCGCCATCGGCGACCAGGTGCTGGACTTGCGCCTGGCCAGCGAGTTGTGCCCCTGGTCCGACGCCGTGTCGCATCTGCTGGACCCCATGGCGGCGGGCGACCTGGCGGCTTTCATGGCCATGGGCCGGCCGGCGTGGCGCTTGATGCGCGAGGCGCTGTCCACGGCGCTGGCGGCCGACAGCAAGCTGGGCCCGTTTCTGGAAAGCTGCCTGCTGCCGCAATCCGAAGCACAGATGTTGATGCCCTGCGAGATTGGCGATTACACCGACTTCTACACGAGCATCCACCACGCCACCGCCGTGGGCAAGCTGTTCAGGCCCGACAACCCGCTGCTGCCCAACTACGAATGGGTGCCCATCGGTTACCACGGCCGCAGTTCGTCCATCGTCGTCAGCGGGCAGCCGGTGCGGCGGCCTTTCGGGCAGATCAAGACCGTCGATGCCGCCGAGCCCAAGGTCCAGCCCAGCCGCCGGCTCGACTTCGAGCTGGAACTCGGCGTGCTGGTGGGCACCGGCAACGCCCTGGGCGAACGCATCGGCATCGACAAAGCCGAAGACCATCTCTTCGGCCTGGTGCTGTTCAACGACTGGAGCGCGCGCGACATCCAGCCTTGGGAATACCAGCCGCTGGGGCCCTTCCTGAGCAAGAATTTCGGCAGCACGGTGTCGCCGTGGGTGGTGACGATGGAAGCGCTGCTGCCCTTCCGCCAGCCCTTCACGCGCGCGGCCGGCCAGCCGCAGCCGCTGCCCTACCTGGACAGCGCGCACAACCGCGACGCCGGCGCGCTGAACATCGGCCTGGAGGTCTGGCTGCAGACCGCCGCCATGCACAAAGCGGGTCAGCCCGGCCAGCGCCTGACGCAGAGCAACTACGACAGCGCCTACTGGACGCTGGCGCAGCTGGTGGCGCACCACACGCTGGGCGGCTGCAACCTGCGCACCGGCGATCTCTTCGGCACCGGCACGCTGTCGGGCCCCGGGCCGGGGCAGGGTGGTTCGATGCTGGAACTGAGCAGTGCGGGCCAGCATCCGATCCAGCTGCCGGGTGGTGAGCAGCGCAGCTTTCTGGAAGATGGCGACACCGTCATCCTGCGCGGCGCCTGCGTTGCCGACGGCGCGCGCCGCATCGGCTTTGGCGATTGCAGGGGCACGGTGTTGCCGGCGCAATAGCCGTCACCAGCCACCATCACCTTCTGTCGCCAGCAGCGCCGGCAACACCCGCGCCGCGGTGCCGCGCAGCACAAGGTGCGCCTCGGCGTCGATCTCGCTCTCCGCCGGGTTGAGGATGATCACCGTCGCGCCCTGGCGCCGAGCGCGGCTGGCCAGCCCGGCCGCGGGCCAGACGGCGCCCGAGGTGCCCACTACCAGCAGCACCGCGCAATTCGACGCGTTGTGCTCGGCGGCGTTCAGGGCGCGCAGCGGCAGGTTCTCGCCAAACCACACCACGCCAGGGCGCACCAGGTTGCCGCACTCCGCACAACTGGGGGGTTCGGCTGGTTGCGCCCAATCGGGGTCGCAGACATTCCCGCCGCGTCTGTGGCGTTGGCAAGCGCCCAGCCACTGGTCGTGCAGGATGTCGCCATGCAGCTGGATGGTCTCGGTGTTGCCGGCGCGCTGGTGCAGGTCATCGACGTTCTGCGTCACGAGCGTCATGACACCCGGCAGCCGCCGCGCCAGGTTGGCCAGCGCAATGTGGCCTGCATTGGGCTGTGCTGCACGCACGCCGGCGCGGCGTTCCGCATACCAACGCCACACCCGTTCAGGGTTGGCACGGAAGCCGTCCTCGCTGGCCAGGTCCATCGGGTCGAAGCGCGACCAGTAGCCGGTGAGCGCATCGCGAAAGGTGGCGATGCCACTTTCGGCGCTCATGCCGGCGCCGGTCAGCACGCACAGGCCGCCGCGCTGAGCCAGCGCCGGCGCCAGCAGCGCGCGGCCGGTCGCGACGTCACTGGTCAGTGAATCGGCCACCGTCTGCTGCTTGCTGCACCACCACTGCCGCCGGCTCGAAGCGGGCGCCGAAACGTGCTGCCAGTTCGCGAGACCGTTTGACGAAGGCCGCCGCGCCCATCGCGTTGATGAACTGCAGCGCGCCGCCGTGGAAGGGCGCAAAGCCCCAGCCGAAGATGCTGCCGATGTTGGCGTCGGCGACGGAGCGCAGCACCTTCTCTTCATAACAGCGTGCCGCTTCGTTGGCCTGGGCGAAGAGCAGGCGGTCGATGAGTTCCTGTTGCGGCGGTTGTTGCGCGGCGACCGGGAAGTGCGCGGTTAGCTCTGGCCACAGGCGCTTGCCATCCTCGGTCCATTCGTAGAAGCCTTTGCCGGCCTTCTTGCCGATGCGGCCGATCTCGCAGAGTTGCCGCACGACGGCCATGCCGGGGTGTTCGCTGTAGCTCCTGGCTTCGGCGGCCAGGTCTTTCTTCGTCTGATCCGCCACGTGCAGGCCCAGCGACAGCGACACCTCGTCCTGCAGTGCCAGCGGCGGCATGGGCATCCCGGCTTGCAGGCCGGCGGCTTCGATGCTGAGCGGGTGCACACCTTCGCGCAGCATCGTGATGCCTTCCATCACGTAGGTGCCGAAGACGCGGCTGGTGTAGAAGCCTCGGCTGTCGTTGACGACGATGGGCGTCTTGCCGATCTGCAGCACGAAGTCGAAGCCGCGCGCGAGCGTCGCGTCGCTGGTCTCTTCGCCGACGATGATCTCCACCAGCGGCATCTTGTCCACCGGGCTGAAGAAGTGCAGGCCGATGAAGTTCTGCGGCCGCCTGCTTGCAGCCGCCAGGCCGCTGATGGGCAGCGTGGAGGTGTTGGACGCGAACACCGTGTCCACGCTGATATGCGCTTCGGCCAGCCGCGTGACGTCGGCCTTGATGGCGCGGTCTTCGAACACGGCCTCGATCACCAGGTCGCAGCCCTGCAGCGCAGCGTGGTCGTTGGTGGGTGTGATGCGGGCCAGCAACGCGTCGCGTTTGTCGGCTGTGCCGCGGCCCCGCTTCACCGCCTTGTCCAGCAGGTTCCGGGCGTAGCCCTTGCCGCGTTCTGCCGCCTCTGCAGTCGTGTCGAGCAGCACCACGTCGATGCCCACCTTGGCCGACACATAGGCGATGCCCGCGCCCATCATGCCGGCGCCCAGGATGCCGAGTTTCTTGACTTTGGATGACGCGATGCCGGCGGGCCGCGAAGCGCCTTTCCGACACGCGTTCAGCTGGAACCACAGCGTGTTGATCATGTTCTTCGAGACCGCGCTCATCGCGCACGCCGCGAAGTAGCGGCTCTCCACCATGCTGGCGGCGTCGAAGTCGAGCAGCCCACCTTCGAACACCGAACTCATGATGTGGCCGATGGCCGGGTAGTTGCCGTGGCTCTTGGCGCTGGCCATGCTGGGCGCCACCGCGAACATCTGCGCGATGGCCGGCAAACGGGAATCGCCACCGGGGAAGCGGAACTTCGGCGTGTCCCAGGGCTGCTTGAATTTGGGGTTGGCGGTGATCCAGGCGCGGGCCTGTGCCATCAAGTCGTCACGGTCCTTCGCCAGCCCGCCGAGCAGGCCCATGCCCAGCGCCTTCTGCGGGTTCAGGTCCGCGCCTTCGGCCATGATCTGCAGGGCTTGCTGGATCCCCACCAGGCGCGGCAACCGCACCGTGCCGCCGCCACCTGGCAGCAGGCCGAGTTTGACTTCGGGCTGGCCGATCTTGAGCCGCGCGTCGTCGATGGCAAAACGTGTATGGCAGGCCAGCGCCAGTTCCAGCCCGCCGCCGAGCGCGTGGCCGTTGATCGCGGCCACGACCGGCTTGCCCTGCAGTTCCAGCCTGCGCAACACGGCCTTCATCGCGTTGGCGGCGTCGAAGGGCTCTTCGGGGCGCGTCCATTTCGACATGCGGTCGAGGTCGCCACCGGCGCAGAAGTCGGCCTTGGCCGATGTCAGGATCAGGCCCTTGACGGCAGGGTCGGCGAGCCGTTCGACCGCTGTTTGGATGCCTTCCATCAGCGTGTCGCCGACGACGTTCATCGGTCGTCCGGGCAGGTCCATCGTCGCGACGAGGATGCCGTCGTCGCCCAGGCTCAAAGTCACCGCTGCATTCATGGTCACACCCGCTCAATGATGGTGGCAATGCCCATGCCGCCGCCGACGCACAGCGTGGCGCAGCCGGTTTGCAGGTCACGCCGTTCCAGTTCATCCAGCAACGTGCCGAGGATGATGCAACCCGTGGCACCCAGCGGATGCCCCATCGCAATGGCGCCGCCGTTGACGTTGACGCGGTCGAGCGACACGCCGAGGTCACGCGCTGTCTTCATCGGCACCACGGCAAAGGCTTCATTGATTTCCCACAGGTCGATGTCGCTCGCCTGCATGCCCGCCTTCGCCAGCGCCTTGCGGCAGGCGGGGGTGGGGCCAGTGAGCATGATCGTGGGTTCAGACCCGATGACGGCGGCCGAGCGGATGCGCGCACGCGGCTTCAAGCCCGCCTTGTCGCCGCCGATCCTGGAGCCCACCAGCATCAGCGCCGCGCCATCGACGATGCCGCTGCTGTTGCCCGCATGGTGCATGTGGTGGATGCGCTCGACGGTGGTGTACTTGCGCAGCGCGGTGGCGTCGAAACCCATGCCGCCCATCATGGCAAAGCTGGCGTCGAGCTTGGCCATCGCTTCAGCGGTAGCGTTTTCGCGGATCGTCTCGTCGCGGTCCAGCATCAAGAGGCCGGCGATGTCGTGCACGGGAATCAGGCTCTTTGCAAAGTGCCCCGCCGCGCGCGCTGCTGCGGCCTTGGCGTGAGAGCGCAGCGCGAATGTGTCCACGTCCGCACGGCCCCAGCCTTCCAGCGTGGCGATGAGGTCGGCGCCCACACCCTGCGGCACGAACCCCAGCTTCTGGTTGATGCGCGGGTCCATGAACCAGGCGCCGCCGTCGCTGCCCATGGCCCAGCGGCTCATGCTTTCCACGCCGCCGCCCACCACCAGGTCCTCGAAGCCACTGGCGACCTTGGCTGCCGCCAGGTTCACGCTTTCCAGGCCCGACGCGCAGAAGCGGCTTTGCGTCACGCCGGCCACCGTCTGCGACCATTCGGCGTCGAGCACGGCGGTGCGCGCGATGTCGGCACCTTGTTCGCCCACGGGGGTGACGCAGCCCAGCACCACGTCGTCCACCAGCGCGGTGTCGAGCGCGCTGCGTTGCTGCAGCGCCTGCAGCAGCGTGCGCAGCAGCCATACGGGGCTGGCCTGGTGCAGGCTGCCGTCCTTCTTGCCCTTGCCGCGCGGTGTGCGCACGTGGTCGTAGATGAATGCGTCGCCCATGGTGTGGCTTCCTTCAGCGTTCAGAAAGGTGTTTGCGCACCGCGGCGTTGATGACGTGCAGCTCAGCCAGTGAAGCGTCGATGTGCGCGCGTTTGGTTTCGAGCAGGGCGATGGCCTTGTCGGTGCGGTCGAGCACAAACTTCATCTGCTGCACGCGGCCTTCGCCGTGCGCGCCGTAGAGGTCCAGGTAGTGCTTGATCTCGGCCAGGCTGGCGCCGATGGCCTTGCTGCGCAGGATCAGCGCCAGCCGCGCGCGGTCACGCTTGGTGTAGACGCGGGTGCCGTTGATGCGCCTCGGCTGCAGCAACGCCTTGTCTTCATAGAAGCGGATGGTGCGCAGCGTGATGCCGAATTCGCGGCAGAGTTCGGTGATGCCGAAGAGTTCGCTGCTGGTCTCGTCCCGGTGCGAATCCACGACCTCTTGTGCAGAGGCCAGTGTCGATGCCTGGGCGGCCCCGCCGCGTTTTCTGGCGACGGCTTGCAGCACGCTCACACCACGCGCTGCAGCTTCATGGCCACGCTCATGTCGCCGCTGACCTTGAACTTGCCCATCATGAAGCCGGTGGTGGGCTCCAGCTCGCCCGTCATCAGCGCGGCCAGGTTCTCCAGCGTGATGGCCACGGTGCAGTCGGCATCGACATCGCTGTTGCTGACGGTGTTGGGCACGCTCTTGCCGTCGATGAACACGATGCCGTCGGCGCCGCAGTCGAACTTGAGCGTGGCGTTGAGGCCGCTGGAATCTCCCACCTTGGCGCGGATGGCTTCGGTGCAGGCTTGCAGGTCCATGGGGTTTCCTTCGAGTGCGTGGCTGTTGAATGCCGGCCATCGTAGCGGCGCGCCCTGCCGCAGGGATTCGCGTAATCACCTAGAAGTCATCAGGTTGACGTTAACGTCACCCTGTCGCCTAATGCGCCAACTCGGCTCCTTGGTCGTGTTGCACCACCCAGCCACCCCACCCACCGCACCGAATGACAGCCTCCGCCCAGCCTCGCTACGCCAGCGTCTTCCGTCCCGGTTTGTTTGCCGGCCAGCTGCATTGGGTGACCGGCGGCGGCAGCGGCATCGGCCGCTGCGTGGCGCATGAGCTGGCCTCGCTCGGCGCCACGGTGCTGATCAGCGGGCGCACGCAGGCCAAGCTGGACGCGGTGGCGGCCGAGATCACCGAAGACGGCGGTGTCTGCCACACGGCGGCCTTCGACATCCGCGACGAAGAGGCGGTGAAGGCCGGCGTGGCCGCAGTGCTGGCCGCTCACGGCCCGGTGTCGGGGCTGGTCAACAACGCAGGCGGGCAGTTTCCGGCGCCGCTCCTGGCCATCAGCAAGAAGGGCTTTGACGCGGTGGTGTCCAACAACCTGACCGGCGGCTTCCTGATGATGCGTGAGCTGTTCACGCAGTGCATGCAGGCCCATGGCGGTGCGGTGGTGAACATGACCGCCGACTTCCGCAACGGCATGCCCGGCATGGGCCACAGCGGCGCGGCGCGCGCGGGCATGAGCAACCTGACGGCGACGGCGGCCTTCGAGTGGGCGCATGCGGGCGTGCGCGTCAACGCGGTGGCGCCGGGCTGGATCGCCAGCAGCGGCATGGACACCTATGGCGGCGCCATGAAGTCGATCATTCCCAAGCTGAAGGCCCATGTGCCGCTGCGGCGCATGGGCGTGGAGGCAGAGGTCAGCGGCGCCATCGTCTTCCTGCTGTCGCCGGCGGCAAGTTTCATCACCGGCGTGACGCTGCAGATCGACGGCGCCGCATCGCTGGGCAGCCAGATCTTCCCGCTGGGCGCGGATGCGCGATCGACACCCTTCGACGGCTTTCACCGCGCCGTCACGCCCGACGTGCTGAAGCCATGACGGCACTCGTCTCGCTGTTGAACCCGCGCTCGCCCGCCTTCCTGGCCAACGCCCAGCGCATGCAGGAAAGGCTGGATGAGGTGACGGCCCTGCAAGCCAAGGTGGTGCTGGAGAGCGAAAGCAAGCGCGACAAGTTCGACAAGCGTGGCCAGCTGCTGCCGCGTGAACGCGTGGCGCGCCTGCTCGACCGTGGCAGTGACTTTCTGGAGCTGAGCCCGCTGGCCGGCCTGGGCATGCATGACGACGACGGCAAGAAGAGCGTGATGGGCGGCGGCAGCATCGTCGGCATCGGCATCGTCAGCGGCAAGCGCGTGCTCATCAGCGCCAGCGACAGCGCCATCAAGGGCGGCACCATCGCGCCCATGGGTTTGAAGAAGGCGCTGCGGGCGCAGGAATTGGCGGCGCAGAACAAGCTGCCGCTGGTGGCGCTGGTGGAAAGTGGCGGCGCCAACCTGATGTACCAGGCCGAGATATTCGTCGACGGCGGCCGCACCTTTGCCAACCAGGCGCGGCTGTCTGCCGCCGGCATCCCGCAGATCGCCGTCGTGCATGGCGCGTCCACCGCGGGCGGCGCCTACCTGCCGGGCTTGAGCGACTATGTGGTGCTGGTGAAGGGCCGCAGCAGCATCTATCTGGCCGGCCCGCCGCTGGTGAAAGCGGCCATTGGCGAAGACGCCAGCGAAGACGAGTTGGGCGGCGCGCAGATGCACGCCGAAGTGACAGGCCTGGGCGAGTATCTGGCCGACAACGACGCCCACGCCATCGCGCTGACGCGTGAGTTGCTGGACAAGTTGCCGTGGGATCTGGCACCTTCCCCAGCCGTTGCGCCCGAGCCGACTTACGCCGCCGAAGAATTGCTGGGCATCGTGCCTGCCGACGAGCGCGAACCCTACGACGTGCGCGAAGTCATCGCACGGCTGGTGGACGCGTCGGACTTCCTGGAGTTCAAGGCACCGTATGCGTCCGACACCGTGTGCGGACACGCGCGGCTGCACGGCCATGCCGTCGGCTTGATCGGCAACAACGGCCCCATCCAGCCCAGCGGCAGCACGAAGGCGGCGCAGTTCATCCAGCTCTGTGACCAGTCGGGCACGCCGCTTGTCTTCTTGCAGAACACCACCGGCTACATGGTGGGCAAGGCGGCTGAACAGGCCGGGGCCATCAAACACGGCGCCAAGATGATCCAGGCGGTGGCCAACGCGCGGGTGCCGAAGTTCACGGTCGTGCTCGGCGGCAGTTTTGGCGCCGGCAACTACGGCATGTGCGGCCGCGGCTTCGACCCGCGCTTCATCTTCGCCTGGCCCAGTGCACGCACCGCAGTGATGGGCGGCGCGCAGGCGGCGAAGGTGATGGACATCCTGAATCGCAGCAAGCTCGAAAGAATGGGCGTGCCCGCCAACGACGACGCGCTGGCCGCCGTGAGCGACGCGCTGCGCAAGCGCCTGGACGCCGAAAGCCACGTGCTCTTTGGCACCGCGCGGCTGTGGGACGACGGCGTCATCGACCCGCGCCACACCCGCCGCGTCCTGGGCCTGTGCCTGGCGCTGGCGCAGGAATCACAACAACGCACACTGCGGCCCAACACCTTTGGCGTCGCCAGACTCTGAGAGAGACAACCATGAAATTCACCCCCGAACACCGCGCGCTCGAAGACACCGTCATCAAGTTCTGCGACAAGGAAATCAACCCACATGTGCCTGAATGGGAAGCCCAGGGCCAGTTTCCGGCGCACGAAGTCTTCAAGAAGCTCGGCAACCTGGGGCTGCTGGGCCTGAAGTACCCCGAAGAGTTTGGCGGCGCGGGGCTGGACTTCAGCTACAGCATGGTGATGGCCGAAGCCCTGGGCCAGTGCAATTGCGGCGGCGTGCCGATGGCGATTGGCGTCCACACCGACATGGCCACGCCGGCCCTGGCGCGCTTCGGCAGCGACGCGCTGCGCCACGAATTCCTGACGCCGACGATCTCCGGTGACATCGTCGCCTGCCTGGGTGTGAGTGAGCCCGGTGGCGGCAGCGACGTGGCGGCGGTGAAGACAACTGCCAAGTCCGACGGCAGCGACTACCTCATCAACGGCACCAAGATGTGGATCACGAACGGGATGCAAGCGGACTGGTGCTGCCTGCTGGCCAATACCAGTGACGGTCCGCCGCACAAGAACAAGAGCCTCATCGTCGTGCCGATGGACACACCCGGCATCACGCGCCAGAAGATCCACAAGATCGGCATGCACAGCAGCGACACGGCGCAACTCTTTTTCGACAACGTGCGCGTGCCGAAGAAGAACCTGATCGGCCAGGAAGGCCTGGGCTTCACTTTCCAGATGCTGCAGTTTCAGGAAGAGCGGCTGTGGGGCGCGGCCGGGTCGCTGCGCAGCCTGGACCGGCTGATCGACCAGACGATTGACTACACACGCCAGCGCAAGGCCTTCGGCAAGAGCATCCTCGACAACCAGGTCGTGCACTACCGCCTGGCCGAACTGCGCACTGAAGTGGAAGCGCTGCGCGCGCTGACCTACCGTGCGGTGGAGATGTACGTCAGCGGCAAGGACGTGACCAAGTTGGCGAGCATGGCCAAGCTGAAGTGCGGCCGGCTGTCGCGCGAGCTGACCGATGCGTGCCTGCAGTACTGGGGCGGCATGGGCTTCACGGCCGACAACCCCATCTCGCAGGCGTACCGCGATTCGCGCTTGATCTCCATCGGCGGTGGGGCTGACGAGGTGATGCTGGGCATCATCTGCAAGCTGGAAGGCACGTTGCCCGGGAAGAGCTTGTGAGCGGGCCGAGCGCAGGGCCGCTCCCAAGCCGGCCCGCATCCCCTTGGGGGATCGACCGGCGTACTCGCCGGTCGAGGGGCTCACAGTGAGCGTGGAACTGGCGGACTTCAAGACGCTGACGCTGCGGCGCGAAGGCGGCGTCTTGCATGTCACGCTGAACCGGCCCGAGCTTCGCAATGCGATGTCGATGGCGATGGTGCGGGAACTGCGTGTCGTGCTGACGCAGGCCGAGATGCGCTGCGGTACGGGCGAAATCACGCGGATCATCGTCTTGCGCGGTGCAGGTGGGCACTTCTGCGCCGGCGCCGATCTGTCCGACATGACCGCAGCGCGCATGAAGCTGCAGGACAACCCAGAGGCGCTGGTGCAGACCAACGCCGCCTTCGGTGAACTGTGCGTGGCCTTTGCCGACACCGGCATCGCGACGGTGGCTGTCATTGAAGGCAGCTGCATGGGCGGTGGCTTTGGCCTGGCCTGTGTGGCCGACGTGGCGCTGGCGACGGACAGCGCGAGCTTCAGGCTGCCCGAAACGTCGCTGGGTGTGGTGCCGGCGCAGATCGGGCCGTTTCTGGTCGAGCGTCTGGGTTACGCCGAAGCCAAGCGCCTGGCGGTCACCGGCGGCAAGCTCGGCGCGCAGGAAGCGCTGGCTTTGCGGCTGGTGCATGAGGTGCACGCGGCGGACGCGATCGACGCGGCGCTGGCGCGTGTGTTGAGCGGCATCCTGCAATGTGCGCCGGGCGCGGTGGCGGCCACCAAGGCGCTGATCGCAAAGGCGCGTTTTCAATCGCCGGCTGCGTTGGTGCAGCACGCAGCGCAAGTCTTCTCGCAGGCCGCGTTGGGGCCTGAAGGCATTGAAGGCACGACCGCGTTCCTGCACAAGCGCAGGGCTGCGTGGGTGCCGACATGAGCTTCCGCAAGATCCTCATCGCCAACCGGGGCGAGATCGCCTGCCGAGTCATCCGCACCGCGCACCGCCTGGGCTACCGCACGGTGGCGGTGCACAGCGACGCGGATGCCCGCGCCCTGCACGTGCAGCAAGCTGACGAGGCGGTGTGCATCGGCCCGGCACCTGCGGCCGATTCGTACTTGAACATCGCCGCGCTGCTGAAGGCCGCCGCGCTGACCGGTGCCGATGCCGTGCACCCCGGCTACGGCTTCCTGAGCGAACGCGCCGACTTCGCACAAGCCTGCGCCGATGCGGGCCTGGTCTTCATCGGCCCGCCGCCCGCCGCCATCCGCGCGATGGGCGACAAGGCGCGTGCCAAGCGGCGCATGGTGGAAGCGGGTGTGCCCTGCGCGCCTGGGTACCTGGGGGACGATCAGAGCGACCAGAGTGACGCCACGCTGGCCCAGGAAGCTGCAAAGCTCGGCCTGCCGCTGCTCGTCAAGGCCGTGGCCGGCGGCGGTGGCCGCGGCATGCGGCTGGTGCGCGCGATGCCTGAATTGCCGGAGGCAATAGCCGGTGCGCGCCGCGAAGCGCAGAGCGCTTTTGGCGACGGCACGCTGATGCTGGAGCGTCTGATCGACCATGGCCGCCACATCGAGATCCAGGTCTTTGCCGACGCCCATGGCCACGCGGTGCACCTGGGCGAACGCGACTGCACGGCGCAGCGGCGGCGGCAGAAGGTCATCGAAGAAGCGCCGTCGCCCGTGGTCAACCCGGCGATGCGCGCCGCCATGGGCCGCGACGCCGTGGCCGCCGCGCTGGCCGTGGGTTACCAGGGTGCAGGCACGGTGGAATTCATCGTCGATGCAGACATGAAGCACTACTTCCTGGAGATGAACACGCGGCTGCAGGTGGAGCACCCGGTCACCGAATGCATCACCGGCCTGGACCTGGTGGAGTGGCAGTTGCGCGTGGCGGCGGGCGAGCCGCTGCCGCTGACGCAGGATCAAATCACGTTCACCGGCCACGCCATCGAAGCGCGGCTGTACGCCGAAGACCCTTACGACGGCTGGAAGCCGCAGACCGGCCGCATCGCAGGCTGGCTTCCGAAGTGCACTGACATCCGCATCGACCACGGCATTGAAGAAGGCAGTGAAGTCACGCCCTACTACGACGCGATGGTGGCGAAGTTCGTCGCCCACGGCCGCGACCGTGCAGATGCCGTGCGCCGGCTGACGCGCGCACTGGAAGACGTGCCGCTCTTGGGCCTGCGCAACAACGGCGGCTTTCTGCGCGACTTGGTCCAGCACCCGCAGTTCAGCGCCGCGCAGATGAGCACGACGCGGCTTGACGAATGGGCCACCAGCGGCGAGCCCTTGCTGCAACGCCCTGCGCCGCCGCAAGCCGCGTGGCGCATCGCTGCCGCTTTGCTGGCAGGGCAGGGGGGCCAGCGGCCGGCGAGTGTGGTCGCCTTCGATCTGACGCTGTCCTGCCAGGGCGAGAAGCGCTCGCAGCGCACGCCGGATTCGGCGGTGCAGGTGCTGTCCTGGACCGGCGCACAGGCACGCGTCGCCATGGACGGTGTGCAGCGGCGGGTCAACGCGGTGCTGCTGGGCCGCACGCTGCACCTGGCCATCGAAGGCCATGTTTTCGAATTTGTTGAGCCTTCACCGTATCCGGCCACCGACACGGCGGTTGATGCCAGCCGCGCCCGCGCCCCGGTGGCCGGCGTGGTGGCGCACGTGTCGGTGCAACCTGGTGATGTGGTGACCGCCGGCCAGCCGCTGGTCTGCGTCGAAGCCATGAAGATGGAGATGTGGTTGAACGCCGGCGCGGCAGGTACCGTGCGCGCCGTGCACATCAAGGTCAAGGACTCGGTGGCCGCGGGCGCGGTGCTGGTTGAACTGGAAACGGAACCGCAGACGGAACTGGAGACTGCTGCATGAACCCCGACAAGGCCATCCTCACCTGCGCGCTGACCGGCGTGCTCACCAACCCGCAGCAGCACCCGGTGCCCGTCACCCCGGCGCAGATGGCCGCAGAAGCGCGCGACGCCTTCAACGCCGGTGCCAGCATCATGCATGTGCACCTGCGCAGCCAGGAGGCTGGCTACGGCCACATGCCCAGCTGGGACCCGGAAGTGGCGCAGTCGGTCTGCGACGCCATCCGCGCCGCCTGCCCGGGCGTCATCATCAACCTGACCACGGGCGTGATCGGCAAGGACATCAGCGGACCGAAGTCTTGTCTGGAGCGGGTGAAGCCCGAGATCGCGGCCTGCAATGCCGGCACGCTGAACTACCTGAAGATCAAGGACAACGGCGAATGGGCCTGGCCGCCGATGGTCTTCGACAACCCGGTGGCCAAGGTGCAGCAGTTCCTGGACGTGATGGCCGCCTGCGGCACGCACCCGGAATTTGAGTGTTTCGACATCGGCATCCTGCGCAGCGTGGCGATGTACCTGAAGGCCGGCATGTTCAGTGGCGTGCCGGAAGTCAACTTCGTCATGGGTGTCGCCAGCGGCATGCCTTGCGACGCCGACCTGCTGGCACTGCTGCCGCGTTACGCGCCCGAAGGCGCGGTGTGGCAGACCACGCTCATCGGCCGCAGCGAGATCTGGCCCGTGCACCAGAAGACGGCTGACCTGGGCGGCAACCTGCGCAGCGGGCTGGAAGACACCTTCTACCTGCCGGGTGGCGAGCGCGCCACGGGCAACGGGGTGCTGATCGAAGCCTTGGCGGCCTGCGCGCAGCGTGCCGGGCGCGGCATTGCGTCGCCGGCTGAAGCGCGTGAGCGATTGGGCCTGTCGGCTTGATCCGGCGGCGGGCGGCCCCATCTGCTGCCTTCTGGCAGCATGCGGGCCGTCTTCCCCCGCTGTCTGCCGACCGATGAACACTCGTCTTTCTGTCCTGGCCATTGCCACCGTGGTGGCTGCAACCGCCGCTGCGTTTCTCGCCGCGCCGGCTGGCGTGCACAGCCGCACTGACGCCGTGCCCCGCGCCGTCTCGCCGCGCGGGCCGTTGGCCGCTGACGAGCTGGCCAACATCGACGTCTTCAAGAAGGCGAGCCCGTCGGTCGTGCACATCACGAGCCTGGGTGTGCAGCGCGACATGTTCTCGGCCAACGTGCAGCAGGTGCCGCGCGGCACCGGCACCGGCTTTGTGTGGGACAACGCCGGCCACATCGTCACCAATTTCCACGTCATCCAGGGCGCCAACAGCGCGCGCGTGACGTTGGCGGACCAGACCACTTTCGACGCCAAGCTGGTGGGCTTCTTCCCTGACCGTGACCTCGCCGTGTTGCGGATCGACGCACCCAAGGACAAGCTGCCGCCCATCGCCCTGGGCAGCAGCCGCGAGCTGCTGGTGGGCCAGCGCGTCTACGCCATCGGCAACCCCTTTGGTCTGGACCAGTCGCTGACGACGGGCATCGTCAGCGCGCTCAACCGCGAGATCGAATCCTTCAACCAGCGCACGATCCGCGGCGTGATCCAGACCGACGCCGCCATCAACCCCGGTAACTCGGGCGGGCCGCTCCTGGACAGCGCGGGCCGGCTCATTGGCGTCAACACACAAATCGCCAGCCCCAGCGGTGCCAGCGCCGGCATCGGCTTTGCGATTCCGGTGGACGAGGTCAATCGCATCGTGCCGCGACTGATCAAGGACGGCCGCTTCGTTCGCCCGGCGCTGGGCGTCACCGCCGGCCCGCCCAACCTGCAGCGCGCGCTGAACCTGCCCAAGGGCGTGGCCATCGTGCAGGTGGGCGCTGGCACGCCGGCTGCCAAGGCGGGCTTGCTTGCATTCCGACGCGGCAGCAAGGGCGAAGTGGTGGGCGGCGACGTCATCACTGCCGTCAATGACGAGCCAGTGGCCGACCTGGACGAGATGCTGACCCAGCTGGAACGGCGTCAGCCCGGCGAAACCGTCACACTGACGCTATGGCGTGGCGGGCAGACGCGCAAACAAAGCGCGGTGCTGGCGGCGGCCGAATGAAAGAACGTCCGCGCAAGGCCGACCGAGTGCTTCAGACCAGGAGATCACCATGACACGCCGCCCCTTCCTCAACCTGCTCACCAGTCTTGGCCTCGGCAGCGCCGCCAGCGGTGCCGCCATGGCCGCCAGCACGCCAACGCGCGCCGACCGCGTCGTATTGAGCGACGCCGAATGGAAAAAGCGCCTGCCCGACAGCGCCTACCGCGTGCTGCGCGACGAAGGCACCGAGCCGCCCCACACCAGCGCGCTGAACAACGAAAAGCGGGTTGGCGCGTTCCACTGCGCCGGCTGCGATCTGCCGCTTTTTGCGTCCACCGCCAAGTACGAAAGTGGCACCGGCTGGCCGAGCTTCTTTGCCCCTCTGCCCGAGGCCATTGCCACCAAGACCGACTACAAGATGATCCTGCCGCGCACCGAATACCACTGCGCCCGCTGTGGCGGCCACCAGGGCCATGTCTTCAACGACGGCCCGCGGCCCACCGGGCAGCGCTACTGCAACAACGGGGTGGCGCTGCGCTTTGCGCCGGCGGCAGCATGAAGCGGCGCTCCTGGATCGCGGCGGGTGCCGTGCTGGCGCTGGCCGTGGCGGCTGGCGTGGCGAATTCGCAGAACCCGGGCAAGTCTGCCGCACCGGCAGCACAGGCGACGCCGATGGTCGGCACCGCCAAGGCGACCTTCGCCGGGGGCTGCTTCTGGTGTGTGGAGGCCGACTTCGACAAGGTACCGGGCGTCATCAGCACCACATCGGGCTACATCGGCGGCACGGTGGCCAACCCCACCTATGAGCAGGTTTCTGCCAAGACGACGGGCCACGCCGAGGCGGTTGAGATTGTCTTCGACCCCGCCAAGGTGAGCTTTGAGCAGTTGCTGGAAAAGTACTGGCGCACGATCGACCCCACCACGAAGGACCGCCAGTTCTGCGACGCCGGCAGCCCGTACCGCACGGCGATCTTCACGCACGGCCCGCAGCAAGCTGCGGCGGCGCAGGCATCGAAAGCAGCATTGGAGAAGTCCAAACCCTTCAAGGCGCCGATCGTCACGACCATCGAAGCCGCCGGCGCGTTCTATCCTGCCGAGGGCTATCACCAGGACTACTACAAGAAGAATCCCGTGCGTTACAACTACTACCGCAGTTCCTGCGGGCGGGATTCGCGGTTGAAGGAGTTGTGGGGGCAGGGCTGAGAGCCGGCGGCAGCAAGATCGGGCGAGCTTGCACCGCCTTGGTGCCTTGCAAAGCGTGCAGGAGTCTGGGTTTTGCAGATGCAGTGTCGAGCAATGCCCCCGGTCCGGGGGGGCGCGGAGGGTTGGGTCTGGCGCGATAATGAGCGTGAGAACAGTTCAAAGGTCCAAGGAGCAGCCGTGCACAGCCCAGTTGAAATGCCGACCCAGAAGCAGGCGGTGCGCCGCAAGCTCGTCCGCGGCGCTTTCGCTGCGCCCGCGATCCTCACGGTTTGCAGCGGCAACGCCATCGCCGCCCAATCCAGCCTGCGTTGCCTGGCAAGGCATGTGACCGACGGCACCAACATCACGCCCAAGGTCGTTGGCGTCCTTGATAGCTGGAGCCGAGTGCAGTTGTTCAAGGCTACCGACGGCAAATACTATGTCAGCGGCACGCAGGTCAGTTTGGTCTACACCAGCAGCAACAGCTGGTATCCCGGCGTGGGCAACTGGCTGGAAATTAACAACAGCACTGGTGCGGTGGCCACCACCGGCGCTTACACCGTGCCCAACAGCGTCATGCCCCCCGGCGCGACGCTGACCTACACGTCGCCAAGGTACGTGGTGGTTCGCTTTGACGCTGCCGGCAACGTCACCGGTATTGGCACGGCCGGTTCCGGCGCCAATGTCGGCGCCAGTTGCTGGACATCCTTCCGAGCCCTCGTTTAGTGACGGGTTTTGTGCTCGCCCCTGGCGTGCTGACCGCGCCGCTGGGGACGGGATGGGCTGCATACAGCGCAGTCTCGGGCGAGACACATCTGCTCAACGACGAGAGCTTGGCCGTGCTTGAAGCGCTGCACAGCGACGAACCGACTACCGTGGCCGAGTTGTGCAGTCGGCTGGCGGCCGACCACGGCGTCGAGGCGATGGCGTTGGCAACCACGCTGCAGGACTGTTGGCGCCCTTTGCTCGAAGCCGGTCTCGTCCGACACTGCGCTGTGCCATTGGCGTGAATCCGGTGGCTGCCCTGGAGCCGATGCGAGCGTTGTCGCAGGTCGGGACGGCTGCCATCCAGCAAGCGCTGCTCGGGCCGGGTCTGCTGCTGGACGTCGGGCTGGCAATTCTGCGTGTGCAAGGGGATGCCCCAGGGCTGGCGCAGCAGTTGCACGCGGTGTACCGCAACTTCCCATTTCGCGCGGCCCCGGGCTGGGCCGATGTCCACCTGCACATCCACCGGCGCCGCGGGCTGCGGCGCTGGGTGCGGCCCCAGGTGGTGTTTCGCTGTGACAGCGAAGAGCCTTTCGATCCCTTTCCAGCCGACACCGCGCTGCCGCTGATGGAGTGGGGCGCCAACTACCTGATTGGCCGGCGCTTCAACGACAGCCTGCTGTTCCATGCCGGCGTCGTCGAGCGCGATGGGCACGCGCTGTTGATGCCTGCGCTTCCCGGTTCTGGCAAGAGCACGCTGACGGCCGCGCTGAGCCTGCGTGGTTGGCGCATGCTGTCGGACGAATTCGGCGCGTTGGACCTGCAGCGCGGCAGCTTCCGTCCAGTGCTCAAGCCGGTCGCGCTGAAGAACACGTCGATCGACGTCATCCGCGCCTTCGCGCCTGAGGCCGAGCTGGGCCCGGAATTTCCGCGCACGCGCAAGGGCCGGGTCGCGCATCTGGCGCCTTCGGCGCCGGCCGTGGCAGCGCGGCAAAACCATGCCTGGCCCGGCGCGGTGGTGCTGCCGCGCTGGCGGCCGGACGGCGGCACGCGGCTGGAGCCAGTGCCGCCGCAGCTGGTCTTTCCCACGCTGGCCTTCAATGCCTTCAATTACGCCGTGCTCGGCGCCGAAGGCTTCCGGGCGGCCGTGTCGCTGGCACAGACGTGCCCGACCTGGCAACTCGAATACAGCGACCTGCACGACGCCATCACCCACCTGGAGCGTGAGTGGCCGGCCGTCGTGCTGCAGGCCACGGCCCGGCGGGCAGCGGACAGCGGGCACGAGGGTGCGATGCCTTGAACGGGCAGGCTGGCCCCCTTCCGGCGATGGCTTGGTTGCAAGCGCTGCGCGAGCCCGAACAGGCCCTGGACTGGACGCTGCCCCAGTGGGAACGCGTGCTGCGCTTGTCGCGCCGCTTGCGCCTGCTGGGGCGCCTGGCCGAAAGTCTGGAGGCCGCCGATCTGACGGCGCGCTTGCCTGCGCCGGTGGCGCGGCACTTGCAAGCGGAGCTGCGCTACTCGCGCTGGCGCACCAGGCTGCTGCTTTGGGGCATGGAGCGGCTGCCGGCCATGATGGGCGAGCCGCCTTACCCGCTGGTGCTGTTGAAGGGTGCGGCCTATGTCGCTCAAGGCCTGCCGATCGCCAGCGGGCGACTGCCCTCGGACATCGACATCCTGGTCCCGCAAGAGCACTTGGCCGACGCGCAGCGGCGCCTTATGGCGGCTGGCTGGGCAGAGACCGCGCTGGACGAACACGACCGCCGCTATTACCACGAGTGGAGCCACGAGGTTCCGCCCATGCAGCATGTTCTGCATGGGCTGGAGCTGGATCTGCACCACAACATCCTGCCACCGGTGGGGCACACGCGGGTGGACATGGCGCTGTTGCTGGCACGGTTGCAGCCCTCGCCGAGTGCTCCGTGGCAAGTCTTTCATCCGCAGGACCAGGTTCTGCACAGCGCGGCGCATCTGTTCCACGATTCCGACGCCCGAGACCGCCTGCGCGACCTGGTGGACCTGGACGGGCTGCTGCGCCACTTCGGCACGTTGCCCGGCTTCTGGCAAGGGCTGCCGGCGCGCGCCAGCGAGCTGGGCCTGAGCGAGCCCTTGGCGCTGGCCTGTCACTTTGTGACCCTCTGGCTGCGCACGCCCGTGCCAGCGCCGGTGTTGATGCAGATTCAGCAGGCCGGGCCGTCGGCGCTGCGCCGCGCCTGGTTGCACGCACTGCTGGGCGCCGTCCTCACACCGACCGAGCCGGATCAAGGGTCGTCCCGTTGGCAAAACCTGGCGGCGGTAGCGCTGCTGGTGCGTCACCACTGGCGCCGCATGCCGCTGCGCATCTTGCTCCCGCATCTGTGGCACAAGTGGCGCGCCAGTGCCAAGGTCGCATCCGACGACGTGCTTGCAGCCCGCGCTGACGGCTGACAGGCGGCTGACAGGCGGCTGAAGGCCGCTGAAGGGCGCTGAAGGGCGCTGAAGGGCGCCCGAGCGGCTACGATTTGCACTCCCCTTGACGGAGCCCCCATGCAAATCGTCTGCCTCGACCTCGAAGGCGTGCTCGTCCCCGAAATCTGGATCGCCTTCGCGCAGCGCACGGGCATTGCAGCCTTCAACCGCACCACGCGAGACGAACCCGACTACGACAAGCTGATGCAGTTCCGGCTGGCGCTCTTGCGTCAGCATGGCCTGAAGCTGGCCGACATCCAGGCCGTCGTCGGTGGCATGGCGCCCATGGCAGGGGCCAAGGACTTCCTGGACGACCTGCGCAGCCGCTACCAGGTGATCATCCTGTCGGACACGTTCTACGAGTTTGCCGACCCGCTGATGCAGCAGCTCGGCCGGCCCACGCTGTTCTGCCACCGTCTGGTGGTGGACGGTGAAGGATTCGTCGCTGACTACAAACTGCGCCAGCCGAACCAGAAGTTCCATGCGGTCAATGCGCTCAAGGGCCTGAACTACCAGGTGATTGCAGCCGGCGATTCGTACAACGACACCGGCATGCTGGGCGCCGCCGATGCGGGGTTTTTCATCCACCCGCCGCCGGGCATCGTGGCGCAGTTTCCGCAGTTTCCGGTCAACCACAGTTACGAAGAATTGCGCGTTGCCATCGAGAGTGCGGCAGCCCGGCTGTGAGGCCGTTATTCTCTGGGCTGGCGGCGTCGGTGGTTGGAGCAGTGCGATGTGGAGTCTGAAGGTCGTCACGGGGGCCGAGTTGGCCGACAAGCTGCAGCCAGAAGTGCGCCTGCCGCAGCCGCTGCAACGCTTCACGATCGGGCGTGACCCCGTCAACAGCTGGCCCATTGCAGACCGCACGCTGGCGATCTCGGGTCGCCATTGCGAAATCGTTGCCACGCCAGAAGGCCCTGCGCTGCGCGACCTGTCCACCAACGGCACCTTCGTCAATGGCGCTGCCACGCGGCTGGTGGGCCTGCACGTGTTGCGTGACGGCGACCGCATCGAACTGGGCCCTTTCGCCATCGGCATCAGCGGCCCATCCATGCCGACGCGGCCGGCAGGTCCTGCCGTTCCAGCAGCCTTCACGCCTGCCGCGGCCGCGGCCCCGCGTGGCGCCGGCGCGCATGACACCGTGCCACAACGCGGTGGCGATCCCGCGGCGATGGCGGCCAGGGCCGCCAGGGGCCAGGCGCAGGCGCGCGCGGGGCTGACCGAGATCTTGCGCGTGGCCACGCCGTCCGATGACACGGATGGGGAGCTGACAAAGATCCGGCTGGCGCCCGCGCCCGCGCCGGTGCCCACCTCAGCCGCCGCCCGCGCGGCCCCACCGCCTGTGTCGCCACCTCTCCCACCCGCCACCAGCCCTGCCGTGACCACTGCGACGCTCATCCAGGCCCTGGCGCGCGGCCTGGGGTTGCCGGTGTCGGCGCTTGAAGGCCAGGACCCGCTGCAGTTGGTACAACAGATCGCCTTGACGGCCAGGGCGGCCACCGCAGCTCTGCAACAGGTGCTCGAGCACCAGGCACAGCAGCGGCAAGAGGCAGCCACCGACCTCGGCCTGGGCGGCCTGCAGACGCCACCCCCCATGAATCAGGCCGCCCATCCGCTGCAGGCCGGCTCCAGGCTCGACCCGGCGGTGCTGGTCCTGGCGCTGGCGAGGGCGGATCCGGTGGCCGTGATGCAACGCAGCGCCAACGAGCTGTGCGAGCATGAAGACCGCCTGCTGCAGGCACTGGCCGCGCGGCGCGGCAGCCCGCCCGGCTGACCGGGCGTGCGCAAACCCAGCCCCCAACGGAGCCGTCGATGAGCGACTTCTTCAGCTACAAGCCCGCTGCGGCGCCACCTCCGCCGGTGCCCTCTGCCGCAGCCGGGGCCGGCAGTCAGCCGGCCATCCTGGCCGACCTGAGCGGTGACGAGTGGGAGCAGTTCATCAGCTTCGCCGCGCGGCGCCGCTACCCTGCGGGCGCGGTGATCGTGCAAGCGGGCGAGGCCGACCGTGCCTTGTGCTTTATCGCTAGCGGCCAGGTGGACCTCAACGGCCCTGGCAGTGAATCCGCCACCCGCGGCGAAGGCGAAGTGTTCGGGCTGCTGAGTTTTCTGGACGGAGCCGCCAGCGCCGTCACCGCCACCGTCAGTGCCGGCGCGCCGGCTGAACTTTTGCGGCTGACGCCTGAAGCCCTCCAGCAACTGGCGGCCTGGCAGCCCCGCATCGCGATGGCGCTGCTGCGTGACCTTGGCGCGCTGGTGGCGTCGCGCCTGCGCCGCCTGCAGCCGGGCGACTGAAGCCTGCATGGCAACGATCCCGATCATCCCGGTGTCCGCCAGCACGGCCAAGGCAAAGCCCAAGGCCAAGGCCGGAAACGCCACCCAGTTCTTCCGCAATTACACCCAGCTCCAACCCCGTGTCCCGATGGCGGTGTGGTGGTTTGCACGGGCGGTGGTGATGGCGGCCGCAGTGGCGCTGGCCTTGCTGCTGCTGCTGCGGCCCGAAACCGGCCTGCTGCTGTTCTGGGGCCTGGCCATTCCGCTGGTGCCGGGGCTGCTCGTCATCGCGCCGGGCCTGTGGCGGCAGGTCTGTCCGATGGCAACGATGAACCAGCTGCCGCGCCTGCTGGGCAAGGGCCGCGCGCTCGACTTGCCGCCGGCGCTGAAAAACGCTGCCTTCGGCATTGCGGTGGGGCTCTTTGTGCTGGCGGTGTCGTTGCGGGTGCCGCTGCTCAACCACAGCGGCACGGTGGTGGGCGCCGGCCTCTTCGCCGTGCTGGCGCTGGCGCTGGCCGGCGGCCTGGTCTTCAAGGGCCGCAGCGGCTGGTGCGGCACCTTCTGCCCCTTGGCGCCCGTGCAGCGCATCTATGGCCAGGCGCCGCTGATCGTGGTGCGCAACGGCTACTGCACGCCCTGTGTGGGCTGCCAGAAAAGTTGCTACGACTTCAACCCGCGTGCGGCGGTGTTCAGCGACATCTACGACGAAGACCCGCGCCACGCGGCGCAGCGGCGGCTGTTCATGGGCCTGCTGCCTGGCCTGGTGCTGGGCTACTTCGTGCAGGGCGCGGCGCCGGCCTATGGCACGGCGATGTACCTCTTCATCTTGGTGGCGGCCTGCTGCGCGTCGGCCGGTGCCTACGGGTTGGTGGTGGCTTTTGCGCCCGCCAGCCCTTACCGCGTGGCGCTGGTTTTCGGCGGCGGCGCACTGTCGGCGTTCTACTGGTTCGCCGGGCCCACCGTGGTGCGCACCTTGGCGGCGTTGCTGGGCCAGGAAACACCTTCGACACTGTTGCGGCTGTCGCAAGGCACGGGCTTCGTGCTGGCCGCGCTGCTGGGTGCCAGCGGCCTCCTGGCCGAGCGCCGCTACAAGGCCACGCTGCGCAAAGCTGCACCCGAGCCCGTGGCGGCGGCTGCAGGCGCGGCCGGGGCGCAGTTTGGCGCTGGGCGTTCACTCAAGCAGCGCCTGGCGCGCAGCAAGCGTGGGGAAAGCGGCGCTGACGTCACCGACCGCCAGTCCGGCATCACCTTCCCCATCGCGGCCGACGCCACGCTGCTGGAAGCCATTGAAGGCGCCGGGCTGAAAATCAACTTCGGCTGCCGCGCCGGCGTCTGCGGCGCCGACGCGGTGGCGGTGTGTGAAGGCCACGAGCACCTGTCTCCACCCGGTGACGACGAGTTGGCCACGCTGCGCCGCATGGGCCTGGAGGGCAGGGCGCGACTGGCCTGCATGTGCACCGTCAGCGGCCCGGTGCTGATCGACCGCGACCCGCACGCCGCGCCGCTGCCTGCCGCGTCGCACGCGGTGTCGGCCCCGGAGGTGGACAAGGCACTGCACGCCGGCATCGAACGGGTGGTGATCGTCGGCAACGGAGTCGCCGGCATGGGCGTGGCGGACGCACTGCGGCGGCAGAGTCCCAGCCTGCAAATCGACATCATTGCGAGCGAACCCTTTGCCTTCTACAACCGCATGGGCATCGGCCGCCTGGTGTATGACAACGCGGGCCTGGAAGGCCTGGCGGGCTTGGCGTTGGTGCCGCCTGACTGGCCCGAAAAGCAGCGTGTCAGCGTGCACCGGGGCGCGGTGGCGCTTGAGATCGACCGCGGCGCACGGCGCCTGCTGCTGGCCGATGGCAAGTCGCTGCCCTACGACAAGCTGGTGTTGGCCACCGGCGCCCGTTCGACGCCGCCCGACGAACAGTTTCTGCGCCACCCCAACGCCTTCATGCTTCGCAGCGCCGAAGACGCGCAGGGCTTGCGTTACCACGTCGGCCGCGCCAAGTCCAAGCGGGCGGTCGTGGTGGGTGGTGGCGTGTTGGGGGTGGAAGCCGCCGACGCGCTGCACCACCTGGGCCTGAAGGTGACGCTGCTGCAGCGCGCCGACCGCTTGATGAACGCCCAGCTCGACGCGCCGGGTGCCGCCAAGCTGCAGGGTTATCTCGAAAGCATCGGCATGCAGGTCATGACCGGTGTCACGGTGCAGGGCTTCGAGGGCGAACCGATGCTGCAAGCGCTGCAACTGGCCCACGGCCCGCGCGTGAAGGCCGACGTGGTGGTGGCCGCATTGGGGATCCAGGCCAACACCCACCTGGCCGCACAGGCAGGCCTGGTGCTGGGCGACAACGGCGTGCGGGTGGACGTCTTCATGCGCACGTCCGACCCCGACATTTACGCGGTGGGCGACGTGGCGGCGCTCAAGGGCACGCCGCGTGGCCTGTGGCCTATCGGTACGGCGCACGCGGCCACGGCCGCCGCGTCGATCCTGGGTGACGCCATTCCCTATGCCACTCCGCGCATCGTGCTGCAGCTCAAGTGCGAAGGCATTGACCTGCGCAGCCAGGGCGAGATCACGCCGCGTGAGGGCGACGAAGACTTCCACGCCCGCGCGGACGACCCGGCCTGGTGGCGCCTGGTGGTGCGCCACGGTCAGCTGGCGGGCGGGCTTTACGTGGGTCCACCGGGCACGGCCAAGGCCTTCACCAGGTTGCTGCAACAGCCGCCCGACTTCACGCCGCTGCGAGAATCCTTGCGCGCCGGCAGCCTGGAAGGCCTGAAGCGCCTGGCTCGCGCCTGAGCCTCGGCTGGCGACGACTCGTCAAAAAAGATTGACGTACATGTAAATTGACACCTCGTCGATCGAGGCTGATTGTCTGGCGCACTCAGCTCAGGCCACCACGCGGCTGGATGCGATCACGATGCGACTGTTACCGGATGCCCCGACCCTGGACTGCGGCCTGGCCGAACCCAGAGCACCCATGTTGCCCGGCAGCCTGGCCCAGGCGCTTCAACGGGACCTGATCCCACGGCTGGCCCGAGCCCACCGCACGGCGCTGATGCACATCACCACGCAAGAGGTCGATGCCTTCACTGCAGACCTGCTGGACTTTGGTGACCGCGCCATGCTTGCGCGAGTGGACGCACTGCGGCAACGCGGCTTTTCCAATGGAGACCTGTGCCTGGACCTGCTGGCCCCAGCGGCAAGAAAGCTCGGTGCGCTGTGGGACGACGACCGCTGCGACTTCACGAGCGTCACCATTGGGGTCGGTCTTCTTCAGCGGTTCATGCGCCTTCTGGGGCCGCAAGGTGAGCCCACCGCCGCAACGCATGCCCAGGGTTTGCAGTTGCTGCTGGTCCGCACGCCTCGCGAACAGCACACCTTCGGCCTGACAATGGTCGCGGAGTTCTTCCGCTCGGCAGGCTGGGGTGTGGCGGGTGTCTCCGGCATGGGCGGCGGCGTCGAGGCCACGGCCGAAAAGCGTGCCCAAGTGCAGCACTTCGACGCCGTCGGCTATTCGGTCAGCAGTGAAGCGCAACTGGACTGGGTGGCAGCGCAGATCAAGTCGCTGCGGCGCGCCAGCCGCAATCCGCAGGTGGTTGTGATGCTGGGCGGGCCACTCTTCCTGCTGCAGCCCCAGCGCGCTGCGGAACTGGGCGCTGACTTGTGTGTGCCCGCGGCGCGCCAAGCCGCTGTTCTGGCGCAACGGCGGGTGCAGGTGCTGCAGGCTGCTTGACCGGGTTGTGGCGAGCCGGGTGGCCGGCCTTGGCATTTGCTGCGGTACTGCCCGTGGACAGTTGCCTCGTCAGGCTGCTTCGCGCCCCGCCGGCAACTCGGGCCGCAGCCACAACTGCGCGGCCACGCGGCTCAGGTCGTCGCGCTGCGCTGCATCGTCGGCTTCATGCAACGCGCGCAGCGTGCCGTGCATCATCTTGTGCGCCAGCCCGGCGGCCAGCGCCTGCAACACCGTGTCCACATTTTCTCCGCGTGCCAGCAGGCGGCTGGCGCGCTGGATTTCGGCCCGCTGCCAGTCGTCAGCCTGGTGCTGCAGCGCCTGGATCAGCGGCACGCTGCGGCGTTGCGCGCACCACTGGGCGAAGCCGATCACACCGGCATCCACGATGGCTTCGGCTTGCTGCACGGCGGCCATGCGGCGGCCGCCGGCCACGCGCACCCGTTCGGCGAGGTCGTCCACGGTGTACAGATAGGCGTCGGACAGGCGGGCGACTTCGGGTTCGATGTCGCGCGGCACCGCCAGGTCCACCAGCAGCATCGGCCGGCTGCGGCGCGCCTTCAGTGCGCGCTCCACCGCACCCAGGCCAATCAGCGGAAGCGAACTGGCCGTGCAGGACACCACGACGTCGAAACGGTGCAATTGCTGCGGCAGTTCAGACAGCGGCAGCGTCTGCGCGCCCAGCCGGCCGGCCAATGCCTGGGCCTTGTCGGTCTGGCGCACCGCCAAGGTCATCGACGACGGCTGGCGCGCTGCGAAGTGCGTGGCAACGAGGTCGATCATCTCGCCCGCGCCGACAAACAGCACATGCAGTTGCGACAGGTCTTCAAAGATCTCGCCCGCCAGGCGCACCGCAGCCGCGGCCATGCTGACGGAATGGGCGCCGATCTCGGTGCGCGTCCGCACTTCCTTGGCGACGGCAAAGGAGCGCTGGAACAGGTGGTGCAGCGTGCAGCCTAAGGTGCCAGCGGCACCGGCTTCGCGCACGGCCGACTTCATCTGCCCGAGAATTTGAGGTTCGCCCAGCACCATCGAATCCAGCCCCGACGCCACCCGGAAGACATGCCGCGCGGCATGGTCGTCATGCGCGATGCAGGTGTGTTCACGCAGCCGCTCGGGCGCGACCTGGCCTTGTTCGCCCAGCCAGGACAGCACCGGCGGCAGCAGGTCGGCCGGGGCGCCATCGGCCACCAGGTACAACTCGGTGCGGTTGCAGGTGGACAGCAGCGCGGCTTCAGGCGCTGCGCGCTGCAGACGCGAGCGCAGCCCGTGGAGGGCTTCGGCGATCTGATCGGGCCGGAACGCAAAACGGCCGCGCAAGTCCAGCGGCGCGTGGTGGTGGTTCAGGCTGAATGCGAGCACGCTCATCAGGGCTGGGCTCGCAATGTCATGTTTGATGTACAACTCACACAGACAATCTAACCTGACACTGCCGCGCCGGCAAGAGGGTAGTCCCGCAGCGGCGGTGGCTTCGTCGCAAGCGTGACAAGGTCGCCGCAACAGCGCTTTGGCAGCGGCCGGCCGGGCCGGGCTGCATGCCAAAATCTTCGGGCAGCTGAAGGCGGCCGCGATGGACATTTCTTGGTGCCGCGCCGTCACAGCTGCAAATGGCCGCAAATGGCCGCAAATGGCTGTGCATCTCCCGCACCGACTGGCTCCACACCGGCCCAACAGGCAACCCCCACCCCACATGAAGATCCTGCTCACCGGTGCTGCCGGTTTCATCGGTTCCACCGCAACGCTGCGCCTGCTGGCGCGGGGCGACGAGGTGGTCGGACTGGACAACCTGAACGACTACTACTCGGTGCAGCTCAAGCGCGACCGCCTGGCACGGCTGACGCCGCACCCGAGCTTCCGTTTTGTGCAGATGGACGTGGCCGACCGGCCGGGCATCGAAGCGCTCTTTGCCAAGGAACGCTTCGACCGCGTCATTCACCTGGCGGCTCAGGCCGGCGTGCGCTATTCGCTGCAGAACCCGCATGCCTATGTGGACAGCAACATCGTCGGCTTCATGAACATCCTGGAAGGCTGCCGCCACAGCCGCGTGCAGCACCTGGTGTACGCGTCCAGCTCCAGCGTCTACGGCGGCAACACGAAGATGCCGTTCTCCGAGCACGACAGCGTGGACCATCCGGTGAGCATGTACGCCGCCACCAAGAAGGCCAACGAATTGATGGCGCACACCTACAGCCATCTCTTCAACCTGCCGACGACGGGGCTGCGCTTCTTCACGGTGTACGGGCCCTGGGGGCGGCCGGACATGGCGCTGTTCCTGTTCACCAAGGCCATCCTTGAGGGCAAGCCCATCGATGTCTTCAACCACGGCCAGATGCAGCGCGACTTCACCTTTGTCGATGACATCGTCGAAGGCGTGATCCGCGTGCTGGACCGCACGGCCGCGCCCGACGCTGCCTACCGCCCGGAACAACCGGACCCCGGCACCAGCAATGCGCCCTTCCGCGTCTTCAACATCGGCAACCACAACCCGGTGCCGCTGCTGGACTTCATCGCCTGCATCGAAGACGCCATCGGCATCAAGGCGCAGAAGAACCTGCTGCCGCTGCAGGACGGCGACGTGCCGGCCACTTACGCCGATGTCGATGCGCTGCGTGATTGGGTGGGCTTCACGCCTGCCACCGACATCCGCACCGGCATTGGCCGCTTCGTCGCCTGGTTCCGCGACTACTACCGCGTTCCGGCGGGTTGAACATGCGCCGCCAAGGCGGCGCCTTGAACTCGTGAAGCTACCGCGGCGCCTTCAGCAGATCGTGCAGGTGCCGCACCGGTATCGCGTAGCTGATGCCGGTAGGGTTGCTGAGTGCGCTTTCGCGACCAGCCTTCACCAGCACCATGTTGACGATGCCCACCACGCGGCCGCTGTCCGCGTCCAGCACCGGCCCGCCGCTGTTGCCGGGGTAGGCGGTGGCGTCAAGCTGCAGGACTTCGTAGTTGCCCTCCCGCAGGCGCATCAGCGCCCGTGGGTCGAGTTGCTGCGCCGTGGCCGCGGGCAGTGCGGCGGCCGTGATGGACGCGATGATCCCGCGGTGGGACACGGCGGCGAAGCCCAGCGTGCCGCCAATGGGAAAGCCCATCAAGGTGATCGACTGACCTTCGCGCGCCGCGCCCGGTTCGTCCAGCACCAGCGGCGTCAGCGGGTTGCCTTCGATCTTCAGCAGAGCCAGGTCGTGCGCACGGTCGGTGCCGACCACCCGCGCGCGGCGCAGCTGGCCGGTCTGCCCGGTGGCTTCACCTGGCTTGCCCACCGGCACCACCAGCACCACCATGGCCGGCCCGCCCTCGGTCGCGCCGGCCTGCGGCAGGACGTGGAAGTTGGTGACCACGAAGCTGCCGTCGCCCACCACAAAGCCGGTGCCGCGAAAGCCGAATCGAGGGCTGTCGGTGGCACTGAATGTGCCCACCGGCAACACCGAAGGTTTGGCGGCGGCGATCACCGACACGAGGTCGGCGCTGGCGGTTTCTGCCAGCAGCGCCGACACCATCAGCGCAGCGGTTGCAGCCAGGAGCGTGCGGCGGGCAGCCACGGGCATCAAGGGCGACAGTCGCTCAGAGCGACTTCAGCAGCGAGGCCACTTCAGCCTGCTCGCGGAACCTCTCACCCAGCTTGGCCAGGTCTTCGAGTTCAGCCCGCGCATAGGCCTTGTCGCCGGACTTGATGAGCAGCTTGGCCAGGGTCAGCTTCAGGCTCGGGTCATTGGGCGCGCGGGCGATGGCCTGCTTCTGCGTCTCGATCGCCTTGGGCACCTTGTTGTCGGACGCGTAAGCCAGCGCAAGCGTGTCCATCAAGGGGCTGCGGCCGGGCATGATTTCGTTGGCCTGCTCGGCCACGGCGACGGCACCCGGCTTGCCTTGCTTGACCATCAGCCAAGCCACGTTGTTCATGGCGAGCGCATTGCGTGGCTGCATCTCGATGACGGCGCGGTAATGCACTTCAGCGGCGGCAAAGTCGTTCTGCGTCAGCGCCGTGTCGCCCAGGTAGTAGCGGAAGACGGGATCCTTGGGCTTTTCCTTGAGCCAGTCGGCGACCAGCTTGTCGGCCTCTGCCGTCTTGCCACCGGCGCGCAGCGCAGTGTGCAGGCGCACGACAGCTTCGGTGCTCTTGTTCATGCCGAATGCAGTGCGGTAAGAAGTTGCCGCCGCATCCCAGTTCTTGCGCGTGGCTTCCACGTCGCCCTCAAGGGAATAGACCACCGGGTCCTTGGGGTCTTGCTTCTGCATCTCGCGCACAAGAGCCATGGCATCTTGAGGCTTCTTGTCCGCCAGTGCCATCAGCACCAGCGCCCGTTTGGCCACCAGCAAGTCGGGTTTGATTTCGAGCGACTTGCGCAGAGCGCGTCGGGCGCCGTCGGCGTCCTTGTTGGCCACCAGGGCTTCCGCGAGCCGGACCTGGTAGTTGGCATTCACCGGCGCCAGCGCGGTCAGCTTGGTGAAGGTGGACACGGCCTGCTCAGGGCTGCCAGCGGCCACCTGGGTGCGGCCAAGGGCTTCCATGATTTCCAGGTTGTTGGGCAGGGCGGCGGTGGCTTCGCGAGCGGCATTCAGCGCTGCTTTCTCGTCGCTGGACAGCAACTGTCCGATCAGCACCAGGTGCGGCATGGGTTCACTGGGGTTTGCCTTGATGGCGGCGCGCAACTGCGTCAGGACTTCTTCCGGCGGCGCGCCGGTGCGCACGCCCAGTTCTGCCAGGGCCAGCCTGGCCTGGTGGTTGTTCGGCTGGGCCTTGATGAGGTCTTCAAACCGTTTGCGCGCCAAGTCCGGTTTGCCCGCGCTCAAGTCGATGGCGGCGAGGCTGGCGACAGCCGGAAAGTAGTTGGGGTCCTTGCCCAGCGCGGTTTCAAACGCCTTGGTGGCGCCGGGAATGTCGCGCTTGAGCAGCAACACCCGGCCGCGCAGGTTGTAGGCCAGCGGGCGGTCGGGCGTCTTCTTTTCCAGGCCGTCGATGGCTTTGAGCGCACCGACAATGTCGTTCTGCTTCAGCCGGGCGCTGATGAGTGCGATGTCCGCGCGCGGGCCTTTGTCCTCGGCTGCGATGGCCTCCAGTTGCGTCACCGCGCCCGCGCTGTTGCCACGTGTCACCTGCGCCATCGCAGCCGAGGTGCGCACCCGGTTGTCGTTGGGTGAAACCTTGGCCGCGAGTGCAAAGGCGGCGTCGGACCGCTTGGTGTCCCCCGCTTGCAGGTAGGCTTCACCGGCCAGCGCCAGGCTTGTGCCATCGGGCGCCTTGCCCTCGGTCACAGGCTGCAGAATTTCAATCGCCTTCATGGGCTGGTTGGTGCGCAGGTAAGTCTGCGCCAGCAGCTGGCGCGACATCAACATGCCAGGAGCGTTCTTCAAGGCGCGCGCCAGGAAGGCCTCGGCTTCGGTATAGCGACGCTGTCGGTAGTCGGCAGCGCCGGCCAGTTCGAGCACGCGCGGGTGGTCGGGCATGCCCTTGAGCAAGCGGTCGGTGATTTCGCGCGTGGTCTTGTAGTCCTTGTTGGCGTAGGCAAACTGGGCCTCGAAGAACAGCGTGTCGGGGTGGTTCGGTACCGCTTTCTTGAGCTGGTCGAACTGTGCCTTGGCTTCGTCGACCTTGTTCTGTTCGGTCAGGATCGTGATGACGGAGGTGTGGGCGCCCACGGCCTTGGGATGGGTGGTCAGCACCGTCCTGAAACTCTCCAGGGCGCCGGCCGTGTCCTTCTTGCCGTGCCAAAGGATTTCGCCCTTCAGCACGCCGCCGCGTTCGTCGCCCGGGGCCTTGGCAAGGGCCGGCTGCAGCAGAGCCAGCGCGCCGTCGAAATCGCCTTCCGACGCCTGCAACCGCGATTTGAGAACCACCGCAGGCAGGTAGCCGGGCACCAGTTGCAGCGCGGTGGCGATGGAGTCGCGGGCGCTGTCCTTGTTGTTGCTGATCAGGTGGGCCGTGGCGATGGATGTCGCCAGGTCCGCAGCCGCTTCGGGCTCTTTGAGGCGCAGCTTGCCAAACTGCGTCAGCAACTTCTTTTCGTCGCCCATCAGCAGCATGGCGCGAGCCAGCGGCGGCACCACTTGTTCTTCAGGCGTCTGCAACTCCTGCGCCTTGTTGAATTCGACCACCGCAGAAACCGGGTCACCACTGTCCAGCAAAGCCTTGCCGAGCAGCAGGCGGGCTTCGGCGTAGTCGGGCTGCTTTTGCAGTGCGCTCTTGAACTGGATGATCGCGCCGGGGAGGTCGTTCTTCTCCAGCAGTTGCTTGCCCGACGCGGTGAGGTCGGCTTCCGACTTGCCACCGCAGGCAGCCAGTGCCGCAGCCGCGATCACGGCAACGAGGGCAAGTCGGTTCATGCGGTGCTTAGCGGTGGCCATGGGTTCAGGTCTTTCGTTGCAGGGGTTCAGCAGACGTGAGAAGTCTATTCAAAAGCGCGCCGCACGCACATCCAGAAAGCACCCGATGAAGCCTCACCGGGCCGCGCGGCAGCGTCACTTGATGGAAAGCTTGCGCATCAGGTCGTACAACGTCGGCCGGCTGATGCCGAGCATCTCGGAGGCCTTGACGATGTTGCCGTTGGTGCGCGCCAGTGCGCCCACGATGGCCTGCCGTTCGGCTGCCTCGCGCACGGTACGAAGATCAAGATCGGAGTGTTCGGCTTTCGCGATGCCGCTCGGGGGCGCAAGGCCTAGATCCTCGCAAGTCAGGCGGTCGCCATCGGCCATGATCGACGCGCGTTTGATCGCATTCAGCAGTTCCCGCACGTTGCCAGGCCAGGTGTGCTGTTCGATGGCCTGAACGGCTTCTTCGGTGAAGTGCAGCGCGCCACGGCGTTGGTCCTGCGCAAAGCGGCGCAAGAAGGCATGCGACAGCAGCACGGCGTCACCGGTGCGCGCACGCAGAGGCGGGATGTTGACGACGATCTCTGCCAGGCGGTAGTACAGGTCTTCACGAAACCGCGTCTCTGCGATCAGCGTCTTCAAGTCCTGGTGCGTGGCGCATACGACGCGCACATCAACGGGAATTTCGCTCCGCCCGCCCAGCCGCTCAATGGTGCGCTGCTGCAAAAAGCGCAGCAGTTTGGCCTGCAACGAATGCGGCAAGTCGCCTATTTCGTCCAGCATCAGCGTGCCGTTGTGGGCGGTTTCGATCTTGCCCGGTGTGGTCTTGGCGGCACCCGTGAAGGCGCCCTTCTCGTAGCCGAAGAGTTCGCTTTCCAGCAGGTTTTCAGGGATCGCTGCGCAATTGATGGCGACGAAGCGGCCAGTGCGCTTGCTGGCGGTGTGCACGCCCTGCGCCAGCACCTCTTTGCCGGTGCCACTTTCACCCAGCAACAGCACCGTGGCGTCGCTGGAAGCGACACGTTCAATGGTGCGGCAGATGCGCAGCATGTCGGCGTCGCGCGTGATCAGGCCGGCCAGCGCGTCGGGCTGGTGCAGCGTCTGCAAGCGGCGGTTTTCGGCCTGCAGTTCGGCCAGGCGGCTGGCGCGTTCCACCGTGAGGATGAGCACGTCGGGCTCGAAAGGCTTGGCCAGGAAGTCGTAAGCCCCCATCGACACCGCACGCAGCGCGTTGGCCTGGTCGTTCTGGCCCGTCAGCACGATGATCTTGGTGTTGGGCTCCACGTCCAGGATCTGTTCCAGCAGCTTGAAGCCTTCAGAGACCGAGTCGGGGTCCGGCGGCAAGCCAAGGTCCATCGTCACCACGGCGGGCTGGTGGCGGCGCACCTGCAGCAGCGCGCTTTCGCGGTCACTGGCGGTGACGGATTCGTAGCGGTCCAGCGTCCACTTGATCTGTTTTTGCAGCGCCAAGTCGTCTTCGACGATGAGCAGCGGTGCGTCTTGTGCGCTCATGTCGAACCCGTTCGCATCAGGTCAGAGCCATGCTGCGCTTCAAAGAGTGGCAGCAGCACGGTGATGGTCGTGCCCGCACCGGGGTGACTGACCACGCTCAAGGTGCCGCCGAGTTCGCGGATGTACTGAAAGCTTTCGTAGGTGCCGATGCCCATGCCGTTGTGTTTGGTGGTGTTGAAGGGCCTGAACAGCCGCGTGCGTATGAATTCTTCTGTCATGCCGGCCCCGGTATCACCGACCTCGACCTTCACTTGCCCGCTGTAGCGGGACGTCTTGATCCACACCTTGCCAGCTGCCGGCGTGGCGTCCAGTGCGTTTTGAAGCAAGTGCCCCAGAACCCGTTCAAGGCGGTCTTCATGGCCGCGTGTGGACAGGCGGTCGCTCTCCTCGACATCCAGTTCCCGCCCCTGTGAACGCGCCAAACCTACGAGCTTGCGCACGATGGGAGACAGCTCCACACCGCGGCTGCCGCCAGGCGGCGCGGCGCCCTCGCGCAACTGCAGCATGAGCCGCCTCATCTTCTCAAGCGAACTCTCGACGGTCAACAGCATGTCTTGCTGGAACTCCCGGTTGTCGTGCAGCCGTTCCGCATTCTTGAGCATCAGCGAGAGCTGGGCGACGATGTTCTTGAGGTCGTGCACGACGAAGGCCGACATGCGGTTGAAGGCTTCGAACTTGCGCGCGTCCAGCAGCGCTTCGGTAGCCTGCATCTGCGCCAGGTAACCTGCAGCCTGGCGGCCCGCCGTCTTGAGCAGGTCAAGCACTTCCCAGTTCAGCTTGATGGCCGTGATAGGGCGCGACAGCACCACAAAACCAAGCAGCTCGTTGCCCACCAGCAAGGGCACCACCAACCATCCGTTGCGCGAGCCCAGCAGCCAGGTGGGCAGCGCAAGCACGCCGTAGCGGCGCGGTGAGGAACGAAATTCATCCAGGTCAATGACCCAGCCGTTGGTCTGCAAGAAAGCGCACAGCGACGAATCGGGCGGCTCGATGTCGGTGACATGCGGCGTGTTCCAGAAGGCGCTTTGAGTGAAGGGTTCATCAGCGCCATTGCGGGTCCACAGGCTGCCGGCGGGGCATTCGACCATCTTGGCCAGACCCCGCACGATCAGCTCGCCCATCTCCTGGGGCGAGCGTTTGGCCGACAGCATGGCGGTGAAGCGCAACCACTCTTCGCGGTAGTCATAGCGGTAGCGGTAGAAGTGCTTGCCCACAAAAACGCGCAGCCACGACCGCAGAGCGCCCGAGAACACCAGCATGCTCAGGAAGGCCAGCCCCGCCACCAACAGGCTGAGCTGCAGCGCACGGCCCCAGTCGCCGCCGAAGTAGCGCACGTAGTAGCCGACGGCGGCCATGAACAGCAGGTAGGCCCCCGCCAGGATCAGTGTTGCCGAGTAGAAGGCCGCGGTGCGCGAGACCTGCAACTTGACGATCCAGTTCGGCCCGCGGCGCGACGCCACCAGCAGGAACGGCACGGCCAACGCGTGAATGGCGCCCCGCACGTTCTGCGCGTCAGCGTCAAAGCGGCCAAACAGCAGGCTTTCCGAGTACAGGTAGATGTCAAAAAGGAAGACACACGCCAGTCCCATGCACACCGGTTTTGCGTTCCAGCGCGCGTCGTCGCTCAGGTTGCGAAAGATCTGTTCCACCATGAGCAGCCCGCACACGGGCAGCGATAGCAACGCGGCGATCAGTGGCCTGTTGAGTTGGGTGTCTGACGTTCGCGTGGCCTGGATGAGCACAAGGAACGCAGCGGCGACGATGCAGGCGGTTGCCACCCGGCGCAGGCCTTGCACGGAAGACAGGCTCTGAGTCCCGCGGGCTGGATCCAGGCGGGCCAGCAGGAAGACGAACCAGAGCGCATAGCGTCCCAGATCCAAACCCAGTGCCAACCACACTGCGGCCACGTCGTTCCAGACCGCGCCCAAGAGGTTGGCCGCCGCCCAGCCTGAAGTGGCAAGGAGTGCAGCCAGGAAAGGCCAAGCCGCCCGTTTGTCCGTGGACACGGTCCGCCCCGTGACCAGCAGATAGACCACCAAGGCGGCATGCGCGAGCAGCGCCAGGCCATAGCCGTAGGTGGAAACTTCGTCGGGCAATGCGCTCATGGGCAGTTGCTGGCTGCGCCCGAATGACCCGCCGGCGCCACGACCACCGGCGTCAGAGATTGCACCCGCGCCCGCAGCAGCTTCGGCGTGAGGCTCAGCGCGCGCCCTTGCCGGTCAGCACCACGCCCACCGTTTCCATCAAGACCACGAGGTCCAGGAACAAGGTGTGGTTCTTGACGTAGTAGAGGTCGTATTGCAGCTTTTCCTGGGAGTCTTCAACGGTTGCGCCATAAGGGTAGCGCACCTGGGCCCATCCCGTCACACCCGGTTTGACGCTGTGCCGCAGGGCATAGAAGGGAATTTCCTGGGTCAGTTGGTCGACAAAGAAAGGGCGCTCAGGGCGCGGCCCCACCAGGCTCATGTCACCGCGCAGGACGTTGAAGAGCTGGGGCAACTCGTCAATACGAAGGCGGCGGATGATGTGGCCCACGCGCGTGACACGGTCGTCATTGGCGCTGGCCCAGCGCGGCTTGCCGTCTTTCTCGGCGTCGGTGCGCATGCTGCGGAATTTGGCGATGCTGAAGCTGCGGCCGTTCTGGCCCACTCGGTCCTGGCGGTACAGCAGCGGGCCCGCGCTTTCGAGCTTGATGAACAGCGCCGCCACCAGCATGAGAGGCGCAGAAAGCACACACAGGATGCTCGCGCAAAGGATGTCGAAAACGCGCTTGACCCCAGTGCGCAAGGCACCTTGGTTGAAGCCATCACCAAAAATCAACCAGCTGGCGCTGAGGAAGTCGATGCGGATCTGCCCGAGCGTCTTCTCAAAATGCGTGTTCAGGTCATAGACCTTGGTACCCGAGACCTTGCAGTCCAGGAGCTGACGCAAAGGCATGCTGCCGGACCGGCGTTCGGTCAGCGCGACCACGATTTCGTCCACGCCAAGCCTGTGGGCCATCCGCGGCAAGGTGTCTTCCAGCTCGAGAATTTCATGCCCGGGCACAGCAGGTTCGCGCTCATTTGGGCCAGCGAGGTAGCCCACGATGTCTGCGTTGGGGTCGGCGGACCGCAGCGTGTTGCCCACCACGAGGGCAGCGGGGCCGGCACCGAAAATCATGATGCGGGTGCGGCGGGCCGGCGCACCTGAAGCGTGCGAAAGGTAAGCGCGGCGGAGAATGAGCGCCGCCACGCCCGCCATCATTGAGAACTGGATGCTCGAATGGTCAGCAAAGTTCGGCGGCAACAAGCCAAAAATTGCATAAGCCAATGGCAGCGCGACCAGCAACACCAGCAGCGCCCGGGCCAGAGACCGGCCCACCGTGGCAGAAGATGCCGTCTCGTAGAGACCCGATGCGCTATTGATGACGAACAAACACGCCGCGAACGACACCACATGTGTACCAGCCAGTGGGACCGCCTGATTGAAGCTGCCCAGGTTGAAGCTGACCGCCACCAATGCCACCAACAGCACCAGGCCCAGATCAAAGATGATCCCGCGCAATGCCGCACGATGAACGTAGTGGTTGAAGATTCGAATCATGTTGACCGCAAATTAGGAAGCGAAAAGTGCACGAAAGGACTTTACCTTCCAGAGCGTTGCTCCCGGGCCAGTGATGGCGTGGGGCGGAACATGTGCCTCCACGCCCGCCAGCGCTAACGAAACAACTGTAAGAGCTAGCTAAAGCCAGCAGCAAGCCCCGCGTTCGGGGGGCATGGGCATCTCCTCAATGCAGCGTTCGGACCATGGCCCTTGACTTGTCGCTTAGGTTACGCACTCGTGGGCTGCGACGGCGACCGGTGACGCAATCTGCGCCAATCATGCGTCCATTCGTACACGGAATCGAACTGGTGCCAGTCGGCCGGCCCGTCGTGGCAGTCCGAATTGCGTGCCGGGGGGCATCATCCAGGCCCACCTCATATCGCCAGTCCGATTGCCCGAGTCTTTCCGGCCGCTGGGTTGCCGTGTTGTGATGTGGTGTACTTGCGCCTCTTTCGGAACAGACCAAAGATGGACACAACCCGCATGCTGGACCTGGCTCGTCTCGCCTTGGACATTGAGGCGCAGGCCATCCTGGGGCTCAAGGCGCAGTTGGGTGAGTCCTTTGTGGGGGCTGTGCAGACGATTCTGCGCTGCAGCGGGCGTGTTGTCGTCACTGGCATGGGCAAGAGCGGCCATGTTGGACGAAAGGTTGCGGCCACGCTGGCTTCCACGGGCACGCCAGCGCTGTTCATGCACCCGGCTGAAGCCAGCCATGGCGACTTGGGCATGCTGACACCGGGTGATGTGATGCTTGCAATCTCGAATTCAGGCGAAAGCGATGAACTCAATGTCATCATGCCGGTGGTCAAGCGACTGGGTGTGCCTTTGATTGCCATCACGGGAAAGCAAGACTCCACGCTTGCGCGCCAAGCAACCTACACCCTCAGCAGCGCAGTAGAGCAAGAGGCCTGCCCATTGAATTTGGCGCCCACAGCCAGTACCACTGCGCAGTTGGCACTGGGGGATGCATTGGCTGTGGTGCTGCTCGACGCACGTGGGTTCAGGGAAGAAGACTTCGCCCGGTCTCACCCGGGCGGCAGTCTAGGCCGCAGGCTGCTGATCCGGGTGCGCGACCTGATGCGAACAGGGGAACAGTTGCCAGTGGTCAACCTGAGGACACCACTTGTCGCGATGCTAAGCGAGATGACCCGCAAGGGCTTGGGTCTGGTTGCCGTCGAGGACGGTGCGGAGTTGCTGGGGGTCTTTACCGACGGTGACTTGAGGCGCTTGATAGAGCGCGGTGATGACCTGCGAACCTTGCTTGCCGGCGCGGTGATGCATGTTGGGCCTCTCACAGTTTCTGGCGATGCGCTGGCAGCCGAGGCGGCCAGCGTCATGGAAAAGAACGGCATCGCTTGCGTACTGGTGGTGGACATCTCCAAACGCTTGGTGGGAGCGCTGAGCACCACTGATTTGTTGCGCGCAAAGGTGATCTAGTCCGCGTTCTGAATTCATGCGACACCCATGAACCGCCTGAAACCTGCGTCACTGCTTGCTTTGCAGCCATTGGTCAGGGAGCGTCCGAATTTCTGGGTGTGAGGCGGTTTTGATTTGATCTATTGAGGCCCCTGCCAGGCCAGCGGAGGCACCCCCCGGTTGCGCCATGTACTCATGCGTGACCTCTGAGTCAGGCGGTGTCAGGTGATGGCTCAAGTCCTTGTGTTGGGCGCGATGATTTCCAACTGCGCTTCGTGAAGTATGGCGAACTGGTTCACTGTCACCTTCCAGGTGTTGGCCAGGCGGCCCCAGTCGGCGGTGGTTTTGCGCAAAGCCAGCCAGATCAGCTTGGTGGCCAACTCGTCGCTTGGGGAAGTGTCCCCGCGTCTTGATGTAGCCAATGGCGCGCTGGAGCTGTGCAAAGTGGGACAAACAGTCGCTCACTGCTCTGCAGTGCCTGGCAGAAGAAAGAAAAGGGCCCTGCTCAGCAGGGCCCTTTTGATATGAAGCGACTGGGAATCAGGCGCGACGGCGCATGCCAATCCCGGCGGCGAGCAGGCCCAGAGCGACCAGAGCCAGCGAGCCGGGTTCCGGTACGCGGAGCGAGATGTTGCCCGAGTAGGAGTTAGCCGAACCCGTCACGAGGCCCGTCACTCGTACCGCGTACGCGCCTGCCGGCAGCGGCATATTCGATATGCGCAACTGGGCGTCGCCGCCAAGGAGGTCAGATCCGATCGATGCGCCCAGCACGCCGAAGGTGTCGCAGTAGCCAGCTTGGCGTGCCAACGAGCCGCCGCCAGCGTCTGAGGTGTTCGTGCAGGAATTGCCGACACCCGTGCCCGGACCGAAGAAGGTAATGCCCGAGGTCTGGAAGATTTGCGCGCTGAACAGCGTGACGCCAGCGGCGGGGTTGAAGGTCGCGTCCCACTCGCCGGTACCCGCCGGGTTGACCTGGAAGATCCAGTAGTCAGTGAAATTGCCGGCTCCGAGGCCAGCGTGCGTGAACGTGCCAATGTCGCCGTTGGAGCTTCCTGGCAGGTTCGAACCCGGGTTGTACGAGCCGAGGTACGAAGCCGCGACGTCCAGACCTGCGTTGCCAGTTACGCCGATGCCGCCATCGTTAGCGAAGCGGTAGCCGCAACCTGTACAAACCTGGGCGGCACTGACCACACCGGAACCCAGAAGGCCGGCAGCAAGCGCTGCAGCCAACGAGACTTTCTTAAGCATTCTCATGATCTTACCTTTCGAAGTGTTGGCGGGGCTCGCCGCGTCTGAACTAGGGTGGGCACCGCAGTACCCTTTCACGCTCACACAGTTCAATTAGCAATCCCTGGTCCATGTCTGAAAGTTTGTTTAAAATCAACGGCTTATGAACTGTTGTGACCATCGCCCTGGCTGCGCTGTAAACTTTTTCGACGTCCAGCCAACGCAGACGGCATGGCAGATCGACCTGGTCTTGGCAGCTGTCGATGCGAATGGGCGGCTTTGCGCAGGCGCAACCTCCCGGCCCTTCATCCACGTCGACGCAATTCAGCCAAGAGCTTGCGTGCCTTTGGGTACAGTGGGTGAGTTTTGCCCCTGTCCACGAGAAGCTGCAACTCGCTGATGGCGCTGGCCGAGTCGCCCGATGTCACATAGACCTGTGCCAGGCTCAGTTGAAGCGGCGCAGGATCGGTGGCGCGACCGATGGCCTGACGCAGCGCAGCAATCGCCGGGGCATATTCCTTCCGGCTCACATGCACCTGCGCCAAGGTGTCCAGCATCTCGGGCCGGTTGGGCTGGATCGCCAACGCGCGCTGGGCGTATTCAAGTGCTTTGGGGTCTTTTCGCTGCATCAGCGCCAAGGCGCCGTTGTTGAGCGCGCCCGCATTCAAAGGGTCGATCCCGAGCGCACGGTCGTAGTGGCTCATGGCGGCGTCCCAGTTCTTGCGGTCCAGCTCGGTGTCACCCAGGTAGGCCATGAACTGGGCGTCTTTCGGATGTCTTTTCAGCCACCCGGCAGCGAACTCCTTGGCGGAGGCTGTCTGATCCGTGCGCAACAGTACTTCATGGAGCAGCACCGGGGCCGCATCGGGACTGTCCTTGTCGACGCTCAACCGGAGCGCGGCGATCGCGGCTTCCTGCCGTCCCTGGGCCGACTCCACCTGCGCTTCGAGGATGTTCCCGGTGGCGAGCCTCGGGTATTGGCGCTGCAAATTCCGAGCTATGGCCAGGGCTTGTGCATACTGGCGGCGACGCAGGGCGATTTCAGCCACCAATCGCTGGGCTTCGATCGACGTGGGGTCGATTGCAAGGTAGGGTTGCATCACTTTCGCCGCAGCTTCAAGGTTGTCCGCCACCATCAACGTCGCAGCCAAGCCCATGTAGCCCGCGGGCGAGCGGGGCGCCACGCGGATGAGATCGGCGTAGGTGCTGTTGGCTTGGTTCACATTGCCCGACCCAAGCTGGATTCGTCCGCTCATGTCCATGAGTTGCACGTTGTCGGGAATGAACTTGACCGCGGACTGCGCGGTTAGAAGGCCGGCTTGCATATCGCCCGCGCGGAAGTGACGCGTCAAGAGCATCATCCAGGCGTTGAGATTGAGTGGGTCGGCCTTGGTGGCGCGTTCAAGCAAGTTGAGGACTTCAGCCGAAGTTCCGCCGGTCTGTACCGAAAGCGCTGCCAGCATGACCAGGACCTGGCTGTTGTCGCGGTCGATGGCCAGTACGTTTTGCAGGCGCTGCTTGGCCAGGTCAATCTTGCCTTCCTTGAGGTCGAGGGCTGTGAGTTGGGCGAGCGCCGGCGCGTAGAACTTGTCGCGCTGCAGCGCTTCTTCGAAGGCCTTGCGCGCGCCAGGCAGGTCGTTGAGCCTCTTCAAGGCCTGCCCGCGCAACTCGGCCGCAGCAGGGTCTTTGGGCACCTTCTGATCCAGCTTGGCGATCGCCTTGAGCGCCTCGGCGGATTCATTGCGCGCCAGGCGTTCGCTGATGACGCGGTAGTCAGCCTCGGTCGAGTCGCTGGTCTCGGAGATCTGCTGCAGTTCGATCAGCGCGGCCTCGGCGTCGGGCTTGTGGCTCAGTCTGGCGGCGGCCAGCGCCGTCCGCACGCCTGGATCCTTTGGCTGCTGCTTGCTTGCACGGGCGAAGAGCGCGTCGGCCCCCAAAACGTCCCCTTGCTGCAGCCTCGCCTGGGCCGCCAACACGAGCAAGCCGGGGGACACCGCGGCTCCCCCCATGAGCGGCGCAAGGGCTGCGCTGGCTTTGTCTGGCTTGCCCAGTCGAAGCTGGGCCTGTGCCAGGTAGTACCGAGCACTGGCCTCGGTCGGGGCCAGGCCGACCGCGCGCGCCAGTTGCGCCTCTGCCTGTATGGGCGCACCCATCTTCAATTCGTTGACGCCGGAAGCAACCAGTGTCGACACGTTCTCGGGTGCAAAGCCAAGCAGGGCCGCGAACTGGTTCCTGGCCAGCGTGAAGTTGCCCTCCAGGTGATTCAGGCGCGCTTCCACATACAGGCTGTTTAGATTGCGCGGCCAGGCCTTGCTCAGCTTGTCCTGCGTTGCTCGGGCGGCCTTCAAGTCGCCGCGGCTCAACTGAATCATGGCGGTGGAGTACAGCGCCTCGAGTTGCCGGGGGTCGATCTGGATCGACTTGGCGTAGGCCTCCAGGGCCTTTTCCGCATCGGTCGATTGCAGAAGCAGGCCCTTGAGGTTCCAGGCTTCGTCGAAATTCGGCGCGTCGCGCAGCAGCGCCTCGACCGTATTCATCGCTTCCGTGGGCTTGGCCTCGGCCACGAACACGCGCGCCAGGGCCAGGCGCACCGTGCGCGAGGTGGGCGCCACTTTCAGCGCCGCTTCCACGACCTCGCGAGCCTTTTCCGGCCGCTTCTGCAGGATGTTGGCCATGGCAAGGGTGCCTGCCAACTCAGCGGCAGCCTCGGGCGAACTCAAGCGTGTCGAACCAAACTGCTCCAACAGCAGGCGCATGTTGCCCGAGCCTAAAAGCGCCTCGGCCAGCAAAGGGACTACCCGGTTCTCGTCTGCCTTCAGCTCGCGGGCGCGCTTCAACTCGATGACGGCGCCCCCAGGGTCGCCGGCATTGAGCATCGTCTCGCCCAGCATCACACGGGCCTCGGCATTGTTGGGTTCCTTGGCCAACAGGTTCTTGAGGTGCAGCACGGCCGCAACGGCGTCCTTGGCCTGTATCGCGGCTTTGGCCGAGGCCAGGTGGTTGTCTGGGGATTTTTCGCACCCCGCCAACTGCAAGCACAGCGGCAGCGCGAGACCCAGAATGACAAAGCGGTGGAATGGATTCATCGCCGAAGCTGCTCCGAAAATTTTGCACAGTTTGCAACTCGGAAGCCTCGCATGCCTGAGGCAGGCTCCTGCCGATGCGCGCCTACTCTTCTTGTGCAGGAGTGCAGCCTATCGTGAATTTCTCAACGTGGGCTGCAGATCGACTCACTGCCCCTGACCTGACCGCGCAGCCAAGACCGTCGAGCTTGCCTCCTGGGCATGGACCGGTGCCGTGCAGGTGGCAGCGATGGCGCGTGAAGCCCATGGGAGCGTGAAAAAGGCTCGGAAGACTTGACCCATCCTTCGCAGGGCGTTGGACAGGCTTCGGACCTGTGCAATCATATTGAAGTCTGCAAAGTCCCGACGCGTCAGAGTGCGCAGTTCGGGTCCGGCATTGGGTGGGTTCCACCCCTGAGCCAGTAATGCTTTGGCGCATGGCGGGCGCGCCCACGAGGAGCCGATCTTGACCAACCGATCCGTCGCCCGGCGCGCGCTTGCACTGCGCGCCCTGGCTGTTTTCTGCCTGGTCAGTTTTCTGGGCGCATGTTCGTCGATGCGATCCGACTTGCCGGCCGCGCCAGCCGTCGCCCAGACTTCCGACTACAGCTACATCATTGGCGCCAGTGACAGCCTGAACATCATCGTTTGGCGCAACCCGGAACTCTCAGGCACGTATCCGGTGCGCCCCGATGGCAAGGTGTCGGCTCCGCTGGTCGATGAACTGGTGGCCCAAGGCAAGACCTCGGTTGAACTGGCGCGCGACATCGAGAAGAAGCTTGCGACCTACGTGCGCGACCCCATCGTCACCGTCATCGTCACCGGCTTTGTGGGTCCGTTCAGCGAGCAGATCCGAGTCGTCGGTGAGGCGGCGCGGCCGCAATCCTTGCCCTTCCGCCAGAAGATGAGCGTGCTTGACGTGATGATCGCTGTTGGCGGGCTGACTGACTTTGCGGATGGCAATCGCGCCATCATCCAGCGTACTTCTGACAGCAACAAACAGTACGTTGTCCGCCTCAAGGATCTCATCAAGCGTGGCGATACCAGTGCCAATGTGGAAATGCGTCCGGGCGACATCCTGATCATTCCGCAGAGCCTGTTCTGACCCCGTTCGGGTTGACTTCGCCCCTTCTCGGGGTCGGAGTTCAGCCCGGTGACTCCATCGAACCGCCTGTCCGGGCTTCCTACGTCGCATGCAAGAAATCGTTCAACAGCTGCTGATCGCGCTGCGCGGAATGTGGAAATTCCGCTGGCCCGGTCTTGTCGTGGCCTGGGTCACCGCCGTCGTTGGTGTGGTCGCGGTCATGAAGATCCCCGACCAGTTTGAAGCCTCAGCGCGCATCTTCGTCGACACCGACTCGATCCTGAAGCCGCTGATGAGCGGCCTGGCGGTGCAGCCCAATGTCGAACAGCAGATCGGCATGCTCAGCCGCACGCTGATCAGCCGGCCGAACATCGAAAAGCTGATCCGCATGGCCGACCTTGACCTGAAGAGCCAGAACAAAGGCGACCAGGAAGCGCTGATCGAGAAGCTCACCAAGGGCATCGAGATTCGCACCGCTGGTGGGAACAACCTCTATGCGATGGCTTACCGCGACTCGGAACAAGACCGTGCCAAGCGCGTGATCCAGTCGATGGTGTCGATCTTCGTCGAGTCAGGCCTGGGCGCGAGCCGCAAGGACACGGATTCGGCCAAGACTTTCCTCAACGAACAGATCAAGACCTTCGAGGCCAAGCTGGAAGAAGCCGAGGCGCGGGTCAAAGAATTCCGGCTTCGCAACATTTCCATGCAGTCCGCCGACGGCAAGGACGCGACCAGCCGGCTGGCCGAGATCAACAACCAGCTCGAAGCCGCCAAGCTGATGCTGCGGGAAGCTGAAAACGCCCGTGACTCGGCCAAACAGCAGCTGGCGCTGGAGCGCGGCCAGGGCGGCAACACCGCTACCCAGAGCCTGCTCCAGGAATCCAACATCTCGGTCTCGACGCCGGAACTCGACGGTCGCATCGACAGCCACAAGAAGAACCTCGACGCGCTGATGCAACGTTTCACCGATCAGCACCCCGACGTGATTTCCACGCGCCGACTGATCAAGGACCTGGAAGAGCAGAAGCGCAAGGAAATGGTTGAGCTGCGCAAGGCCGCGATGGCCACGGCGGCCGCCAACGGGCCGGGGGGCAGCGCCGGCAACAGCAGCCTCGCGGCGCAGGAACTGAGCCGTGTGACGGCAGCGTCCGAAGTGCAGGTGGCCGCGTTGAAGGCCCGCGTGGCCGAGTACTCCAGCCGGCTGGCCCTGGCCCGAGAGTCTCTGAAGTCCGCGCCGCAGCTTGAAGCCGAAGCGGCCCAGCTCAACCGCGACTACGCCATCACCAAGAAGGGTTACGAGGACCTGGTGGCGCGGCGCCAATCGGCCGTGATGTCGGGTGACCTGGACGTGGCTTCGGGCGTGGCGGAATTCAGGCTGATCGACCCGCCGCGGGTCAATCCGAAGGCGGTTTCGCCGAATCGGCTCCTGCTTCTGCCCCTGGTGCTGCTGGCCGCGCTGGGCCTCGGACTCTTCTTCTCATTTGCCGCAAGCCAGATGCGGCCGACCTTCTCCGGCGCTGAAGAGCTGCGCTTGCAGACCGGCCTGCCGCTGCTGGGCATCGTCACGATGCTCACCACGGAAGACGACCGGCGGAGCGACCGCATGAGCCTGTTCCGCTTCGTCGCTGCATCCGGTGGCCTCGTGGGCTTGTTTGCTGCTGGGCTGATCACCATGTCCCTCATGTCCAGGTTTGGAGGCTAGACCGATGAGCAGCCTCATAGAACAAGCCGCAGAGCGCCTAGAGCAATTGCGCCAGGCGGGCATCGAGATACCTGAGATCGAAAACCGCTCGGTTTTCTCGCCTCCGTTGGCGGAGACCTCAGCCTCGCTGCAGGCGGCACCGACCGCGCAGTACGCACCCACTACCTCGCCCCCCTCCTCGGCGCCGCCACGAGCGCACGCCGGCCATGCCGACAACGCCAGCGGCGAGATGTTTGCCAAGTCGCGTCGGGTTGAGCTTGACCTCAGCATCATTGCCAGCGCAGGCATCGTCACGCCGAATGCGCCGCGTTCGCACATGGCCGACCAGTACCGCGTCATCAAGCGGCCGCTGATTGCCAATGCGATGGGCCGTGGTGCCGCGAAGGTGGCCCATGGCAACCTGATCATGATCACCAGCGCCTTGCCAGGTGAAGGCAAGAGCTTCACGTCCATCAACCTGGCGATGAGCATTGCGGCCGAGCTGGACCACACGGTGATGCTGGTCGATGCCGACGTCGCAAGGCCCTCGGTCCTGCGCATGCTCGGCCTGCCCCCTGGCCCCGGGCTGCTGGAGCTGCTGGAAGGCAAGGCCGACATGGCCAGCGTGCTGATGCGCACCAATGTCGACAAGCTCACCCTGCTGCCCAGCGGCTCGCCGCACCCGCGCGCGACAGAACTGCTGGCCAGCGACGCGATGTCGCAGTTGCTGGAAGACATGGCCACGCGCTACCCCGACCGCATCATCATCTTCGACTCACCGCCGCTGCTGCTAACGACCGAATCGCGCGTGCTGGCCACCCACATGGGACAGATCGTCGTGGTGGTGCACGCCGACCGCACGCTGCAAGGCACTGTCAAGCAGGCCCTGGCGACCATCGAATCGTGCCCCGTCAAGATGATGGTGCTGAACAAGGCCCGCAACGGCGCTGGCGGCGCTTATGGCGACGGCTATGGGTATGGCTACGGGTATGGCTACGGGTACGGCTATGGATATGGCTACGGCCATGGTGGCAAGCCGGGTGGCACCGCGCCGGCTGAAGGCGAACCACTTAGGGAAGCCCCGCCTGTCGAGCAGCGCGTGCCCTGATTCCGTACCCCATGAAGTTTCGTGTTTCCATGGCCCGTCACCTGCGACGCAGCACCCGGGCCACTGCCCTGGTGCCGCTGGCGTTGGCTGCCATGGCCGTGGCCCCAGGTCGTGCCACGGCCCAAGACGGTGGGGGCCGCGGCTCGACCAGCCTGAGCGCCAGTGTCGACACCCAGCTTTCCTATGTGGTGAACAGTCGCACCGGTGGCCTCAGTGGCGGCGAATTCGTGGCCGAAGTGCGGCCCGGTCTGCAGCTCAGCAGCCGCTCTGGTCGCATCGTCGGTTCGCTCAACTACGCGCTTGGCCTGTCTTACCATTCGCGCAACAACGACGGTGAAAACGTGCAGCACCAGCTGAACGGTTCCTTCTCTGCCGAGGCGATAGAGCGCTGGATGTACGTGGACGGCTCGGCCTCCGTGTCGCAGCAGACGGTGTCTGCCTTCGGCCAGCAGTCCGCCATCGGCAGCACCCAGGACAATCCCAACCGCATTGAAGTGGCCACCGTCAGCCTGTCGCCCTATGTGCGCGGCGTGTTCGGCTCGGCCGTCAACTACGAGGCGCGCTACACCGTCAACGCCACCAATGGCCGGCGCTCCATCGCGGCGGATTCTTCCGGCACCACGGGGTCCTTGTCGCTGTCATCGGCCATCGGCGGCACGGCCCTCGGCTGGGGCCTGCTCGGCTCGACCCAAACCTCCAGTTTCAGGGCCGGCCGGGAGACCAAGAACGACCGCTATTCCGCCAGCCTGAGCTACGCGCCCGACGTGGACTTGAGCTTCAGCCTGCGCGGCGGCCAGGAGTCCACAGACATCGCCAGCGCGTCGAAGACCACCTACAACAACTGGGGTGTGGGTGCCACTTGGCGCCCCACGCCCCGCACCCGCGCGCAGTTCGACACCGATGACCGCTACTTTGGCCGGTCGTACCGGGTGCTGCTGGAACATCGCCTGGCGTCTTCTTCCGTGCAGTTCAGCAGCAGCCGTGACTCCAGCAACGGCTCAGACCCCAGCGGCGCTGGACAGCGCGTGACGCTGTACCAGGTGTTCTTCGCTCAATTTGCGTCGATTCAGCCCGACCCCGTGCTTCGGGATTTGCTGGTGCTCGACTTTCTGCGGGCCCAGAACCTGGACCCGAATATCGAGGTCTCGGGCGGCTTCCTGAACACGGCCGTCACCGTGCAGCAGCGGCACCAGCTGACCGTGTCGTACGCCGGCCTGCGCATGGCCGCGAGTGCGCAGGCCTTTGCTTCCAACAGCCGCGTGGTCGATGCTGCAGCGGCCACCCCCGCCAACCAGGACACGCGCCAGTGGGGCTACCTGGCCAACGCGTCGTACCGGCTCACACCGGACGCGTCGCTCGCCCTCACGGGCTCGCGCCTGGTGACGCAAGCCACGGCCACACAGGGCAGCACCAACCTCAAGTCGCTCTCGCTGAGCCTCAGCAGCCAGCTCGCGCGGCGCACGTCGGCGTCCTTTAGCGTGCGCTACAGCGTCTTCACCAGCGCCACCGATCCCTATCGCGAAGCGGGCATCACCGCGTCGCTGAGCCAGCGGTTCTGACCCGCACTTCTGACCATGTACGAAGCCTTCTACGGGTTGACCGCCAAGCCCTTCCAGCTGAACCCCGACCCGAGCTTCTACTTCGCCAGCAAGCAGCACCGGCGCGCCAAGGCGTACCTGGAATACGGCGTGTCGCGCAACGAAGGTTTCATCGTCATCACGGGTGAGATCGGTGCCGGAAAGACCATGGTGCTGCGCAGCCTTATCGAAGGCCTGAACGGCAGCAACGTCATCACGGGCCACCTTGTCACCACACAACTCGGTGCCGAAGACACGCTGCGCATGGTGGGTGCGGCCTTTGGCTTCCGCGTCAAGGACGTGCCGAAGAGCGAACTGCTGATCACGCTGGAAGCTTTTCTCATCAGCCAGACCAGCAAGGGCAAGCGCTGCCTGCTGATCGTGGACGAAGCGCAGAACCTGACGCCGCGCGCGGTGGAAGAGTTGCGCATGCTCAGCAACTTCCAGTTTGGCAACCAGGCACTGCTGCAGAGCTTTTTGGTCGGCCAGCCCGAATTCCGAGAAATCCTGCAGCAGCCCGAAATGGAGCAGTTCCGCCAGCGTGTGGCCGCCACCTGCCACATCGGCCCGCTGGACCAGGACGAGACCAAGGGCTACATCGAACACCGCCTCAAGTGCGCCGGCTCCAAGGGCAAACCCAGCTTCGAGCCCGCTGCCTTTGAGGGCATTTTCAAGGCCAGCAACGGCATCCCGCGCCGCATCAACGCGGTGTGTGACCGGCTGCTGCTGGCCGGCTTCTTGTCCGGCCGAACCTTGCTGACGGCCGAAGATGTCGCCGAGGTCGTGCGCGAATTCCAGCAGGAAAACGCCGTCACCGCGCGCCCCGCCAGCACGCCCGCGCTGGCCGGTGGCGGTGAGCTGTCCGCGCCTGGCGGCCTGGGTGGCGTCGAGCTCGATCTGGACCTGAGCCAGCTGAAGCTGGGCACCGCCGAAGCCGAAGGCATGAGCAAGCAGATCGCAGCCCTGACGGCCGACCAGCGCGGTGACCAGTTGCAGCGTCTGGAACGCAGCCTGCTGCGGCTGGAGCGCATCAACGTGCAGACGCTCAACATGCTGCAGAAGCTGGTGGCCGCGGTGAAGAAGCCGGGCGACAACTCGACATGAGCGATCCAACCCTCGGCGGCCCGGTGATGTGCATCGTCGGCGCACGCCCCAACTTCATGAAGATGGCGCCCATCCTGCGCGCGCTGGCGGGCCACACACCGCCGCTGCCGGCGCTGCTGGTGCACACCGGCCAGCACTACGACGCCAGCATGAGCGACAAGCTCTTTGCGGACTTGGCGCTGCCAAAGCCGGACATCAATCTTGAAGTCGGCTCAGGCTCGCACGCCGTGCAGACCGCCGAGGTGATGAAACGCTTCGAGCCCGCGCTGGACGAATACAAGCCGTCCTGCGTGCTGGTGGTGGGCGACGTCAATTCCACGCTGGCCTGCACGCTGGTGGCGGTGAAGAAGGGCATCCCGGTGGTGCATGTCGAAGCAGGCCTGCGCAGCTACGACCGCAAGATGCCCGAAGAGATCAACCGCGTGCTCACCGACCAGGTGGCAGACCGGCTGTACACCACCGAACGCAGCGCGCTGGCCAATCTGCAGCGCGAAGGCGTGGCTGAAGAGCGCGTGTGTTTTGCCGGCAACGTGATGATCGACTCGCTGCTGTCCAACCGCGACAAGGCGCACCCGGCTGCGGCCACGCTGCAGGCGCATGGCATTGACCCCGCGCTGCTGCAGCACCCGCGCGGCTACGGTGTCGTCACGCTGCACCGGCCGTCCAATGTCGACGACGCGGATACGCTGAGCAGAGTCCTCGCCGAACTGGCGCATACCGCACAACAACTTCCGTTGGTGTTTGCGCTGCACCCACGCACCCGCAACAACATCGAACGCTTCGGCCTGAGCCACCTGCTCAACCCCGCCAACATGGCCATGCTGCCGCCGCAGGGCTACCTGGAAATGGTCGGCCTGATGAGCGGCGCGACGCTCGTGCTCACCGATTCCGGCGGCCTGCAGGAAGAGACCACTGCACTCGGAGTGCCGTGCCTCACGCTGCGCGAAAACACCGAACGGCCCATCACGGTGGAGCAGGGCACCAACACCATGGTCGGCCGCGACGTGGCCGCCATTCGCCACGGCGTGGCCGAGATCCTGGCCGGCCGCGGCAAGTCCGGCCGCGTGCCCGAATTCTGGGACGGCCGTGCGGCCGAACGCATCGCCGCTGACCTGTACCAGTGGCTGCAAGCCGGAGCGCAATAAGGCCATGCTCGCGCCCGCACTGACCAACGCACTGACCATCGACGTCGAAGACTATTTCCAGGTCTCGGCCTTCGCGCCCTACATCCGCCGCGACGAATGGGACGCACGCGAATGCCGCGTCGAACGCAACGTCGGCCGCATCCTTGAACTGCTGTCGCAACGCGACATCAAGGCCACCTTTTTCACTCTCGGCTGGGTCGCAGAACGTTACCCGCAACTGGTGCGCGCCATCGTCGCAGGCGGCCATGAACTGGCCAGCCACGGCTACGGCCATGAACGCGCCAGCGACTTGAGCCGCGACGCATTCACGCAGGACGTGACGCGCGCCAAGAAGATGCTGGAAGACCTCTCCGGCAAGCCCGTGCTCGGCTACCGCGCACCGAGCTTCTCGATCGGCACCGCCAATCTCTGGGCCTTTGACGTGCTGGCCGACGCCGGCTACAGCTACAGCAGCAGCGTCTACCCCATCAAGCATGACCACTACGGCATGCCCGACTCGCCGCGCTTTGCCTACCGGCTGGCCAACGGCCTGCTGGAGGTGCCGGTGACCACGCTGCGGGTGATGAACCGCAACCTGCCGTCCAGCGGCGGCGGCTATTTCCGGCTGCTGCCCTACGCGCTGTCGCGCTGGATGCTGCGCAAGGTCAACCGCGAAGACCGCGAATCCGCCGTGTTCTATTTCCACCCCTGGGAGATTGACCCCGGTCAGCCGCGCATCGCCGGTATAGACGCTCGCACGCGCTTTCGCCACTACGTCAACATCGACCGCACCGAAGGCCGCCTGCAAAGCCTGATGCAAGACTTCCGCTGGGGCCGCATGGACCAGATCTTTCTTCCCGGCGCCAAGGCGCCCAGCTGAGCCCCCAAGCCGTGCCCACCATCGAACGTCTTGCGCCCGGGGACGTCCGCGGCGCTGCGCTGTGGGACGCCTTTGTGCTGGCCTGCCCGCAGGCCACCTTCTTCCACCGCGCCGGCTGGCAGCACATCATGCGGGACGTGTTCAAGCACGACACACACTTCCTGTACACGCAGGAGCAGGGCCGCATCACCGGCGTGCTGCCATTGGCGCACGTGAAGAGCATGCTCTTCGGCAAGTCGCTGACCAGCCTGCCCTTCGCGGTGTACGGCGGCGTGGCGGCTGAAGATGAGGCCAGCGCGCAACTGCTTGAAGCCGAAGCAAAACGCCTGGCGCAGAGCCTGGGCGTCGATCACCTGGAGCTGCGCCAGCTGCAGCGCCGCCATGACGACTGGCCGCGGCAGGAGGTGTACGTCACCTTCCGCAAGGCCATCCTGCCCGACGAAGAAGCCAACATGCTGGCCATCCCGCGCAAGCAGCGCGCGATGGTGCGCAAGGGCATCAAGAACGGCCTAAAGAGCGAGGTGGACCGCAGCGTGGACCGCTTCTTCAGCCTCTACGCCGACAACGTGCACCGCCACGGCACGCCGGCCCTGCCCAAGCGCTACTTCGAGGCGTTGCAGCAGCAGTTCGGCAAAGACTGCGAGGTGCTGACCGTCACCGACGCCCACGGCAAGCTGCTGTCGTCCGTCTTCACCTTCTACTTTCGTGACGAGGTACTGCCTTATTACGCCGGCGACGACGAAGCCGCGCGCGATCTGGCCGCCAATGATTTCAAATACTGGGAGCTCATGCGCAGCGCCTGCGCGCGTGGGCTGAAGGTCTTCGACTACGGCCGCAGCAAGCTCGGCACCGGGCCGTATGCCTTCAAGAAGAATTGGGGCTTCGAGCCCACGCCGCTCAACTACGAATATTGCCTCTACAAGCGTGAATCCGTGCCGCAGAACAACCCGTCCAACGCCAAGTACAAGCTGATGATCGAAACCTGGAGACGCCTGCCGCTGGGTTTGGCCAATTGGCTGGGGCCGTTTGTCGTGCGGAGCCTGGGTTGATGAGCAACCACATCGACGGGTTGCCGACCTGCATCGGACCAAAGACCACCGCATGAGTGCCGTGCCCGCAGAACTGCGTGTCTCATCCCCTTGGCGCGAGGCCTTGCCAGCGGCGCTCTTGCTCGTGGCCGCCATCATGCTGCTGTATCGCGAGACGGGGCTGGCGATGATCGGCATCTGGTCGCGGTCCGACACGTTCGCGCATGCCTTCCTCGTTCCCCCGATCTCGATCTGGTTGATCTGGCGCCAACGCGAGCAGCTGGCCGCCCTCACGCCGCGCGCCCAGCCGTGGATGCTTGCCGGCTTGTTGGTCATGGCATTCGCCTGGCTGGCGGCGGACCTTGTAGCGGTCAACGCAGCGGCGCAGTTTGCCCTGGTGGCCATGATTGTGCTGGCGGTGCCTGCGGTGCTCGGTTTCGAAGTGGCGCTGGCGATCCTGTTCCCCTTGCTCTTCCTGTTCTTCGCCGTGCCTTTCGGGGAATTCCTGCTGCCTGTGTTGATGGAGGCCACAGCCGACTTCACCGTCGAGGCCTTGTCGCTCACCGGCATCCCGGTCTACCGGGAGGGCCTCCAGTTCATCATTCCCTCGGGCAGTTGGTCGGTGGTCGAGGCTTGCAGTGGCGTGCGCTATCTGATTGCGTCGCTGATGGTGGGCACGCTGTTTGCCTATCTGAACTACCGATCAACCAAGCGGCGCGTGGTCTTCATCGCGGTGGCGGCCGTCGTGCCTGTTCTCGCCAACTGGCTGCGGGCCTACATGATCGTCATGCTGGGGCATTTGTCAGGCAACACGATCGCCGTGGGCGTTGACCACCTGATCTACGGCTGGGTGTTCTTCGGCGTCGTCATCATGATCATGTTCGCGATCGGGGCCCGTTGGTCCGAGCCCGATGACACCCAGGCTCCACCGGCGGGTCAAGCTCGCGCCGCCGCTCACACCGGCGGCGCCCGGGACGGCATCTCGAAAGCCATGGCCGCCACCGTGCTTGCCGGGGTGTTGATCGCCGCGCTGCCCCCGCTGGCCAATCGCGGATTGGCGTCATCGGAATCGGACTTGCCGCAACCTCGCCTCGTACTGCCCGATCGGCTCGCCAGCGGTTGGTCGGTTGAAGACACGCAGGCACAGGCCTGGCGGCCGCAGTTCCACAACCCGTCGGCCGAAGCGGCGCGAAGCTACCGGGCGGACGGCAGGTCGGTGGGCGTCTACCTGGCCTACTACCGGGGCCACCAGCCCGACAGCAAGCTGGTCAGCTCGTCCAACGTGCTGGTCAGTTCCGACAACCGCCAGTGGAACCAAGTGGGTTCCGGCGTGCAAACCGTGACGGTCGATGGCGCCTCGATGAGCGTGCGAACGGCGGAACTCCTTGGCACGACTGCAGCCAGCGGCGTCGCGCGGCCTCACCTCGTGGTCTGGCACTTGTACTGGGTTGGAGGCCGCTGGGTCGCCGGCGATGCCGCGGCCAAGATGGTCGGGGCCATCACCAAGCTGCGTGGCGGTGGGTCCGATGGCGCGGCGCTGGTGCTGCACGCCGACGGCGAATCGAAGTCCGCATCGAACGCGACCTTGCAGGCTTTCCTGCAAGCCAACCTGGGGTCGCTGGACGCGTTGCTGCACCAGACCCGGGACGCGCGCTGAGCGCCAGCCAACGAGATTGAACCGATTGAGTGAGGAACCCTTGAGATGAATACCATTGCCGTGATCGGACTCGGCTATGTTGGCCTGCCCTTGGTGGTCGAGTTTGGCAAGCAGCTGCGCACCATCGGCTTCGACATCTCGACGCAGAAGGTTCAGTCGTGCCAGAACGGCAAGGATCCATCGCGTGAGCTTGAAGACGAGCAAATGGCCGCGGCCAAGCATGCCGTCTACACGGCAGACCCGGTCTTGCTGGGCGAGGCCGAGATGATCATCGTCGCCGTGCCCACACCCGTGGACGAAGCCCATATTCCCGACTTCCGGCCGCTCATCAGCGCATCGGCCAGCGTGGGCCGCAACATGAAGAAGGGTGCCATCGTCGTCTACGAGTCGACGGTGTACCCCGGTGCGACCGAAGAGGTGTGCATCCCGGTGCTCGAGCGCGAGTCCGGTCTGAAGTGGAAGCAGGACTTCTGGGTCGGCTACAGCCCCGAGCGCATCAACCCGGGTGACCGCGAACACACACTGACCAAGATCCTGAAGATCGTCTCCGGCGACACACCGGAGACGCTGGACAAGGTGGCCATGCTGTACGAGAAGATCGTCGTGCCCGGTGTGCACCGCGCCAGCAGCATCAAGGCTGCCGAAGCCGCCAAGGTCATCGAGAACACCCAGCGCGACCTGAACATCGCGCTCATGAACGAGCTGGCCATCATCTTCGAGAAGATCGGCCTGGACACCACCGAAGTGCTCGAAGCCGCCGGCACCAAGTGGAACTTCCTCAAGTTCAAGCCCGGTCTGGTGGGCGGCCATTGCATCGGCGTCGATCCCTACTACCTGACGCACAAAGCCGACATGCTGGGTTACCACCCGCAAGTCATCCTGGCCGGCCGCCGCATCAACGACGGCATGGCCAAGTTCATTGCCGAGCAGACCATCAAGCAGATGATCGCCGCCGGCAGCTACATCAAGGGCGCGCGCGTGAATGTGCTCGGCCTGACCTTCAAGGAAAACTGCGGCGACCTGCGCAACAGCAAGGTCATCGACATCATTCGCGAGCTCGAAAGTTATGGCGTGGATGTGCACGTGACCGACGCACAGGCCGAAGCCGAAGAGGCGCTGCACGAATACAACGTCAAGCTTGTGCCGTGGGAGCAGCTGCCGCGTGCCGACGCCATCGTGGCCGCGGTTGCGCATCGCGAATATGCGGCGCTGTCGGTGGAAGACCTGGGCAAGAAGCTCGTCAAGGGCGGTGCCTTCATTGACGTCAAGGC
>Ga0335397_10000126_pt1 | contig 83968 bp, 68 predicted proteins | sample MAT04_FD_205740 | JGI IMG/M metagenome (GOLD analysis project Ga0335397, IMG submission 205740) | Freshwater microbial communities from Lake Fryxell liftoff mats and glacier meltwater in Antarctica - MAT-04 (spades assembly) (version 2) ...
CGCGCCTTTTTTAATATCCCAGACAAGTTCAGCATCTTTACAAAGTTCTTCATAACTGGCAATTGCTTTCCGTTCCTATCCCCGTTAGGGCTAGGGCAAGAGGCAAAGCTTGCTCCAGTTCCTAATATAACAACATGAGGTGCGCTCACTTCAATTTGAGCAATTTCTTCTTCTTTAGTGCATTCGCTAGAATCATCTTTCATAGAATTGTTTTTCATTTTCAGGTCATGAACAACTGGGATTTTTTATTATCCCACTAATCGAAGCGAATTACTACTCCAACGATGACACCCGGATGCAACGTTGAGAAATTTAGTGTAGTAAAAAAAGGTAAAGTGACATCATTTTTTAATCGGGTATACTTCCCACCGCCTATGACAGACCATATCCGTAATTTTTGTATTATCGCCCATATTGACCATGGCAAATCCACGCTTGCAGACCGCCTGCTTCAATTAACAGGCGCCATCTCTGAGCGCGACATGACCGCGCAGACTCTCGACAGCATGGACCTCGAACGCGAAAAAGGTGTCACGATCAAAGCCTCGGCTGTCCGCATGTTTTACACTTCGCAGGACAATCAGAGATATGAGATGAACTTGATCGACACGCCCGGGCATGTGGACTTCGGCTACGAAGTCAGCCGCGCGCTCAAAGCTTGCGAAGGTGCAATTTTAGTGGTGGATGCGACTCAAGGAATCGAAGCCCAGACATTAGCCAATCTCTATCAGGCGCTCGAAGCTGACCTGGTGATTGTTCCTGTGATCAATAAAATTGACCTGCCCTCAGCCCGTCCCGACGAAGTGGCTGAGGATGTAGGCTCCCTGCTCGGAGTTGAGCCTGATTCGGTTTTGCGCGTCTCCGCCAAAGAAGGCATCAACATCGATCAAATCCTCGAGGCGATTGTCAAACGCATCCCGCCTCCGCAGGATGTGGATGATAAACCCGTGCGCGCGCTGATCTTTGATGCGCATTATGATTCGTACAAGGGCGTGATCGCATACGTCCGCATCATCGAAGGCAGGATCAAATCCACCGATGTGCTGCGCATGTTGGCTACCAAATTGGATTTGCGCCCCGTTGAAATTGGGATTTTCGTGCCGGGCATGCAGCCTGTAGATACGCTTGGTTCCGGTGAAGTGGGTTATGTCGCCACTGGATTCAAGACCGTGCATGAATGCCGCGTGGGCGATACGATCACGCTTGCGTCCGCGCCTGCGCTTGAACCTTTGCCTGGTTACCACATCCCCAAGCCGATGGTCTTTGCGGGCATCTATCCCGTCGAAGCGGATGATTACACCACCCTGCGCGAGTCGTTGGATAAATTGCAACTTAACGACGCTTCATTGACATTTCAACCTGAGACGTCGCAAGCCTTGGGGTTTGGTTTCCGCGCGGGTTTTCTGGGCTTGTTCCACATGGAAATTATTCAGGAACGCATCGAGCGCGAATATGATCTGAACGTGCTCTTCACCGCGCCTTCGGTGGAATACGAAATCCTGACAATTGGCGACCAGGTTGTGACCGTTGACTCGCCCGCCGAGTTGCCCGACCCAAGCAAGATCGTCGAAGTGCGCGAACCGTGGATGAATATCGAGATCATCACGCCCACCGAATATTACGGTCCCATCATGGAACTGGTCATCAAACGCCGCGGCATTTTCAAACAACAGGAATATCCTGCGCCGCATCGCGTGCAGCTTGATTTCGAGATTCCGCTCTCTGAGATCATTATTGACTTCTTCGATCTGTTGAAGTCACGCACCAAAGGCTATGCCTCGCTCGATTATCAGTTCCTCGAATACCGCGCCGACAAATTGCAGAAGCTGGAGATCCTTGTCAACGGTGAACCTGTGGATGCGCTCGCGGCGATTGTTCATGAGAAGGACGCCTTCCACAAAGGACAACGTCTCATCACCAAACTCAAGGAATTGATCCCGCGCCAGTTATTTGATGTCGCTGTGCAAGCTTCTGCTGGCGGACGTATCATTTCGCGCGCGAATGTCAAAGCCACGCGCAAGGACGTCCTTGCAAAATGCTATGGCGGCGATATCTCGCGTAAGAAGAAATTGCTCGAGAAACAGAAGAAGGGCAAGAAACGCATGAAGATGGTTGGCAATGTGGAGATCCCACAAGATGCCTTCATGGCTGTGTTGAAATTGGATGAAGATTAACAAACGTTAAACGTTGAACGTTGAACGTTCAAATAAAAACCCATGTCAAAATTCCTAAAAGATTCAAAACGCTGGCTGCCCGGCGCGCTGGTAAGTATTGCGCTGATCGCGGCAATTTTCTACTTTGTTGACTTCCGAACCACGTGGAACGCCATTCAACATGCGAACTATCGCATTCTTGCAGGCTCGGTGGTTTTATCCTTTTTGTGGATGATTGTCCGCGCAAAGGTCTGGCAGACATTATTACGCGATAAGCCAAAGTACATGGATGTGCTTTATTCAGTAGGCGAAGGATATTTACTCAATAATTTTTTACCCTTCCGCCTCGGTGAACTTGGACGCGCTTTTCTTCTCAGCCGAAAATCGGGGATGACCTTTAGTGAGATATTACCCACCATTATCATTGAACGTGTCGTAGACCTGGCTTTCTCTGCCGCGATATTGCTGGCAGCTTTGCCCTATGTGACAGACGCTCAAGGTTCCGAGCGGATCGGTTATATCGTGGGGGCTGTGGTTATTTTTGGTCTCGTGATGATGTATGTGCTAGCGCGTAATAATAAATGGGCTTTGGATAACTTCCATAAGCTCAGTGTGCGTTGGCCTGTGCTGCATAAATTTGGAGGCAGTTTCCTCGAGTCGTTTTTAGATGGACTCGGTGTGCTCACGGATGGCTGGCTCTTTATCCGCTTTTTGCTTTGGATGAGCCTAAACTGGTTTATGGCTCTTGTAGCCTATTACTTGATCACGCTGGCTTTCTTCCCGCAAACCCAGCCTGAGTGGACTTTGTTCATTGTGGGCGCGGCGGCATTTGGCGGAGCGATTCCTGCTTTACCGGGCGGGGTCGGGACTTTTGAAGGAGCTGTCAGCGCCGCCTTGTTTGTCTTTACACATGACCAGTCCACAGCTCTGGCGGCGGCGTTGACCATGCGTTTATATAATTATCTGAATAGCGGTATTATCGGCGGCATTGGTCTCATGCGCGAAGGGCAGACCCTTTCGGGCGTGTATCAACAATTGATGGCGCTCAGGAAAAAGGAAGAATAACAATACAATAATGTCGTTGCGAGGGCGCACTTGCACTTTGCCCGAAGCAATCTCCTGTATTATTATGAAGGGGAGATTGCTTCGGCGGGAGATCACCGCCTCGCAACACTTGCACCAGCACGCAAGTGCAGGTGTGACATAGCGGAGTGAATATGGAAAAAAAATATCTCATCACCGGCGGCGCCGGGTTTATCGGTTCAAATTATGTCCACCGTTTGTTGAGGCGCGGCGAGAAGGTAACTATTTATGACAATTTCGCGCGCGCGGGCGCGCCGCGCAACCTTGACTGGTTGAAGCAGGAGTTTGGGGAGAATGCTTTCGAGGTGATTGTCGGGGATGTGCGCGATGCCGATAGGATCGCTGAATCAGCCCGAAGCGCGGATGTGATCGTGCATCTGGCGGGACAGGTGGCGGTGACCACGTCGGTGATTAATCCACGTGATGATTTTGAATCCAATGCGTTTGGCACATTCAATGTGCTTGAAGCCGCGCGCCTGTCGGACAGGAATCCGATCTTTATTTATGCGTCCACCAATAAAGTCTACGGCGGCATGGATGATGTGGCGTTGTTCGAAGAACCTACCCGCTGGCGTTACAAGGATTTGGTGAACGGCTGCCCCGAAACCCAGCCTTTGGATTTCCATTCGCCGTATGGCTGCTCGAAGGGCACAGGCGATCAATATGTCCGCGATTATGCGCGTATGTATGGTCTGCGGTCTGTGGTCTTTCGGCAAAGTTGCATTTATGGTACGCGTCAGTTTGGGATCGAAGACCAGGGTTGGGTGGCGTGGTTCATCATCGCTGCGGTCATGCGGCGGGCGATTACAATTTATGGCGACGGCAAACAGGTGCGCGATATTTTGTTTGTGGATGATTTGATCAACGCGTACGATCTGGCTATTGAAAAAATTGACGTGGCGGCCGGTCGGGTCTACAACCTTGGCGGCGGGCCGCAAAATGTGATGTCCATCTGGGCGGAGTTTGGCCCAAAGCTTGAAAAATTAATTGGCGAGCACATTGATGTGGCTCGCGGCGATTGGCGTCCTGGTGACCAGCGCGTATTCTATGCCGACATTGCGAAGGCTGAAAAAGAATTAGGCTGGGCACCGAAGGTCAATGTGGAAGCAGGTGTCCAGAAGTTGTTTGAATGGGTGATGGAAAATAAAAACTTGTTTTAGGTGCCACGGGCTACGAGGTTGTAGTGAAAAATAAGTTTAATTATTATTCCAGGCTGGGACTCTGGTCTCTGTTTTTGACATGCGCTTTCCCCCTTCATTTTTGGGCGATTATTTTGATCTTCAATGATTCGACATGGATCGCAAAACGCTCCAACGCATGGGATTCTGTTGGGGTGGCCTCCTACGGATTGGTCTTTGCTTTTATTGAAAGTTTGCTGTTGTTCTTTGCGGTTGCCTTGTTGGGATTTTTGGTCTCAACCAAATGGAAGGAAGACCGCCGAATTGCCTTGATGAGTACCCTGGTCGCTGTGACCGCGTTGTGGGCAATGACTGCCCAACTTTATTTTTTTCTGAATGTCACCTTCCCTGAAAGTTGGCTTTTGTTTTTTGCATTGGTCGGACACCCTTTGAGATTTTTGTATGAAACAGCCTTTATTTTGGTTCTGCCGACAGTTGCAATTCCGACCTGGCTGATTCTGAAGTTTGAGAAACCCTTGAATTTTGCCGCAACAGGTATTGAGAAAATCACATTGTTGACCTCCCTGTACCTGTTCTTTGATTTTATTGGTTTGATTATTCTGGTGGCGCGTAATTTGTAGGATCAAATATGACGAACTCATTTAACAGACGCGATTTTCTGAAACTGGCAGCGCTGACTTCATTGAGCCTATCCGTGCCTCCTTTGGCGAAATCTGCCGAACAGTTAGCCCAGCCGCAGGATGGAAAGCAAAACGTGCTGGTCATAGTTTTTGATGCCTTATCCGCGTATCATATTTCCCTGCATGGATATGACCGCGAGACCACCCCGAACCTCACGCGGGCGGCTGAAAAAGCAGTTGTTTATCATAATCATTTCGCGGCGGGAAGTTTCACGGTACCCGGGACCGCTTCTTTATTAACAGGCGTGCTTCCCTGGAAACATCGCGCTTTTCGATTTGAAAACGGCGTGGTCGATTCCTACGTGAAGAAGAGTATCTTCCACGCGTTCGATTCCTACTATCGGATCGCTTATTCCCATAACCCGCATGTGGTTCGGTTCCTCGATCAGTTTTCCGCAGACCTGACCAAATTCACTCCCTACGAGCAGTTGCTGTTGACTGGCAATGGAATTATCCAATCCCTGTTCAAAAAAGATGATGATATTGCCAACATCGCCTGGTCGCGGACGATGGTCAAAGATAAGGGGCTTTCCTATTCCCTGTTCCTTTCGAGCCTTTACAAGCAGTACAACGAAAACAAGATCAAAGCCTACAAGCCTTTCTTTCCCATCGGAGTTCCGACCATTAAAGGCGATGATCACTTTTTACTGGAAGATGCCATTGACTGGTTGAACGATGAGATTCTAAAAACTCCCCAACCTTTTTTTGGATATTTTCACTTCATGCCTCCGCATGACCCATACGCGCCTCACCGTGATTTTTTTGGTCGTTTTCAAAATGACGGACTTCAAATCGCCGAAAAGCCCAACGATATTTTCGCGCCTTTCAGACCGTTTGAATTAATGATCACCAAACGCCGCGAGTACGACGAGTTCATCCTGTACCTTGACCGTGAATTCGGCAGGCTGTTTGACCATCTTGAATCTTCCGGACTGCTGGAGAATACCTGGGTTGTCTTCACCTCGGATCACGGCGAGTTGTTCGAACGCGGTATTCAGGGACATATCACCCCCGCGTTTTATCAGCCGCTGGTGCGCGTCCCCTTGTTGATCTTTCCGCCCGGTGGCACGACCCGCACCGATATTCACACGCTCACTAGCGCGGTGGATGTGCTGCCGACCCTGTTGCATATCACCGGACAAAAAGCCGCCGACTGGACTGAAGGCGTGGTCATGTCTCCGTTTGCTGTATCCGCGCCAGACCCCGAGCGGAACGTGTACGCCTTCCAGTCCTATCACAGCCAGCAGAATGTCGTCTTGAAACAAGCCACAGGTATGCTGGTCAAGGGAAAATATAAACTCGTCTATTACTCAGGCTATCACGATGAATTGGGCGCAGATGGAAAACTGATCCAATTATTTGATATTGAGTCTGATCCCGAAGAACTGAACGACCTTTCCAATTCCGAAAAAGGCATTGTCGAAAAACTGCTTGCGGAGTTGAAGGCAAAATACTCCGAAGTTAACGAGCCTGATCTGTAAAATCCCTGAGTTATAATCCTCCCGCTTTATGAAAATCCTAACCGTTCTAACCTACTATCGTCCGCACACCAGCGGACTCACCATTTACGCCGAGCGCCTCGCGCGCGCCTTCGTCAAACGCGGACATCAAGTGACGGTCATGACCACGCACTACGACCCGTCGCTTCCGCTTGAAGAGATGATGGATGGTGTGAAGGTCATTCGCGTGCCGGTGGCGGCGCGTATCAGCAAGGGCGTCATCGCTCCCACTTTTGGGCTTGTCGCCACCAAACTTGTTGCCCAGCATGATGCCGTTCAACTGCATCTTCCGCAATTTGACGCGCCCGGCGTTGCCTTCCGCGCGCGGCTTTTGGGCAAGCCCGTCGTGCTGACTTATCATTGCGACCTACTGCTCACGCCAACTTGGTTCAACCGCTTTGTGAACTTTGTCGTTGATTTTCAAAACAACATGGCGGGACGGCTTGCCAATCATATCGTGACCTACACCCAGGATTATGCGGATAATTCGCCCTATCTCTCACGCTACGCCTCCAAACTGACCCCGATCCTGCCACCCGTCGAGTTGCCTGTTCCTACGCCTCAGGCTGTTTCCGCCTTCGCGGACGCGCACCGCACAAAGGAACGCAGACCCGTCATCGGCATGGCCGCGCGTCTCGCCGCCGAAAAAGGCGTGGAAGTTTTGCTGGATGCGCTTCCCGTCATCCTGAAAAAATATCCAAACGCGCAAGTGCTGTTTGCCGGCACCTATCAAAACGTGATGGGCGAGCAGGCTTACTCAGACCGACTCATGCCGCGCATCCATGAATATGAAATCCAGGGTCACTGGACATTCCTCGGCAACCTTGACCCAATTCAAATGGCGGCGTTCTATCCCAACCTGGATGTGCTGACCGTGCCTTCGCTCAACTCCACCGAAGCCTTTGGGCTGGTGCAAATCGAAGCGATGATGAACGGCGTGCCGAGCGTGCCGTCCGCTTTGCCCGGTGTGCGCAGACCTGTCCAAATGCACGGCATGGGACTTGTCTCTCAAATCGGAGATTCTGCTTCTCTAGCAGAATCAATTTTGGGCGTGTTGGATGATCCGCAGCGCTATGCGTATCGCGGCGATATTGAGTCGATCAAAAAATCCTACGACCCCGATTCCATCGCTCAGGAATATGAAAATTTGTTTGCAAAACTTATGGGATAACTTCGAAGCCTTGTTCTCGGAAGTGGTTATCGAAAGTAAATGCGGTATTAATTTTATGCCGTCGCATGGTATCGAAACTTGAAAGGTCTACAAGGCTGAGTTGGCGGCGGTTGGTAGTCAGAGCCAAGTCAACAATGGTATTATGCAGGCTTTCATCCAGCCATTCGACTTCCATGTAGGGTATGATTTCATTGTGCAGGATGGCAAGGGCATCCATCCCGACCCGATGCTGGATGAGTGCAATGCTTTCAACAAGCACATAGTTGTTGCACATTAATATTTCGTTGTTTTCAATCAGAGTTTGCCACGTTTCGAATGCCCGTTCATGCTGATCGTCGCTGGCGTGAACTACGGCAAGGAAGGCGGATGTGTCCACATAAATCATGATGAGTAAATCTCCGCAAGATACTGATCGTGATTTGTGGAAATATCTTTTTTACCGTCCATGTCATTGAAATTTGCTTTCCTGATCTTTTTCAAGCCGTTCAATGCACGGCGACGTTTTTTCTCGCGTTCGGGATTTTGGGCCGACGTGGCAACATACACAGCCACACTCTCCCGTACCAGGCGGGCGACAGAGGTCTTGCGAGCCTTCGCCATCGTCTTCAAAATCTTTAATTGTTCTTCGGTTAGTTGAACCATCGTTCTTACCATATCAACCTCAATCTGCTATCAGTTTTCAGAAAGTGCTATCATTATAACATGCCTAAAAAAGATTTCCTTTTCCTCCATCTAAGCGGACTCCCCTACTTTCGTGCTTTTTTGCGCGCTGTCGAGAGCGCCTATTATCAAGACATTGAGCTACCTTCCCCAACTCTGGATGTGGGTTGTGGCGACGGCAACTTCGCCGCGTTAACCTTCGACCATAATATTGACGTGGGACTCGATCCCTGGCATGGACCGATCCATGAAGCGAAGCCGTACGAAAAATATAATGTGCTGGTCGAAGCCGATGGCGGGACGATGCCTTTTTCGGATGGGTATTTTTCATCTGCGTTTTCAAACTCGGTGCTGGAACATATCCCGCATGTTGACTTGGTCGTTAAAGAAACAGGCCGCGTTCTCAAATCGGGTGCGCCGTTCGTGTTCTGTGTGCCGAATCAAAACTTTTTGCCAACCCTGTCCATCGGACGCGGACTAGATAAGATCGGATTGCGTCCGATGGGAAATTTGTACCGTGCATTTTTTAATAAAATCTCCCGCCACCATCATTGTGACGACCCGTCAGTTTGGCAGGCGCGGCTCGAGGCGAATGATTTCACGCTGGTGCGCTGGTGGCATTACTTTTCGCCGCAGGCATTATCCACTTTGGAATGGGGACATTATTTCGGCTTGCCGAGTCTGATCGTCCATTCTTTGTTTGGGCGCTGGATCCTTTCACCGACACGCTGGAATTTATATTTCACCGAAAGTTTTTTGCGCAAGTTTGTCGAGTCGCCTGAACATCCACAGGGTGCATACACATTTTATGTGGCAAGGAAAAATTAGTAGGTCACGTTTCAAACGTGACCTACAGACATTGTAATCATGGGGAATTTATAAATGACAGATAAGACCATCCTTCCAATCCCAAAGATGAAGTAAACTTGGGCGGATATGACCCACGAAACACCCCAACAGAACCCTGAAAACGAACCCACTGTTCTTGACCTGTACAAGTCCGTCACGAAGGATTGGACTTCGTTCTTTAATTTCATCCAATCCCTGTGGGATGCGCGCCGCCGCGCCGAACTTGACCATGCGCTGGCTCTGGAAGTGGCGCAACCTGCGCCTGAACAACTCCCCGAAGAACCTCTCCGCGCGGATTATTTCCCCTGGCGTTCTGTGCTGGCGCTTTTCCTTGCGATTGGCGCACAAGCGTTGCTTGAGCCGCCAAACCGTCAGGTGAATATTTCTTTGGCGTTGTACATCCTCGCGGCAGGGATTTGTATTTGGGCTTATGTCAAAAACGAATGGCATTTGCCTGCGCTGCCTGCTTTCAAACAAACCTCCGACGACCTCTCCACGCGTCTGGCTCCGTTCATTTTTTCGATTGTCTTTGCCCTGCTCGCGTTTTGGGATTTTGGACGGGACGTGTTCACGCCTGTCAACCTTTTGTTTTGGGTGCTGTCGCTCGGATTATTTTTCTACGGGTTGTGGTTGAAGCATCCGAAAGCCGCGCAGGATTTAAGCCCTGAAATGCGCCGCCAAAAAATAATCCGCAGTGCGCTTGTGATCGCCGTCTTTGGCATCGCGCTCTTTTTCAGACTCTATCGCATCAACGCTGTCCCCGCCGAACCGTTCAGCGACCATGCCGAAAAAATACTGGATGTCTACGATATCACACAGGGGCAATGGAAAATTTTCTTTCCCCGCAATACAGGCCGTGAAGCCATTCAAATGTATTGGACTTTGCTGGTCGCCACAGTCTTTCGCACGGGGCTTTCTTTTCTAAGCCTCAAACTTGGCACGGCGCTGCTTGGCATTCTGACCCTGCCCTATGTTTATTTGCTCGGCAAGGAATATGGCGGAACGCGCGTGGGGTTGTTTGCACTTTTCCTTTTTGGGATTGCCTACTGGCCGAACGTGATCTCCCGCATTGGACTTCGCTTTCCTTTATATCCGCTTTTCACTGCGCCGACGTTCTTTTACTTAATCCGCGGACTGCGGACTCGGAACCGAAATGATTTCCTACTCTCAGGCCTTTTCCTCGGACTCGGCTTGCATGGATACAGTCCCTTCCGCATTGTGCCTTTGCTTGTGGTGGCGGCGTTTGTGATTTATGTGATCCATGTCCGCTCAAAGGAAAGCCGTCAGCAGGCGTTGTGGTGGTTGATGCTGGTCGTGGTCACATCCGTGTTTGTCTTCTTGCCGCTTCTGCGCTACTGGCTGGCGCACCCCGATATTTTTGGGTATCGCGCCATGACTCGCTTGACATCCACCGAGTCTGCTTTGAACGGACCTGTGTGGCAGATATTCCTTTCCAATTTGTACAAAGCCTTGTTGATGTTCAATTGGGATAACGGAAGTATTTGGGTTCATTCTTTGCCCGGCCGTCCGGCGCTGGATGTGGTGACAGGTGCGTTGTTTGTGATCGGCATACTTTTGTTGATCGTGCGCTATGTGCGTCAACGGGATTGGCGTGATATGCTCCTGTTGGTATCCATTCCCATTTTGCTGATGCCGTCCATTCTTTCGCTGGCGTTCCCGGGTGAGAATCCTTCGCTGAACCGTACGGGCGGCGCGGCGGTGGCGGTTTTCGTTGTCAGCGCGCTGGCGCTCGATGGGTTCGTATCCAGCCTGGGCGGGGCGCGGAGCAGGAAGCGGGTTTTCATCGCATACGGTTTGACGGGTCTGCTGTTCGCCGTATCCGCTTTTCAAAATTATGACCTGGTCTTCAATAAGTTCGATGCGAACTTCAAGTTGGGCGCGTGGAATACTTCTGAGATGGGCGGGTTGATCGGTGCGTTTCGTGATCAATATGGAGAGACGGATTCGGTCTGGATCGTGCCCTTCCCATATTGGGTGGATACGCGTCTGCCGGGTGTTTGGGCGGGCATTCCCAACCGTGATTTTGCGCTCTGGCCCAAGGATTTTGCCGATACCATATTCGTGACCGGACCCAAGATGATCATCTACCGCGTTGACGATCTGGAAACTGAGAATGCTCTTAAACAACTCTACCCGAATGGCGTCTTCACCCGCTATACTTCCAGTTATCCGGGTAAGGATTTTATAGTATTGATGGTTGAGAAATAATCGTCGTTGCGAGGGCGCTTTTGTTCTTCGCCCGAAGGAATCCCCTAGTCATTAGGGGATTCCTTCGTCGGGGAGAGCGCCCTCCTCGCAATGACGTGAGGTGATATGAAAGAAAAGCGCACGTGGTTGTATGATCTGCTTTTTATCCTTGTCCTGCTGTTGGCAGGATATTTACGTTTGGCAGGCTTTGGCTGGGGCGAAGGCTATCACCAGCATCCGGATGAATTATTTTTAAGCGGCGTGCTGGGCAGCCTGAACGCGCACGCCTGTGAAATTCCGAATACACCGGTGGGGCTTTGCCCGGCAGATCAGCAGCGCTGGATGAGCATTGGGGAATATTTTAATACAGCCACTTCAACCCTTAATCCGTACAATCGTGGATATTCGTTTTTTGTTTACGGCACTTTTCCGCTGGCGCTGATCCGTGTGGTCGCGGAGGCAAGCGGATCAGCGGACCTGGGGTCTTTGAAATTTTTCGCGCGGCAAATGTCCGCGCTGGCTGACTTGTTCACCATTTTTGTGCTGTACCTGATCGTTTCGGGGCTGTACGGGCGGCGCATCGCTTTGTTTGCCGCAACATTCTCGGCGCTGACTGTGATGCAGATCCAGCAGTCTCATTTTTTTACCACAGACCTGTACACGAACTTGTTCATGTTTCTGGCGATCCTGTTTGCGGTGGAGATCGTGGGGCGAAAGAATAGGAATCAGGGAGTAGGGATGAGGAATGAGGAGTTGGATAAACCGCCTGATCGCCCAACCTCTAATTACCTAATTACCAATTACCTGTCAAATCCTGTTCTCTGGCTGAGCATTGGGTTTGGATTAATGCTCGGCTTGGCGATGGCGTCCAAGATCAATGCGGCGGCGCTGGCGCTCATGCTGCCGGCTGCTTTTGCGATTCGTTACTTCATGTATGACCGCAAACCCAATGGTCGGAACACGGAAAACGAATCACTTCCCTCCGATTACTGGGCGCTGATTTCCATCTTCCTCATCGCGGGCGGACTGGCCACCATTATCTCCTTTCGCATTTTCCAACCTTACGCTTTCGACGGGCTGGGACTTAATCCGCAATGGCTCTCAAATATTGCGGAGCAGCGTGGTCAAGCCGCCGGCTCTGACCTGCCCTGGAATTTGCAATGGGCGCGTCGTTCGCATTTGTATTCGTTCACCAATTTGACCGTTTGGGGCTTGGGACTTCCGCTTGGCATTCTTGCCTGGGCGGGTTTCCTGCTGATGGGCTGGCGCATTATCAAAGGCGAATTGCAGCACCTTCTGCTATGGGGCTGGACGGCGTTTTATTTTCTCTGGCAATCGCTCCAGTTCAATCCCACCATGCGCTATCAACTGCCGATCTATCCGCTTTTGGCGATGATGGCGGCGTGGGCAATCTTTTCAATTCAGAATTTTGAATTCAGAATTCTGAATTTCAAATTCCGCCTTCCGTCTTCTGCCTTCCGCCTTCTAATGGGACTGGTCGGCATCGTCGTTCTCATCTCCACCGCGGTGTGGGCCTTCGCATTCCAAAGCATTTATCTGCGTGATGAACCGCGCATTGCGGCATCGCGTTGGATATTTCAAAATGCGGCGGGACCCGTCAACCTGCGGATTGAAACGGCTGACTCTAAAATTTATAATCAGCCATTGCCCGTTGCAGCCGACACATTGATCCCGCCCGGAACGCCGCTGACCCTCCCGTTCTCTCCCAAATACAGCGCACAAGTTTCCGAAATTGTGCTGGGTCACGCGCTGGACACACTCGCCTCGCCTTCGACCCTTGTGTTGACTCTGTATTCCGCCTTTGCACCAGACATCCCTTTGGCGCGTGCTTCGGAATTGGTGGACTTCAAGTCTACTGCTGATCCGCGCGGGCCGTCTGTAAATTTTTCGTTCGATCAACCGATCCCGCTGGTTGAGGGACAGCTTTATTATTTGAAGATCGAAACGCTCGGCAGCGGATTGGTCTTGAGCGGCGCGTATCTCGCCAACGAGACCAACTACGATTGGGGACTTCCCTTCCGCCTGGATGGGTATGATGCGTTTGGCGGCATCTATCGCGGCGACCTGGACTTGCACATTTACTGGGATGACAACGCGGATAAACTCAGCAACTTTGTCGAAACACTCAGCGCAGCAGATTACGTCATCATCCCCACCAACCACCAGTACGCGCAGGTCACACGCATACCCGAAAGGTATCCGCTGACCACGTTCTATTATCGTCAACTGCTCGGCTGTCCTGCGGGTGCGGATATTATCAAATGTTATGAGATGGCTCAGCCCGGTCAATACGAAGGCAATTTGGGTTTTGAGTTGGTGAAGGTTTTTGAATCCTATCCCACGTTTGGCCCGCTGGTGATCAACGACCAATCTGCCGAGGAAGCCTTCACATTCTACGACCATCCCAAAGTATTGATTTTTCAGAAGACCGATCAATTTGATGTGGATAAAGTATCTGCTTTGCTCAACACAGTGGATTTGACCAACGTCGTTCACCTGCTTCCGAATCAGGCTGCCGACTACAAGGATTTGCTCCTGCCGGAGGCGCGGCTTGCGGCGCAGCGTGCGGGCGGCACATGGTCTGAATTATTTAATTACAACTGGATCCAAAATAAATATCCCTTCGTGGGCGTTTTGATTTGGTACCTGTTTATCTTCCTGCTGGGACTGGTCGCCTACCCGATCACACGTTCGGCGCTGGCAGGATTTCGACAGTATGCATATCCGCTCAGCCGCATTGTGGGGCTGGCTCTGCTCGCGTGGATTTCGTGGATGGGCGGTTCGGTTGGCATCCCATACACGCGGGTTTCCATCAGCGTGGCGTTGGCCATTATCGCTGTGGCAGGCTTCGGGTTGTGGGTGCTGCGCCGAAATCAGTTCAAAGCGGAGTGGAATTCCAGCCGTCGCTTCTTCGTTTTGGTCGAGATCGTATTCCTCGTCTTCTTCCTGATCGACCTGCTGATCCGCCTCGGTAATTCGGACATGTGGCATCCATCCAAAGGCGGCGAGCGTCCGATGGATTTTTCGTATTTCAACGCGGTCTTAAAGAGCACGAGTTTCCCGCCGTATGATCCATGGTTTGCGGGCGGCTACATCAATTATTACTATTACGGTTTTGTGCTGGCTGGCACGTCGGTGAAACTACTGGGCATTGCGCCTTCGATTGCCTACAATTTTATTCTGCCGACCTGGTTCGCCATGATTGCGATTGGTGCGTTCGCGATTGGATGGAATCTTTTGGAAAAGGATGAAGGCGAAAGGATGAAGGATGAATTACTTGCATCCGAAAATTCATCCTTCATAATTCATAATTCATCCTTGATCTCTGGTCTGACCGCCTCGACCTTTGCCATCCTGTTGGGGAATCTTGGCACGATACAAATGATATTCCGTGCATTGCAGCGCATGGCTGCGCCGGGCGGAAATGTCCCTGCAGATTCAACTCTCGTGCAAATCTGGAGTTGGGCTTTCAAGGGAATTTATCTGCTGTTCAATGGCGTCATGCTGCCGATCGGGCGCGGAGAATGGTACTGGAATCCCAGCCGCGTTATTCCGCCGGGACCGGGCAACGAGATCACCGAGTTCCCGCTCTTCACCCTGTTGTACAGCGACCTGCACGCGCACATGCTTGTCATGCCGTTGACTTTGTTCATCATCGCCTGGGCGGTCTCCTTCATCAAGTCCCGCGCCCAGATGACCCGCACCGAATGGGTCGCGGCGTTTGCCGTTGGCGCGTTGATGATCGGCGCGTTGAAACCCACCAACACCTGGGATTTGTACACCTTTTTTCCGTTCACTGCGCTGGCGGTGATCTACGCCATCAACCGTCACTTTGAATGGAAGAATCGCTTCAAACTTCCCGACTGGCTTGGGCGCGCTTTATTCTCCATCGCCGCTGTTGCGGTTCTGTACCTGCTCGGCTCGTTGATGTATTCGCCGTTTGATTTCTGGTACGGACAGTCTTACAACAAAGTGGACCCGTGGATCGCTTCGCACACGCCTTTATCTTCGTATTTCACACACTGGGGCTTGTTCCTTTTTATTATTACTGCATGGCTCATTTGGGAAGTGCGCGAGTGGATGGCGGCTACACCCATTTCACATTTGAAGAAGCTGCGCCCTTATCAACTGTTGATCGAAATTGGGCTGGCGGCTGTGCTTGCCCTGTTTGTGTTCTTTTTCATGGAAGGCGTGCGGGTCGCTCTGGTGGCTTTGCCGCTGACTGTCATCACCGGGCTTTTGCTTTTGCGCCCCGACATGCCCGGAGTCAAACGCGCTGTCTTGCTGATGATCGGCACCGGGCTGGCGCTGACCCTGGCGGTGGAAGTGATCACCCTGCGCGGCGACATTGGGCGCATGAACACGATCTTCAAACTTTACATGCAGGTCTGGATGTTGTTCGCGGTCAGTGCGGCGGTGGCTTTTGGCTGGCTGCTCGAAGAATTCCCATTTTGGAAACTGCGCTGGCGCACGATCTATCAAACAGGTTTATATTTATTACTGGCAGGCGCATTCATGTTCACCATTACTGCCACGACAGACAAGGTCAGCGACCGCATGACTGACGTCACGCCCCGCACATTGGACGGCATGACCTACATGAATTATGCCCAGTATTTCGACGGGCAGATGATGGACTTGAGCCAGGACTATCGCGCCATCCGCTGGATGCAGGATAATGTGCAGGGTTCGCCGGTCATTGTGGAAGCCAATTGCACGGAATATCGCTGGTGTACACGTTTCACAATTTATACCGGCTTGCCCGGCGTTGTCGGCTGGAACTGGCATCAACGCCAGCAGCGCGGGTTTGCATCCACAGATGTGCAGCAACGCGTGGATTCCATCGGCATGTTCTTCACCACGCAGGATGTTGGATCAGCGCGCGCATTCCTGGCTAAGTATCAGGTCCAATATATTGTTGTGGGTCAGCTTGAACATAATATTTATCGCGCTCCGAATCCCATGCTGGACGGACTTGCCAAGTTCGAAAAGTATGAAGGCAAATATTGGATAGCGGTTTATCATGATAAAGATACAACCATCTATGAGGTTCTGCCATGATCTTACACATTACATCAAAGAGTGAATGGAAGGAAGCCCAGCAACGCGGTGAGTACATTGCGCCGAGTTTGCAAACCGAAGGCTTCATTCACTGCTCCACCGAAAAACAGGTTCTCCACGTTGCGAATGCTTTTTATCGCGGACGAAATGATCTCGTGTTGTTAAAACTCGACGAAGCAAGCATCAAGCCTGAGCTTAAGTGGGAGCCGCCCGCTGGACTTCCCGCCCCGGGCATTTCCGACTCCGATAAATTTCCGCACATCTTTGGACCGATCAACTTAACCGCAGTCGCATCTGTTCTTAACTTTGAGCCTGATCCTGCTTCGGGGACATTCTCCCTGCCTTCAACATTGACCACTGACAACTGACCACTAATGGCTGCCTTTTTTATCTGGTATATCCTCCTCACCCTGCTCGGCTGGCTGACCTTCCCTCTGGTGTTTACGCTCTTTCCCGCGCTTGCGGATCGGGGCTATACCTTGTCGCGCGCCGCTGGTCTGTTGATCTGGGGATATGTTTTCTGGCTGCTAGCCTCCCTCGGCGTCGCACAAAATGATACGGGCGGAATCCTGCTTGCGCTCGCCTTTATCATTGGGCTGAGTGTTTTTTCAATCAAAAATCGCAAATCAAAAATCGCAAATCAAAAATCCGAAATCATAAATTTTCTCAAAACCAATCTCTCCCTCATCCTGACCACCGAAGTTTTATTTCTTGCCGCCTTCGCCTTCCTTGCTTTTGTCCGCTCTGCCAACCCGGAGTTGATCAGCACCGAGAAGCCGATGGAATTGGCTTTTATTAATGGAATACTACGCTCGCCGACTTTCCCGCCGCAAGACCCGTGGCTTTCCGGTTACGCCATTTCCTATTATTACTTCGGCTATGTGATGACCGCCATGCTTGCGCGCCTTTCGGACATCCCCGGCAGTATGGCGCACAACCTGATGACCGCGCTTATCTTCGCCCTCGGCGCAATTGGCTCTTATGGAATTTTATATAACCTGCTTTGGATAACGGGCAACAGACAACAGATCATAGACGACCAACAATCTTCATCCTCACAAAGCGATATTCCGCATTCTGCATTCCGCAATCAACATTTTTCAGCTCTTTTTGCTCCTCTTTTCCTGCTCCTTGTTTCTAACTTTGGCGCGCTCCTTGAAATCCTGCATCAGGGCGGATTGTTTTGGGTAAAGAATCCAGCAACAGGCGAGTACTCCAGCCGTTTGTGGACTTGGTTGGATATGAGAGAACTCTCCCAGCCGCCTGCGATTCCATTTCACTGGATTCCACTTGACCGTTATCTGTGGTGGTGGCGTTCCTCGCGCATCATTCAGGATTACAACATGGTGGGTGTCTGGACTGGCGATGTAATCGATGAATTTCCCTTCTTCTCCTTCCTGCTCGGTGACTTGCATCCGCATGTGTTGGCGATCCCCTTTGGACTGCTTGCCATCGCTGTCGCATTAAACCTCTTCCTTGGCGGCTGGCGCGGACAAATTAATATGCCCTGGGGCACGCGTTTGCATATTAATACCTCAGGCTTTGTATTCTCCGCCCTCGTCGTCGGTGGGCTTGCCTTCCTCAACACCTGGGATATTCTCATTGCTGCCGCGCTGATCGTGGGCGCCTACGTCTTCTGGCGTGCAAGTGAAGATGGCTGGAATTGGGAGCGGCTCGAAGATGGTTTCCTGCTTGGCTTGCCGCTTGGGATTTTTTCCATCCTGCTTTATTTCCCGTTCTATTTGGGATTTTCATCGCAGGCGGGCGGGATTTTACCCAACTTCATGTATCCCACACGCGGCGCGCACCTTTGGGTGATGTGGGGCACATTGCTCATTCCCATCTTTGCGTACCTCATTTACTCTGGAGTGCAGGGGCTCGTGCGCCCTGTGGGTACTCCTGTACATACGGACAGCAAGCTGTCCGACTCCAGAGTGGACTCCAGAGTAAAGCCCAATTGGAAACTCGCCCTCACCCTCGGACTTGGTTTTACTTTTTTCCTTTTACTCCTCACTTTTCTCATCGCCTGGATCGGTTCCTTCGTTGAAAAAGATTTCGTGCAGATGTTTCTTGATTCACAGGGTATGTCAGCTAGTGAATTTTTCAGCGCAACCTCCCTGCGCAGATTGAGTCACATTGCCGGACTCATCACCCTGCTCGCGGTATTGATCCCCGCGCTTGCTTATCTTTTTCCGCGCTCCGCAATACAGATGCTTGCGCCGCGCGCAAGTACAGGCGACATGGATTATGAATCAATCCGAAATCCGAAATCCGAAATCGCAAATCAATTCGTTTTCCTCCTCCTCACACTCGGCGCCATCCTCGTCCTCGCCCCTGAATTCGTTTATCTCCGCGATCAATTTGGCTATCGCATCAACACCATCTTCAAGTTTTATTATCAAGCGTGGATGATGTGGAGTCTCGCCGCCGCGTTTGCAACCGCTTATTTACTTCAAAACTTGCGCGGAGTGAAAAATATCCTCTTTAGCGTATTGATCGGCCTGGTTATTTTTGCGGGCTTGTTGTATCCCGCGCTCAGCCTGCTGACCAAGACGAATGACTTCAAGCCGCCTTTCGGCTACACCCTTGATGACTTTGACCGTGTTACACGCGAAAACCCCGACGAAGCCGCCGCCATCGAATTCCTGCGCACCTCCCCGGATGGAATCATTGCCGAAGCTGTGGGAGGCAGTTACACCAATTATGCACGCATCTCCACTTACACTGGTTTGCAAACAGTGATTGGCTGGCCGGGGCACGAGTCACAATGGCGCGGTAGTTATGCGCCGCAAGGCTCCCGCAGTGATGACATCCTAAAGCTCTACACCACCATCCGCTGGGATGAAGCGCAGGTCATCATTGACCGGTACGACATTCGCTATATTTACGTCGGCTCTCTTGAATATTCATCCATGCCTGTGAAAGAAGAGAAATTTAAAGTTCACCTCAAGCCCATCTTTCAACTGGGCGGCGTGGTGATTTACGAAGCGCCGTGATTTTTTAGAGCTCCAGGTTTCACAAGAACTCGGAGCTCAGCACCTGGCGAAAACATTTTTACCCTTCATCAATAACCGATTACAATTGCCCCTATGACCTACCGACATTTCAAACACGAAGGCTGGCTGTACGCGCTGGCGTTTCTTTTTGCCATCGCCTTGCGCTTCACCCAACTTGGCGGAATGCCCTTTACCGACGCGGAAGCCGCGCCCGCCCTGCAAGCCCTGCGCATCGCACAAGGGCTCAAGCCCGCGCTCAGTCCGCATCCCTTTTACATTCTTTCCACCTCGATTCTCTTTTTCATTTATGGCGGCGGGACTGATTTCCTCGCCCGATTTTTCCCCGCCTTATTTGGGAGTGTGCTCGTCTTTGCTCCTCTGCTCTTTGCAGATCGGATCAAACCTCGCGTTAGCTTGATCCTGGCCTTCTTCATTGCCCTCGACCCAGGCTTGGTCTCCCTCTCACGCCAGGCGGCAAGTCCCATCCTTGCAATTGCATTCCTGCTCTTTGCCTGGGGATTCTATGATCGAAACAAAGCCAGCCTTGCGGGTTTCTTCGCCGCTCTCGCCCTCCTCAGCGGACCTCCCATCTGGACTGGTCTGCTTGGACTCGCCATCACCTGGGCAATCCTTCAAGGATTAAAATCCCGCCGCGCATCGCAACCCTCAACTCCCGATCTTGAACCTTCAACCTCTACGCGAAGCGTTCGACCTCCACGCGAAGCGTTCGACTTTCGACTTTCGACCATCTCCCTCATCGCCACATTCCTCGTCGCCGGCTCGCTTTTCTTTATTGCCCCCAATGGACTCAGCGCCGCGCTCGCATCCATTCCGTCCTTTATTAACGGCTGGCTTACTCCTTCCGATGTTCCCGCAAGCAGGCTTTTCTTCTCATTGCTGGTCTATCAACCGTTTGGCGTGTTGCTTGTGATCTTTGCCATCATTCGCGGCTGGCGCATGGGAAGCAGCCGCATCATTCCGCTCAGCGTTTGGTTTTTTGTCGCATTATTGCTCGCAATTTTCAACCCATCCCGCCAGGTCGCTGACCTTGCCTGGGCGTTGATTCCGCTTTGGGCGATGGCAGCTCTTGAACTCATCCGCAATGTGGATGTTTTTATCGAAGAACGAAATGAAGTGGCTGGCGTTATTTTTCTGACTGCATTCATCTGGACTTTTGCATGGCTTGATTTTTCAGGGTTGACCACGCTCCCAGTCGATTCGCGTGAATATATTATGCGTTTCTGGCTCCTGATCGGTTCACTGTTCCTGTTGGCGATGAGCCTCCTGCTGGTTGCAGCGGGCTGGTCGATTCGCGTTGCGCGCATCGGCGGAATCTGGGGACTGGCGCTTGCTTTCGGAACGCTTGGGCTTGGCGGCGCTATCGGTGCCACAGGTTTGCGCGGACTGGATCGTCCCGAAATATGGTGGCCGGCAAATATCCCTGCCCAAGCCGATCTGCTTGAATCAACTGTCAGCGACGTTTCCGATTGGGGACTTGGCAATAATTATGCCGCGCCGGTCATGATCGTCGGCGTGGATTCCCCCGCCCTCGAATGGACTTTGCGTGAGCGCCAGGTCTTTGTCGTTGACTCATTGGATATTTCCAGTGCGCCATATCTTGTCATCACCCCGCTTCAAGATAATCTCGTGCTTTCCTCCACCTATCGCGGACAGGATTTCACCTGGCGGCGAACACCCTTGTGGAACTCCGCCTTGCAGCAGGATTGGGTGCGCTGGATGGCTTTGCGTGAAATGCCGCAAACTGACGAACCCATCATCCTCTGGGCGCGCGATGACCTCTTTCTAAACTCTGTGCCGCCCACCACCCCCTAATTGAAAATGATTTAACCCCAGACCTGACAGGTTTTATTGGAAACCTGTCAGGTCTTATAATTTTGAATAGAGAACCAACATGACAAACAAAACTTCTCCCTCCATCATCGCCCTCGACGGTCCCGCTGCATCGGGTAAATCCACACTCGGACAAACTCTCGCTGATTCTCTCGACTATCTTTTTTTTGATACAGGCATCATGTACCGCGCCGTTACCTGGATCGCGCTCCAGCATGATTTGAATTTGCAGGATGAAGCCGTCATCACCGAACTCGCGCAAAAAGCGCAAATTGACATTCGTCCCCCGACAAAAAAAGACGGCCGCGCCTGCGACGTTCTCATCGGCGGCAAGGATGTCACTTGGGATATGCGCGGTGGAGAGGTGGATGCAAATGTCTCAGTCGTTTCCGCGTATGCCGGGGTGCGTCAGGCATTGTCTGAGCAGCAGCGTCGTATTGGTTTGCGCGGCAGGGTCGTCATGGTAGGCCGGGATATTGGCACCGTCGTTTTGCCCGAAGCCGACCTCAAAATTTATTTGGATGCGAGCGCAGAAGAACGCGCCAAACGCAGGTTTGATGAGATCATCGCGCGCGGCGAAAAAGCCGACTATGACGAAATTCTCCGCAAGGTCATCGAGCGTGACCGCATCGACTCCACCCGCGCCGTCGCGCCGTTGCGCCCCGCCGAGGATGCCGTCATCATCGACTCGGACAAAATGAACGCCGAACAGGTCCTGACATGCGTCATGGAATTGTGCAAATAACCCAGTCACAATCTCCTAACCTGGACAAGCCAGAACCAAAAAGGAATAATGTTGACTTGCACAAAACATATCAACGAGAGTATGATAAAAACTGAAAACAGTTCTCGATGTGGTTTTCGGTCTTTGTGCCAACATCTGTCTGGCACCTCCTTGTTTAGCCGCTTTGATCGGCTGACGCTTATGCGTCTCAGGCACATATTGCCTTTTATTCCAAGAAGAGTTGTGTAACAAAGATTGAAAACTCCTTTGCAGAATGAACATCTTACACTACTTGCCAAGCGTTTAAAATGAATGAGAGCGGTTGGCTGTTTTGGTTTATGTGCATAATAAAAAATCCTTGCTTTTTTTGCAAGCATTTAACTTTCAAGGTACTAATCTCGCCTGCATTATTTAGGGCTATAATTCAGGAAATGAGATTTCTTCTCACGCTTCTTGCAGGTATTGCATTTCCCGCTCCACCCACACTTGCCGGTTGGTTTGTGTGGGTATTTTTGCTGGCAATGTTGGTCTATGCGCTGTTTCGTTGGAACGCCTACCAGCCTGCCTGGAAGCAACGCGAATGGGGAATTTTCTTCGCCTTTTTGATCTTGATTCCGATTACCAGTTTATTTATTGGAATAAGGCTTACCTCCGCTTCAGCCCGGCCTTTGCCTGGTCTACCCTCCGATGCGCCTGGTTCTGCGCTGATGATTTTTTCCGCCATCCCCTGGCTGTTGGGCGGGGGGTTATTCGGTCCAGTCGGCGCGGCTGTGCTTGGCGCGTTCGCCGGACTTTTGCGCGGCGCATGGGATACCTATTCGCTTTTTTCCATTGTCGAAATTGCTTTATTGAGCGCGTGGTTTTCCACGAACATGCGCCAGCGATATCGAACTCCTGCCTACGCCTTATTGCGCCAGCCGCTTGTGGGCGCATTGTTATTGATCCCATTCCATACATTATTCTACGTTATTAGTTCCCTGTTCACCCAATGGGGCTTGGATGTTTCTGCGCCGGCCACTGCCCGTCTCGACTTTGCCATCAGTAACGCATGGATTGTAACCCTCGCGTTTGGCGGAGAGATGCTCGTGGGCGGCATTGTGGCGCAGATCATTTCGAAGGCTTTTCCCGCAATGTGGGGCAGTAAGCAATCACTACAGCCTTCCCCTGGCGAGAGGAGTCTTGAGTCGCGCTTCCTATTTGGGGTGGGGACATTTATTTCTCTTTTATTATTAACCCTGTTGATCGGGGATTGGGTGGTGGCGGGGCAGGCTGCGCGCGATATGCTGCAAGACCGCCTTTCCAGCGCCAGTGAATCTGCTGCGCAGAGTGTGCCATTCTTCCTCGAAACTGGACAGAACTTGGCCGTACAACTGGCATCTGACCCACGCTTGTTGACCGCCACAGGGGATGAATTGAAATCCATCATTGGCTTGCGCAACCAAGCCGTCCCATATTTTGATCAATTCTTTGTGCTGGAAGCGAACGAGGATCAAAAACTGCTCGCGGGCTATCCTGATTCTGCCAGAGCGAAGTTCCAGTTGTATCCTGATGAAATGTCTGGCATGTCATTGGCGTCGAATGGTGTGCTGACGCAGATCTATTCGATACCGCCTATTTCTGTAACGGATGCTTCCCGCGTTTCTTTTCTGGTTGCCATTGTGGATGGTTTTGGGCAGGTACAGCGTGTTCTGATCGGCCGCTCCACATTGGAAAACAATCCGCTTACCTTGCCGCTGATCGAAAATATTAATAACATGCGCGATCTGGGCGGCGCAGGATTTTTATTAAATGAGAATGGGCGCGTTCTCTATCATTCAGATAGTACGCAAATGTTGACCTCCTATAACGGACAACGCAGCGATCAGGCGCTTTTTTATGATGGTACAGCGTCAGATGGCACGCGGCAACTGGTGTATTACCAGCCTGTGATTGGGCGTCCGTGGGCGGTTGTGTTAACCGTCCCAGCGCAACAGGCACAGCAACTTGCTTTGAATATTGCCATGCCGCTTTCGTTGATGATCATTTTTCTGGCATTCGTGGCGATGGTTTCATTGCGTGTGGGGCTGCGTGTTGTAACCGGTTCCTTGCAAAGCCTGGCCACGGAAGCCAACCGTATCGCGCAGGGAAATCTTGACCATCCACTTCAAACGGATGGTGTGGATGAAGTCGGTCAATTGCGGCGCGCATTCGAACAAATGCGTTCCAGTTTGCAGGCGCGCCTGGGAGAGATCAACAGTCTCTTGCGCGTCAGCCAGGATGTAGCCTCCAGCCTCGAGATGCAGGATGCGGTCAAACCGGTGTTGGATGCGATTCTTTCGACCGGCGCAAATTCCGTCAGTGTTGTGCTTTCACCCAGCATCCTGCCTGATACGTTTGTGGAGTTGCCTTCACGTTTTGCGTTGGGCGCTGTACAGGATATTTACGCTCATCTGGATGACCAGATCCTCGCGCTTGCGCAAAATCAGGAAAAGATTGTTCTGCCAAACCTTGGACGCTCGCGTGAACTGGACTTCGATCCAGATTTGCCGCAGCCATTGGCGTTGCTGGCTGTAGCCTTGCGGCACGAGAATCGATATTATGGCGTGGTGTGGGCTGGCTTTGAACAGCCGCGCATGTTCTCTGATTCGGATGTCCGCTTTGTGACCACACTGGCGGGTCAGGCGGCGTTGGCGGTTGCGAACGCGCATTTGTATCTGAGCGTGGAAGCCTCCCGCCGACAGTTAAAAGCCATCCTCAACTCCACGCCAGACCCGGTGCTGGTGACCGATCATCGTAACCGCCTTCTGCTTACCAATCGCGCCGCGGCAGTTGCACTGGGTCAAACCGAGGATGCAGCGAGCGATATTGGCAGGAAGACTGAGCAAGTCATAAAACTTAGACCCTTGCTGGCATTGTTGGAAAGCACGACCACGGAGAAACAATCCGCTGAGATCGTGCTGGCGGATAAACGCACGTATCTTGCAACAGCTTCTTCTGTGATGGTGGAAGGCCGGCAGATCGGGCGCGTATGTATCATGCGTGACGTGACACACTTCAAGGAATTGGATACGATGAAGTCGGAATTCGTGGCTACGGTGAGTCACGACCTGCGTTCCCCGCTGACGTTGATGCGTGGTTACGCCACCATGCTTGAAATGGTCGGCGAGTTGAATGAACAACAGCAGGGCTATGTAAAGAAAATTATTTCGGGCGTTGAGAATATGTCCCGTCTGGTGAATAATCTGCTTGACCTTGGCCGCATTGACCTGGGAGTTGGTCTTCAAGTTGAGAATGTCAGCGTGCTGGATATCATTGAGCGCGCGACCAGTGCGTTGCAGTTGCAGGCCACACAAAAGAACATTGTTTTAAGCGTGGAGTTTTCCAAGGATATGCCCAATACAGTGGAGGCAGACCAGGCGCTTTTGCATCAGGCAGTGTATAACCTGGTGGAGAATGCGATAAAATACACACCTGATAACGGACGTGTGGTGGTCCGTACTTCATCCCAGCCCGGTTATTTGATCTTTGCAATAGAAGATTCAGGCATCGGCATTGCAGTGGATGATCTGCCGCGTCTGTTTGAGAAATTTTATCGCGGCAAACAACGCGAAGCGCGCGCCCAGCATGGCTCAGGCCTCGGGCTTGCCATTGTCCATTCCATTGCCACCAATCACGGCGGCCGCGTATGGGTGGATAGTGTGGTGGGCAAAGGCAGTACGTTCTATTTACAGATTCCCCTTATTCAACCCAAGCCTGCGTAAAAGTGAATTTACACTATAATCACGCCTTATCCTCACAATTAAGAGAAGGGATAGTATTGTGCCTTTATGATAAATCCTGAAGACAATAAATCGACTCCTTTTATTCGACGAACAACAAATTACAAGCCGCCGCGAGACCTGAGTCATTATCTCATTGGCCGGCCTCTTGCCACTGCTGATTCGCCTCATCAGACCATTGGCAAGGCGGTTGGGCTTGCGGTATTTGCATCTGATGCGCTTTCGTCCAATGCGTATGCCACTCAGGAAATTTTGGTAATTTTGGCAATAGCAGGTACACAGGGATTTGCATATGTCTTTCCGATCTCGATTGCCATTGTCCTTTTGCTGACGATTGTTTCCATTTCCTATGAACAGATCATTCATGCATATCCTGATGGTGGCGGCGCTTATATTGTTGCCCGTGATAATATTGGTGATTTATCTGCATTGACTGCAGCATCGGCACTTTTGATGGATTATATTCTTACCGTTTCGGTATCCATTTCCTCAGGGGTGGCGCAGATCGTTTCGGCTTTTCCAGAAGCTTATGAATATCGTGTATTGATTGCCGTTGCAGCCGTGAATCTTGTTATGCTGATCAATTTGCGCGGCGTAAAAGAATCAGGCTCGGCGATTGCCGTTCCCAGTTTGATGTTTATCTTTATCATGTTCATTACCATTGGGGTGGGGATGGTAAAATATTTTACGGAGTCACTTGGCGCAGTTGTTGATCCGCCTGAGCTTATCCACACACATGATGTACTTTCAGCAGTAACGCCGTTCTTGATTTTGCACGCATTCTCGAGCGGCACATCTGCTCTAACAGGGATTGAAGCAATTTCAAATGGGATTACGGCTTTCAAGGAACCGCGTAGTAAAAATGCCGGTATTACCCTGGTCTGGATGGCATCCATTCTGGGAAGCCTGTTTTTGGGGATATCTTTTCTTACAGTTCAAATTAGCGCTGTGCCATCTGAATTTGAAACGGTCATCTCTCAAATGGCCCGTACGATATTTAATGGACAGGGATTCTTTTACATCGCTGTCATTCTGTTGACCACGATTATCCTGATCCTTGCCGCAAATACAGCCTTCGCTGGTTTTCCACGATTGAGCGCGATCATGGCTAAAGATGGATTTTTGCCGCGTCAGTTGACTTATCGTGGCAGCCGGCTTGTATACTCGCGCGGCATTGTCAGCCTTGCAATCATTGCCTCTTTATTAATTGTGTTCTTTCAGGCCAGTGTTACACGCCTTATTCCGCTATATGCGATCGGCGTATTCCTTTCATTTTCTTTTTCGCAATTTGGTATGGCATTGCGCTGGTGGAAGAGCGGGCATCTTACACCCGGTCAGGAAATTGTTAAACACGGTTCAACTTTACGTTTTGACCCGCTCTGGAAATTAAAAATGGTTACCAATGGCTTTGGAGCGCTTTGTACCGCGATTGTCATGTTGGTATTTGCGGTGACCAAATTTCGGGATGGCGCCTATGTTGTATTGATCCTTATTCCTGTTCTGGTTGCCATTCTTTGGGCGATTCACCTCCATTATTCCGGAGTGGCAAAACGCCTCTCGCTTGATAATTATGGTGAACCCTCGCCTTATACGGGTCGCCACCGCGTGCTTGTTCCTGTCAGTAACGTGCATCAGGGGACACTCGCTGCATTGAGATACGCACATATGCTGTCGGATGATGTCACTGCGGTGCATATCTCCACAGAACCAGGTGAGACGGAAAAAGTTCAGCGTAAGTGGGAGATGTGGGGAAATACTACACGTCTTGTCATAGTCGATTCTCCCTATCGCCTTTTTCTGGAACCGCTGCTTGGTTACATTGAAGAGATCATTTCCAGTCGGCAGCCCAATGAAACCATCACCATCATTGTCCCGCAGTTCATTCCATCCAAACGGATATTCAATACATTGCATATGCAAACAGCCGAGATGCTCCGCAAGGAATTGCTTTCCAAACCCGGTGTGGTCGTTACGGATGTGCCCTATCAAATTCCTTAAGTCGCTCCCGTAAAAAGGATTTGTACTATAATCACACCTTGTTCTTGCAATAAGACGAGAGCATATATTTTATTTGCAGTCTGGCTTTTATGATCAACCACCAAAATAATACACAAACACCCATTATTGAACGTACTACGGATTACAATCCCCCGAAAACCTGGCGATCATGGCTTATTGGGCGGCCATTATCCACAGCAGATTCGTCCCATCAAACAATTGGAAAGGCTGTCGGTCTGGCAGTTTTTGCATCGGATGCGCTTTCTTCTACAGCGTATGCTACACAAGAGATTCTTGTCATCCTTGCCGCGGCAGGCACGATAGCTTTTGGCATTGTAGTTCCGATTTCGATTGCCATCGTCATTTTACTGGCCATTGTCACGATTTCGTACGAACAGACTATCCACGCCTACCCCGACGGCGGTGGTGCGTATATTGTGGCGCGTGATAACCTCGGCGAGTTTCCCGCCCTGATTGCTGGAGCCTCTCTTTTAACCGATTACATCCTCACCGTCTCGGTTTCGGTCGCGTCTGGAGTTGCACAGATTACATCCGCGTTTCCAGCGTTGCATGATTATCGTGTTGAGTTGTCTGTCATTTTCATCATGTTTGTTATGTTAATGAATTTACGCGGCGTGAAAGAATCCGGCACCGCATTTGCCATCCCGACATATTTCTTTGTGGTATTGATGTTCACTGCCGTGGGAACTGGTCTTTTTCGCTTATTTTTTGCCGGCACACTTGGCACAGTGGTTGATCCGCCTGAGTTGCTGGCACATGGGGTTTCCCAGATCACGCCTTTCCTGATCCTGCACGCCTTTGCCAGCGGTACTACTGCGCTCACAGGCGTGGAAGCGATCTCAAATGGTATTACGGCCTTCAAGGAACCCCGCAGTAAAAATGCGGGTATCACCCTGGTCTGGATGTCTCTTATTCTCGGTTCGCTTTTCCTTGGCATCTCCTATCTTACAAAAATGATTGGCGCGGTTCCGTCGGAAAGTGAGACTGTGATCTCGCAATTGGCGCGCACGATCTTCGCTGGACGCGGCACTTTGTACCTGATGCTGATCGGCGCCACTACCGTTATTCTTATTATGGCGGCAAATACTGCCTTTGCGGATTTCCCGCGTTTGGGTGCGCTGGTTGCAAAGGATGGATTCCTTCCCCGCCAGCTTAACTATCGCGGAAGCCGCCTGGTTTATTCGCGCGGCATTGTTGCCCTGGCTTTTATTGCATCTTTTCTCCTCATAATTTTCAAGGCAAGCGTGACACGTCTTATCCCGCTCTATGCAATTGGTGTGTTTTTATCGTTTACGCTTTCGCAGGGCGGCATGGCGCTTCGCTGGCGCAAGATTGGTGCGCTTAAACCCGGTGAAGAAAAAGTGGAACGCGGCTCGACTCTGCGCTTCGTAAAAGATTGGCCGATCAAAATGGTTGTCAATGGCTTTGGTGCATTCTGTACCGCAGTCGTGATGATGGTGTTTGCAATCACAAAGTTCCGGGATGGCGCATGGGTTGTCTTGATCCTTATCCCCAGCCTGGTTGCAGGCTTCTGGATGATCCATCGTCACTACACCAACCTCGCCAAAAAACTCTCCCTCGATAATCTTGGCATTATTTCTCCCCATACCAAGCGTCACCGCGTAATCATGCCGGTTAGCGGCGTGCATCAGGGGACACTGGCTGCACTGCGCTATGCGCGCATGTTGTCGGACGATGTAACGGCTGTGCACGTTGTGATCGAGCCGGCAGATGCTGAAAAAGTCCGCGCCAAATGGGAAACCTGGGGCGAAGGTGTGCGCATGGTGATGTTGGATTCTCCTTATCGTCTTTTCATTGAACCGATATTGGGATACATTTCTGATATTGCCGCCAGACGCCAGCCGGGTGAGACGATCACAATTGTGGTGCCTGAATTTGTTTCGGGAAATCGTCTGAGCGGAGCACTGCATACAAACACCGCAAACATTCTGCGTGAGCAGCTAAAAAATCAACATGGTATCGTGATCACCAATGTGCCATACCATGTGCATGAAGAAGACCTGGAGTAAGGAGCTATGAACATGAAATTTATCGTCATCGGGTGCGGCAGGGTTGGATCACAACTCTCCTACCATTTGTTCAAAAATGGACATCAAGTTGTAGTTGTGGATAGCAACAAAAATTCCTTCAACCGTCTTCATGCTGATTTTCACGGGCGCACTGTTGAAGGAGACGAACTCTCTGTGGATACATTAACACGCGCCGGCGTAGCTGCTGTTGATGGCGTTGCCGTTGTCACTAATTCAGACACCATGAATGCGGTCATCGGACACGCCATTCGCACAAATTATCCACAGGTGAAGCAGGTGCTTGTCCGCAATTATGACCCAGCCATGCGTGAAATGCTTGAGGCATTTGGCTTGCAGATCGTCAGTTCCACAGCCTGGGGCGCGGAACGTTTGCAGGAATTGTTGATCGACGCATCTTTCCGCGCTGTGTTTTCTGCTGGAAATGGTGAAGTCGAAATATATGAAATGCTCATTCCTGAAAACTGGAATGGGCGTACCGTTTCCGCTCTGTTGGAGGGCTGCGTAAACACGATCGTTATTGCGGCGCTGACTCGTGCGGGTCGCGCGGAATTACCATCACCTGAATCGATGCTTAAAAGCGGCGATATCCTCACTGTCAGCGCAACGTTGGAAGGTATGACAGCTCTGCAAGCGCGCTTGCAGGAAGGAACGGAGGCTTAATATGTTTGTCTTTATTGCTGGCGGCGGAAGAACCGGCGCACAACTGGCTGTGCAATTATTGGATCAAAATCATCAAGTACGCCTGATCGAGCATCGGCGTGAATTGCTGAGTTTACTGCACCATGAAATTCCTACTGAGGTGATCTATGAAGGCGTTGCCACAGACCCGAGTGTTTTAAAGCAGGCGGGTCTGGATAAAGCAAACGTCCTTGTGGCTTGCACCAATGATGATGCCACTAATCTTGTATTGTGCTATCTGGCGCGCACCATGTTCAAGGTCAGGCGTACGGTTGCCCGCATCAATAATCCGCGCAATGCCTGGTTGTTTGACCAGAGCTTCCACGTGGACGAGACCATCAATCAAGCCGATGTGATGGCGCACCTGATCCAGGAGGAAATGTCCCTTGGCGACATGATGACCCTGCTCAAGCTGCGCCGTGGGCGGTATGCGGTGGTGGAAGAAAAAGTCCCTGCTGGCGCGAAGGCAATTGGCACGCAGATCAAAGACCTCGGCTTGCCCGATCAATGTATTGTTGCGGCAATTATCCGTCATGGACAGATCACCCTGCCGCGTGGCGCCAGTAAGCTTGAGGAAGGTGACGAGGTTCTAGCTGTCACGGATAGTGAAGGTGCCAAGCAATTGGCTAAATTATTGGAGCCTCCGGTAAGACCGTAAAGTAAACGGAAAATAAAAGTGTTTTAGACCCTAAAGGTTTTCAAAATCTTTAGGGTCTTTTTATTCCAACAAGGTGTTGTAGAATTGAAACCATTCGCGGCCTGAAAATGGTTGCTTTCGAATTTCCAAGATACAGTGAGGCTCCATGAATCGAAAACTAGATTGGTCTGCACTTCTCCTTTTTACCGCGCTGCTCTTTGGCGCAGTGGTTCGCTTTGTGCCTGCCGTCTCCAATGGATTTCCGCTCAACGACGGCGGCATGTTCTACACGATGATCCGCGGACTGAAAACAAATCATTTCATCCTTCCTCAATTCACAACCTATAACTTTGCGGATATTCCTTTCGCCTACCCTCCGCTTGGATTTTATATCGCCGCCGCTTTCTCAAGCCTTCTGCCTGTTTCTGATTTGCAGATATTGCTCTGGCTGCCAGCTTTGGTGAACACCCTTGCCATCCTTGCCTTTTACAAACTCGCCGAACAGATTCTTCCCTCGCGCATTTCCGCTGCTCTGGCGGCGCTGGTCTACGCGCTTTCGTCAGGTGCCTTTCTCTGGCAGGTGATGGGCGGCGGAATCACACGCGCCTTCGGCATGTTGTTTTTGATCCTCATGCTGTGGCAGGCTGTCCAATTGTTCAGGGAATACGCCCATAAAAAACTTACGCTGACCATTCTCTTTGGCGCTTGCGCTGTGTTGAGCCATCCGCAGACGGCTTTACATGCCGTGCTGGGCGGTGCGTTGATTTTCCTTTTTTACGGGAGCAACAAACGCGGAGTCATTTCGGCTTTGCTTGTAGCCGTGGGCGTGGCACTGTTGACTGCTCCCTGGTGGGCAACTGTGCTCCTGCGGCACGGACTTGCGCCTTTTATTTCCGCAGGTCAAACCAGTCCGCGCACGCTTGAGTCTTATCTTGTGCTGTTTAGATTCGCGGGACTTGGTGATTATCTTTTTATCCCAACTTTATTATTAGTCTTGATCGGCGTTTGGATCATATTCAGCCGCCGCGAATTTTTTCTGATTATATGGGTTATGCTGGCATATCTGATTGACCCGCGCGGCGGCGGTGGCGTTGCGCTGTTTGTAGAGTCCATGCTGGCGGGGATGGGGCTGCTCAAACTGTCAGCGTGGATCAGCCGCTCGGACAGCGACCAGCCAGAGGGCGTGATGATGAAGCGCATCAGTCAAATCCTCGTATTTGGCGCGGCGTTCTACTTTATCCTCATCGCCAGCATTTCCGATTTTCAACTAATCAACACCAGTTTGAAACCCGCAGATATCCAGATGATCGAGTGGGTCAACTCCAACGTAGCGGACGGGAAAACTTTTTTGCTGTCAACCGGGCGCGAGTTTTCGATGTCTGACCCGATGCAGGAATGGTTCCCCGCGTTGACGAAACAGCGCAGCGCGACCACCCTGCAAGGCTTGGAGTGGACTCTGTCCGAAAAGTTTTTCCCCTGGTCCAGGCAGTTGGTGGATTTTCAACATTGCGCGGATTTGAATTGCGTCAGCCAGTGGAGCGCAGGCAACGCCGTGGACTATGATTATTTGATCGTAACCATCCCGCCGAAGGAAGATAAAAGCGAATTTGGAAATTCTCTGCGAAGCCTTGCACTCTCGACCCGCAGTTCCGCTTCGCTTATGCTGGTATATGAATCAAAAACTGCGTTGGTGTTTGAGAAGAAGTAATATGTCATTGCGAGGCGGCGCACTCCCGCCGAAGCAATCTCCCCATGATGTAGGGATTGCTTCGGGCTAAGAACACACTTGCCCTGGCGGGCGGCGCCAGGGAGAGCGCCCTCGCAATGACAAAACATCACCCCAAATCCTTCCCTTCCCATTCATTCATAAATTGATCGAGAAAACGGAGCATGATCGCGTGCCGTTGTTCTGCGATTTTTTTTGCAGTGGCGGTATTCATCATATCTTTGAGCAAAAGTAATTTTTCATAAAAGTGATTGATGGTCGCGCTTCTGCTGGTTTTATATTCTGCAAAACTCGCGTGCATTTGATCTCCTGCTTCGGGGTCGTACATTTGTCTGTTCTTGTAGCCGCCATAAGCGAAGGCGCGTCCAATGCCGATGGCGCCGATGGCATCGAGGCGGTCGGCATCCTGCACGATGAAGCCTTCCAGGCTTTTCATTTTATTTTCAACCTGCGCGCCTTTATACGAAACATGCATGATGATCTCGCAGACAGCCTGATTGACTTGTGGATCAACGTCGCAGGAGTCCATCCAGACTTTGGCGCGGTGCGGCGTTTCATCTTCGCTCTCGTTGAATTTCCAGTCGTCGAGGTCGTGGAGCAGCGCCGCAAGTTCCACGATAAAAATATCAACTTGCTCGCGTTCGCAAAGGGTGATGGCATTCTTCCAGACGCGGTAGATGTGCCACCAGTCATGCCCTGAGGAATCGTCGCCGAATTCCTGTTTGATAAATTCTGCTGTTTTTTGGATGATTTCGGTTTGAGTCATGGGCGCAATTCTACAACATCTTAGCGTGATATACTGCGGTTGGGTAAGTAAAAAGTGAGAAGTAAAAAGGATGCCAAATGAAAAACAAAATACAATTAATCCTTGCTTGTCTTTTGATCGTGTTTGCAATTTTGGCGTGCAGCCAATTCTCGTCTCCGTCAGCGCCGCCAACATTGCCAGCCGCAGTGACCGCCGTGATCGTTCCCGAGGCAGAAGCGGATGTCAAAGCTGACGCTGGATCATCAGGCTTGGGCGATTCGCTTTATCTAGGTTTTGGCAATGGCGGCTACGATGTGACGCATTACACGTTGGATATCATAGTCAATGATGTTTCCACCAGTAACCTGACCGCCAGCACAACCATCGAGGCGGTTGCAACTCAAGACCTGCTCAGTTTCAATCTGGATTTTGTCGGGTTTGATATCGACTCGATTACGGTCAACGACGTATCCGCTGATTTCTCGCGCAAGGGACAGGAATTAACCGTCACGCCGCTTAAGCCGCTCGTGGAAGGTCAGCCTTTCACGGTGGTGATTAAATACAACGGCTCGCCAGAAGAGATGCAATCTGTGGCTTTGCCCGTCCAAACAGGCTGGATAATTTTTGATGGCGGTAGTTTTGTTTTAAGTGAACCAGACGGCTCGGCGGGTTTTTATCCCGTGAACGATCATCCGCTGGATAAGGCAACCTATACTTTCCATGTGACCGTACCCGATCCGCTAGAGGTTGCGGCGAACGGTGTATTGATTGGAACACTGGACAACGGCACTTCAACCACCTTTGTCTTTGAAGAGCGCGACCCGATGGCGAGTTATCTCGTCACCATCAACATTGACGAATTCGACATTGAGACCATGACCTCCGAAAATGGAATTCCGATCAGAAATTATTACTCTTCGGATTTACCCAAAGATGTCCGCAAGCCGTTTGCGCGGCAGGGTGAAATGCTTGATTATTTCAGCAAGATTTATGGTCAGTATCCCTTTGAAGTGTACGGCTCGATGGTGATGAACACTGAATTTGACTCGGCACTTGAAAATCAAACCCTGTCCATTTATGGAATTGACATGATCGATGTTGAAGATGTGGAAGGCACAGAGTTGACCGTGGCGCATGAACTGTCTCACCAGTGGTTTGGAGACAGTGTCAGCGTGGCAGATTGGAGCGACATCTGGCTTAACGAAGGTTTTGCAACCTACTCCGAAGGTTTGTGGATCGAACATCTGTACGGGCGCGAGGCATTGGATGGCTGGGTTAAATCCCAGTATGCGGATGTTATTAACCACCCTGAGAATTTTGTCGCGCCAGGGAATCCGCCCGCAGACGACTTGTTTAATGAGGGCGTGTACGTCAGAGGCGGCTTGACGCTCCATGCGCTGCGGCTTGAGGTCGGCGATGAAGTTTTCTTTGAAATATTAAAAACTTATTTCAAACGCTATGAAAACGGCAATGCCTCAACGGCTGAATTCATTGCCGTAGCTGAGAAAGTCAGCGGAAAAGACTTGACCAAGTTTTTTGATACCTGGTTGTACAACGAAACGATCCCACCCATCCCAGCGATGGGATTGGGTGTTGAATAAGACATTCATGTTTTCATATAAGGAGAAATCACCATGATTAACGAACCGCGTACCTATCGTCACTCGCCACTCCAATTCACATTGGTCATGGCTCTTTTTGTGGGTTTCAGCATTAGCTTTTCGATAGCGATTTCCAATTTCGGTGGTGCCTTTTTGATTCTGTTTGCGATACTCCTCGTAATTATTTTCCTGATCACGCTTTATTGGATGACACAAAAGATAACCATATCCGACGATGGGATTTCCACGCGGACCTTTTTGGGCGAAAAATCCCTCCGCTGGGGTGAGGTCAGCCGCGTATCGGGCTGGGGATCCGGCATCAAATTGCACAACTTCGACGGGGGCGTGACGGTTGCCCCGAATTCGCAGTTACCTGGCTATGAAGCGATTGTGGAGTGGATCGGCATCAAACGCTCAGATCTATTCAACCCAATGGAATACGATAAGATGTCAAGAAGTTGGCTGATTACAATTATTCTCCTGGCAGCTTTGCTCATATTTATCTGGTTCAATTTTTATTTTAATTCCGAATCCGTTTTTATTTTGCATTGGGTGATTCCAATCCTTGGGGTACTCTTTATAGGGAATTTACTTACTTCTCCTCAAGCTGTGACCATTCAGGGCAATGCCATCGTAATTGGCTATCTGCTCAGCCGAAAGACCCTGCTTGCAGACGAGATCACCTCCGTTGAGTTGCGTTTTTCCGAAAGCAACAAAAATGGAAAAAGTTACTTCATCCTGCTGACTAAGACGAACAAAAAGACAGAGTCGATTTCGGGATTAAGTCCCAGCCTGCCGATTGTCTATCTTGTGCTCAAGAACTGGCGTGGGAGGAACTCTACAATTAGTCAGACAACTCAACAAAATTAACATACGCCTATAACTTTCCGTTAACGGCTACACTGCTATAATAAGCATGCACGTGACCAATACCCGGCGCGTGACTTTCTCTCAACAAGGCAGGTACCCCGCCATGTTTAACGTTTTCCACTAATTCCTCTCAAAATCAAACCGTGCAGATGATTTGCGCACGCATATACCTTTTCAGGTTTCAACTTGCAAACCTGAAAACTTTCAACCTGTAAACTTGGTATTTTAACTATGACTCAACATCGAATAACAGACGACCTGGAAGCCCTCCTCGACGTCCTCCCCCTTAATATTCGTCACGCGGTCGAAAAGGCGAACAACAGCGAAAGACTGCTGGAGATCGTCATTGACCTGGGACGTGTATCTGTTGCGCGTTTTGTGGAAGGCGAAATTGTCCTTTCTGAAAAAGAGATCGCGCGCGCAGATATTGACCACATCACCGAACGTATCGGCACATTTGATGCGGATAATCGCGCGGGCATGGAGCGTACGCTTCACCGCATCTCTGCCATCCGCAACAGGCTGGGCGCGGTGGTTGGACTCACCTGCCGTGTAGGTCGCGCCGTGTACGGCACGGTGGACATCATTCAAGACATCATTGAATCGGGCAAATCCGTGCTGATTCTCGGACGCCCCGGCGTTGGCAAGACCACTCTCCTGCGTGAAGCCGCCCGCATCCTTGCGGAAAATAAACGCGTGGTCATCGTCGATACATCCAATGAGATCGGCGGCGACGGCGATGTGCCGCATCCTGCCGTTGGCAAGGCGCGCCGTATGCAAGTCAGCCAGCCCATGATGCAGCATGAAGTGATGATCGAAGCCGTTGAAAATCACAATCCCGAAGTCATCGTGATTGACGAGATCGGGCGCGAACTCGAAGCGCAGGCGGCGCGTACCATTGCCGAGCGCGGCGTGCAGCTCATCGGCACGGCGCATGGGCAAACGCTCGATAACCTTTTACTTAATCCCACGCTCAGCGATCTGATCGGCGGCATCGAAGCGGTCACACTTTCAGATGAGGAAGCCCGTCGGCGCGGCACCCAGAAAACGGTGCTTGAGCGGCGCTCGCCCCCGACTTTTGACGTGGTAATCGAAATCCAAACCCGCGATCGTTTTGCGGTGCATCTGGATATATCCGCTTCGGTCGATTCGCTTTTGCGCGGCGCTCCCGTTCCGCCCGAATTACGCACGCGCGATGCCGAAGGGAAGATCGTGATCGAGAAAACCGCACCCGCTCCACGGTCAAAGATGGAAGCGCGGGAAGTGGTCAAGACTCCCCGTCGTGGACGTCAAGCCGTCGACCCGACTCAGCCCAATCCTGATCCCGTTAGCGAGGGGCAGAAGCCACGCTTCGACTCACTCAGCGCGAGCCAGACTCCGGCTATCCTGACCTCGCCTTTGCAAACGGTGCGCGTGTTTGCGTATGGCGTGGCGCGCAACCGGCTGATGCAAGCCGCGAAGCGCATCGGCGTGCCCGCTGTGATCGTGACCGATGTGGACGAAGCCGACGCGCTCGTGACCCTGCGGACGTATTATCGCAACCGCGAGCAAACGGTGATGGATGCCGAGCATCGCGGGATGCCGATTTATGTTTTGCGCGCAAACACCGTGGCGCAAGTGGAACAGTTCCTCGGCGATCTGTTTAACATCAGCGAGCAGCAGCAGCCGCGTGACAAAATGGATGGCGTGCGCGAAGAAACTCAGCAAGCCATCTCGGCAGTGCTCAACGGTGAACGCTGGGTGGATCTGCCCCCCGGCACATCACTGGTGCGAAGATTACAGCACGAGTTGGCGCGCAATGCTGAGTTGATTTCACACTCATACGGCAAAGAACCGCGCAGACATGTGAGAATATTTAGAGAATAACTTGCCAGTAATCAGTTGTCAGTGTTCAGTCACTGACAACTGATTACTGATTACCAATAACTGACCCATGTTCATCACCCTTGAAGGTCCCGAAGGCTCCGGCAAGACATCCCACATCCCATATCTTGTGGAATATTTGCGCGAGAAGGGTTATATCGTTTTTCCCACCCGCGAACCGGGCGGCACAACCATCAGCGAGCAGATCCGCGATATTCTACATGACTTGAAAAATGCCGAGATGCATCCGCGCACCGAGACATTGCTCTATCAAGCCGCACGCGCGCAGATCGTGGAGCAGGTCATCCAGCCGCGGCTGGATGTGGGTGAGATCGTCATCTCCGACCGTTATTATGACTCGACAATTGCCTATCAGGGCTATGGACATCGGCAGGATTTGGAACAAGTCCGTGGGCTGGTGAAGTATGCCACCGGCGGCTTGACTCCTGACCTGACGATTCTTCTCGACCTTGATGTGGAAGTCGGCTTGAAACGGAAAAAACAAAATGAATCCGAATGGAATCGCATGGACGATCATGAAGTTGAATTTTACAAACGAGTCCGCGCGGGATATTTGGAACTGGTCAAGCAGGAACCGAACAGGTGGGTGGTGGTTAACTCAGAGCAGAAGTGGGATGATGTGCAGACAGAATTAAAAAAAGTAATTATTAATGGAATAACAAAATCATGATTGTTGAAAACGAAAACGATATTAAACACCTGAAAGCCATCGGACATATCTGCGCCATGACTTTACAAAAAATGATGGAACAAGCCAAGCCCGGCATGACTACCGGCGAGTTGGACGCCATTGGCATGGAATTCCTTGAAAGGGAAGGCGCCCAGTCTGCGCCGATGTCCATGTATCAATTCCCCGGTGCGACGTGCATCAGCATTTCGCCCGTCATCGCGCATGGGATTCCCAGTGACCGTGTTATGGGCGAAGGCGAGTTGGTCAATATTGATGTCTCGGCTGAGATGGATGGCTATTTTGGAGATACCGGCGCTTCGATGGTGATTGGGAAGCATATGCCTGAATTTGAAAAAATGATCGAGGCAACCAAGTCCGCGCTGGCAAAGGCGGTGCAAGTTGCCAGGGCAGGTCAGCCGCTCAACTTGATCGGCAGGACAATTCAGGATGAAGCAAAACGGAATGGCTACGGCGTCATTTACGACCTGACAGGTCATGGCATCGGACGTAAACTTCACGAAGACCCGATTCAAGTGTCCAATTACTACAGAGAAAAAGAGAGTCTTATTTTGGAGGAAGGTCTTGTTCTGGCAATTGAGCCATTTCTCACTACAGGGCGGGGACGTGTTCTCGAAGGGCAGGATGGCTGGTCATTGCGGACAGTGGATAGAAAAATTGCGGCTCAATTTGAGCATACGATCATCGTCACCAAAAGCGAGCCAATCATCCTGACCATTTAGAATTCCAAATGCCAAACCTTCATCTGTTCTCATCCCCCGGCCGGGATGATATCCGCGATATTATCGAAGCCAGCCGCCCGTATCTGGAACGCAAACCCGACGCGATTGTGGCGTATCTTCCGCTTGCGTCGCTTTATGTGGAGCGCTGGCAGGAATCCACGGAAGATTCCTTCAAGGGACTGGCGCGGCTTGAAACGATCAATGCCGAAACCATGACTCTGTTTGCGATGGAAGATATTATCCGCCGCGCCGCGTTGGTTTACATCCCCGGCGGAAATACGTTTCTACTCAGCCATCGTTTGAATGCCGGTCGTTTGATGATTCTCCTGCGCAAGAAAATACAGGCCGGTTTGCCCGTCGTGGCGTTCAGCGCCGGGACAATTTTATGCGGACCGAATATTCTCACATCCAAAGATATGAACACGGTTTCCACGGCATATTTTGATGGACTGAATTTAACGCCGTTTAATTTCTCGCCCCATTATCCGCTGGATTCATACGGGCAGTCTGTAAAAGATGAATGGCTGGCAGATTATCATTTCTTCCACGACAACCCGGTCATCATTTTGTCTGACGGAGCGTATGTCAAAGTGGATGGGAAGAAAACAACACTCGTCCGCGGTGATGCGTGGATCCTGCGGAAAGAGCAGGAGAGGCAGAAGATCGAACCGGGGACATTGATTTCCCTCCATTTATAAAAACATCCCGCAGAGTTGATTTCTGCGGGATGTTTGTTTTAATCCTCTTTCAACCACCTTTTGACTGCATCGTGTGGATGGTTATATTTTTCCATGTCGCTTAATAATTGATTCGGGTCAGAGTCGCAGCACAGAGCGTTGCGATGCTCGGGGTAGATAAATCCTTCGGCTACGGCGTGATCCATCGCCGCGAGCAGGGGATTGTAATATTCGCGCACATTGAGTATGCCGACGGGTTTTTCGTGCGCGCCGGTCTGCGCCCAGGTGACGGTTTCAAAGAGTTCGTCCCAGGTGCCGTATCCGCCAGGCAGGGCAATGTATCCATCGGCGAGTTCGTGCATACGGGCTTTGCGCGCGTGCATATCGGGAACCACATCCATGCGGGTGATTCCAGTCTGTGCCAGCGCGGCGGTGTTCATGGATGGAATGATGACGCCGATCACTTCTCCGCCCGCTTCGACTGCGCCGTTTGCCACTGCGCCCATCAAGCCTGTTTTGCCGCCGCCGTACACCAGGCGGATGCCTTTCTCGGCGAGCAGTTTTCCCATTTGATATGCGGCAGTCATATAGTCCGCGTGGACTGAGTCCGAAGACCCACAAAAAACACATATTGATTTCATCGTCTGTTCATCTCTTCGTTTTAGAATGATTATGGCAACTGTACCACACAAAAAATACAGGTTAGAGTTGTGTTAGCGTACCTTTTGGGCGCTTGACTTTGACCTTGCGCGGTGATAACAATAGCATTATGGACTACAAAGATTACTATAAAATTCTTGGCGTGGAACGAAAATCCAGTGTTGAAGATATCCGCAAGGCATATCGGAAACTTGCCGTTCAATTTCATCCCGATAAAAATCCCGGAGATAAAAAATCCGAGGATAAGTTCAAAGAGATCAACGAGGCGTATCAGGTTTTGAGTGACGAGAAAAAGCGCGCCCGCTACGATCAACTTGGAAGCGCATATTCAGACTTCCGCACCAGTGGCGGACGCCCGGGTGACTTCCAATGGGATGATTGGTTTCAGCAGCAAGGCGGGCAGCAAAGAGGCTACGGCAACGCCGAAGAAGCCTTTGGCGGTGCGGGCGGATTTTCAGATTTCTTCCGCTCGATCTTTGGAGAGGCTGTCCGTTCTTCCGCGCGCAATCAAGCCGCGCAGCAACAACAGCAGGGATACCAGCAGGAAGTGGACATTACTTTTCAGGAAGCGTACGAAGGCACCTCACGCCAACTGCAAGGTAGTGGACGCAAGTTACAGGTTCGCATTCCTGCCGGGGTGAAGACTGGTTCCAAAGTCAGAGTGGCAGGCGCGGGACCAGAAGGACTCGATCTTTATCTCATCGTAAATGTCACAGACGAGAATCGATTTGAGCGCGATGGTCAGGACCTGCACACCACATCCACGTTAAGTATCTTTACATTAATTCTCGGCGGTGATACGGATGTTGAAACGCCGACAGGCAAGGTCAAGCTGAGCATTCCTGCCGGCACACAGACCGACCAGGTCTTTCGGCTTGCGGGGCGCGGGATGCCGCATTTGAAGAACCCGGCTACAAAAGGCGACCTTTTTGTGAAGTTGAAAGTACAAGTTCCCAAATACCTGTCGTCCAAACAAAGGGACTTGCTTGAAGAAGCTGCTCGTATAAAGTTTTAAAAGTATCTTAGGAGTATTCATGAAAACAAACAAAATCGTTTTAGCTTTAGTCGTTTTGGCGCTTGCAACATTTGCCTGTCAGTCTGCATCTTTACAACCTCAGCCGCCAGTTGTGAGTGAGCCGGTTTTGCCGGTTGCCCCAATTAATTCAAACGCCGTCAACCCTGCCGCAGAGCAGGAAGGGTTGGTGACGCTTTATGAAAGTGTCAGCGCGGGCACGGTGGCGATCATCACAGACCAGGGACAGGGTTCCGGGTTTGTGTACGATGCCCAAGGTGACGTGGTAACCAATTATCACGTGATCGAAGGTGCGAAAACTGTCGAAGTCCGGTTCACCTCCGGGTTCATGGCTTATGGAACCATCGTTGGGACTGACCTGGATTCTGACCTTGCCATCGTTAAAGTGGATGCGCCCGCCAGTCAGCTTCATCCGCTGCCGCTCGGCGATTCAGACGCGCTGAAAGTGGGTCAGACCGTGGTGGCAATTGGCAACCCGTTTGGTTTGAACACCACCATGACCGTTGGCATTATCTCTGCGCTCGGCCGCACATTGGATTCAGCCCATGAAACAACCGATGGCGGTTTCTTCACCGCCGGCGATATTATTCAAACTGACGCTGCGATCAACCCGGGCAACTCTGGCGGTCCGCTGTTTAATATCAACGGCGAAGTGATCGGCATTAATCGCGCCATCCGCACCAACAGTTCTACGGCAAACGGACAGCCAGTTAACTCGGGCATTGGTTTTGCGGTCTCGGTCAATATGGTCAAACGTGTTGTTCCTGTTTTGATCGCATCTGGAAAATATGATTATCCATTTCTTGGCATAGCATCCATGCCGAATGAAAATATGACCCTGCCGGTCATTGATGCGCTGGGATTAAAATCATACACCGGCGCGTATGTCACCGGCGTTGTCGCGGGCGGCCCCGCCGATAAAGCGGGGATCAAAGTGGGGAGTACGCCCACCAATATCCCCAACCTGTTTGGCGGCGGTGATTTGATCGTTGCAATCGACGGGCGCGAAGTCCGCTCGTTCGATGAAATGCTGGCGTATCTCATCACGAACAAAGGTCCAGGCGATTCTGTTGTTTTGCAGGTATTGCGCGGCGCTGAAAAAGTGGATGTGACCGTCACGCTGGGCAAGCGACCATAAAAAAAATAACGAAAAAGTCCCGCAGGCTTCAACCTGCGGGACTTTTTCGTTTAATCTCCTGCATGTGCAATGTCGTGCTGAGCGATAGTGACATTTGCGCCGCACGCCAGTGCAGGTGAGCATCTCTACAATTGGACAGAGACCCTTCGCTCCGTTCAGGAAATCATGACTTAGATAAAAATGACGGGTGATTCTTTCAAGAATCACCCGTCATTTTGTTAAAGATGTCAGTACATCTTTAACAAAATGTACTGACATCTTTCCAAACATGTCAGTACATTTTTGTGAACAAAGTAGAGAGTAGATGATTAGACCTCCGAAATTAGTCTTGGGGAGAATTTTACTTTTTTTGAAACCCTTCCAACATTAAAAAACAACTTGGATTGTTTGGTCGTGGTTGACCTGTGGATTTTATTCCTTTAGTGCGTAAGGTGAGTTAATCTGATTGCACGTCATTTTTAAGATGTTCTTCACTGTCGTCTGGAGTGAACTTTGTGTTAAAGTAATAACATTAAATGAAAACCATTCCTGCATTCAAAAAAGATAATCAACGTCTTCGTGCCGCGCAGTTTGCGCGCGTATTTTTGCTTGTGTTGGGAGCCTTCCTGTTTATCGGCGCCAGCCTGCTTTTGACGGGGAATGTCAACGCAGCGCAAAACCGACAGACAGCCAGCACACCCACGCTCATCCCCAGTCCAACGCCGACTTTTGATCCGAGTCGTCTTGCAAGCCCTGAGACGCCGGATGTTCCCACTCAAGTGGATCAAGGCGCTGTGATTTTCTGGGGCGTCTGCATCGCCTGCCACGGTGACCGCGGACAGGGACTCACGGACGAATGGCGGCTTGGCGCATACGCCGAAGACAACAACTGCTGGGAATCTGAATGTCATGGAAGCGATCATCCGCCGCAGGGTTTCGAGATGTCGAAAACATTGACCTTCCCGCCACTCGGCACAGCTAGCGCGCTCGGTCGCTTTGAAAACGCCCAGCAATTATATGATTACGTCGTCGTGATGATGCCCTGGTGGAAGCCCCGCTCGCTGACCCCCGAGAAAGCCTGGCAGGTCACTGCCTATCTGCTCAAGTTGAAAGGCAGCCTGCCCGCCGGACTCGTGTTGGACGAAACCAACGCTTCGGCTGTGCCTGTTCATCGTCTGGTTACCACTCCGCAAAACGAAAATACCGCCGTCTTCTTTTTTATCGGGACGCTGATGCTCGCCATGCTGGGATTGATCACCCGTGACTTTTTCACGCGACGCGAAACCGCATCACCCCCTAATCTGACAGTTGTTCCTGCCACCCGTCCGAATTTCTTCGTCCATTTGCATCCCCCGACGATCCCCGCGGCGCAATCCCGTTGGCGATACACATTGGGCGCAGGCGGAATGGCTGTCTTCCTCTCGCTTGTTCTGCTCGTCACAGGTTTACTGGAAATGTTCTACTATATTCCAACGCCTGAAAAAGCCGCCATCTCAGTTGAAACGATTGTGAGCTTCGTGCCGCTTGGCGCGCTCGTACGCAACCTGCATTATTGGGCGGCACAACTTTTGGTGATCGTCGCGCTCATTCATCTGGCGCGTGTGATCTTCACCGGAGCTTACAGCGCAGGACGGAAATTCAACTTCCTGTTGGGATTATCCCTGCTGGTTCTTGTCATCCTGCTGGATTTCACTGGCTACGTCCTGCGCTGGGATGAAGGCATCCGCTGGGCGTTGACCGCCGGAACCAACCTGCTCAAATCAATTCCGTATGTCGGGACTGCCTTTTATATATTTGTTGTCGGCGGCAGGGAGCCTGGTCCAGCCGCGTTGATCCGCTTTTACTCGTGGCATATCTATGTCCTGTCTCTCGTCTGCGGCATCGTCATGGTCTGGCATTTGTTCCGCGTGCGCCGTGATGGAGGCATTGCTGTTGCGCCGGTAACCGAGCGTGAAAACACAACCCGCATCACCCGCGCCGACCTGCTCAAGCGCGAAGTGTTGGGAATGTTCATTGGAGGCATTGTTCTGCTAATAGTAGCGGTGTTCAAGCCAGCCCCAATTGCATCCCCGATACGCGGCAGCACAATTTTGAACGCGGACTCAAGCGCACCGTGGTTTTTCTTATGGGTTCAACAATTGTTGAAATCAGGCGACCCGTTTTTGTTGGGTGTCCTTCTGCCTTTGGCGGTCATCATCTTTATTGGAGCCATGCCCTATCTCTTCAAAGACGTAAAGCAAAATGAACTTGGCTATTGGTTTCCGCGCAGTGGGCAAATTGTGCAACTGATATTCATCATCATATCTGTCATCATCATGGCATTGACCATGCTATCCATCCTCAACCCAATATGAAAAAACTATCCCGACGCGAATTTCTAAGATTGGCAGCCAACTCCCTGTTAAGTCTGAGCGGAGCGTTCGCCCTGGGCGGGCTGCTCCAATTCCTATCCTATGAAATGGATCCAGCGCCGCCATCTCAATATGACCTTGGTTCGGCGGCAGATTATCCGCCAGGCTCGCGCACCCTGCTGATGCACATCCCGGCTGTTTTGATTCACAACAACGATGGCTATCTGGCTTTTAGTTTGGTGTGTACGCATCTTGGCTGTACCGTTGAACAAAAAGACGGGCAGTACGAATGTCCGTGCCACGGCTCGAAATATGATGGCAATGGCTACGTGACCCGCGGACCTTCAAACACGCCGTTGAAAAAACTGCGCGTTGAAGTGACCGAAACAGGGAGTATCATCCTGCACATGGAGCAGGTCTAAATTCAGGAAGTGAACTGAAGAAGGGTCAAAAGTTGCAGGTCTGACCTTGGACTTTTGACTTTCGACAAGTCGCAAAGGAGAAACTATGCATTCACGACGCGCACTACTTTACATGCCCGGCGATAATTGGAAGATGATCGCAAAATCTGTCACCCTCGGCGTGGATTCCATTTGCATGGACATGGAAGACGGCACAGCCATTAATAAGAAAGCCGAAGCGCGTGCTGCGATTGCAAAGGCTTTGCAGGAATTGGATTTTGGCAAAAGCGAAAAACTGGCGCGCATCAATTCGGTGGGTTCTTTTGGCTGGGAAAAAGATGATATCGAAGCTGTCCTGCCGTACCGTCCCGATGGGATCGTGATTCCCAAAGTTGAATCTTTTGAGCAAGTGGAATGGGCAGGTAAAATTGTCGAAGCCGCTGAGTTGAAATATGGCTGGCCGGTCAACTCGATCCGTGTGCTGATCGGGGTGGAAACTGCCAAAGGAATTTTGAATCTCAAAGAGATCGCGGCGCATCCGCGTTTGGATGGTATTATTTTTGGCGGTGAAGATTTCGCCGCATCCATTGGTGCGACGCGCACGAAGGATGCGGTTGAATTGCTTTATGCGCGTCAGTCCGTGGTGGTGGCGTGTGCCGCAAATGATCTACAGGCGATCGATATTGTCACGATTGATTACAAGGACATCGAGTCCCTGCGCGCGGAGTCTGAATTCGGCGCGCGGCTTGGCTACAGCGGAAAACAGATCATCCACCCCGCGCAAGTGGGGCCGGTGCAGATAGCGTTCACGCCCAACGATGAAGCGATTGCATACGCCAAACGGATCGTTGAAACGTTTGAAGCCAGTCAAAAAGAGGGCAAGGGCGCGTATTCATTGGATGGCAAAATGATCGATATGCCGTTGTTGAAGAACGCGCAAAAGGTTTTGGAAAGAGCGAAAGCGGCTGGGAAATAGGATTGCAGACTGAAGTCTGTGATCTCTAAAGGAGTGACAATCTCTTGCTATCCATATTATTCGGTCTTACTGCCGCGCTCAGTTGGGGCGCAGGCGATTTCACGGGCGGCTTGGCGTCACGCAAAACGGGCGCGTACCGCGCAGTCCTTTATAGCGAGGTTATCGGTCTCGTCTTTTTATTTGTCATCGTGGGCATTTTTGGCGAGTCCCTTCCCAACCTCAAAGTGTGGCTGCTCTCTTCGGTTGCAGGTGTGGTCGGTACGATCGGTTTAATACTTTTGTATCACGCCATGACTCGCGGCTTGATGAGCATTGCCGCTCCCGTTTCGGCGCTGCTTGCAGCGGTGATCCCGGTTCTCATCGGCGCTTTCAGGGAAGGTCTGCCGGATGTGTTTACCTTGATCGGGTTTGGCTTCGCTCTTTTTGCGGTTTGGATGATCTCGCAGGGTGAAAACGGTGTGACGGATATTCTCGCCCATCTCTCTGACCTGAAACTGCCCCTGCTTGCAGGCATTGGATTCGGCTCATACTTTATCCTCATGCACGAAGCCACCAGCACCGGCGCAGTGATCTGGCCGATGGTTGCTTCCCGCAGCGGCGGCACACTGCTGATCGTGCTGTACATGCTCGTTACCCGCACCTCGTGGAAGATGGAAGATACATCCGCCTGGCTGGTCGTCACACTCAATGGAATCTTCGACATTGGCGGGAATGTATTCTTCATCCTGGCCGGGCAAGCGGGAAGACTGGATGTTGCCTCTGTGTTGAGTTCCCTCTTTTCCGGCGTGACTGTCATACTCGCGTGGATATTCCTCAAAGAACGCCTTTCCCGCAATCAGTGGATCGGCATTGCGGCGGCATTGTCTGCTATCGTGTTGATGACGCTGTAGCAGATTCGACGTAGAGTGGAAAGACGATCTCGAAGGTTGTCCCTTTCCCCGGTTCACTTTTGATTCCAATCTTGCCGCCGTGTAATTTGGTGATGCTCTCCACGATGGCTAACCCTAATCCGCTTCCTATAGGGGAGGCGGATTCGTCGTTGGATTGAGTGCGTGATTCGTCCACGCGATAGAAGCGGTCAAACAGGTGAGCGAGGTGTTCGTCTGGGATGCCGGGTCCTGTGTCAGAAACACGCACCCAGCCCAGGGGTGGGGTGGGATGCGTGCCTGTTTCAACGAGGACGTGCCGCAGTTTGTCCGATCCATTTTGGGCGGTGTATTTGATCGCATTTTCCACTAAATTTGTCAGCATCTGTGTCAGAGATTGACGGTCACCGAAGATCAACACTTCGGGCAGTTCGCCGGTCTTGAGTTTGATTTCCTGACGGGCAGCCAAGGGCACAAGACGTTCCACAACATCAAGCGCAAGGTCGCTCAGGTCGAGCGGTTCTTTGTGTAAAGACTCCTGCCGCGCATCCATGCGGGCCAGAGTCAGCATGTCATTGACAAGATGACTCATCAACTCGTTTTCTGATTGAATCACCTGTAAGACGCGTTGATATTCTTTTGCGGGTCGCGGCGCGGAGAGTGCGCGAGCGGTTTCGAGATTGACGATGGTTAATGGGGTGCGTAGTTCGTGACTGGCATCGGCGGTAAATTGACGCTGGCGTGCAAAGGCGGATTCGAGCCGCGCCAGCATTGAATCAAAAGTTTCAGCCAATAGACCGATCTCATCTTTTTTGGGCAAATTAAACCGCTGGCTCAGGTCTGTCTCGCTGATGGAGCGCGCTTTGGCGGCGATTGTTTTTACGGGACGCATGGCGCGGTCTGCCAGCCAGAATCCGCCTGCAAAGGAAACCAGTAAAGTCAAGCCGATTAAAACAACCAGCGTGACGAGCAATCGTTTCAGTTGATTTCTTGGGTCAAGCGGCGTGCCAATGGCAAGGTAGGCGGTAAATATTCCTTCTGAATACAGCGGCACGATCTTGAAAACATATTGAATTTGTTTGTTGGCACTGCTTAAAGTTAATAGTTCGATCAATGGTTCGTGTTTATCCCCTTTGCTCATACGGGAAAGATCAAGACCAATTATTTCTGTAAACGGTCCCAATATTTTTTGCAGTGACCCATCAGGATTGTACAAGGCGAGCACATCTTCCTTTTGGAATGATCTTTCGTCATCGTTGTTGGTTGCCAGAAATCCCTGTTCTTCTGCATTTTGCAGGTTGACCGTATCCACCCCAAAGACTCTTTCGATATTCTCAAGTTTTGATTCCAGACGAATTAATGTCTCCGCCCGTAATTCCTGTATTTGCATGTAGAACAACATGCCGCTGAAACCAATCAAAAGAATAGCTAAAATAAATACAAACCACAGCGCAAGCCGAAAACGGATGCTGTGAAGAAGCAGGTTGATGCGGTTGAAAAACTTCATAAACTAACTCAAGCCGGTCGGCGCAGACGATAACCCGAGCCGCGGATGGTTTCGATCAATTTTACATCAAACGGATCGTCGACCTTGCGGCGCAGGCGGCGGATGTAAACATCCACAACATTAGACATGACCGTGGCGTCGTAACTCCATAAATGGTTCTCCGCCATCTGACGGGTGATGAGGCGGTTTGGATTTCGGATCATGTATTCAAGCAGGGCATATTCGCGCGAAGTCAGTTCAATGGACTGTCCGGCGCGCTGTACAAAATGGGTGGCAGGATCAAGCGTCAGGTCGGCGATGGTAATCAAGCCGCTTTTGTCGTCAGACTCACGCCTGAGGAGCGCCCGCAGACGCGCCCGCAATTCATCCATTTCAAAGGGTTTGACAAGGTAATCATCTGCGCCGCTGTCCAATCCCAGAACGCGGTCTTCGAGCGCATCACGGGCGGTGAGCATCAGGATCGGCGTTTTGATGTGATGGTTCCGCAGGGAGCGGCAGACTTCGACCCCGCTTCGTTTTGGCAGCATTACATCCAGAATGATCAGGGCGTAGGGAGTTAATTCAGCCAACTCTTCGCCCTCCTGCCCGTCATACGCCGTGTCCACGGCGTAGCCTTCATCCACAAGGCTGAGCCGTAACGAGTCGCTTAATCTTCGATTATCTTCCACCAATAGAATTCGCATACGTTCCTCTTTAGTAAATATTGTAGCATGTCCAAATGACTCAAAGATGACAAAGTTCCTTTCCATTTGTCATTCCCCTGTCATTTTCACAAACTATACTGTCGAAGTAATTGGTCACGTGACATTGCAAGGAGAAATATGAAAAAACAATACACGGCATTATTGGTCGCATTCGCGGTCACGATCTGCATGGCAGCCGGCATGCTTCTGGTAAGTGGAAGCGCTTTGCTGAATAAGAACGGACTTCCTGTGGCGAATTCTCCGGCGCAGGCAACAGCCACCGCCGAGATTAAATCTGCTGAACAGGCTCAGATCCAGCAACTGCAAAGTCTGGTTACACAATATCAGACGCGCGAAGTTAAATATCAAAGTGAACTGCAAAACGCGGGACAGCAATTGCAACAATCAAGTAGTCAACTCCGTCAATACCAAATGCTTTTGGCGGCCTTGCAAAACCGCGGTTACATCACAATAGATGGAAATGGACAGATCACTGTTCGATAACAAGGAGACGAAATGAAATTTTGGAAAAGTTTAATTCGAGTATGGTTCACTCTGGCAAGCCTTGCAAGTTTTCTTATTGGCTGGGCAACACTGGCTCATGCTCCCAAACCCAATCAATTTAATCCTTCAGACGCCCCCGCCATGCCCAGGTTTGACCCCGTTCCGACTATTGAGCAGGTGATGCTTTCAGCGCAGTCCCAAAATTTTATGCGCAATAATCAACGTGTGCTCGTTATGCGTTCCGGCGGTTCTTAATGCAAACAGAAACTTTCCGCGCCATGAATTCGGATATCGTACTTGCCGCGGAAGGCGAGTTATCGCAGGTTGAGTCTGGGTTGGCTGCTGTACAAAATTTTGTCGATATAAGCGAAAAACGTTTTACCCGCTTTTCAGAACAAAGCGAACTCTCCGCCCTTAATCGCTCGGCGGGCACCTGGTTTAAAGCATCCCCCGATCTTTTTGAAATGGTCAAGGAAGCAATATTTTATTTTCATAAAACAAATGGATTGTTTGACCCGTCCATTTTGCCGAGCCTGAAAAATGCGGGATATGTTCACAGCATGGATGAAATTCGCCGCGTCGGCTCCGCGCCTCAGCCTGTTCGCCATTTACCGGCTTTGATCTCCACCTTTGCTTCTGTCCAACTCAACGAGAATACATCATCTATTCGCCTGCCAGTGGATTTGCAAATCGACCTCGGCGGCATCGCCAAAGGCTGGATCGCTGAACGGGCCGCGCGTTTGCTCAGTCAGTACGTATCCACTTGCGCCGTCAACGCCGGCGGTGACATGTTCCTGGTCGGCTATCCACATGGACAGGATTTCTGGGAAGTAGGTCTCGAAGACCCGCGCAATCCGCAAGAAGATATTTCAGTTCTTTTGGTGCAGGAAGGCGCAGTTGCCACGTCGTCTGTTGTAAAACGTGCCTGGAAACAGGGGAACATCTCCCGCCATCATCTGATCAATCCGCGGACTGGTGAACCTGCAAATACTTCGTGGTTAAGCGTCACCGTCCTTGCGCCGCACGCCGCAACAGCCGAAACTTTTGCCAAAGCCTTTCTCATCGCAGATGAGGATGAGACTCGCTCGCTTGCCGAACAAAACCCCGAATTGACTGTTCTGGCTGTCGACAAAAATGGAAATTTGGTAAGTCTGGTTACACCCATGGAAAGTTTGTATGTCACTCATTAATTTTATTTCAAATCTATTCGCCATCGATAGCTTGCAGTTCTGGTGGTATCTCACGCGCGCCGCAGGGTTGATGGGATATTTCCTGATCTGGCTTTCCACCGCCTGGGGACTGGTGGTCAGTACCAAAATTTTAGACCCCATTATCGAGCGTGGTTTTACCTACGACTTTCACGAGTATTTATCCTGGCTTGGGCTGTCATTTATTGCCGTGCATGTGATCGTGCTGATGGCTGATAAATATTTGCCGTACAGCATCTGGCAGGTGTTGATTCCCTTCCTATCGCCCTATCGTCCGTTTTGGGTTGGGATCGGGGTCATCGCATTTTATCTTTCCCTGCTGGTAACGGTCACCTTCTACCTCAAGAAGAAGATCGGAATGGAACTCTTCCGCAAGATCCATTACCTGAGTCTTGTGTCTTATATCGGCGCAACCTTGCACGGCTTATATGCAGGCACAGATGGGGTGTTGCCAATTGCCAACCTGCTTTATAAAGGCACATTTCTTGTCACACTCTTCCTGATTGTGTATTGGATCATTTTGTTGTATTTCAGAAAACAGGAGGAGAAAAAAATAAAGATGCAGCAGTTGAGGGAAAAATTGCGCAGTAAATCAAAGTCTCGTTCTACGACAGCGGTAAAGAACCTGCGTTGATAACTCACCTTACGCAGTTTGTAATCCCAAAGGGATGACATGGTTCTCAGAAAAACATGACACCCCTTCGGGGTTATTCTTGTTTTGCGTAAATCTATAATCATCCACTCCTACGGAGTTGTTTCTGCGTAAGCGGTAATATCGGTTGTTCAAACCAACAGGATATGCCCTACTAGGCCAATTCAAGAAATTCGCTTTGAAAATCTTGAATTGAAATAAATTGTGTTATACTCTCGCCGCTCTCAATGGAGAGCTTTTTTTTGGGAAATTGTTTTGATCACTCGAACTGCAAGCCCGATGAAACCTATTCGGGCTTTTTTGTTGGGCGGGTTTACTTGCAAAAGTAAACTTTGTTGACAGGAAGGAAGTTAGACGGAGTTGTCAGAACATTTCATAATATACGTTGGTTATGTCGTTGCGAGAGCGTTCGTTGCCCGACACTTGCGCCGCACGCCAGTGCAGGTGGGCAATCCCTAATTATTTGGAGATTGCTTCGTCGGGAAGAGCACCCTCCTCGCAATGACATTGGCGACGCAAAAGGAATCTAATGACAACCGAATTTACTTCTTTAAACCTGCGCCCCGAACTGGAGCAGGCCATCGTTGACCTTGGCTATATTACGCCCACCGCAATTCAGGAAGGCATGATCCCGCTCATGCTGACCGGCGTGGATGTGATCGGTCAGGCCCAAACAGGCACTGGCAAGACTGCCGCTTTCGCTCTCCCCATTCTTCACAACTACATTCATCAACGACTGCCGCAGGCGCTGGTACTCGCGCCTACGCGTGAACTTGCTGTTCAAGTGGCTGCCGCCATTGAACAATATGGCAAGCATCTTAAGGTGCGCGTGCTGGCTGTTTATGGCGGACAGCCTTACGGACCGCAGGTTAATCAACTCAAGCGCGGCGTGGATATTGTTGTTGGCACACCCGGGCGTATCATCGACTTGATGGCGCGCAAAGTATTGGACTTGAGCATGATCAAATCCGTTGTGCTGGATGAAGCCGACGAAATGCTCAACATGGGCTTCATTGAACCTGTGGAAGAAATCCTTTCTGCGACTCCCTCCATACGCCAGACTGCGCTTTTTAGCGCGACCCTGCCCGTACGCATTCGCTCGCTGGCAGAACGCTTCATGCGTGACCCTCAATCGGTCATCATCAAGCAAGCGACGATGACGCTGACAGGGACTGAGCAGCGCTACTACCTCGTCCACGAAGGCGACAAATTGTCAGCGTTGACAAATCTCTTCGAGATCGAACCCATTACCAGCGCGTTGATCTTCGTCCGTACGCGCATCGAAACGGGACAGTTGGCAGGTCAACTCTCTGCGCGTGGATTCCCCGCCGAAGCCTTGAACGGCGACCTTGAACAAAATGCGCGCGAACAGATCCTCGGCAGATTCCGCAGTGGTCAAATTAAAGTATTGGTTGCCACCGATGTTGCCGCGCGCGGTTTGGATATTGACGATATTTCGCATGTATTCAATTATCATCTACCGGATGATGCCGAAGTGTATATCCATCGCATTGGACGCACCGGCCGCGCGGGCAAGACGGGGATTGCCATTTCGCTATTTGCTCCGCGTGAGAAACGACGTTTGCGCGAGATCGAACACCTGACCAAGCAGGCGATGACACTTGGGAAGCTGCCCACCGCGGCGGATATTATGCAGCACCGTGAAGATCAAGTGTTGGAACAGATGAAGATCTGGCTTGGTCGCGGACGTTATCAGCGCGAGCGCGAACTTGTGGCGCGTTTGGTGGAAGAGGGACATGACGTGCTGGAAGTTGCTGCTGCGGCTTTGAAGTTGTCACGCGCCGATGAGAAGCAGCGCCCCGTTGCGAATGTGGTGGATGCGGCGGCTGAGCCTCGTGCTTATCGCAATGAGCGCGAGTTCGGGCGCGGCAAGCCTCAGTCCAGAGAGGGCGGAAAATATGAGCGCGAGTCTGGCAGACGTGATTCAGGCAAACGCAGTGACCGCGGCGATGCGGGCAACAAACGCGCATCACATGAGGCGGGCATGGTGCGCTTGAAGTTGAACAAAGGCAAGGAGAACGGCGTGCGTCCGAATGATATTGTCGGCACGATCGCGCATCACGCCGATATTCCTGGCAGTGTCATCGGCAAGATCCGCATCGAAGACAAGTACACCTATGTGGATGTGCCCGATGAATTGGTCGAGAAGGTCTTGAAACACAACGGCAACTACCGTATTGGAAAAGATAAATTCACTTTGGTAAAGTCGTAATAAAATCAAAACTCCGAGGTCTTGAAGACCGCGGAGTTTTTTGATTTTTTCAAAGTCGTCATTGACACTTCACCATCACCATGATAAAGTAGTGCCCTACACGGATACCAGTAGTTCGCTTTGGAAGTATAACCATCGGCTCATGGACATGTACCCATGAGCCGTTTTGTTTTGTCTGTTCTGGCGAAAGAACCGGGTCCTCCATCTTTTCTATTGCCTAAGGAGGCAAACAATGTCAGATCGTATTCTCGGAACAGTCAAATGGTTTAACGGAAGCAAGGGCTACGGCTTTCTTGCTCGTGAAGGCGGCGCAGATGTATTCGTCCACTTCTCCGCTATCCAGGGTGACGGTTTCAAAAACCTTGAAGAAGGACAGAAAGTTGAATTCACCGTTGAGAAAGGCCCCAAGGGTCCGCAGGCTACTAACGTAGTTGTTGTCAACTAATTCATCCTGAATACTAAAAACTCCCTGAGACGAAAGTCTTGGGGAGTTTTTTTATTTACAATCAGTTGATTGTGACTCTGGAATCAGGCGGCTCACTTGCCCTATGGGTGCTGCCTGATATATCCATCAGCAAGCTGATGGACTCCAGAATTGACGATCTTATGCGCCCTTTCTAACTGCCAGCGCGGCGCCGACGATGCCGGCTTCGTTGAGCAGTTGCGCAGGGACGACGGGTGTTTCGATGGTGAGCAGGGGTAGGAATTTCTCCGATTCTTTGCTGATGCCGCCGCCGATGATGAAGAGGTCGGGCCAGAAGAGTTTTTCCATCCGTTGCAAATATTTGTCGAGGCGGTTGGCGTACTCTTCCCATGAAAGATGCTCACGCTGGCGGGCGGCGTCGGAGGCGCGGAATTCTGCATCCTGTCCCTTCATCCGCAGGTGACCAAACTCGGTGTTGGGGAGCAGGTTTCCGCGGTGGAAGATTGCGGAGCCGATGCCTGTCCCAAGGGTGAGGAGGATGATCGTGCCGGGTTGTCCGCGTCCGGCGCCAAATGCCATTTCAGCCAGTCCGGCGGCGTCGGCGTCGTTGATCATGGTGCAGTCACAGCCGGTGACTTTGGTGAAGAGCGCGTCGGCGTTGATGCCGACCCATTTCTCTGAGACGTTGGCTGCCATCATGGTTACGCCGGCTTTGATGGGCGCGGGGAAACCAATGCCGATGGGACCATCCCAGTTGAAGGATTGGGCGATCTGCTTGACGACTTCCGCTACAGGTTCAGGCTCGCCTTTTGGCGGTGTTTTGATGCGCAACCGATCTGCAAGAAGCTGTCCTGTTTCTGTGTCTACGGGCGCGCCTTTGATGCCCGATCCGCCTACGTCAATTCCGAGAATGTGCATGGCTTGTTCCTAAGTTTGGATTTTATTTGCAGGGAGATTTAACCACAAATAGCGGCAGGCGCAAGCCCCCATGCGAATCAAAAAGGAGCGGGACTTCGCAAAGTCCCGCTCCTACCAAATTACCAATCCCCACCCCTACCCATGCCTGCTCATAAACCTTTCCATGCGGAACAGGGCTTCTTCGATCTTGCTGTATTCGGTGGCGTAGCAGGCGCGGACGAAACCCTCTCCGCCGGGTCCGAAGGCGCTGCCGGGGACAACGGCTACGCTTTCTTCTTTGAGCAATGTCTCGGCGAAAGTTTCCTCGTCCATGCCGGAGGCGCGGATGTCGGGGAAGGCGTAGAAAGCGCCACGCGGCTCAAAGGTGGGGAGTCCGAGTTTGTTGAGACCCGTCACCAGCAATCGGCGGCGGCGGTCGTATTCGGTCAGCATTTCCTGCACATGCGGCTCACCCGATTTCAAGGCTTCGATGGCGGCATCCTGCGCGGTGGTCGGCGCAGACATGATGGTGTATTGATGGACGCGCAACATGCCCTGTAAAATATCCTTCGGGGCGCAGGCATAGCCGATGCGCCAGCCGGTCATGGCGTAGGCTTTGGAGAATCCGCCAAGTAGAACGGTGCGTTCGCGCAGGCTTTCGTCCATTGCCGGGAAGCAGACATGCTCGAAGTCATAGACGAGGCGGTCGTAAATTTCATCCGAGACCACGATCAGGTTATATTGTTCGGCGATCTTCCCGATCTCGATCATCACTTCACGCGGAGCAACTGCGCCGGTTGGGTTGGATGGGTAGCCGATAAAAATAGCCTTTGTGCGCGGCGTGACGGCTTTGCGGATGTCATCCGGGTCAACGGTAAAGTTATTTTCAACCCGCGCGGGAATTTCAACCGGCACGCCGCCGGCGAGGATTACTTCGGCTTGATAGGCAACAAAACACGGGGTCGGAATGATGACCTCATCGCCCGGTTCCAGGATCGCCATGAACGTGAGATACAACGCCTCTGAAACGCCGACGGTTGCCAGCACTTCATCCGGTTCGTATTTCACGTTGTATAGTTTTTGCAAATTGTCCACGACCCCCTGCCGTAGTTCCAGTTTGCCGCTGTTGGACGTGTAATGTGTCTCGCCGTTTTGCAGCGAACGAATGCCCGCATCCAGGATCGGCTTGGGCGTGGTGAAATCCGGTTCGCCGATGCCCAGTGAAATGACATCCTTCATGGTCGCGACGATATCGAAAAACTTGCGAATGCCGCTGGGTTTTAATTCCGCCACACGTTTTGAAAGTCTTTGTGTTTCTTCAATTTTTTGCATGGAGTCTCCTACAGGGGTGAACGAGCCAGTCATCTGAAACTTCCTGATACGTTAATTCAAAAGCCAAACCTTCGACTGTTTTTACGCGGGGGCCTTTCGCGCCAGCGCGCCAGAATTTCAGCGACCTCATGGCGGCGTCCCTGCCAGACCAGCGAAAGCGGTCTTTCTGCACGCGAAGCGTCCGTGTCGGAACGGCACGCTACGCGGACGGTTTCCATGACTATTGAATGATGGAACTGGTGTCGCCGATATTCAATTGCATGACGTGACCATCGCCTCGCCCCTTCACCTTTGCCTGTTTGCCAATCAACGAGCGGTTCAACGCCGCATCTTTGATCTCACAACCCGCCTCGACAATACTTTCCGCGATCTGACAGTTTTCTATTTTACAGTTTTCTCCAATGGAGGCGTAAGGTCCGATCGTGGAATTGGAGATTTCAGCGGTTGGATGGATAAATGATGGTTCGATGATTTTCACGTTCGCATGTTTGAAGGTTTGCAGGTTTGAACGTTCCAACTTGCCAACATTCAAACTTTCCAACAGCGCCTTGTTCGTGTCCAGTGTCGCTTCGATCGTGCCCGTATCCAGCCAGGTGCTGATGCTGTTCGTGCGGACTTTCGCTCCGCGTTCGATCATGATCGAGATGGCGTCGGTCATGAAGTATTCATTCTTGAGCATTACGCCGCGTTCCATTTGAAGGTCAATCGCGGCAAGTACCTGCTCGGCGCTCTTGAAATAGTAACAGCCGACCACCACGAGGTTATTGTCCATGCTTGTCGGTTTCTCGATGAAGCGTGTCACCCAGCCGTCGGCGCCTTGCTCCGCCACACCAAAGCGGCGCGGATCGTCAACCGGCATGACCCATGCAACACCGTCCGCTTTTTCGTTTGCGAGGAAGGAGAAATCCGTTTCCATCAAAGTATCCGAGAAACACATAATCATCGGTCCCTGTAAATATTCGCGCGCCAATGAAAGCGCGTGAGACTGTCCCTTCATTTCATGTTGCACCACAAACTGGGCTTTGAGGTTTGGGTAATGTTCCTTGATAAAAGGCGGAATTTGCATTTCGCCCAGGTACGGTCCGAGAATGAAAATATATTCCGTGTTCTCGGGGTCGGGTAATGTTTTGAACATATCAAGCAGATGTTCAAGTGAGGTTTTGCCCGCCACGCTGACGAGCGGCTTGGGTTTGCTCCATGTGTGCGGGCGCATACGGGTTCCCCAGCCCGCCATTGGGATAACGACCTTCATAGTTTTAGTCATTGCAATTCTCCAGTGAAAGATTTCAAAGTTATTTTACCAAACGAGACGCGGCGTTATTTCATCTGCTCGAGTTTTTCGATCTGCGCTTCGATCAGATCCACACAGGTCTTGATCGTTTCGATGCCAAAATCAAATTTTATGCCCGCGGCTTGGAACAACTCAGGCAGGGTGACTGTGGACCCGAGCGCCAGCGACTTGCGATAATTCGCTACTGCTTGTTTTTGGTCTTTGAGCGCATTCGCCCAGACCTGCACCGCGCCCAATTGAGCAATCCCATATTCAATGTAATAAAACGGCAGTGTATAAATATGCAGTTGACGATGCCAGTATGTTTTCTTGTCGTCTTCAAGTCCGCTGCAATCGATAAAGGGTAAAAAGCGATCCCACAGCTCTCCCCATTTATTCTCGCACAAGATCGGGTCGGAACCTTCGCTCGGGTTTTCATAGATCCACTGCTGGAAGGCATCCACAAGCGCCATGTAGGGCCAGAACGCAATAATGCCTTCAAGATGTTCAGTTCTGGCACGGGCGGCTTCGGCTTCTGTATAAAATCCGCCGTGCTCTTTGTCCAGGTATGGGGATGCAAGCAGTTCCATTGCCATCGAAGCCACTTCCGCAAATTCAGCGGGGACATAGTTTTCAGAACGTTCATGGAAATACGGAACGACCCCCGCTTCAAATGCGTGAAAGGCATGCCCGCCTTCGTGCAGCAGGGTGCTCACATCCAAATGTGCGCCTGTGTTGTTCATAAAAATGAACGGTCTTTTGCTGACCCCATAGATCAAGTTGTATCCGCCCGGCGCCTTGTTCTTGCGGCTGTCCAGGTCGAGCAGATTTTCATCCATCATGGTTTGGAAGTATTCGCCAAACTTTGAATCCACCTGCGTAAAAATATCTTTTGTCTTTGATTTCAATTCATCAATGGTTTGATACGGCTTAAGCGGGTCCGCATCGGAGGTGTCCACCATTTGGTCCCACGGGCGCACCGATTCAAGTCCCAGCTTCTGTCTGCGCTTTTCAAAAATGCGCTTTGCCGCTGGCACAACAACTTCCGCGATGGCTTTATGGAAAGTTTTGCAGTCCTCGGGCGAATAATCAAAGCGGAATTTTTGCGCCCATGCATAAGCGCGGTAATCTGGCAAACCCGCATTGTGTGCGATCTTGATCCGCACAGACATGAATTTTTTCCATAATTCGTTGACTGCGTCGCGACTTTTGAGGCGCGCTTCCACAGTCAACTTCCACGCTTTTTCGCGGACCGCACGGTCTTTTTCAAAAAATAACGGATACATTTGAGAAGCCGTGCGTTCCTCCCCTTCCCAGAGCATGGTCTGTGCGCCAAGGATATTGTTGTATTCGGCATTCAACTTTTGCTCTTCGACAAGCAGTTCAAGGTTAGCCTCATTAAAGATGTCCGCTTCGGCGCGCATCTTTTTCAAGCCCATGTTGAAGTTTTCGGGCTGTAAACCGCTTGTGAGTAACTTTTCCTTTAACTCTTGTTCTTCTGTTCGTGCCTGCGGCTGGATGGATTCAATAAAATAATTAAATCTTTTTTCGATCTCTTTGTCAGCAGTGTATTGCGTTGTTGCCACAAAGAGACGTGTATATTGCTCATCGAGTCTATCGGCGAGTGCAGACCAGCCCAACAGCCAGTCATTTACGTTTTCAGCGGTCAATTGGATCGATTGCAAGGACTTGAAATGCGGTTCATAGTCAGCCCAATCCATTGCAAGCATGGCATCGGGCGCGGACGGCAGGTTCTTAAGCATGAAAGCCTCCTTTATGTTATTTCACCATTTTCCAAATTGCGGATTTTTGATACCCGCCTGGTATTCCTGCAAGCGGCGGCGATGACCGGGCCACAGATCGGCGGGTAATTCGTCCAATGCAAAGGCGCGCAGTTCGGCAATTTCGCCATCGGGTTTGCCTTTGACTTCAAAATCGGTGCAGATAAAAACAACGTTATGGTCGCTCTTCCATTCCGTGAAGTTTGAGTATGCGCCCATTAAAGTTAATTCACCGAGTTTTGCACCAGTCTCTTCGAACGCTTCGCGGCGCGCGGCTTCATCCAGTGTTTCGTGACGCTTCACTCCGCCGCCGGGCATGAACCAGCCGTGGATGTAGGTCTGGCGCACAAGCCATACTTTCCCTTCCTGTATCATCATCACCCGCACTCCCATGCGGATCGGGCGGAAGATGAAGCAATAAATTCTGAATCCGTAATAGAGAATGTGAATGAACATTTTATTACTGTATGATGGTCAGGTTTGCCAGACTCGCCGCCAGACGCTTAAGCCCAACGGATTTGAATTCTATGACAATGATCTCATCGTTATCCTGTATTCTGCTTTCCTGCACAATGCCTTCACCAAAGGATTGATGCTTGACGCGATCTCCAGATTTGAATTTACTGCTGATTGGCATCGCCACAGGGGCAGACCTGTCCTGAGTTTGATCGAAGGACTGATGCGGACGCGAAGCGGGAACCGTCCACTTTGATTCGGTCAGGCTTGGGGTTCGGGAAAAACTATGAGAGGAGGAAAATGAACTCGTGGGACGTCCAGTGCGGGTTTTCCCAACCAAGAGATTTGCGGGGATGTCTGCGATGAAGCGCGAGGCATCGGTCGTTTCAGACATGCCGCGTCCGCCGCGTTGCAGGGCGCGCAATAAATAAAGTTTATCCTTGGCGCGTGTGATACCGACGTAAAAGAGGCGGCGCTCTTCCTCCATTTGGGCGGGTTCATCGAAGGAGCGGCTGTGCGGCAGGATGCCGTCATCCAACCCGACAATGAAGACCGCGCCGAATTCAAGTCCCTTGGCGGCGTGGAGTGTGAGCAGGGTGGGCGCGTTGGCGTCGGTGATGGTGTCCTGGTCGGCGACGAGCGCGATGTTTTCGAGAAACTCATCCAGCGTGCGGTCGGCGTATTCGAGCGCGATGCGTTTTAATTCCTGCACGTTTTCCCAACGATCCTTGCTTTCTTCCGATTCATCTTCAACGATAAAGTTTTTATAATTGATGTCTTTTGCGATGCGGTCAAAGAGTTCAACCGTTGTGGCGGTTGCTGCAATGGCGCGCCAGTTTGCAAACATCCCAGCAAAATCGGCGAGAGGCAGGGCGGCGCGTCCTGTGAAGGATTTGTAAAAAGCGGACTCTGTGCCGCGCACGAGGTCGAGCAAAATTGCGCCCGGCGACATGTTCGCCTGATTGGCAACAAGGTGAAGTGTGGTCAGCGTTTTCTCGCCAATGCCGCGCGGCGGCACGTTGATAATGCGTCCCAGAGCGGCTTCGTCGGCGGGGTTATGCACGAGGCGGATAAAAGAAATCATGTCTTTAACTTCGCGGCGTCCGTAAAATCTTTGCGCGCCGACGAGACGATAAGGAAGCCGCGCCTGTAAAAACGCTTCTTCGATCAAACGTGACATGGAGTTGGTGCGGTACATCACCGCACATTCACCGGGTTCAAATTGCTTGGATGCGACGAGTTGGGCGATGGTCTCCACCACAAACGAGGCTTCATCATAATCGTTGTAGGCTTCGTGATAGAAAATTTTCTCACCCACGCCCCGCTCACTGAAAAGACGTTTCTTGTGGCGGTTGCTGCCGAGGTCAATGACGCTCGTGGCAGTGTCAAGAATGTTTTGATACGAGCGGTAACTTTCTTCAAGCAGAACAACCTGCGCGTCAGGGAAATCCTGCTCGAAGCGTTGGACGTTTCGATAGTCCGCGCCGCGCCAGGCGTAAATGGATTGGTCGGGATCGCCCACGCAAAAAATATTTTTATGGTATGAAGCGAGATGTTTGACCAACGCGTACTGCGCGAGGTTGGTATCCTGGAATTCATCCACCAGCACATGCCTGAATCTTTGCGCATATTTATCACGCACGCTTGGCACGTCTTCCAGCAGGCGCGCGGTGTAAACCAGCAGGTCGTCAAAGTCCACGGCGTTGCTGGCGATCAATCTTTTTTGATATTCCACATAAACACGTTTGATGACTTCGTCGCGATAGGTATTAATTAAATAATCTTCGGGTCCAATAAGTTCATTTTTGGCGCGCGAGATGGCGGCGTGGATGCTCGCGGCGCGATACAACTTGTCGTTCAGGTTCAATTCCTTGATGATGTTTTTTACGATTCTTTCCTGGTCGTCTGAATCGAAAATCACAAAATTTGATTCGAGCGGAAGATGTTCCACCTCACGCCGCAGGATGCGCGCGCAGATCGAGTGGAACGTGCCGAGCATCAACCCTTCGACTGCGCTCAGGGCAAGTCCGTCGGTTGCCTGCTCGTTCAGCATAGACTTTACGCGCGAATCCATTTCCTTCGCAGCTTTGTTGGTGAAGGTGACTGCCAGTATCTGCCACGGGCGGACTCCTTCGGACGCGATCAGATATGCGACGCGCTGGGTCAGCACGCGCGTCTTACCTGATCCCGGGCCTGCGACGACCAAGACGGGTCCATCGGCGGCTGTGACAGCTTTACGTTGTTGAGGGTTTAGTTTGTTGAGAAAATCCATGAGAAGAAGGATAACTTATTAAGGATGAAAGATAAAGGATGAAGGATGAGGAAAGAGGAATAATTATCCCGCAGGTATGCTGAACGAATGAACTGCAAACCTGCGGGATGTATCTACTTGTGAGCCTGTTTACATGTCTATTGAATCACATCCTATTTCAATTCAGATGTGCAATTTGGACAGCGCGTAGCTTTGATTGCGATTGTGCTGAAGCAGTGCGGGCATTCCTTTGTGGTCGGGTCAGCGGGAGCGGGGGCTTTCTTCAGGCTGTTCGCGACCTTCACAATCAGGAAAATGACAAGGGCGACGATGAGGAAGTCAAGGATGGTTTGTACGAAATTGCCCCATTTAATGACAGCCGCACCAACGGTGATGGCCAGTTCGCTGAAATTTAATCCACCCATGATCAGTCCAATGACTGGCATGAGGATATCGTTAACCAGTGAGGTGACAATCTTCCCGAACGCACCGCCGATGATGACAGCGATGGCAAGGTCCAGCACGTTGCCGCGCATGACGAATGCCTTGAATTCTTTTAACATGATTCCTCCTTGCAAAAGTTGAGATTAATTGCGGCTGAATTCTATGTTAGGAAGCGGGGCTTGTCAACGATGTGGGGATTTTTTAAGCATGCGGATGTTTTTGAACACCAGCATCCAACCTTCTGGCGGAGACCTCAGGCTTCGAACAGGATGATAAGACGCATTTATTCAAATGGATTATTTTCGAAAATAGTTCTTCAGAATGGTTTTTGTCAGTACTTAAGTAGTGTCTTTTGTCAGTAAAACGATTATTTGGGCTGCGCCGCTGGTATCAGCGTTGACGCCCTAAAGGAATTAGGTATAATTCCACCTGCTTGTTGTTAGATGTACTTGGTTTACTAGGTAGTATTATCCCAATGTAGAAAAGGACCTCACGGATGCCTGATCTTTTGTTAGATATAAAAGGGCTTGAGACGCAATTCAAGACCCCGGATGGTATCGTCCATGCTGTAAATGGTGTCTCTTTTGGATTGAAGGAAGGTGAGACGCTGGGGGTGGTAGGTGAGAGTGGTTGTGGTAAGAGCGTGACCATGCTCTCCGTTTTGGGTTTGATTGCAAGCCCTCCTGGAAAGATAACTGCGGGGGAGGCGTTATTTCTTGGGCAGGATTTGCTCAAAATGCCAAAAGAAGAGTTGCGTCATATTCGCGGCGCACAGATCGCCATGATCTTCCAGGATCCAATGACTTCGCTGAATCCTGTGTTGACCATTGGACGACAACTGGAAGAGCCGCTCATGCTTCACTTGGGCATGACCAAAAACCAGGCTCGTGAGCGCGCAGCAGAATTGCTCAGCATGGTGGGAATTCCGAATGCCAAAGATCGTTTGAGCGATTATCCACATCAATATTCAGGCGGCATGCGTCAGCGTGTGATGATCGCCATGGCGCTTTCCTGTAGTCCACAGGTTTTAATCGCAGACGAACCGACCACTGCTTTGGATGTGACGATCCAGGCGCAGATTATGGATCTTGTTAAACGCCTGCGCAATGAACTTGGCATGACCATCATTTGGATCACTCATGATCTGGGCGTGGTCGCCGGGCTGGCACAGCGCGTGATCGTTATGTATGGCGGGCTTATTATTGAAGAAGCGCCTGTCAATGAGTTATTCGCGAATCCATCCCACCCTTATACAGTCGGTTTGATAGGCAGTTTGCCGCGTGTGGATGAGACAAAACACTCACGTTTGTTTTCCATTGAAGGTCAACCCCCTGTCCTCTATCAAAAGCCCCAGGCTTGTCCATTTGCACCGCGTTGCAAATGGGTGATGGAACGTTGTTGGAAAGAGAATCCAACTCTTGAAACGTTTGACAATGAACATCGCATTGCCTGTTTTGTGGATGTTAAGACGGGGAGAAGCCGCTAATGACTACGACTAATAATGACGTTTTATTGCGCGTGGAAGACCTCAAGATGCATTTTCCGATCTACCGTGGTGTGTTTCAGCGGCAGGTGGGAGCGGTACATGCCGTGGATGGAGTTTCGTTCGATGTGATCCGTGGTGAAACACTGGGTCTTGTAGGCGAATCTGGCTGCGGTAAATCCACCACAGGTAGAACGATTTTGCAACTATACAAACCGACTGCTGGTAATGTGCATTTTGATGGCGTTGACCTGGTTACATTAAAAGGTGAAGAATTGCGCGTGATGCGCCGCAAAATGCAGATGATCTTTCAGGACCCGTACGCCAGTCTGAATCCGCGTATGACTGTTGCTGATACTGTCGGCGAACCGCTCATGGTTCATAATGTAGCTACAGGCAAAGAGATACAGGAACGTGTTGAGCATCTACTTAAAGTGGTGGGGCTTAATCCTGCTTTTGCCAGCCGTTATCCGCATGAGTTTTCAGGTGGTCAACGCCAGCGTATTGGCGTAGCGCGTGCTTTGGCTCTGCAGCCCTCCTTTATCGTTTGTGATGAACCCATCTCTGCTTTGGACGTATCCATTCAGGCACAGGTCGTGAACTTGCTGGAAGAGTTACAGGAGCAGTTCAACCTGACTTATTTGTTCATCGCCCATGACCTATCGATGGTGCGTCATATCAGCAAACGCGTAGCGGTCATGTATTTGGGGGTCATCATGGAGTTGGCGGATCGGGATGATCTTTATCTCAATCCCCTTCATCCGTATACAAAGGCTTTGCTCTCGGCAGTTCCCATTCCTGACCCTGTCGCGGATGCGCGTCGAACGCGCACAATTTTGGAAGGCGACGTGCCTTCACCGGTCAACCCGCCTTCGGGCTGCCGCTTCCGCACCCGCTGTCCGATTGCGGAAAAGATCTGCGCTGAATCACGTCCCGATTTTCGTGAAGCAACCCCAGGTCACTTTGTGGCTTGTCATATGGTTAAATAATAGTTTTTCGAATCATATAAAAGGAGGTGGTCGCCGGTACGTTACGTAAAAATATAGGTAATAAATATTTTTTGTCAATCACTGTAAATTTGTAATTCAAAACCTTCTAAATTCTTGAGGAGAAGAAAGATGCGTAAATTATTTGCTTTACTAAGCCTTCTTGTCATCGCCAGCATGGCCCTTACAGCCTGTGGTGGTGCGGCCCCCACAACAGCTCCTGCTGCTCCCGGTGCTGCAACAGAGGCCCCTGCCGCTACTAAACCCAGTGGCGCTGCTATGATGGAGTACAAATCTGCGGATCCAACTACTTTTGTAGTCGCTGAATCCGAAGTTGGTATTGACACTCTCGACCCAGCATTGGCTTATGATACCGCTTCTGCCGAAGTGATTCAGAATACGTACGAAACATTGGCCTTTTATGATGGGGAAGCCACTGATAAATTCGTGCCGATGCTTGCTGAATCATGGGAATTATCTGCCGATGGACTGACCTATACCTTCAAGATTCGTCCCGAAGTGAAATTCCACAATGGCGACGTGATGACCCCGTCTGATGTCGCTTACTCATTCCAGCGTGGACTTTTGCAGGGTGGTACTTCCTCCCCGCAATGGTTGCTCGCTGAGCCGTTCTTCGGTGTTGGTGTGGATGATATTGCCGCTGTTGTTGATCCTGCTGGCAGTGTCTATGATGACCGCGCTCTCATGTCGGCTTTCGATCCGGCCGCCCTCGTAGCTGCCTGTGAAAAAACCAAAGCCGCGATCGTGGCTGACGATGCTGCTGGCACCGTTACCATGACCCTTGCTCAACCTTGGGGTCCTTTCCTGCCCACCATTGCCCAAACCTGGGGTGCCGTTATGGACCAGAAATGGGTTGTTGAAAACGGTGGTTGGGATGGCTCCTGCGACACATGGCAGAACTTCTACGGTATGGCTTCTGCTGACGATCCATTCAGTGGCATTGTCAATGGTACCGGACCTTTCACACTCGAAAAATTCGCCAATGGCGAAGAGATCACCTTGGCCAAGAACGCCAGCTATTGGGGCGAACCTGCCAAACTTGACAAAGTGATCCTCAAGCAGGTTCCCGAATGGGGCACCCGCTTCGCTATGATGCAGGCTGGTGATGCTGATATCGCCACTGTTCCTTCTGCCAACCGCTCTCAGATGGACGAATTGGTTGGTGAATTTGCGACCTATGACGAAGCCTCGAACACTTATGGCGCGTTGCAGGGCGTCTGCGGCTATGAGGGTTCTGCTTTGGGCGCTGCCAAGTTCACAGCCTGCGCCGCTGGCGAAGCCGACAACGGTGGAGCTTTCCGCCTGCGCATCGGCCGCCCAACAACCAGTATGGACGTGCTTCTGTACAACTGGAACATTGCAACCACTAAAGAAAGCCCGAACCCTTATCTTGGTTCCGGCGCCTTGGACGGCAATGGTATCCCCGCTGACTTCTTCAGTGATGTACACATCCGCAAGGCGTTTGCATATTGCTTCGATTTTGAAACCTTGATCAATGATGTGTTTTCCGGTGAGGCGATTCAGCCCACTCAACTGCCGCTCCCTGGCATGCCCGGCTACTTCTCCGACACCCCTCACTATTCCTTTGACCCCGCTCAATGTGAAGCTGAATTCAAGCTCGCTGATGTGGACAAAGATGGCATTGCGGCTGGTGACGACCCCGAAGGCGATGTTTGGACCACCGGTTTCCGTGTCCAGATGGCCTATAACCAGGGCAATAATACCCGTCAGACAATCACCGAAATCCTGGCTGGCAATCTCTCCGCAGTCAACGAATTGTTCCTAGTCGAGACACTTGGTATGCCGTGGCCCGCTTACCTGCGCTCACAACGCGCCAAGCAGATCCCGATCATGACCGCTGGCTGGCAGGAAGACATCCACGATCCACATAACTGGTACCAGCCCTATACCACCGGTACCTATGGCGGACGTGCATCCCTGCCTCAGGAAGTCAAAGATCAATTCAAAGTGCTTCTCGACAAGGGCGTTTCCGAAACAGATCCTGCCAAGCGCGGCGAGATCTACAAGGAAGCCAATCAGCTGTACTACGACTTGGTTGTTGGCGTTCCGTTGGATGTAATTACCACCCACGGCTTCCAACAACGCTGGGTGCAGGGTGTCGTTTATAACCCGATTTTCCCCGGCATCTACTATTACACCATCTCCAAGCAATAAGCCGCTCAAGAGAACTTGAAATAAATACGGAGGACTGGAAACAGTCCTCCGTATCTTCCTGAAATTCTGATTTGCAGAGTGCAAGGAACTTGAAGTTCCTTGCACTTTGGAAGCCAGAATATAACTTTTAGCTCGAAAGAGGTTGTTTAATGACTACATATATTATTCGCCGCTTGTTGCTGGTGCCTATCCTCCTTTTTGGAGTGACCGTGCTGATCTTTAGCATGTTGCAGTTCCTTTCGCCGGTGGAGCGCACAGCATTGTATGTGCGTGATTTCCCTAAAAATGATAAAGCCATTGAGGGCTTGATCAAGCGCTATGGTTTTGACCAACCCGTCCATATTCAATATTGGAGATGGCTGGTAGGCAGAGTTGACGAAGCCTCTGGTGTGCGCGAGGGCGGCATCCTTTACGGTAATTTCGGATATTCCCGTTCAGCTTCCCAACCAGTAGCCGAGTTAATTGCCCGCCGCTTTCCCAATACGCTTGATCTAACCATTTGGACGATTGCTCCGATGATCTTAATCGGTATATGGATGGGGGTGCAGGCTGCCGTGCATCATAACGGTTTTATAGATCAAGCCGCCCGTGTTTTTAGTATTATCGGTACGTCTTTTCCGACATTCGTTTTTGGTTTATTGATGCTGCTTATTTTTTATGCCAATTTGCACTGGTTCTCCCCCGGGCGTTTATCAGATGCCTATAACCAGGTTGTTGAATCAAGTTCTTTTGTACATTACACCTCGCTGCTCACTTTCGATGCGCTCTTGAACGGCCGCTTTGATGTTTTTCTCGATGCCCTGCGGCACATGTTCCTGCCCATTTTGACCCTCTCTTATATTAGCTGGGCTACCTTCCTGCGCGTTATGCGCGGCTCCATGCTTGAAACCCTGCGCATGGAATACGTGACAACCGCGCGCGCCATGGGTTTGCCTGAGCGCGATGTGATCTTCAAACATGCTCAACCGAACGCGCTCTTGCCGGTATTGACATTGGCTGGTTTCAGTATTGTGGGCTTGCTTGGCGGCGTGCTGATTACAGAAACCGTCTTCAACTACCCTGGTATTGGTTCAGCGGCGGCGCGTGCGGCTATCAGTTTGGATGTGGTCGCCATGCTTGGTTTTGCTCTCTTCAACGGATTGATCCTGATCGTCGCGAATTTGGTCGTGGATGTTATGTATGCGTTCGTTGACCCGCGCGTACGCTTATCATAAGGAGATCTATCATGACTGAAATCACTCCCACTGGCGATAATACTTTATTGGGCGAGAATGTCGCCACCCGCAAGATCGGCCGGGTTGAACGTTTTCTTGGGCCAGAGAATTACCGCGTCATTGTAGGTCTACTTAAGACACCTGCCTCCATTGCGGGCTTTATATTGATTGGCTTTTTCGTATTCATCGCTTTGGCTGCTCCGTTCATTATTCCACCCGTTACGCCCAAGGATCCTTTTAAAATCCCGCGCGATGGTTTTCGGTCTGACCCGCGCCCGATGGGTTCCGCCTGGACTCGCAACGTTCCCGATGTTCCCTTCTGGTATGAGGCAGTGACCGGAAAAGATAAATGGGTTCATCTGTTGGGTACATCCGAAGGTCAGTACGATATCTTCTACGGCATTATCTGGGGCACGCGTACAGCTTTCCAGACCGGCTTCGTGGTTACCATCGCCACTTTTCTGATCGGCATTATTTATGGCTCCGTCTCAGCTTATTATGGCGGCTGGGTGGATAATATAATGATGCGTATTGTGGATATTCTGCTGATCCTGCCCAGTATTTTGGCAGTACTCATCCTGGCGGCTGTTTTGACTCCCAAGATCGGAAAAAGTCTGCTACCGGCGATGATCGCGTTAATCGCATTCGGGTGGATGGGATATTCGCGTATTATTCGAGGTGACATTTTATCTGTCAAAGAGCGCGACTACGTGCTTGCCGCGCGCGTTATCGGCGTCAAAGATAGCCGTATCCTCTTCCGTCACATTCTTCCGAATGCCATCTTCCCCACGTTGGTACTGGCTTCTCTTGCCATTGGCGATGTGGTGCTTTCTTTCGCGGCGCTTTCATTCCTCGGCATCGGAACTGAAGTCGGCTATGCTGACTGGGGACAGGTACTTTCCTTCGCCCGCAACTGGATCACCAGCTTGAACACCTATTGGTTTATCATCGTCTGGCCGGGACTTACATTGGTATTATTCGTCATGGGCTGGAACCTTGTCGGCGATGCCCTGCGTGACGTGCTTGACCCCCGCATGCGCGGCAAGACCTAAATCACTGTGCGAAAAAAATATTTTTTCCAATTACTTTTGGTAACCATTGGAATAGCCCTGCTTTTTGCAGGGCTATTCTTCAACATGGAGACAGTCGTCGCGCAAACTTCCATGCCAACGCCAGACCGCCTCGCGCAGCCCACACTTCCGGCCAGCCCGTCCCAGACAGATCAAGGCGCGCAAGTCTATTGGCTTTCGTGTCTTCCCTGTCACGGTGACCGCGGACAGGGACTCACCGAAGAGTTCAAACAAACCTATCCTGTCGAAGACCGCAACTGCTGGAATTCAGGCTGTCACGGCAAACGTCCGTATGAAAACGGATTTACCCTGCCCATGAAAATACCGGCGATCATTGGCGCTGGAACATTACAAAAGTTTTCCAATGCCCTCGTTTTGCGATCCTACATTTTTGCCACCATGCCTTACTGGAAACCCGCCAGCCTGACCGAGGAACAGTCCTGGCAGGTGACTGCATTTCTTTTACGCGAAAATAATTTGCGGACTGCCAATGAGGATTTGACCGCATCCAACGCGGACCTGATCCCGGTCAGCGCGCCCACGGTGATTGACACGCCTCAGCCTTCTCCTTCTCCCGCGCCGCAGATATTATTTCCCCTTCTTTTTATTGGCGGATTGATCCTTCTGATACTTTTTTTTCTTCTTCAGAGAATATTCAGAAAAAGATAAGTTTTATACAAGCAAGCCGCCCACATGGGCGGCTTGCTTGTATAATTGACGTATGCTTTCCTCAAAAAAGGACATCCTTATGAAACCATCCAAAAGACTTGTAATACTAATAGCTTTCCTTTTCATTCTTTCCTTATCCATCACCGCCTGCGCGTTCCCTTCATCACAGCCCGAAGCTACAGCCGCTCCTTCGGAAACGCCCATTCCTCTTCCAACCGCAACTCCATTGCCGAGTAAGCTGACCGTCTGCCTTGGAGAGGAACCGAACACACTTTATCCATTCGGCGGACCAAACGCCGCTGCGCGCAGTGTGCTGGCTTCCATCAATGACGGCCCGATTGATATGGTTGGTTATGAATACCAACCTGTTATCCTCACCAAACTCCCATCGATTGAAAACGGCGACGCTCAAATTGTCAGAACGCCGATCCAGGTTGGGGCGCAGGTTGTGAACGCGGATGGGGCAGTCGTCCTTCTCGCGCAGGGAGTCAAAGTCCGCCCGGCTGGATGTCGCGGCGATGACTGCATCATCACCTACGACGGTACGACCGCGCTTGAGGTGGATCAAATGGTCGTCAACTTTCATATGCGCCCCGACCTGACCTGGGCAGACGGCACGCCGCTCACTTCAGACGACTCGGTCTATGCTTTCACGCTCGCAAATGACGTGAGCTCGATTGCAAATACTTTCTTGATCGACCGCACACAAACTTATGAAGCCACCGATCCGCAGTCTGTGCAATGGTGGGGCAAGCCGGGTTTTATTGACCCTGCGTTCTTCACCAATTTCTGGACGCCCGCGCCGAAACATTTGTGGAGCGACTTTCCCGCAGCTCAATTGGCAACCACCGATATTGCCTCGCGCTCGCCGATTGGCTGGGGCCCGTACATGGTTCAAGAATGGGCGGCGGGCGATCACATCACATTAAAGAAGAATCCATATTATTTCCGCGCCGCAGATGGCTACCCAAAATTTGACAGCCTTTCCTTCCGCTTCATCGCAGACCCGAACACGGCTTTGAGTGAATTGGTCGCAGGGCGCTGTGACATCCTCGATCCAAGTATTCGTCTTGATGCTCAAGCCAGCCTGTTGCAGGAAATGCAGGCAGGCGAACAGGCGCAAGCCTTTTTTACCCCCGGCATGACCATCGAATGGCTTGGGCTTGGCACAACGCCCGCCACGTATGATGACGGTTACGACACGACCTATCAGAAAGACCGACCGGATATTTTTGCCGACGCGCATACCCGTCAGGGTATTGCCTACTGCCTTGATCGTAAATCGGTCGTGGATAATGTTTTGCTGGGACGCACCACCGTACCGGTGACCTACCTGCCCGTTGGGCATCCGTTGTATGACCCAAATATTGATCCCATTCCATTTGATCCTTCCACCGGCATTTCGCTTTTGGAACAGGCAGGCTGGAGGGATACCGACGGTAACCCCGCCACGCCGTTGGCCGCGGTCACGGTCAAAAATGTTAAGGCAGGCACGCCGCTTTTGCTGAATTACTACACCACCGGCGCCACCCAACGCAGACAGGTGACAGACATCCTCACCCAGTCGCTTGCCCAATGCGGCATCGGCGTCAACGCGCAATATTTTTCGCAGAACGATCTATACGCTTCAGGTCCCAGCGGATTGCTCTTTGGGCGGCGCTTCGACCTGATCGAATACGCGATGGGGGTCAACGGCATTGAGCCTCCATGCGGCTGGTTCACCACCACCGAGATTCCCACCGCATCCAATGCATGGATCGGCACAAATGTGACGGGCTACAAGAATGAACAATACGACGCCGCCTGCCGCACCGCGCAGCTTGCCCTGCCCGGTGAACAGGCTTACATTGATTCGTACCGCCAAACGCAGGTGCTTTTTGCCAGCGAACTTCCCGCCATCCCGCTTTATTATCGTTTGCGGATCGCCGCCGCGCGCCCCGACCTGTGTCATTTTGACCTGGATGCAACCGCCAACCCGCTTTGGAATATCGAAGCGATTGAAATGGGCGCTGCTTGTCAGGGTCAATGAGACGATTGGTTCGCGCCGCGCTTTTTCTGACTCTTTTGCTCGCCTCCTGCGCGCCTCAGCCTGATTCTGTTCCTCTGAGCATTCCCTCCCCGACAGAATCCCCGTCACCCGCGCATGCCCCTGAGATTCGATTTGCCTTGATCGGCAAACCGCAGACTTTGCGTGTCAATGCCTGGCAGTTGTTTGATCGCGAAGCGTCAGGCGTAACCTACACAAACCTTGCCCTGCAAAGCGGATACTGGCCGCGCCTGTACCATCTCGCTCCGCTGGATTCTTTATTCCAACCCTTCGCCGCCGAGGGACAGCCTTCCGAGGTGACGCAAGACGGCGGCAACTTTTCAGCCACCGTAAAACTTCGCGCCGATCTAAAGTGGACAGACGGTTCCCCATTCACCGCCGAAGATGCCGCCTTCACTGCCAACACTGCGCTCACCTTTGAACTCGGTTATGACTGGGGCGCATATTATCCGCGTGAATTTTTTGACCATGCCAAAGCCGTTGACCCGGTCACGGTCAAATTTGTCTTCAAGCAAAAACCGAACGTGGGTGTCTGGCAATACGGTGTATTGCAAGCGCCGATTATCCAAAAATCTTTCTGGGAATCCGCTGTTCAGAATGCTTCCACCTTTTTGCCCGATGGCGTCGTACGCGCAAAAATTGCTGAAACGCGCGCCAGCCTCGAAACCGCGCAAGCCGACCTCGCAGATCTGACCGCGCAGGTTATATCGCTCAGAGTCAACGGTAAGCAAAACCGAAAAACCGAAGGCGACTATACTCGGATGCAGGGTCAGGTGGTCTATCTCCAAAGCACCCTGGAAAAACTTCTCGAAGACTATGCCACACAAGTTAAGTCAGCGCAGGAAAAATTGTATGGCGTGGATTCTGAAAAAGAGCCGACCCTCAGTGCATGGATGCCAGACACGGCAAAGGACGATGTTTGGGTCAACAAGGTCAACCCCGATTTCCCATTTGGTGCGCCTAATTTTGACCGTTCCACCTATCGCTTCTTTGAAGATGAAAACTCGGCTTTGACCGCCTTCCAAAACGGTGAAGTGGATTTTATCCTCTCGCCTATTAACGACCTTCCAGCCAACGCAGCAAAATACAACCCCAGTTACAGCGCGCGCTTCCTTGTGTTCAATCCTTTGAATGGCTATCTTGCCAACCCGTCATTCCGCTCCGCGCTTGCCTGCATGGTTGATCGGAACGCGCTTGCGAATGATGTTTTGCAAAATAAAGCCGCGCCACTCGATTCGTTTGTGCTATCCCCTCAGTGGCATGATGCAAATTTGAAAGATGCCTGCGCCGGCATGGATAAGTCTGCTCGGGTTGCGTATGCGGTAAAACTTTTGAAAGACGCCGGGTATTCATGGGGACTGGAACCAAACACGCAAAGCACGGGTCAAAAATTATTAATGTCAAATGGCGAGGCTTTTCCGAAAATCACCCTGCTTGCGCCCACAAAAGGAGAGGACGCGCTGCGTTATACCGCCGCGAAATATATCGCAGAGCAGGCGCAGTATTTGGGCGTCCCTTTCGCTGTGCAGGATGTGAGTCTCAACGATGCTGTCTATGCGGTTTACAGTTCGCAGAAGTATGACATGGCTTTAATGGGCTGGCGATTGAGTGAATATCCCGCGTATTTGTGTCAATGGTTTGGGGGGGAGAATCTGTTTTTGTATAGCAGTGACAGGCCTGCCCTGAGCGGGGCCGAAGGGCTCAAGTTGGTGTGTGATGCGCTGGGGCGAGAATCCAATTTGAATACGGCGCAGCAGGCTGTCGCTCAGATCGAAGCGGCGTTGATGTCTGAATTGCCGCTCATCCCGTTATTTACTGTAATGCAGGCAGATGTCTACCGCAACATTTCATATCCCGTGTCTGCGGTAAATAAGTTAAATGGCTGGAGCGGTATCTATGGCGCACCCTCTTATGCGATCCCTGTGCCTTAATCTTTTGCAAGGTTCAGTGCGTCATTCTTTTTCAATTAAACGCTATAATGCCAAGAGATTGTTTCGAGAGGCAGTATAATAGGCAAATTCTTATTTTAGGAGTCGGATGTGGCAAAGACCGATCAAAAGCCCTTGTTGGAAGTTCGCAAGCTTAAGACATATTTTTACACCGAAGATGGTGTCGTAAGCGCTGTGGATGGCGTGAGTTTTGAGGTCTATCCCGGTGAGGTATTGGGCATTGTGGGCGAATCGGGTTGCGGCAAAAGTGTTACGTCGCTTTCGATCATGCGTTTGATCGCGCCGCCCGGCAAAATAACAGAAGGGGAAATATTGTTGGATGGAAAAAATCTTTTAAACCTTTCTGAAAATGAAATGACCAAAGTACGCGGCAATCGGATCTCAATGATCTTTCAACAGCCGCAAACTGCGTTGAATCCTGTCTTTCAGGTGGATAATCAAATCGCAGAAGTGTTAAATATTCACAAGGATTTTGGCAAAGACGCGGGTAAAAAACGCGCTGTTGAATTACTAAAGATGGTGGGTATTGCTGATGCAGAGCGCCGCGCCGAATCATATCCACATGAACTTTCGGGTGGGATGGCGCAGCGTGTGATGATCGCAATGGCGCTGGCATGTGTGCCCGAACTGCTGATTGCAGACGAGCCTACCACCGCGTTGGATGTGACCATTCAAGCGCAAATCCTTGACCTGATACGCGATTTACGTTCCAAGATGGGTACGTCTGTTATTTTGATCACGCATGATCTTGGTGTGGTGGCTGAAATGGCCGAACGCGTGGCGGTCATGTACGCGGGTGAGATCGTGGAGCAAGCGGATGTGAATCCGCTTTTTGAACAGCCTTTGCATCCGTATACCCAGGGCTTGATCGGTTCCATTCCTGTTTTGGGACAACTCAAAGAGCGTTTGGATGTGATCCCCGGCTCGGTGCCGAACCTGGTCAATTTGCCCGCTGGCTGTCGTTTTGCGCCGCGCTGTACTGCCCGCGAAAAATTCGGCTTGAAGATCTGCACAGATGTAAAGCCTGATCTTACAGAAGCTGTGCCGGGTCATTTGGTGCGCTGCTGGTTGTATCAAAATGCAGAAGGTCATCAGGCGCCGTTGAAGGCCAAGTAATTTCTAATTGACTTTTGAGTTGGCGGGATAACCTGCCCAGATAATAGAAATAGATCATTGATTGCCTCGGAGCAAACAGGTATGAGTCAAATAATAGAGCCGCACAAAGAAGAAGATTTGGTGGAAGTTCAACATCTGGTCAAATATTTTCCGGTGCGCGCCGGGTTGATGCAGCGCGTGGTGAATTGGGTTAAAGCTGTGGACGATGTTTCGTTCACGGTCAAGAAAGGCGAAACCCTCGGCATGGTCGGCGAATCAGGCTGCGGGAAAACCACCATCGGGCGCTCCATGCTCAGGCTGGTGGAGCCGACTTCAGGGTCGGTTCACTACGACAACAAGGACGTTCTGAAATTGCGCGGCAATGAACTAAAAGATGTGCGCCGCCACATGCAGATCATTTTTCAAGACCCGTATGCATCGCTTGACCCGCGTGTGCCAATCGGCGAATCTGTGATGGAGGGATTGCACATCCACAACATTGGCACGCGCCAGGAGCGCTATGACCTGATGATCGAGACACTCAAAAAAGTGGGTCTCGAAGATTATCATGCGCGCCGCTATCCGCACGAATTTTCCGGCGGTCAGCGTCAGCGTATTGGTATCGCGCGCGCGCTGGCTTTGCGTCCCAACTTTATCGTTTGCGATGAACCGGTCTCTGCGCTGGATGTCTCCATTCAATCGCAGGTGCTCAATATTTTGAAAGACCTGCAAAAGGAGTTCGGTCTCACTTATCTTTTTATCGCGCATAACCTGAGTGTGGTCGAACATATCTCAGACCGTGTGGCGGTCATGTATCTTGGTAAAATGGTCGAGTTGACCACGCGTGACGATCTCTTCAAAGAGCCTTTGCATCCCTACACAAAGGCGTTGATGTCTGCCATTCCGATCCCTGATCCAAAACTCAGACGTAACCGTGAAGTGCTCAAAGGCGACGTCCCCAGTCCGCTCAATCCACCCTCGGGCTGCCGCTTTCATCCGCGTTGTCCCATCGCTGAAAAGATTTGCTCCGAACAGGAGCCTGAATTCCGAGAAGCCAAACCCAGTCACTGGGTAGCCTGTTGGATGGCAAAGTAGGTTTATTATGGATCGCAATGTTTTGCTTGTGGATGATCAGCGCGATATTCTACGCCTCTTACATACCACGCTTGATACGCTTAAAAACCCGGAAATAAAAGTGTTTGAGTCTCCTTCGGGCGAAGAGGCTTTGCTTCACTCGTCGCGCTATAAAGTTGATCTGCTTATCACTGATTACAAGTTGCCTGGCATGAGCGGAATCGAACTTATGCACAAGATTCGCGCGCGCCATCCCGAAGCAAAAGTGGTGCTGGTCACCGGTATGACTGATCGAAAAGTACGTGAAGAAATGCTTAATGCCGGGGCATTGGCAATTTTTGATAAACCAATTCCGCTGGCTGATTTTTTGGATGTGGTGGAACGCGGACTTGGTCTTGTGCAGACGATCTTCCCTCCTGAAAAAACGGGTGGAAAAGTTGAAGAGCGCCATGCCAGGCTTTCAGACCTGCTCGCAAATTTCAGACAGGATATCAAAGCTGAAGCGGTTTTCCTGCTCAATGACCGCGGGCTGATACAGGCACGCACCGGAAAATTGCGCGATGACAGCATGGAGTTTTCTCTCATTTCCACGTTGATGTCGATCCATGGCGCAAGCCTCAAAGTTGCGCGCATTAACCACCAGGAAGCACTCGACTCTTACCATGTCTTCAGTGGCGGCGATCACGACCTGCTCTTTATTCCTGTTACCCCGCTCTACGCACTGCTTGTAGCAGGCAATGATCTTGCTAATGACGCGCGTATCCTTGAAACCATAAATTCACTGCTCGCCTTGCGCACACAAGTTGAAAAATCCCTTAAGTCGATGGGTGTGACGGGAGAGTTACATTTGGCTTCTGGAAAGGATATTCCCGCCTCCACTGCCGTCCCGACACAGGCTGTCAAAAAACTGACAGAGAAAGCCGCCGACGCTCATCCCTCGCCGGAAATGGAAGCCTTATTAAAAGCCGCCACCGCCAAAAAAGAAAAAGCCAACGACATGGACGACTTCTGGAGTCAAGCCGCAGAAAAACACGGCAGTAAACCAGCCAACTCGGACGTGATATCCCTGGAAGAAGCCCGTAAACTTGGACTTGTTCCTGGAGATGGAAAATAAAAAATTGTGATACAATCTTGCCCGCATTGGGGCATGGTGCAATGGCAGCACACCAGCCTTTGGAGCTGTGGATCTTGGTTCGAATCCAGGTGCCCCAGCCTGATACGCCCCGCTCACGCGGGGCGTCTTTTCTAAGCAGGATTTGCGCAGCGCGGGAAACCGCACCGCATAAATCCTGCTTATGCTTTAATTGGAGTGCAAAAGCCTCGCTTTCGCCTTTCGGGAGCGAAATTTCCAAACCCCATAAATTCATCGAGGTGAAACCATGAGAGTAACCGCAGTCTTACTTGCCGCCGGACAGGGAACACGCATGAAATCCAACCTGCCTAAGGTTTTGCATCCTGTTGCAGGCAAGCCAATGATCTGGCACGCGTTGGAAGCCATCCGTCAATCCACAACCGAGAAACCAATCGTCGTCGTTGGGCATGGCGTACATGAGGTGACAAAATATCTCGCAGATTCATCGTACACAGTTTTGCAGGAGCCGCAGTTAGGGACAGGTCATGCGGTGATGCAGGCGGAGGCTTTGCTAAAAGGCAAGACCGACCTGGTTATCGTATGTTACAGTGACATGCCCTTGCTGCGCGGCGAGACTTTGCAAAAACTGGTTGAAACCCAAAAGAATAACAAAGGTCCCATTTCGATGCTGACCGTTGTTGCGGATGACCCGCGTGGATTTGGACGCATCATCCGCAAGACAGATGGAACGGTGGAAGCCATCGTCGAGGAATATGTCGCGACGCCTGACCAGTTACAGGTCAGGGAATTGAACGTGGGCGGGTATTGTTTCGACGCAAACTGGCTGTGGGACGCGTTGCAGCGCATCCCCAAAAATCCACAAAAAGGCGAATACTATTTAACGGATACGATTGAGCTGGCAGCTAAAGATGGATTGCCTGTTCAAGCCACGCTGATGGATGATGTGGAAGAAACCATCGGTGTGAATACGCGTGTGCATCTTGCGGAAGTGGAAACCGCCATGCGCCGGCGCATCAATCAACAGCATATGTTGAACGGCGTGACGCTGATCGACCCTGCCTCGACGTATATTGAAATTGGCGTAAGCATTGGCTGGGATACGGTCATCATGCCGAATACATACCTGTATGGTAAAACGGAGATTGGCGAAGATAATGTCATTGGACCGAACACCATTATTCATGCTTCGAAGATCGGCAGTCATTGCAAGGTGCTTGCTTCGGTGATGGAAGGCGCAATACTCGAAGACCACGTGGATATGGGTCCGTTTGCGCGGCTGCGAAAAGGCGCGCATTTGGGAAGCCATGTCCACATGGGAAATTTTGGCGAGGTAAAAGATTCGCATCTGGCAGAGGGCGTAAAGATGGGACACTTCTCTTATATCGGCAACGCGCAAATTGGCGCGAACACCAACATCGGCGCAGGGACGATCACCTGTAATTTTGATGGAGAGAAAAAACATGCCACCGAAATCGGTGAAGATGTTTTTATCGGCTCGGATACCATGCTCGTTGCGCCGTTGAAGATTGGCGCAGGAGCGCGCACGGGAGCGGGTGCGGTGGTGACAAAGAACGTGGCAGAGGATACACTTGTCGTGGGTGTGCCTGCGCGTGCGATTAAGAAGTTGGAAAGAAAAGTGAAGAAGTAAAAAGTGAATAGGTGAAAAATGAAATTGACAAATGAAGAACGACAGACATTGATTGATCTTGCCAATGCGGCGCGCAAACTTGCGTATGCGCCGTATTCAAATTATCAAGTCGGCGCGGCGTTGCGGACGAAGACGGGGCGTATTTATACCGGCGCAAATGTTGAGAATGCCGTCTATCCGCATACCATGTGCGCCGAACGCGTGGCTATCTTCAAAGCAGTTTCAGAAGGCGAGACTGAATTTGAGGTGATCGCAGTGGCTACTAAAAATGGCGGCTCCCCCTGCGGCGGATGCAGGCAGGTGATGGCGGAATTTGGTTTGGATACGATCGTTTTAATCGCCGATGGAGATGGAAATTTGAAAAAAGAAATGACCGTCTCTGAGTTATTGCCCGAGGCGTTCACGCCCGCGCATTTGTTGTGAAGAGTGTAAACAAGGAAACAGGTAAATACGGAACACGCACTACGAAACATTCATCCTTTATCATTCATCCTTTCCCCTCCCATGACCGATTTCCGTTCCTTCCGCGCTTCTGCTGTTGTTGTCCGCCATAGTGACTGGGGCGAGGCAGACCGTTTGCTGACGCTCTATACCCGCGAGCAGGGCATGGTGCGCGCACTGGCAAAAGGCGCGCGAAAAATTACATCGCGCAAGGCGGGACATTTACAGCCTTTCACGCATATCACCGTGCAGCTCGCCAAAGGACGCGACCTGTTGATTGTGACGCAGGCAGAAACCATAAACGCTTTCCTGCCTTTGCATGACGACCTGACGAAGACCGGCTATGCGGCTTATGTCGTTGAGCTGTTGTATCGCTTTTCCTACGAAGAGGAAGGCGGGAATCCCACGCTCTTTAAGTTGTTGGTGGAAACTTTGGATCGCATTGAAAAGGAAGAGGATGCGTGGCTTCCGATCCGTTATTACGAGATGAGATTGCTGGACGCCGTTGGCTTTCGTCCGCAGTTGTTTGAGTGCGCAAATTGCAGGCGCGAGATATTGGCTGAAGACCAGTATTTTTCATTCACTGCGGGAGGCGCGATCTGTCCGCGCTGTGGGCTGGGGCTGCCCAACCTAACGAAGATATCAGTGGAGACGCTGAAATATTTTCGCCACTTCCAAAGATCCAGCTACAGAGATGCCCATCGGGCACATCCCAGCTTCGAGGTGAAGAAGGAGGCGGAAATCATCATGCAGGGATATTTCACACATCTGCTGGAACGAGCATTGAATACGCCGGGCTTCATCAAACAGGTCAAGTCATGAAAGAGATTGTTTTTGTCAGCGAGAAACTTCCACGCAAGCTGCATACACTCACCGCTTCGTTGAATATGGATGCAGATCTGGTGTTCGATGATGGCGTGCTGAACGGTGATGCAGACCACGAGGTGGATGATTACCTGTTGGTGCGCGCAGAGCATAAATGCTGTGTGTTGAACTTATTGGGACGGGCTTTTAATGGGATCAGCGGCACGTGCGGCGAGACGGCGGATATGCGTTTGTTTTCGATGCTGGAGCGCGTGGCGCGCAGCGGTCATTGGAAGTCGTTGGATGAAATTGAAACCTGGCTGATGGATCGGGACGTTCCATTTACAAAGCAGAGATTGATTGATATTAGATAAAGAACTGGCATTATCGCCAGCTCTTTATCTAATTTTCTTTGTCCTTTGAATGAACGATTGCGACATCCTTTGGGTGTTGATGGGCTGCGAGGCTGACTTACTGTCAGATGCATAGCCGAACTTGCGTAACGTCATGCGGCGCATCCAACCAAGGATCGTCTTTGTGGAAAAATCCTCTGTGTGGGGAATGGGAACGGTGGTGTTATTTTCAAGCGCTTTAAGCAGGTCTTGCGCGGTTTCGCCAGGGAACTCGGTGCGGCCCGTGCCAATCGCCAGGTAGATGTGCGCGTCGCTGGAGGCGATCTTTGCAAGCGGCAGGTAAATGGCAAGTTTTTGCGCGATGCTGTCAAAGGCTTGCGTGCTCATGTTGTGCGTTTCAATTCCTTTGAGCACAGCCTTTGCGCGCGGATTGGTGAGCGCGCCCACAACCGCTTCCATGGAGAGGCTGCCGGGCAGGTTGTTGAATGGATGCGGCGCAATTGCCACACCGCCCAATTTTCCGATGTGTATCAGGGTATCTATTAGTGACAACCCGCGCGGCGGGAGCGTTTCGACGAACAGCGCCAGAAGGTGACCTTGTTTTGTGGAGACTTCGACGCCGGGAATGGATTCAATCCCGTATTGCGGCGCAAGTTCATGCGCTTCCAGCGAGCCGCGAATTTCATCGTGGTCGGTGAGAGCGATTATGTTCAAGCCCACATCTGCGGCTTGTTTGAGTACGGCGCGCACTGTTGAGGTGGCGTCGTATGAGTAAATGCTGTGAGTGTGTAGGTCTGCGGTTCCCAAGTGTTTGATTATCCGAGATTTTCATTATAAGTGTGAAGTGACATGAAAACGAAGTCTGTTGGTTATTTCTAAAGTTGTATGAATTTACGAAAGCAGATTTGTTCCTGCAAAACGAACTCAAACGATCATGCAGCGGAAACTCGAAAGAGCTTATCCTTTAAGTTTATGATCGGTCTTTCAAGCAGATAAAAACTGAGGGTTGCGATCAAAAGCGTGGCGCTGAAAGCCACGACGAACATCTGTGGTGAGCGCAGGGAATACTCGATACCGTATTTGCGGAAAAGCGCCACTGTGATGGCAATGATGCCGTAATGATAAACATATAACCCATAGGATATTTTTCCCAAATAGCGCAGGGGTGCGCTTTCCAGAATGCCCGTTAAAAAATTGGTGCGCGCCACACAGTAGATCAGCACGGCGAAGAGATAATTTAAAAGGGTGTAGCCCCACACTTCCTTGTAGAAACCGGTCATCGGCAGGTCGTAGCCGAGCGCGAGGGTCATTGTGCCTTTTGAGAGAAAGTCAGTCAGCAGACCCAGCGCGGGGACGGTCACTGCCAGTGCAAGCAATTGTAGTCGTGGGCGCGGCAACTCAAAGCGTGAGATGTACGCGCCGAAGGCGAATGCATCCAAGTGTGAAAAAGGCAAAACGTTCACAGCTTGCTGCGGGTCGCTTAATAAAAATGGAAAGAACTGCGCGCGATAGATGAGCGTGATTGCGAGGCGGAAGATAAATCCCAGCCCGATGGCGGTGAAACATAGTTGTTTGAACTTTCCGCGCGGGGTCAGAAAAATAAGCAGGGGCCACAGCAAATAAAATTGTTCCTCCACTGAAAGCGACCAGAGATGTGTGAAGAAGCGGCTTCTTTCAAAGAATGAACTGGCGTGAAAAAAATCAAAGGCGTAAAATGCGGCGACCCAAATTTGATTGAAAAAACTTTTGTTCAGATCCATCCTTAACCCTTTCAGGTCAAGCATGGGCAAAAGAAAAATAAATGCGATGAGCAAAGCCAGATAAAAATAATACAGTGGGAAAATGCGTAAAAAACGCCGCCCGTAAAACTTGGTGAAGAATTCGCGGCGCGGCAATTTTTCCTTCATCTTTAACAAAATATCTGTGATGAGAAAACCAGAAAGCACAAAAAATAATTGCACACCCAGCCAGCCAAACGGCAGGTTGCGAGTGTGAAAAAAGAATACGATCAAAAAGGCAACTGCCCGTAAACCGTCGAGGCCGGCGATCATTTGAGTCTTTTGCTCCAGTTCAAAGTTGAAGGTCGTTGAATTATAGCCCGAATGTTTTAGCAGCGAAGAAAACAGCACGGCAATTGCTTGGACAAAGACGATATGGATGCGTGGTTCGACAGGGAAAAACCATATAGTGAGTGTAGCGCAGAAGCGTTAATTGGGTATTGAAATGCTTGTTTGAAATTGCATAATGGATGTGATATTAAAACTTGGGCTGGGATGGCTTTATGTCGCAGGTATTTATTTCCTATTCGCGCAGGGACTTGCCTTTTGTCGAAAATCTGGTGCAGGATTTGAAGCGGGTGGGATTGGACGTTTGGTATGACTTGTCAGGTTTGGAGGGTGGGAAAGGTGGGGAGGGTGAAGGTCGCTGAATTATCGCCCGATACCCGCAACTGTCCGTTAGGTAAAATAAACTTCCTATGTCTATCTAATTGGTCGTATAATGCTAAAAATTGGAGAGGTATTTATGACTCCACTGCAAAAAGGTAAAGTTACCCTATCGGAAAGCGCAAAAATTTAATACAATCAGGGCATGTTCAGAAAAAACACCAAACACCAACAACCCGCATTGATTAGCGCCGCCAGCGAACTG
>Ga0335397_10000128_pt1 | contig 83785 bp, 88 predicted proteins | sample MAT04_FD_205740 | JGI IMG/M metagenome (GOLD analysis project Ga0335397, IMG submission 205740) | Freshwater microbial communities from Lake Fryxell liftoff mats and glacier meltwater in Antarctica - MAT-04 (spades assembly) (version 2) ...
GGCGACAACATCGCGATGGAAGTGCACCTGATCGTGCCGATCGCGATGGAAGAGAAGCTGCGCTTCGCCATCCGCGAAGGCGGCCGCACCGTCGGCGCCGGCGTCGTCGCTTCGATCATCGAGTAAGGCGAATAGCGAATAGAGAGTGGCGGACGGAGGTTCGTTCGCCACTCACTACTCACCATTGGCTCACTGAAGAAAGATACGGCAATGAACGGCCAAAATATTCGCATTCGCCTCAAGGCGTTTGACCATCGGATTCTCGATACGTCGACGCGTGAGATCGTCAACACCGCGAAGCGAACCGGTGCGCAGGTGCGCGGGCCGATCCCGCTGCCGACCCGGATCGAGAAATTCACTGTCAACCGTTCGCCGCACGTCGATAAGAAGAGCCGCGAGCAGTTCGAGATGCGCACTCACAAGCGCCTTCTCGACATCGTCGACCCGACCCCGCAGACCGTCGATGCTTTGATGAAGCTCGACCTCGCTGCCGGCGTCGACGTCGAAATCAAGCTCTGAGATTGGACCGTCCGGTAGTTAACGGACAGAAAGAACAGGAAGCACGCCGATGCGCTCCGGAGTGATCGCACAGAAGGTCGGGATGACGCGGGTCTTTACAGAGGCCGGCGAACATATCCCCGTGACCGTGCTGAAGCTGGGCAACTGCCAGGTGGTTGCCCACCGCACCACTGAAAAGAACGGCTACGTTGCGCTGCAACTCGGCTCGGGTGCGCGCAAGACCGTTTATATGCCGAAGGCCGAGCGCGGCCAGTTCGCCGTCGCAAAGGTCGAACCGAAGCGCAAGGTTGCGGAATTCCGCGTGTCCGAGGACGCGCTGATCCCGGTCGGCGCCGAGATTCAGGCGGACCATTTCGTCGTCGGCCAGTTCGTCGACGTCACCGGCACTTCGACCGGTAAGGGTTTCGCCGGCGGCATGAAGCGCTGGAATTTCGGCGGTCTGCGCGCCACCCACGGCGTGTCGGTGTCGCATCGTTCGATCGGTTCGACCGGTGGCCGTCAGGACCCGGGCAAGACCTTCAAGAACAAGAAGATGCCCGGCCACATGGGTGTCGACCGCATCACCACGCTGAATCTGCGTGTGGTGCAGACCGACGTCGAGCGCGGCCTGATCCTCGTCGAGGGTGCCGTTCCCGGCAGCAAGGGCGGCTGGATCTCGGTCCGCGACGCCGTGAAGAAGGCGCTGCCGGCCGACGCGCCGAAGCCGGGCAAGTTCCGGCTCGCCAATGGCGGCGACGAAGTAGCGGCTCCGGCTGCCGAGCAGGAGGGCGCGTGAGATGGAACTGAAAGTCACCACTCTCGAAGGTAAGGAAGCGGGCTCGGTCCAGCTTTCCGACGCCATCTTCGGTCTCGAGCCGCGTCAGGACATTGTGCAGCGCTGCGTGATCTGGCAGCTCGCCAAGCGTCAGGCCGGCACTCACAAGGCCAAGGGCCGCGCCGAGATCTGGCGCACCGGCAAGAAGATGTACAAGCAGAAGGGCACCGGTGGCGCCCGTCACGGTTCGCAACGCGTTCCGCAGTTCCGCGGCGGTGGCCGTGCGTTCGGTCCGGTGGTGCGTTCGCACGCCATCGACCTGCCGAAGAAGGTCCGGGCCCTGGCGCTGAGGCATGCGCTGTCGGCGAAGGCCAAGGGCGGCGGGCTGATCGTGATCGACAAGGCCGAACTCGAAGCGGCGAAGACCAAGGCTCTGGTCGGCGCCTTCTCGGGCCTCGGTCTGACCAACGCGCTGATCATTGACGGCGCCGAGGTCAATAACGGGTTCGCCACGGCGGCCCGCAACATCCCGAACATCGACGTGCTGCCTGTCCAGGGCATCAACGTCTACGATATCGTGCGCCGTCGGAAGTTGGTTCTGACGAAGGCCGCTCTCGATGCGTTGGAGGCGCGCTTCAAATGAAATCGATCGATCCGCGCCACTACGACGTGATCGTCTCGCCTGTCGTGACTGAAAAGGCCACGATGGCGTCCGAGCACAACAAGGTGGTGTTCAAGGTGCTGAGCGGCGCCACCAAGCCGCAGATCAAGGAAGCCGTCGAGAAGCTGTTCGACGTCAAGGTCAAGAGCGTGAACACGTTGGTACGTAAGGGCAAGTCGAAGTCCTTCCGCGGCACCTTCGGCACGCAGTCGGACGTCAAGCGCGCGGTCGTGACCCTGGAAGAGGGTCACCGCATCGACGTGACCACCGGACTGTAAGGCGGGACCGACCATGGCATTGAAGAAATACAATCCTACGACGCCGGGCCAGCGCCAGCTGGTGTTGGTCGATCGTTCGGCGCTCTACAAGGGCAAGCCGGTCAAGTCGCTCACCGAGGGCAAGATCTCGAACGGTGGTCGTAACAACACCGGTCGGATCACCGTGCGGTTTCGCGGCGGCGGTCACAAGCAGACCTATCGTATCGTCGACTTCAAGCGCACCAAGGTCGACGTTCCGGCCAAGGTCGAGCGGCTGGAGTACGATCCGAACCGCACCGCGTTCATCGCGCTGATCAAGTACGAGGACGGCGAGCAGGCCTACATCCTGGCTCCGCAGCGTCTGTCGGTCGGCGACAGCGTAATCGCCGGTTCGTACGTCGACGTGAAGCCGGGCAACGTGATGCCGCTCGGCAACATGCCGGTCGGCACAATCGTGCACAATATCGAGCTGAAGATCGGGAAGGGCGGCCAGATCGCCCGTTCCGCCGGCACTTACGCCCAGCTCGTCGGTCGCGACCATGACTACGTGATCGTTCGCCTGAATTCGGGCGAGCAGCGCCTGGTGCACGGCCGCTGCACCGCGACCATCGGTGCGGTGTCGAACCCGGACCACATGAACATCTCGATCGGCAAGGCTGGCCGTAAGCGCTGGCTCGGCCGTCGCCCGCACAACCGCGGCGTCGTGATGAACCCGATCGACCATCCGCACGGCGGTGGTGAAGGCCGCACCTCGGGCGGCCGCCACCCGGTTACTCCGTGGGGCAAGCCGACCAAGGGCAAGAAGACCCGCTCGAACAAGTCGACCGACAAGTTCATTCTCATCAGCCGCCACAAGCGGAAGAAGAAGTAAGGAAGCCGGACATGGTTCGCTCAGTCTGGAAGGGCCCGTTCGTCGAGGGCTCGCTGCTGAAGAAGGCGGATGTCGCTCGCGCGTCGGGCCGTCACGACGTGATCAAGATCTGGAGCCGTCGCTCCACCATTCTGCCGCAGTTCGTGGGGCTGACCTTCGGCGTCTACAACGGCCAGAAGCACGTCCCGGTGGCGATCAACGAGGAAATGGTGGGTCACAAGTTCGGCGAGTTCTCGCCGACCCGCACGTTCCACGGCCATTCCGGCGACAAGAAGTCGAAGAAGGGTTGAGGACGAAGTCATGAGCAAACCCAAGCGCGAACGGGTCCTCCCCGATAACGAGGCCAAGGCCGTCGCCCGGATGCTTCGCGTCAGCCCGCAGAAGCTCAATCTGGTCGCTCAGCTGATCCGCGGCCGCAAGGCTGCGGCGGCGCTCGCCGACCTGCAGTTCTCGCGCAAGCGGATCGCGGTCGACGTCAAGAAGTGCCTTGAATCGGCGATCGCCAACGCCGAGAACAACCATGACCTCGACGTCGACGCGCTCGTCGTGTCCGAGGCCCATGTCGGCAAGGGCATCGTGATGAAGCGTTTCTCTCCGCGCGGCCGCGGCCGCTCGGGCCGTATTCTTAAACCATTCGCGCAGCTGACGATCGTCGTTCGTCAGGTCGAAGCCGAAGCAAGCGCTTAACGCCAGGGCGCGGGAGACTATCGATGGGTCAAAAGATCAATCCGATCGGGCTGCGCCTGGGCATCAACCGGACGTGGGATTCCCGTTGGTTCGCCGGCAAGAACGAATACGGCAAGCTGCTGCATGAAGACGTCAAGATCCGCGCGATCCTGCACAAGGAATTGAAGCAGGCCGCGGTGGCGCGCATCGTGATCGAACGCCCGCACAAGAAGTGCCGGGTGACGATCCACTCCGCGCGTCCGGGCGTCGTGATCGGCAAGAAGGGCGCCGATATCGACAAGCTTCGCAAGAAGGTCGCCGACATCACTGCGTCGGACGTCGTCATCAACATCGTCGAAATCCGCAAGCCGGAGCTCGACGCGACGCTGGTCGCCGAGTCGATCGCGCAGCAGCTGGAGCGCCGCGTCGCGTTCCGCCGCGCGATGAAGCGGGCGGTCCAGTCGGCGATGCGTCTCGGTGCCGAAGGCATTCGTATCAATTGCTCGGGCCGCCTGGGCGGCGCCGAAATCGCGCGCATGGAGTGGTATCGCGAAGGTCGCGTGCCGTTGCATACGCTGCGCGCCGACATCGATTACGGCGTCGCGACCGCGTTCACCACCTTCGGCACCTGTGGCGTCAAGGTGTGGATCTTCAAGGGCGAGATCCTCGAGCACGATCCGATGGCGCAGGACAAGCGTATGGCCGAAGGCGATAACTCGCGTCCGCGCCGCGACGCGGCCTGATCTGCTGCAGAATAAGGTTTGAGGGCGTAAGCCATGATGCAACCAAAGAAGACCAAGTTCCGCAAGGCGCACAAGGGCCGCATCCACGGCGTTGCGTCGTCGGGCGCGACTCTGGCGTTCGGCCAGTTCGGGTTGAAGGCGATGGAGCCTGAGCGCGTCACCGCGCGTCAGATCGAAGCCGCCCGTCGTGCGCTGACCCGCCACATGAAGCGCGCCGGCCGCGTCTGGATCCGGATTTTCCCGGACGTTCCGGTGTCGAAGAAGCCGGCCGAAGTCCGCATGGGCTCCGGCAAGGGCGCGCCGGAATTGTGGGTCGCCCGTGTCAAGCCTGGCCGGGTGATGTTCGAGATCGACGGCGTCAACCAGCAGATCGCCCGCGAAGCGCTGACGCTGGCCGCCGCCAAGCTGCCGATCAAGACGCGCTTCGTCGCGCGCATCGCGGAATAGGAGGTCGATGATGGCTGAGATGAAGACCGGCGACATCCGCGCGATGAGCGACGACCAGATGGACGACGCGATCCTGAATTTGAAGAAGGAGCGCTTTAACCTGCGCTTCCAACGCGCTACGGGCCAGCTCGAGGATACCTCGCGTCTGCGCGAAGCCCGGCGCGACATCGCCCGGATCAAGACCATCGCCGCGCAGAAGCGCGCCGGCAAGACGAAGTAAGGACCTGAGACATGCCGAAGAGGACCCTGCAGGGCGTGGTCGTCAGCGACAAGCAAGCCAAGACCGTGGTGGTGCGCGTCGACCGTCGCTTCACCCACCCGATCTACAAGAAGACCATCCGGCGCTCGAAGAACTACCACGCGCACGATGAGAACGATCAGTTCCATCCGGGCGACATGGTGTGGATCGAGGAGAGCAAGCCGATCTCCAAGTTGAAGCGCTGGACGGTTGTCCGGGGCGAACCCAAGAAGACCGCCTAAGCGCATTCGCGCATCAGTTGAGAGCGCATCTGCGCATTAGAGAGAGGACGAGGTGCATCAATGATCCAGATGCAGACCAACCTCGACGTGGCCGATAATTCCGGCGCACGCCGTGTCATGTGCATCAAGGTACTTGGGGGCTCCAAGCGCCGCTATGCGACCGTTGGCGACGTCATCGTGGTGTCGATCAAGGAAGCGATTCCGCGCGGTAAGGTGAAGAAGGGCGACGTCATGAAGGCCGTGGTGGTCCGGGTCCGCAAGGACATCCGCCGCCCCGACGGCTCCGTGATCCGCTTCGACCGTAACGCCGCCGTGCTGATCAACAATCAGTCGGAGCCGGTCGGGACCCGTATCTTCGGGCCGGTGCCGCGCGAGCTGCGCGCGAAGAACCACATGAAGATTATTTCGCTGGCGCCGGAGGTGCTGTGATGGCCGCCAAGATTCGCAAGGGTGACAAGGTGATCGTGCTGAGCGGCCGTGATAAGGGCCGCACGGGCGAAGTGTTCGAGGTCCGTCCGGACGCCGATGTGGCGCTGGTTCGCGGCATCAACATGATCAAGCGACACCAGAAGCAGACCCAGACCCAGGAAGGCGGCATCATCTCGAAAGAGGCGCCGATCCACCTGTCCAATATCGCGATCGTCGGCAAGGACGGCAAACCGACCCGGGTCGGTTTCAAGGTTCTCGCGGACGGCAAGAAAGTTCGCATCGCCAAGAGCTCGGGAGCAGAGATCGATGGCTGAGACGGCATACGTTCCGCGCCTTCGCACGGAATACGACAAGAGCATCCGCACCCAGCTGACTGAAAAGTTCGGCTACGGCAACGTCATGCAGGTTCCGCGGCTCGACAAGGTCGTGCTGAACATGGGCATCGGCGAAGCGGTCAACGATCGCAAGAAGGCGGAGCAGGCGGCCGCCGACATGGCGTTGATCGCCGGTCAGAAGCCGATCATTACCTATTCGCGGGTGGCGATCTCGACCTTCAAGCTGCGCGAGAACCAGCCGATCGGCTGCAAGGTCACGCTGCGCAAGGCCAAGATGTACGAGTTCATCGACCGCCTGATCACGGTCGCGCTGCCGCGCGTCCGCGACTTCCGCGGCTTGAACCCGAAGAGCTTCGACGGCCGCGGCAATTACTCGCTCGGCATCAAGGAGCACATCATTTTCCCCGAAATCGACTTCGACAAGTCTGGCGAGTCGTGGGGCATGGACATCACCGTTTGCACGACCGCGCGCAGCGACGACGAAGCGCGCGCTCTGTTGACCGCATTCAATTTCCCGTTCCGGCAGTGAGAAGCTGAAAAGCCTCTCAAACGCGGAAACCCAGGAGCCTGGCATGGCAAAGAAGAGTTCGATCGAGAAGAACAATCGTCGGCGGAAGATGACCAAGAACGCGGCGCCCAAGCGCGCCCGTCTGAAGGCCATCATCGCCGACAAGGACCTCCCGATGGAGGAGCGTTTCGCGGCGACCTTGAAGCTCGCCGAGATGCCGCGCAATTCGTCGGCGACCCGGATTCGCAACCGCTGCGAAATCACCGGCCGTTCGCGCTCGGTCTACCGCCTGAACAAGCTGAGCCGTATCGCGATCCGCGATCTCGGTTCCAAGGGCTTGGTTCCGGGCCTCGTCAAGTCGAGCTGGTAAGGAGGGGCGGAGATGTCGACGCACGATCCGATCAGCGATCTCATCACCCGCATCCGCAATGCGCAGATGCGTTCGAAGTCCAAGGTTTCGACTCCCGGCTCGAGGATGCGCGCAAGCGTGCTCGAAGTGCTGAAGAGCGAAGGCTACATCCGCGGCTACGCCAGCGTCGAGCACCCCTCGGGGCGCAGCGAGCTGGAGATCGAGCTGAAGTATTTCGACGGCGAGCCCGTGATCCGCGAAATCGAGCGCGTGTCCCGTCCTGGCCGGCGGGTTTACGCTTCGGTGAAGAACTTGCCGCGCGTCAACAACGGCCTCGGCATTTCGGTGCTGTCGACCCCGAAGGGGATCATGGCCGATCACGATGCGCGCGACGCCAATGTCGGCGGCGAAGTTCTGTTCACGGTGTTCTAAGCGAGGTGCGCGAACGGCCGCACGAGGCGGCCGGGACGCGCAGATAGAACGGGAATTGGCGCATCTTCCGAGGCGGCTTACGCCGGAAGATGTTTGGTTAGGAAGGATCGACCATGTCACGCGTTGGCAAGAAGCCCGTCACGGTCCCGTCCGGCGTGACGGCGACCGTCGAGGGTCAGACCGTCAAGATGAAGGGACCGAAGGGTCAGCTTCAGTTCGTCGTGCACGACGACGTCGACGTCAAGTTCGAGGACGGCTCGGTGAAGGTTGCGCCGCGGTTCGAGACGAATCGTGCGCAGGCGTTGTATGGCACCGCACGCGCACAGATCGCGAATCTGGTGGACGGCGTCACCAAGGGCTTCGAGAAGAAGCTCGAGATCACGGGCGTCGGCTACCGCGCGTCACTGCAGGGCAAGAAGCTGCAGCTCGCGCTCGGCTACAGCCACGACGTGATCTACGACATCCCGGAAGGGATCACCATCACGGTGCCGAAGCCGACCGAGATCAACGTCGTCGGCATCGACTCGCAGAAGGTGGGCCAGGTGGCTGCGGAGATCCGCGACTATCGTCCGCCGGAGCCCTACAAGGGCAAGGGTGTGCGCTACTCTGACGAGTTCATCTTCCGCAAGGAAGGCAAGAAGAAGTAACGGAGCCGGTCATGTCGAAGTTGAATGTCACGAATGCCCGGCGGAAGACTCGGGTCCGGATCGCGCTGCGGCGCACCGCCAACGGCCGTCCGCGGCTGTCGGTGTTCCGCTCGTCGAAGCATATTTACGCCCAAGTGATCGACGATCTGAAGGGCGAGACGCTCGCTTCGGCTTCGTCGCTGGAGAAGTCGCTGCGCGACGCCGGCAACACCGGCGCGAACATCGATGCGGCCAAGGCGGTAGGCAAGCTGCTCGCGGAGCGCGCGGTTCAGCAGGGCGTCAAGGAAGTCGTGTTCGATCGCGGCGGCTACCTGTATCACGGCCGCGTCAAGGCGCTGGCGGATGCGGCCCGCGAGAGCGGCCTGAGCTTCTGAGTTTTTGGAATTGAACGGATACCAGGATCGGGGCGAAAGCCTCGCAAAGATTGGAAAACACCATGGCAGCTGAACGCGAACGCGGTGGACGCGAACGGAGCAGGGATCGCGAGGAGCGCGACAGCGAGTTCGTCGACAAGCTCGTGCACATCAACCGTGTGGCGAAGGTCGTTAAGGGCGGTAAGCGTTTCGGTTTCGCAGCGCTGGTCGTGATCGGCGACCAGAAGGGCCGGGTCGGGTTCGGCCACGGCAAGGCGCGCGAAGTTCCGGAAGCGATCCGCAAGGCGACCGAAGCTGCGAAGCGCAACCTGACGCGCGTTGCTCTGCGCGAAGGCCGCACTCTGCATCACGACATCGCAGGCCGTCACGGCGCTGGCCGCGTCTATCTGCGCGCCGCTCCGGCGGGTACCGGCATCATCGCCGGCGGCCCGATGCGTGCGGTGTTCGAGACGCTCGGCATTCAGGACGTGGTGGCGAAGTCGATCGGCTCGTCGAACCCCTACAACATGGTTCGCGCCACCTTCGACGCGCTGAAGCACCTCGACTCGCCGCGTGCGGTCGCGGCGCGCCGCAATATCAAGGTCTCCACCCTGCAGTCCCGCCGTGTCGGCGGCGACGCGGAAGTGGTTGCCGAATAACGGCGTGATCGCGGGATCACGCTGACAGAGACAAGACGCGATCTGGAGTGAAGACGATGGCCAAGGCCGCAAACATCATCAAGGTCGAGCAGATCGGCAGCGCAATCCGCCGCCATCACTCGCAGCGTGCGACGCTGGTCGGCCTCAAGCTCAACAAGATCGGCCGAGTCACCGAGCTTCAGGATACGCCTGAGGTTCGCGGCATGATCGCCAAGGTTCAACACCTCGTTCGCGTCGTCGACGAGAAGTAAGAGGGCAGGGCGATGAAGCTCAGCGAGATTTCTGACAATCCCGGCGCGCGCAAGAAGCGTATGCGCATCGGCCGCGGCATCGGCTCCGGCAAAGGCAAGACCGGCGGCCGTGGCGGCAAGGGCCAGACCGCGCGCTCGGGCGTGCGCATCAAGGGCTTCGAAGGCGGCCAGATGCCGCTGCATCGGCGTCTGCCGAAGCGTGGCTTCAACAACATCTTCCGGCTCGAATTCTCCGAGATCAATCTCGACCGGCTGCAGGATGCGATCGACGCCAAGACGATCGACGCCAGCGCGGTGATCAATGCGGAGTCGCTGGTGGCGGCTGGCGTGTTGCGTCGTTCGCGCGACGGCGTGCGGCTGCTCGGCCGCGGCGAGCTCAAGTCGAAGCTCACCATCGAAGTGCACGGCGCGACCAAATCGGCGATCGAAGCGGTCGAAAAGGCCGGCGGTTCGGTGAAGATCCTCGCCCCGAAGGAAGACAAAGGCGAGGCTGCGTAACATTGCCGTCATCGCCCGCGAAAGCGGGCGCTGACCTTGACGGGTCAGTGGAATTTACGACAGTTGCGCACCAAATTGATGCCCGGCACTGACTCGGCCGCCCGCATCCTGCGGCACCACGGGACGAGTAGCGCGGGAGAAAGCCGGACATGGTCTCTGCAGCGGAACAATTAGCGGCAAACCTTAATTTTTCGGCGCTCGGCAAGGCCGAGGAGCTCAAGAAGCGGATCTGGTTCACGCTCGGCGCGCTGCTGGTCTATCGACTCGGCACGTATATCCCGCTGCCCGGTATCGATCCGACCGTCTGGGAACAGGTCTTCAAGTCGCAGGCCGGCGGTATTCTCGGCATGTTCAACATGTTCGCCGGCGGTGGCATTCACCGCATGGCGATCTTCGCGCTCAACATCATGCCGTACATCTCGGCATCGATCATCGTGCAGCTGCTGACCACGGTGTCGCCGCAGCTCGAAGCGCTGAAGAAGGAAGGCGAGTCCGGCCGTAAGACGCTGAACCAATACACCCGCTATCTGACGGTGATCCTGGCTGCGTTCCAGTCCTACGGCATTGCCGTCGGCCTGCAGGGCGCCGGCAACGTGGTGTCGGAGCCCGGCGCCTTCTTCCTGCTGTCGACCGCGATCACGCTGACCGGCGGCACCATGTTCCTGATGTGGCTTGGTGAACAGATCACCTCGCGCGGCATCGGCAACGGTATCTCGCTGATCATCCTCGCCGGCATCGTCGCCGAGCTGCCATCTGCGCTGGCCAACATGCTCGAGCTCGGCCGTCAGGGCGCGCTGTCGACCGGTCTGATCCTGGTCGTGCTGGTGATGGCCGTCGTCGTGATCGCCTTCATCGTGTTCATGGAGCGGGCGCAGCGTCGGCTGCTGATCCAGTATCCGAAGCGCCAGGTCGGCAACAAGATGTTCGAGGGCCAGTCCTCGCATCTGCCGCTCAAGCTCAACACCTCGGGCGTGATCCCGCCGATCTTCGCGTCGTCGCTGCTGCTGCTGCCGACCACGATCGCGAGCTTCAATTCCGGCACTGGCCCGGATTGGTTCCAGTGGATCGTCACCCAGTTCGGGCACGGCCGTCCGCTCTTCCTGCTGTTCTACATCGCGATGATCGTGTTCTTCGCGTTCTTCTACACCGCGATCGTGTTCAACCCGACCGAGACCGCGGACAATTTGAAGAAGCACGGCGGCTTCATTCCGGGCATCCGTCCCGGCGAGCGCACCGCCGAGTACATCGACTTCGTGCTGTCGCGTATCACGGCGGTCGGTGCTATCTATCTGGCGATCGTCTGCCTTATTCCGGAAGTTCTGATCTCTTACGCCTCGGTGCCGTTCTACTTCGGCGGAACCTCGCTTCTGATCGTGGTCAGCGTCACGATGGATACTGTGGCCCAGGTCCAGGGCTATCTGTTGGCGCACCAGTATGAAGGCTTGATCCGGAAGTCGAAACTAAGGGGCCGTAAGAAATGAGACTGATCCTTCTCGGGCCGCCTGGAGCGGGCAAGGGGACGCAGGCGGCTCGTCTGGTTCAGCAGTACGGCATCGTTCAGCTCTCGACCGGTGACATGCTGCGGGCTGCCGTCGCGGCGGGAACCCCGGTTGGACTGAAGGCCAAGGACATCATGGCGAGCGGCGGCCTGGTGCCGGACGAGGTCGTGATCGGAATTATCTCGGATCGAATCGAGCAGTCTGACGCAGCCAACGGCTTCATCCTCGACGGCTTTCCGCGCACCGTGCCGCAGGCCGAGGCGCTGGATCGGCTGCTGAAGGACAAGCGGATCGGCCTCGACGCAGTGGTGGAACTGCGCGTCAACGAGAGCGCGCTGCTGGCCCGCGTCGAGACCCGCGTCGCCGAGATGCGGGAACGGGGCGAGGAGCCGCGCGCCGATGACAACGCCGAGGCGCTGTCGAAGCGACTCAGCGCCTACCGTGCCCAGACCGAACCGCTGGTCGAGTATTATTCGGAGAAGCGCAAGCTTCTGACCGTCGACGGCATGATGACGATCGACGAGGTCACTCGCGAGATCGGCCGCATCCTCGGCGCGCTCGGCCAGGCCAACGACAAAAAGGCCGCCAAGACCGCCGCCGCCAAGCGTTCGGTGAAGAAGAGCGTAAAGCACCCGGCCGGCAAGGCATCAGCCAAGAAAGCATCGAAGGATAAGTCGGTTAGCGACAAGACTTCGAGCAAAAAGGCATCTGTCAAGAAGGCTGCCAAGAAGGCTTCGACCAAGGCTCCGGCCAAGGCCGTAACCGCCAAGAAGGCCGCCAAGAAGGCCGCGGCCGGTGTGAAGAAGCCGGCGAAAGTGACGAAAAAGACTGCAAAAAAGCCCGCTAAGGCGCCGACCAAAAAGGCGACTGGCAAGAAGGTGATTGGCAAGGCTCCGGCCAAGGCCAAATCTCAGGCCAAGGTTGATTTGAAGGCCAAGTCCAACGCGAAGGCCAAGGCTGCGACCCCGAAGGGCGGGGCCAAGGCCGGAAGCAAGTCAGGCAAGAAGGCAACCGTGCCCGTCGCGAAGAAGGCGAAGAAGGTCACGAAAAAACGAGCTTGAAACTGGATTCGGTTGACGAAACGAAACGGAATCCTTTAATAGGGCCCGATATCCCGTCGGATAGGTTTCAGACGATGCCGGGCCCCAGAACGACCAAGGGGATGGCGTCGTGTTCGCGTTTGTGAACGCCAGCCCGAGATAGCAAAAGATCAGCCGGCCCGGTGCGGTCGGTGACAGGAGAGAAGTCTGTGGCCCGTATAGCCGGCGTGAATATCCCGACCAACAAGCGCGTGCTGATCGCGCTTCAGTACATCCATGGCATCGGCCAGAAGAATGCCGCTGACATCATCGAGAAGGTGAAGATCCCTGTGGATCGTCGCGTCAATCAGCTCAGCGACGCCGAGGTTCTTCAGATTCGCGAAGTCATCGACCGTGATTATCTGGTCGAGGGCGACCTTCGCCGCGAGACCGGCATGAACATCAAGCGTCTGATGGACCTCGGCTGCTATCGCGGCCTGCGTCATCGCCGCGGTCTGCCGGTGCGTGGTCAGCGCACCCATACCAACGCGCGCACCCGCAAGGGTCCGGCCAAGGCGATCGCCGGCAAGAAGAAGTAATTTTGCGAATAGCGGATGGTGCGTGGCGAATAGGGCTCTATTCGCGACGCACTTTTCGCCATTCGTTTTTTGGTGGAGCCGCTGGCGTTACGGCGGCGTTGAGATCACGGGAAAGGTAGACTATGGGCAAGGAAACCACACGCATTCGTCGTCGCGAACGTAAGAACATCGCGTCGGGAATCGCGCATGTGAACTCGTCGTTCAATAACACGACCATCACCATCACCGACGCGCAGGGCAATGCGATCGCCTGGTCGTCGGCCGGCACGATGGGTTTCAAGGGCTCGCGCAAGTCGACCCCTTACGCTGCGCAGGTCGCGGCGGAAGACGTCGCCAAGAAGGCTCAGGAGCACGGTATGCGCACCCTCGAAGTCGAGGTGGCGGGTCCGGGTTCGGGTCGTGAGTCGGCGCTGCGCGCGCTGCAGGCGGCGGGCTTCACGGTGACTTCGATCCGCGACGTCACCACCATCCCGCACAATGGCTGCCGGCCGCGCAAGCGCCGCCGGGTGTGATTTTTCCATCGCGGGTGGCCCCAGGCCGCCCGCGACGGCTTTCGATACTTTGGCGCGGATTGATCCGCAGTTTCCATCGCTAGTGACCGCGCCTGTAATTTTCGGCGGCGCTCGGCTGGCCAGGAAGGTGAGACAGTGACGATCCAGAAAAATTGGCAAGAACTGATTCGACCGAACAAGCTTCAGGTTTCGCCGGGCAGTGATGCGACGCGGTTCGCGACGCTGGTCGCCGAGCCGCTCGAGCGCGGCTTCGGCCAGACGCTGGGCAACGCGCTGCGGCGCGTGCTGCTGTCCTCGCTGCAGGGCGCTGCGGTGCAGTCGGTCCAGATCGACGGCGTGCTGCACGAGTTCTCCTCGATTGCCGGCGTGCGCGAGGACGTCACCGACATCGTGCTGAACATCAAGGACATCTCGCTGAAGATGCAGGGCGAAGGCCCGAAGCGGATGGTCGTCAAGAAGCAGGGTCCGGGCGTCGTCACCGCCGGCGACATCCAGACCGTCGGCGATATCGTCGTGCTGAACCCCGACCTGCAGATCTGCACCCTGGACGAGGGCGCGGAGATCCGCATGGAGTTCACCGTCAACACCGGCAAGGGCTACGTCGCCGCCGAGCGTAACCGTCCCGAGGACGCGCCGATCGGCCTGATCCCGGTCGACAGCCTGTACTCGCCGGTTCGCAAGGTGTCGTACAAGGTCGAGAACACCCGCGAGGGCCAGATCCTCGACTACGACAAGCTGACCATGACGGTCGAGACCAACGGCGCGCTAACGCCGGATGACGCGGTGGCCTTCGCCGCCCGCATTCTGCAGGATCAGCTCAACGTCTTCGTCAACTTCGAAGAGCCGCGCAAGGAAGTCACCCAGGAGATCATTCCGGATCTCGCCTTCAACCCGGCTTTCCTCAAGAAGGTGGACGAGCTCGAGCTGTCGGTGCGTTCGGCGAACTGCCTGAAGAACGACAACATCGTCTATATCGGCGATCTGGTGCAGAAGTCGGAAGCAGAGATGCTGCGCACTCCGAACTTCGGCCGCAAGTCGCTGAACGAGATCAAGGAAGTGCTGGCGCAGATGGGCCTGCATCTCGGCATGGAAGTGCCGGGCTGGCCGCCGGAGAACATCGACGAGCTCGCCAAGCGTTTCGAAGATCACTACTGAGAACGAAGAGGGGATGGCGAATAGCTGAGGCTGTTCGCCGTTCTCGCTTCCGGGCGAACGCAGGCTGCCCACCTGAGCTACTCCGACGAACCGTCGGGACAAACTGAAGGAAGTTCACAATGCGTCACGGCAAGGTTCATCGGAAGCTCAACCGCACCGCCGAACACCGCAAGGCGATGTTCGCCAATATGTGCGCCGCGCTGATCAAGCACGAGCAAATCGTCACCACGCTGCCGAAGGCCAAGGAATTGCGGCCGATCGTCGAGAAGCTGGTCACGCTCGGCAAGAAGGGCGGCCTCGACAAGCGCCGCCAGGCGATCAGCGAGATGCGCGACCTCGACCAGGTCAGGAAGCTGTTCGGCGTTCTGGCGCCCCGCTACAAGGATCGCAACGGCGGCTACACCCGCATCATCAAGGCGGGCTTCCGCTACGGCGACAACGCTCCGATGGCGGTGATCGAATTCGTCGACCGCGACGAAGACGCGAAGGGCAAGGACTCCGGTCCTGCGCAGGACGGCGCCGAAGCGGCGTAAATCCAGCGACAAAAATTGAGCTTCAAAAGGCGGCGCCGCAAGCGCCGCCTTTTTTGTCGCCGGCGGCCGCCATCGAGATCGTCGCAGCCATAATGCGTGTAGCTTCGTAGGGCCGTGTGATCAGGACGGAGACGTCGTACCGTTCCAGCCGTCATCCCCGCGAAAGCGGGGACCCAGTATTCCAGAGCGCCGGAGATACTCACGATCGCTCTGGAATACTGGGTCGCCCGGTCGAGCCGGGCGATGACGGTCGTTGTGTGTCGAGCTAGCCCCGTCATTCCGGGGCGCTCGCGAAAGCGAGCGAACCCGGAATCTCGAGGTGTTCTGCGTGGCGTGAGACACGTCGCGCAAGGAGGGAGATTCCGGGTTCGCGAGCTGCGCTCGCGCCCCGCAATGACTCGCGGAGTGCAGGGACTACTCCCACCCCTCCAGCACGATCTTGCCGACCGATTTGCCGCTCTCCAGCAGCGCGTGGGCGCGCTTGAGATTCGCTGCGTTGATGGCGCCGAATGTCTGCTCCAGCGTGGTGCGCAGCACGCCGGCGTCGATCAGATCGGCGACTTCGTTCAGGAGATCGTGCTGCGCGATCATGTCGGCGGTCGTGAAGGTCGAGCGCACAAACATCGCCTCCCAATGCAGCGATGCGGATTTCGGCTTGAGCAGCATCGGATTCAGCGACGCCGGATCGTCGATCAATGCGATCTTGCCCTGCGGCGCGAGAATCTCCACCAGCGCCGGAAAGTGTTGCTCGGTGCCGATGAGGCTGGCGATCAGCGCCACCGGCGGCAGCTTCAGCGCGTCGATCTGCGGCTTCATCGGCTTGGAATGATCGATCACCGCATCGGCGCCGAGCGCGCGGCACCATGTCTCGGTCTCGGGCCGCGACGCGGTCGCGATCACGGTCAGCGACGTGAGTTTTCGCGCGAGCTGGATCAGGATCGAGCCGACGCCGCCGGCCCCGCCGGTGATCAGCAATGTGCGCGGATCGTAGGCCTTGCCCGGCCGCACGCCGAGCCGGTCGAACAGCAATTCCCACGCGGTGATCGAGGTCAGCGGCAGCGCCGCGGCCTGCGCGAAGGAGAGGGTGGTCGGCTTGCGGCCGACAATGCGCTCGTCGACCAGATGGAATTGCGCATTGGTGCCGGGGCGCTGGATCGAGCCTGCGTAGAACACTTCGTCGCCCGGCTTGAACAGCGAGACGTCGCTGCCGACCGCTTCGACCACGCCGGCGGCGTCGTAGCCGAGGATCTTGGTCTCGCCTGCCGGCGGTGCGGCCCGGTTGCGGACCTTGAAGTCGACCGGGTTGACCGAGATCGCCTTGACCGCGACGCGCAGATCGCGCGGGCCGGGCTCGGGCCGCGGCGTATCGAAATCGATCAGGGCATCAGCGTCGTCGATCGGAAGGGGTTTCGTATAGCCGATAGCTTTCATCGTTCGCTCCATTCTCTGTCAGCGCAGTCGCCACGGCTAAGTGTCTCCATGCAGCCGACATTGCAAGTACTGTCATTTTGGGGATATAGTCACCGATCGGATACTATTGGACGAAGCTCATGAAACGTCGCGATGTCAGCTGCGGACCCGGCTGCCCGGTGGAGGTCACGCTCGACCTGATCGACGGCAAGTGGAAGGGCATCATCCTGTACCATCTGCAGGAGGGCCGGCTGCGGTTTGGCGAGTTGCGCAAGCGGATGCCGGGCATCACGCAGCGGATGTTGACCAAGCAATTGCGGGCGCTCGAGGAGGACGATCTGATCACCCGCCAGGTGTTCGCCGAAGTGCCGCCGCGGGTCGAATACGCGCTGTCCGAGACCGGACTGCGGCTGCGGCCGGTGATCGACGCGCTGAAGCGCTGGGGCGAGGATCACCGCGCCCGGCAGCAACAGCTCACGGGGCAGCCGCCGTCGTCCGCAACCCAAGCCGCCGACCAGGCGACCGCCGTCTGATCGCCTCGCGCCAGATAGGCTTTTGCCGGCCTCATCCTTCTCCTTTGCGGACATGCGGACTATATCTGCTGCGTCGCTGACGAGCCTCGAATGGATTCACAAACATGATCTCGATCCGAACGCTGACCGCACTTTGTTTGTCGATCGCGCTGGCGACGCCGGTCGCGGCGCAGGAGCGGCGGCTGCCGTCGTCGCTGGGCGAGGTCAAGCTGAGCTACGCGCCGATCGTCCAGCACGCGCAGCCGGCCGTGGTGAACGTCTACGCCGCCAAGGTGGTGCAGAACCGCAATCCGCTGCTCGAAGATCCGATCTTCCGTCGCTTCTTCGGCGGCGGCGGCCCGCAGCCGGAGCAGATCCAGCGCTCGCTCGGCTCTGGCGTGATGGTCGATCCGTCGGGTCTGGTCGTCACCAACAATCACGTCATCGACGGCGCCGATCAGGTCAAGGTGGCGCTCGCCGACAAGCGCGAGTTCGAAGCCGAGATCGTGCTGAAGGACAGCCGCACCGATCTGGCGGTGCTGCGGCTCAAGGACACCAAGGAAAAATTCGCGACGCTCGAACTTTCGAATTCCGATGATCTGCTGGTCGGCGACCTCGTCCTCGCGATGGGCAATCCGTTCGGCGTCGGCCAGACCGTGACGCACGGCATCGTCTCGGCGCTGGCGCGCACCCAGGTCGGCATCACCGACTATCAGTTCTTCGTTCAGACCGACGCCGCGATCAATCCCGGCAATTCCGGCGGCGCGCTGGTCGATATGACCGGCAAGCTGGTCGGCATCAATACCGCGATCTTCTCGCGCTCCGGCGGCTCGCAGGGCATCGGCTTTGCGATCCCGGCCAACATGGTGCGCGTGGTGATCGCCTCGGCCAAGGGCGGCGGCAAGGCGGTGAAACGGCCATGGCTCGGCGCGCGGCTGCAGGCGGTGACGCCGGAGATCGCCGAGACGCTCGGCCTGAAGCGGCCGAGTGGCGCGCTGGTGGCGAGCGTCACCAAGGGAAGTCCCTCGGAGAAGGCCGGTTTGAAACTGTCCGATCTGATCGTCGCGGTCGACGGCTTCCCGATCGATGATCCGAATGCGTTCGACTATCGCTTCGCGACACGGCCGCTCGGCGGCACCGCACAGATCGACGCGCAGCGCGCCGGCAAGCCGGTGAAGCTCACCATCGCGCTCGAGACCGCGCCGGACACCGGCCGCGACGAGATCGTGCTGACCGCGCGCTCGCCGTTCCAGGGCGCCAAGATCGCCAACATCTCGCCGGCGATCGCCGACGAGATGCGGCTCGACCCGAGCGTCGAAGGCGTGGTCGTCACGGAACTCGCCGACGACGCCACCGCCGCGAATGTCGGTTTCCAGAAGGGCGACATTATCGTCGCGGTCAACAACAAGCGGATCGGCAAAACCAGCGACCTCGAGCGGATCACCAACGAATCCGCGCGACTGTGGCGCATCACGCTGGTCCGCGGCGGCCAGCAGATCAACGTCACGCTCGGCGGATGAGGAGGACCGCATGATCCCGAAAAGTGGTTAGCGGCTTTCGGAACAGATCATGCGCCTTCAAGGCACAACGTCATCCTGAGATGCGAGGGCGCAGCCCGAGCCTCGAAGGATGCTCACGATGCGCGGCCATCCTTCGAGGCTCGTTTTGCCGGGCGAGCACTTCAGGATGACGCCAGGACAAGCGGATGAGCCCGAAGCGCCCGACGCAGACCAGCAACCTGTTCGCCGCCGCCGGCCTCGAGCGCGACGCGCCGCGTCCGCTGCCGGACCGGTTGCGGCCGCGCGCGCTGGGCGATGTCGTCGGCCAGGATCACATCCTCGGCCCCGACGGCGCGCTGACCCGGATGCTGGCGACGCGCACGCTCGGCTCGCTGGTGTTCTGGGGGCCGCCCGGCACCGGCAAGACCACGGTTGCGCGGCTCCTGGCCGATGCCACCGAACTGCACTTCGAGCAGATCTCCGCGGTGTTCTCCGGCGTCGCCGATCTTAAGAAGGTCTTCGACGCCGCGCGGGCGCGCCGCGAGATGGGCACCGGCACGCTGCTGTTCGTCGACGAGGTACATCGCTTCAACAAGGCGCAGCAGGACTCGTTTCTGCCGGTGATGGAAGACGGCACCGTGGTGCTGGTCGGCGCCACCACCGAGAACCCGTCGTTCGAACTCAATGCCGCGCTGCTGTCGCGCGCGCGCGTGCTGGTGTTTCAGTCGCTCGATGCCGCGGCGATCGAGCAGCTGTTCGCGAATGCCGAGCGCGTCGAAGGCCGCGCGCTGCCGCTCGACGCCGAGGCGAGGGCGGTGCTGGTGCGGATGGCCGACGGCGACGGCCGCGCCTCGCTGACGCTGGCCGAAGAGGTCTGGCGCTCGGCCCGTGAAGGCGAAATCTTCAACGCCGCACAGTTGCAGGAGATCCTGCAGCGCCGCGCCCCGATCTACGACAAATCCGCCGACGGCCACTACAATCTGATCTCGGCCTTGCACAAATCGGTGCGCGGCTCCGATCCGGATGCGGCGCTGTACTATCTGTGCCGTATGTTCGACGCCGGCGAGGACCCGCTGTTCCTCGCGCGCCGCGTGGTGCGGATGGCGGTCGAGGACATTGGCCTGGCCGATCCGCAGGCGCTGGTGATCTGCAACGCGGCGAAGGACGCCTATGACTTTCTCGGCAGCCCCGAAGGCGAGCTTGCGATCGCGCAGGCGGTGATCTATCTCGCCACCGCGCCGAAATCCAACGCTGCCTACACCGCCTATAAAGCCGCGATGCGCGCCGCGAAGCAGGGCGGCTCGCTGCTGCCGCCCAAGCACATCCTCAACGCGCCGACCGGCCTGATGAAATCCGAGGGCTATGGCGGCGGCTATCAATACGACCACGACATGCCGGAAGGCTTCTCCGGCCAGGAGTACTTCCCGGACGCGCTCGGGCACCAGATCTTCTACGATCCGCCCGACCGCGGCTTCGAGCGCGAAATCCGCAAGCGGCTCGACTATTGGGCGAAGCTGCGCGCCATGAAAGACCAGTAGCTCGCGCGAGCGCAGCGATATGCGGGGAAGACCCCGGGTGTCGCTGCGCTCACCCGGGCTACGCGGCACTGTTGCATACACCGTCATTCCGGGGCGCATGCCGGCAGGCATGCGAACCCGGAATCTCGAGATTCCGGGTTCTACGATCACGCACCTGCGGTGCGGACTCGCCGCCCCGGAATGACATTGCGTGTCGGAACCTTCCGTGCGTGACTAGGTCTCGAATCCGACGAACACCGCGGCTTCGTCGACCGACTTGCGTTCCGACACCACCGCGTTGGCGGGAAAATCGTCATCCGGCCAACCCAGCGCGATGCTTTTCATGATGATCTGATCGTCGGCGATGCCGGCGTGTTCGCGCACCACCGGCGACTGCATGATGCCCTGGCTGTTGATCACGGCGCCCAGCCCGCGCGACCACGCGGCATTGACCAGCGCGTTCGCCACCGCGCCGCAATCGAACGGCGTGTCGTCGCTGCCGTCCAGCACGCGGTCATAGGTCACGATCACGCAGACCGGCGCGTCGAATTGACGGAAGCCGCGCAGCACCCAGTCCTGCCGCGCATCCTTGTCGTCGCGCGCGATCCCCATGGCGGAGAATAATTGCTTGGCGACGCCGACCTGCCGGTCGCGGTGCTGGCCTGCAAACGGCTGCCCGGTGCGGAATTCGCGCGATTGCGGGACGCCGGCCACCATCCGCTCGGTGTTGCCGGCGCGAATCCGATCCAGCGGTTCGCCGGTGACGACGTAGAAATTCCACGGCTGGCTGTTCATCGACGACGGCGCGCGCATCGCCAAAGCAATGATTTCCTCGATCAGCGCCCTGGGGACCGGATCGGGTTTGTAACCGCGGATGCTGCGTCGACCGAGAATCACGTCATCAAACTGCATCTGTCTCAGCTTCCCCCGGATGGTTTCTGAATTGGCCCGGATATTCGCGGTTTCCCGATCGTCACGCAAGGCAGGCGTAACGCTGCTATTCCGCGTGACGGGAGCACTGCGCAGCGGCGCGCGCGCAGCCGACATGCTAGACTCGTGCGGGCATGACAGGCGAAATGGCCGGGACATCATCAATGCGACGCGTCTCCACGACACCGAACAACGCGCCGGCCACGCGCCGAAGTCAGCGGCTCGCCTCGGTCGCGGCAATCGCCTTCGTTGCAGCGGCATTGCTGATCGCCGCGCCGCCCGCGCGCGCCGACGCTGTCGAGGTCGCGCCGGGCGTGCAGGTGACGCGCAAGACCTATTCGGCGCCGGTCAATCAGCAGCCGTTCTTCGGCTTTGCCGCCAAGACGCCCGAGCAGCGCGCCGCCGACGAGAAATTCGTCAGCGCTCTCGTCGCGGCGACCGGCTCGCGGCAGAAGGCGTTCGAGGAGACCAGCCTGCGCGGTTGGCGCGCGATCAGCAAGGGCAATGCCTCCGAAGCCGCGCTCCGCTTCAACCAGGCCTATCTGCTGGCGCCGGACGAAAGCGCCGTCTATCACGGCTTCGCAATCGTCGCGATGATGCGCTTCAACGACATCGACTACGCCGATGAGTTGTTCAAACGCGCGCGCAAGCAGCCGCATCCGCTGAAACCGCTGCTGGCCGATCACGGCCGTGCGCTGCTGATCGCCAAGCGCCCGCAGGAGGCGCGCGCTGTGCTGGAGCAGGCGATCGCGGATACGCCCGATCTCGCCGACGCCTGGTCGAATCTCGGCTTCGCGCGGTTGCAGGCCGGCGATGCCGCCGCCGCCTGCGCCGCGGCCGATGAGGCCGGCAAGCGCAAGCCCTCCAGCAACGTCGCCAGCGATCTCGCGCTGCTGCGCAACACCGCGCAATGCAAGTAACGACGCCGGGGAACCCGGCCGTCGTTGTGAGGTCTCAGAACGCCGCGCGGTCGAGTGCGTCCTTGTCGTGCAGCGAGAACAGCGGACCGTCGTACAGGAACGAGCGTTGGTGGATCACGATGCGGTCCGCCTCGACGCTGACATGCGAGTAGTCCGGCGCTTCGTGCGAGCCGGGGATATGGCCCTCGGCGACCAGATCGAACGCGACCTGATGCGCCAGCGCGCGCTGGATGTGGAACGGGATGCCGCGCCAGACGCCGGCGATCGGCCGGTGCAGATGGCCCATGAACAAATAGTCGGGCCGCCGCGTCCGGGCGATCACGTCCCATTCGGCCTCCGGATTGGCGAGCCGGATCGTGTCCATGTAGCGCAGCCCGGTGTCGAACGGCGGGTGATGCTGGAACAGCAGCAGCGGCCGGTCGGTCGGCGCCGAGCTCAGCGCGTGCGCGAGGAAATCCAGCCGGGCGTCGCACAGCAGCCCCTCGTGATTGGGCGCGGCTTCGTTCAGCGTGTCGAGCGTCACGATGGTGGCGGCGTCGAACACCTGCATGGTCTGGAAGAAGCCGCCGGCGTCGCGCGCAACGCCGGGGAAGTAACGCGAAAAGCCGTCACGCTTGTCGTGATTGCCCATCAGCAGCAAGCTCGGCGCGCGCAATTCGCCGAGCACTGCGGCGAGCGCATCATAGGCGGCGTCCTCGCCCCAATGCGCGAGATCGCCGGTGACGATCACGAACGCGATCTCGGGGTGGTCACGGTTGATGCAGGCGATCGCCGCGCGCAGCCGTTCGGCGGGATCGAGTCCGTAGATGCGGCGGCCGGCCGCGACGAAATGAGTGTCGGTGAGAACGACGAACTTCATCGGATCACGGTCTCCCGGTTCCAGGCTTTGTCGTCGGGCGAGCCTTCCACCCCGGCATCGTCTGATGGATATCGCTGAGCTCGATCAGTTTCATGGCGTCCTCGTGAAATGAAAGCGGAGCGGGCTGGCCCGCTCCGCTCAAATCGTTGCGTGTCAGCGCGCGGCGCCGACCGATTTCGGCAGTAGTTTCTGGACGTCCTTCGTCATGTCGGCGAGCACCGCCTCGGGCTCCTTGGCCCGCGCGCCGTTGACGATCGAGTTGAGGTGGTCCTTGATCACGTCGGTGATCTTCAGGCCGTTGTCGCCGGGGAACGCGTACCATTTGGTCAGCAGGGCGAGCTGGCTGACCGCGGTGTAGTTGGTCGGGTTCTTCGCGTAGAAGTCCGTCAGATAGACGTCGTTGGCGAGCTTGTTCGGCGGCATGTAGCCGGTGGTCTCCGCCATGATCGCGGCGCCCTTCGGCCCGGTCCAGAACTTCACGACTTCCCAGGCGGCGTCACGCTTGGCCTTGTCCTTGGCGGTGATCAGCACCACGTTGCCGCCGGCCGGCAGCCGGCCGTTCGGCGTCACCACGTCCGGGAAGGTGTGGGTCTTCAGCGCGAACTTGCCGGCGATCATCTGCGTGGTCTTGTTGAGGTCCGAGGTCGAGGTGATGTGGATGCCGGTCTTGCCCGCCGCGAAGGTTGCGCGCATCGACGGCTGGTCGAGGTTCGGCATGCCGCCCTCGGTCACCAGGCGAGCGATCTGTTTCATCGCGAACTGGCCTTCCGGACCGTCGAACGCCACCTTGGTCTCGTCGGCGTTCAGCATGCTGCCGCCGCGGGAGAACACCGGCGCCTGCCACAGCCAGTTGCCGGTGATGTCCCAGGCATAGGTGATGCCATTGGTTTCCGGACCCAGCGCCTTGATCTTCTTGGCCAGATCGATCAGGCCGTCCCAGCTCGTCGGCAGATTGTTCGGATCGCCGCCGGCCTGTTTCACCAGATCGAGGTTGACGTAGACGATCGGCAGCGAGATCGCGAACGGCAGCGCGTAGACCTTTCCGCTGGCGGTGCCGATGTCGTACATCGCCTGATGGAAGCCCTGCTTGTCGAAGTCCTTTTCGGCGGCGATGTAGCCGTCGAGCTCGGCCGGAATGTTCTTGTCGACCAGCACGCGAACGCGGTTCAGGCCCTGGAAGGTGACGTCGGGGAGCTGATTGGTGACGGACTCGCGCAGAATCTTCTGGGTGCCTTCCTCGTAGGATTCATAGGGCGCGCGCAGCGTGACCTTGATCTCCGGGCGCACCTTGGCGAATTCGGCCGCGATCTGCTTGTGGGTCTCGGTGAACAGCTCGGGATATGGATATTGCAGCACGACTTCGGTCTGCGTCTGCGCGTGGGCAACACCGGCGGCGAGCGAGAAGGCCGCCGCCACCATCCAGTTTCGTAGCATCGATAGATCTCCTTGTGTGAGAGGGACGTGGTTACTTGAGGCCGGTGAAGGTGATGCCTTCGATGAAGCGGCGCTGCGCGAGCAGAAAGGCGATCACCAGCGGGGTGATGATCACCAGCGCCGCCGCCATCAGCGGGCCGTAATTGGTTCCCGCTTCGGCGTTGCGGAAATGCGCCACCGCGAGTGGCGGTGTGTAGAATTGCTGGCTGTTGAGCACGATCAGCGGCCAGAAGTAGTCGTTCCAGTGCGCCACCACCGAGAAGATGCCGAAGGCGGTGACCGCCGGCAGCGCGGTCGGCAGCATCACCCGCCAGACGATGCCGAATTCGGAGATGCCGTCCATCCGCGCCGCGTCGATCAGATCGTCCGGAACGGTCATGAAGAACTGCCGCATCAGGAAGATGCCGAACACCGAGATGGTGAAGGGCAGTACCAATGCTGCGTAGCTGTCGAGCGCGCCGATCTGGTGCAGCAGCAGGAACACCGGGATCGCGGTCGCCTGCGGCGGGATCAGGATGCCGAACAGCACCAGCGCGAACAGCGTCTTGCGACCGACGAAGCGCAGCTTGGCCAGCGCATAGGCCGCCGGCAGCGCGATCAGGAGCTGCAGCACGAAGATCGACACCGTGACGATCAGGCCGTTGAGCAGGAACAGCCCGAGATCGGCCTTGGCGAAGGCTTCACGCAGATTCTCCCACAGCGCGAAATGATGCGGGATCAGATGCACGTCGCTGGAGTAGATTTCCGACGGCGGCTTCGACGCGGTCGAGATCATCCAGATGAACGGCGTCAGCACGACCAGTGCTCCGCACAGCAGTACGGCATGGCGCAGCATCGCCCAGGGGTTCGGTTTGATGGAGGTGATCATGAGGTGTGGACCTGTCGGGCGGCGAGGCGGGCCTTGACCAGGGTCAGCGCCAGCACGAACACCAGGAACACCACGGTCAGCGCTGCGGCGTAGCCGGAGCGGAAGAACTCGAAGCCTTCCATGTACATGGTGTGGATCAGCACGTCGGTGGATTTCGACGGCCCGCCCTTGGTCAGGACGTGGACGGTGTCGAACACCTGAAACGAACGGATGCCGGTGATGACGACGACGAACACCGTGACCGGTCCGAGCAACGGCCAAGTCACCAGCCGGAACCGCGACCAGGCGCTGCCGGCGCCGTCGATCTCGGCGGCGTCGTAGAGCGATTTCGGGATCGACACCAGGCCGGCGAGGAACAGCACCATGTTGAAGCCGAGCGCCTGCCAGATCCCGATCACGCACAGCGACAACAGCGCCGTATCGCGATCCTGCAGCCAGCTATGCGCGGGCAGGCCGACGCTGCGCAGCAGCCCGTTCACCAGCCCGAACTGCGGATGCAGCATGAACTCCCAGACGATCGCCATCGCGATCAGCGTCGCCATCACCGGCAGGAAATACACGGTGCGATAGAAGCCGCGCAGCCCGGCGCCGCTCTGGATCAGCAGCGCGACGCCGAGGCCGAGGCCGACCGCGCCCGGCACTACGATCACCACATAGGTCAGCGTGTTGGTCAGCGAGATCCAGAACACCTTGTCGGCGACCATCTCCTGATAGTTGACGAGCCCGATCCAGGCGAACGACGGCGCGCCGAGCTGATAGTCGGTGAACGACAGCGCGATCACGCCGGCGAGCGGCCCGAGCAGCATCAACAGCATCAGCACGAAAGCCGGCCCGACCAGGCCGTAGGCGGCGGCGTTGCGCAGTCGTGGCCGGCGGCGGGCGAGCGCGGTCGACGCGGGGCGGGCGAGCGGGATCGGGCCGAGCGTGGAGGCGACGTCAGACAACGGCCACCTCCCGCGCGCGCTGCGGCGCTGCCACAAGCCGGGTCTCGATCCGCTTGCCGGCGGCGTCGAACAGCCGCACGGCGTCGGGCGCGAAGCCGAACCGCGTCCGGCTGCCGAGCGGCGGCAGCAGCCGGACATCGCCGATCCGCGCCAGCACCGGGGTCGCGAGGCCGTCGACGCCGAGATGCACGAAGGCCTCGGCGCCCATGTTCTCGACATGCACCACGGCGCCGCAGAATGCGCCGGCGCCGAGTTCGATCCGCTCGGGGCGGACGCCGGCGCGACAGGGACGCGCGAGACCGGAGCCGGCGAGGCCGAGCGGGTGCCCCAGCATTTCCACCTGACCATCGGCGCGGAGATGGCCCGGGAAAACGTTGATCTTCGGGCTGCCGACGAACTCGGCGACGCGGATGTCGCGCGGGTCGTCATAGACTTCGGCGGGACGGCCGACCTGCACCAATTCACCGCCGATCATCACCGCGATCCGGCCGGACATCGTCATCGCCTCGGCCTGATCGTGGGTGACGTAGACGAAGGTGGTGCCGAGCCGGCGATGCAGCTGGGCGATTTCGGCGCGCATGTGCACGCGCAGCTTGGCGTCGAGATTCGACAGCGGCTCGTCGAACAGAAACGCCACCGGCTGGCGCACGATCGCGCGGCCGACCGCGACCCGCTGGCGCTGGCCGCCGGAGAGTTGCCCGGGCTTGCGCTTCAGAAAGGCCGACAGTTCGAGCTGGTCGGTGACGCGCTCGATCTCGCCGCGGATCTCGCGCTCGACGCGATGGCGGTTCGGCAGCAGCCGGCCGAGCACCGGCATCCGCTCCAGCGTCGACAGCCGCTTCATCCGCAGCGGCACTGCGATGTTGTCGTAGACGCTGAGATGCGGATACAGCGCGTAGGATTGGAACACCATCGCGAGATTGCGCTGGCTCGGCCGCACGCCATCGACGGGGCGGCCGCCGATCCGCACTTCGCCGGTGCTCTGCTGTTCGAGCCCGGCAATGATCCGCAGCAACGTCGATTTGCCGCAGCCGGACGGTCCGACCAGCGAGACGAATTCGCCGTCCTCGATCGCCAGATCGACGCCCTTCAACACGTCCGTAGTGTCGAAGGATTTTCGGATCGCGTTGAGTTCGATCCTTGCCATGCCGCCGTGCTCCTCGATTGAGATCGATGTGCACGTGGCTAAGGCCGGCCTCTGACAGTCACATAACGGTCAACAGCTTCTCTTATGGTTCTCGCGAGATTTCCTTGCGAAGCTCGCGGCGTTGATCGCAGGGCCGGAGAGGGCGGGGCGTTGCCGGCATGGCGCTGACATCGGCGCGGATGCGCGCAGTGAACGCGGTGTTCGAGACCGGCAGCTTCGCCGCGGCCGCGCGCCACATCGGCGTGTCGCAATCGGCGATCGCTCAATTGGTCCGCGAGCTGGAGGCCGCATTCGATGTGGCGCTGTTCGAACGCCACGGCGCCAGTCTGATCCCGACCGCATTGTGCCGCCAGCTCTACGGCGCCACCTGCAAGATACAGGCGGTCGAGGCCGACGCGTTGTCGATCCTGCAGCAGCGCGGCGAACCGGCGGGCGGCGAGCTCCGCGTCGGCCTCGGCAATTTCGATGCCCGGCATGGCGCTGATTGCGGCGTTCAAGCGGCTGTATCCCAAGGTGCAGATCGCGATCGAGATCGGCAGTTGGTCGGCGATCGTCGCCGCGGTGGTCGAGCAGCGCGTCGATATTGGCGTGCTGCCCGAAGTGCCGGCGGACACCCGCTTCCGCCGCGAGATCTGTCTGCAGCAGCGCGTCGTCGCGCTGTGCCATCCCGGCCATCCGCTGCAGCGGCGCAAGCAGGTCGCGATCGCCGAGCTGACGCAATATCCGCTGGTGTTCCGGTCGCGCGATTCCTCGACGCAGCGCACCGTCGACCGCGCCTTTCGCGAGATCGGCTTGCGTCCGGCGCCGTCGCTGATCGTCAACACCCGCGAAGGGATGCTCGAAGCCGTCGCCAATCAGCTCGGCATCGGCTTCATGTGGGAGCAGGGCTCGAGCCGACGCGACGGCATCGCGCGAATCCCGGTGCCGGAGCTGGATGCGGAAGTGCCGGAATGCATCTTCGCGCTCGCCGGCAAGAAGGGCCGCCTGGTCGAACTGTTCTTCCTGGCGCGCGGCACGCCCGACATCGCGTGACCGGCGCGCGCCTCTGCTCTCAGTGTCTGTCCGCTCTCAGTGTTTGTCGGACGCATGTTTTGGCTGCACCGACCATGCCGCCGGTTCGTCGTTGGTGTCGGCTTTGGCCGCCGCCGCCGTGTCCTGCACCTTGCCGGGCGCGTGGTGGGCAGGCGCATAGATCGTATAGACCTGCATCGGCGTCGCCCCGATATTGGTGACGTTGTGCCAGGTCCCCGCCGGAACGAGGACGCACCAACCGTCCGAAACGTCCTTTTCAAAAGACAGCCTGTCCTTCGCGGCGCCCATCTGCACGCGACCGTTGCCGGCGTCGAGCCGCAGGAACTGATCGGTTTCCGGATGCGCTTCAAGGCCGATCTCCCCGCCGGGCGGGATCGACATCAGTGTCACTTGCAGATAGCGCCCGCTCCAGGCGACGGTGCGGTAATTGGTATTGTCCTTGGTTGCTCGTTCAATATCGAACGATTGCGGCTGTGGCCCAATGTCCTGGATTGTCTCGACAATGTTGCTCACGACGTGGCTCCTCGAGATTCCGTGCGAGCACGTCTCGCACCGGTAGGACATGGGCAAGTTATTGTGATGGGAACAGTTCCGCCCCATCACGCCCGCGTCGTTGCATTTCGACGGTCCGGTGTATGGCGGTGCTGGCGGTGTCGATCGCCTGTGCGCGGACACGGCGCATCGACGCGGCTTTGTCGCCTGCGTTCTGCGATAGCGTTTTCGAGCGAAGTGGATGCCGGTTCGCGTCAAGAAAACGCGTCAAATCATCAAGCTCTGGCGCATGATCCCGAAAAGTGGATACCGGTTTTCGGAAAAGATCCTGCTCTAACGGCCCATCTGGTTTCTCCGCGAGGTGAGGCCCAGGATCGCCTGCTGGGCGTTGTCGAGATAGCGCCCTTTGAAATAGACCGCATTGACCACTGCGCCGAGCGCAAACAGAAGTGCAAATACCACACGGCCACGTATTTCAATCGATTCCAACCTCGCCGAAATGTCGGCGCGCGGCGAATAGCGATAGACTACAACGTCGCGGGCGGGACGAAAAGCCGCGACTGTCTGCCCAGAATGTCGCACCGCGAGCGCACTACCGTCAATGCCCGGGAGTTATTTGGGAGGCGCCGTGTTTCGCGATAGATCGGCTCTCGGAGATGAGGAGACAATTAACGATGAAGTCGTTCCGCAAGGAGCTTTGGTTCGAAACACCCGGCCGCCGCGCCTTCATCAACATCACGCGCGAGGTCGAGGCGGCGCTACGCGACAGCGGGGTGCGCGAAGGGCTGGTGCTGGTCAATGCCATGCACATCACCGCATCGGTGTTCATCAATGACGATGAGAGCGGCCTACATGCCGACTACGAGCTGTGGCTGGAGAAACTGGCGCCGCACGAGCCGGTCTCCGGCTATCGCCACAACCGCACCGGCGAGGACAATGCCGACGCCCATATGAAACGGCAACTGATGGGCCGCGAAGTGGTGGTCGCGATCACCGAGGGCAAACTCGATTTCGGCCCGTGGGAGCAGATTTTTTACGGCGAGTTCGACGGCGGCCGCCGCAAGCGCGTGCTGGTCAAGATCATCGGCGAGTAGTTGCCTGGCGTCGGGCGCGGCGGCCGCAGGCGTCCCCCGCTGGCCGGCGGTGGATGAGTTGGCGGATGATGCTGCGCTCATCCGCCCTACGAGCTACCGGCCGGCTGGTCTCGAACCGACGGCAGGCTCGCGCCGGCTGCATGGTCGATCGCGTAGAGCCATGAACCATCGGCCTGCCGGCGGATCACTTCGGCCGTGCTGCCCGATGCGACGACAGTTGCGCCGTCGCGCAAGACGAAATCGGCGCGCAGCAGCGCCATATCACCGAGAACGACGCAGAAAATATTCTTAGACACCATGGTTCCCGGCGCTTGCAGCAGCTTGGCGAGTTCGCGGCCGATCGCCTCGAGACCGGCGGCGCGTTCACCGCTTCCATCCACCAGCAGAATTGCATCCGGCTCGTACAGCGAAACGAGGTTTTCGAGTGTCCTGCTGTTGAACGCTCGCGCGAATGTCTCGTTCATCTCGCTCGGCGTGTAGACCTTGAACATTGCCATCTCCTGCACAATCGTTCATGAGCCTAACCACATGCCGTTTGTACTATCCAAATGGAAAGGATCGGGGATGTACCCGGATTCCGAAAGCGCTGTTCTCGACACGCCGTCGCCGCGTCACCCGACAGAGTGTCCGGTCGAGGATTGGCTGGCGTTCCTCGGCCATCGGTGGAACGCGCTGATTCTCTGGCACCTTTCGACAGGCGCGAAACGTTTCTCCGAGATCATGGCGCTGTTGCCCGGCATCACGCCCAAGGTGATGACCGACAGATTGGAGCTGCTGGTCGAGCGAGATCTCATCTCCCGCTCGTCACAGAATACATTCCCGCGCGTGACCGCCTACCAGCTGACAGAATCCGGCATCGCCATCGTGAGTATCCTCGACCAGATCGAGCGGTGGGCGAAGAGAGACAAGTAGAGGCCTGCAATGCGCGCCGCGCCGGGTGTGCACCAGGTTTGCGAAGTCGACGGCGCGACGCATGTCGGCTGATTTGCGCTTTATGACGACGACGTTCCAACCTCGAGTTCAAGCAGAACAGCGCCAGTGCCCTTTGCCTCGAGTTGATCGGCCGGGTTGCGCAACGGGCAGTCTGTCATCGACAGGCATCCACAGCCGATACAGCTATCCATCTGATCGCGTAGCTGAGTCAGGCGAACAATTCGCTCGTTAAGCATCTCGCGCCATTTGCTCGACAATAACTTCCAATCCTGCGCCGTCACCACGCGGTCGAGCGGTATATCCTTCAATGCAGTCGCAATCTCGGAGAGGGAAATACCCGCTCGTTGTGCGACTTTGACGATCGCCACCCGCCGCAGTGTGTCTCGTGTGTATCGTCGCTGGTTACCGGCGTTTCGCCAGCCTGCGATGAGCCCTTTGCCTTCGTAAAAGTGGATCGTCGATACCGCGACGCCGCTTCGTCTGGCGACCTCGCCAACCGTGAGCGGACGTTTAACATCGAGCATCGGAGGCGACATTTCTTCTTGACCTCAACTAAGGTTGAGGTTCTATAGCGCGTGTCGGCTTGCCCAAGCAAGTTCCTGGTTCGCGACCGCGGACGAGGCATCCCTGGTGGAGCCGACATGGCAATGACGATCGAGACCATCCGGCACAGGGTCGGCGCGGCCAGGCCCGTGGCGATCACCATCGTCGCGATCGGCGTGGGATTTGCGCTCATCTTTGCGTGGCGACTGATGCGCCAGCCTGCGGTCAGCACAGGCGCATCCGCCCCGATCTCGGCGCCCCTCATGACAGTCAGCACCGAGAATGTGCCGCAGTCGCTCGAGGCGGTCGGCACGCTCGAGGCTGTTCGGCAAGTCACTCTGGCGGCGGAAGTCCCCGGTCGCGTTGTGGCGCTGAGTTTCGACGCGGGGGAAACGGTGGCGGCCGGCCGCACTCTCATTCAGCTCTACGATGCGCCTGAGCGTGCTGATCTGTCTGCAGCGCAGGCACGGGTCGACTTTGCAAAGCATGAATTCGATCGTTCTCAGGCGTTAGCTCCGAGCGGCTCTGAGCCGGTACGGATCTATCAGCAGCGCAGGGCTGAGCTCGCCCAAGCACGTGCGGCGACCGAACAAATTGAAGCGCGCATCGCGCAGAAGGCGGTGCGGGCGCCGTTTGCGGGTGTGATCGGGCTGCGGAAGGTGAACCTCGGTCAGTACGTCAATGCCGGGGATCGGCTTGCGACGATCACGGATCTCGATCTGCTGTATGTCAATTTCACCGTGCCGCAGCAGCGGCTGGGGGAGCTGGCTGTGGGCGCTCGCGTCACACTCGTAAGCGATGCGGTGCCTGGCCGTGAATTCATTGCGCGCATCAACGCGATCGAGCCTCAGGTCGGTGTCGATACCCGCAATGTTCAGGCGCAGGCGATCCTCGACAACCGCGACCACGTCTTGCGACCGGGTCTCTACGGGACGGTGCGACTGACGCTCCCGGCGTTGTCGAATGCGATCACTGTGCCCACGACGGCCATCATCACATCGCCCTCGGGCGATACCGTCCTCGTGGTGCGTGACGACGTGGCGTATTCGGTGTCGGTGATCACGGGAGCACGTATCGGCGACAGGGTCGTCGTCGCGCGCGGACTGGTCGCCGGCGACCGCGTGATCACCGCCGGCCAATTGCGCGTTCAACCCGGTGTCCGTGTGGCGGCGGCGCGCTGATGGCCTTCACCGACATCTTCATCCGGCGGCCGATTCTTTCGGTCGTCGTCAGCGCGCTGATTTTGCTGGCCGGGCTCGCCTCGGTCTTTTCGCTGCCCGTGCGCCAGTATCCGCGCCTCGAAAGCGCGACGATCATCGTCGATACGGGGTTTCCCGGCGCGACCCAGGACGTGATGCAGGGGTTTGTCACGACTCCCATCGCACAGGCGATCGCGACCGCGAGCGGGATCGAATATCTCACCTCCATTTCGACGCAGGGCCGCAGCCAGATCAAGGCGAAGCTGGTGCTGAACGCCAATGCCGATCGTGCGCTGACCGAGGTTCTCGCCAAGGTCCAGCAGGTCAAGTACCGCCTGCCCACAGGCGTCAACGATCCCGTGATCACCAAGGTCACCGACGGCGCATCGGCGGTCCAGTATATCTCGTTCGCGAGCGACAGCTTGTCGGTGCCGCAGATCACCGACTTCGCGTCGCGCGTTGCCCAGCCGCTGCTGACCTCCGTGCCGGGCGTCGCGGCGGTCGATCTCACGGGCGGACAGACGCTCGCGATGCGGATCTGGATCGACCCGGTCCGCATCGCTGCGCGCGGCCTGACCGCCGGCGATGTGGCGGCGGCGCTCCGCGCCAACAATGTGCAGGCCGCGCCTGGTCAGCTTAAGGACGGAGACACCGTCACCAACATCACCGCGCAGACCGAGCTGAAGGACGTCGATGCCTTCCGCACCATGGTGGTGAAGACCGGCACAGATGGCATCGTCCGGCTTGGCGACATCGCAGAGGTGGAGGTGGGCGGACAAAACACAAATGCGATCTCACTTGCCGATGGCAAGCGCGCCGTCATTATTGGGATTTCGCCGACCCCCGACGGCAATCCCCTTGAAATCGTCAGGGCGGCGAACACGCTGATCCCGCAGATTCAACGGGTCGCTCCGCCGGGTTTGGAGGTCAAAAGCACCTTCGACGTCGCGACGTTCGTCAACGCCGCGATCGAAGAAGTGCAACACGCCCTGCTGGAAGCCGCTCTCATCGTCGTGATCGTGATCTTCCTGTTCCTCGGCTCGCTCCGCGCCGTGGTGATCCCGATCGTCACAATCCCGCTCTCCTTGATCGGGACGGCCGCGCTGATGTTGATGTTCGGCTTTTCGCTCAATTTGCTGACGTTGCTTGCGATGGTGCTGGCGATCGGTCTGGTGGTCGATGACGCGATCGTCGTCGTGGAGAACATTCACCGCCATATCGAAGAAGGACTGCCTCCGATCCAGGCGGCCCTGGTCGGCGCGCGCGAGATCGTGCGCCCGGTGCTGACGATGATGATCACGCTGGCGGCGGTCTATGCGCCGATCGGGCTGATGGGAGGCCTCACCGGCGCACTGTTCCGGGAGTTCGCGCTGACGTTGGCGGGATCGGTGGTGCTGTCGAGTACGGTGGCCTTGACGCTGTCGCCTATGATGAGCGCGCGGCTGCTGAACGCGAAGATCGGTGAAGGGCGGATCGCGCGCGCGATCGAGCATCGGCTGAACCAGCTGTCCGATGCCTATGGGCGAACCCTGCAGCGTTCGCTTGAGATGCGGCCGGTGGTGTTGACCATCGCCGGTGCGGTCACGGCGGCGATCATTGTCCTGTTCTCTGGCGCGGCGCGCGAACTCGCGCCGCAGGAGGATCAGGGGTATGTCTATGTCGCAAGCCGAGCGCCGCAATATGCGAGCGTCGATTACACGGCTGCTGCAACCCAGAAGATCGAACGGCTGTTCCGGACGCTGCCTGATTATGCGGGAAGCTTTTTCGCCAATGGCACCGACGGTCAGAACAACGCCTTCGGTGGCATCCTGCTGCGTGACTGGTCGAAGCGCACCGATACAGCCGACGCGGTTCAGGGGAAGCTCTATGCCGGCGGGGCAAACGTCACCGCGGTGTCGGTGTCGTCGTTCCAGCCAGCGCCGCTGCCTGCCTCCAGCGGCGGACTGCCGTTCCAGCTCGTCCTGCGTTCGCCGGCCGATTTCGCATCGATCTACCAGCAGATGGAGGCGCTGAAGGCGGCGGCGCGCGACACTAGATTATTCGCGTTCGTCGATAGTGACCTCGCCTTCGACAGTCCCCAGGCGCGCATCAATATAGACCGCGCCAAAGCGGGTGAGGTCGGCGTCACGATGGACGCGATCGCGCAGACCTTGGCCGTTCTCGTGGGGGAGAACTACGTCAACCGCTTCAACTATTTCGACAGATCCTATGATGTGATCCCGCAGGTCCGGCAGCAGGACCGGCTGACTCCGGACGCGCTGGGGCGCTTCTACGTTCGCGCTCGAAACGGCGCGCTGATCCCGCTCGCGACGGTGGTATCGATCGACGTCCAGCCCGCCGCCAATCGGCTGCCCCAGTTCAACCAGACGAACGCGGCGACGATGTCCGGCGTGCTGGCGCCCGGCGTCACCATGGGGCAGGCGGTGAAGGCCATGGAGGGGCAGAAGCTGGCGCCCGGCACGAGGATCGACTGGCTTTCGGATAGTCGGCAATATGTCACCGAGGGCGATCGCCTCACGGTCTCATTCGGCTTCGCGCTGATCGTGATCTTTCTCGTGCTCGCGGCGCAGTTCGAAAGCTTGCGCGATCCCCTGGTGATCCTGGTGACGGTCCCGCTCGCGATCAGCGGCGCGCTGCTGCCGCTGTATCTCGGCTACGCGACACTCAACATCTATACCCAGATCGGTCTCGTCACGCTGATCGGGTTGATCTCGAAGCACGGCATCTTGATGGTGTCGTTCGCCAACGATATCCAGCGCGCAGAGGGTGTCGCGCGCGCGGAGGCGATATTGCGCTCGGCGAAGGTGCGGATGCGGCCCATCCTAATGACGACTGCGGCCATGGTCGCCGGGCTCGTGCCGTTGATCTTCGCCAGCGGCGCCGGCGCCGCCAGCCGATTCTCGATCGGCATCGTCGTTGTGACCGGCATGCTCGTCGGCACGATGTTCACCCTGTTCATCCTGCCAACGATTTACACGCTGATCGCAGACGACCATCGCGCCGAGGAGCATGTCTCGTGAGGTAGTTGTTCCTCATATCGCCAGTTTTGGCGCTTGCCTGTGGTGCCTGCACGGTCGGGCCCGATGACGGATGCCAACGATATCTCGCAAACTAACGGCGCCGTTCGTGTCGACGGCGCCGGGCGGGATCGCCGGACGACCCGTCGTTAAACCGCCGAGGGCGAAGTGCGGTGGACGAGTTCGCGGATGCCGCTGCGCTCTTCAGCCCTGCGGGCTTGGTGGCTACGCAACTCATGCTGGCCGATTCCACACGATCGGGGGAACGATCGTGCATTTCGCGCGGGTTGCACGATACGATGGGGCCTCGTGCGGAGGCGGGGCGGAGGACGGCCACCTCGATGGCTTGAAGCTGTGGCGGATCAGGCGCGCAGCCCTCGCCAATCTGCCCTTTGCGCTTATCGAACATGTGTTGTTTGGCAGATGGCCCAACGTGTGCCGCTTCTCAGTCGCTGGCGGTCCAGGGATCGATCACGGTCAGGCCTGCGGCGTTGAACGCACTCGCGTCGCGCGACGCCACGGCGAAGCCGTGCGCGGCGGCGATCGCGGCGATATAGCCGTCGGGCGTGGGGAAGCCCTTTCCGGCCGCGCGCGCCTTGACGGCGAGATCGGCATAGTGCCGCGCCGCAGGCGTATCGAACGGCAGAATACGGGCGGCAAACAGGTCCAACACATCGTCGAGCGCAGCGCCCAAGGCGTTCTTGCGCTTTCCGGCCGGCAAGGCGCCAATGCCGAACAGAAGTTCGGCGACGGTGATGCTGGACAGGAACAACGTCTCGGCCGACTGGGCATCGAGCCATTCGCGCACCCGGGGATGCGGTTCGCGCGTCATTGCTTCTGAGACGACGTTGGTGTCCAGCACGATCATTCGACGCGTCCGGTCATTCAAACTTCATAGGCTCGGCAGGACGCGTATCTCGGACCTGTTCGATGGCTTCGATATCAGCATTGGTGATGTCGTATTTCTGCCCGATCTCCCGCAAAGTCGTGCCGAGCAGCAAGCGGCCTTCGGGGCGGACAGCGGCCTCCAGAATGGCGCGCATCTCCGCTTCCGCGCTGCGATTATGCTGCGCCGCGCGGACCTTCAGGGCGCGATGCGCCTCCTCGGAGAGGTTGCGAATGGTGACGGCGACCATGATAGCGTCCTCCGTGAAATGACTGCGACGCTATCAAAATAGGAAAAATGATAGCGTTTTTCAATGGTGATGCCAGCCCTCCCGTCCGTGCCACCGAACCTCTTGGGCGGGATGCCGAGCTCTGTTCGCTTCGTCGGCGAGGTTGTCTAGGGTGCCGTTGCCGGGGCAGCCGCTCGGGCGGATTAGCCGAAGGCGGTACCGCCGATCGGTGAAAGCTCCGGGGCAATCGACATGACTTTCAAGAAGCTGTGGCTGGTCCGCAAGCCCGACAGGGGACAGATCAAGCTCCGCGAAGGCGGCTATTACATCTACACCGCGCCGAAGGCCGCGGGAGTGGATTCATTCCAATTGCGCGTCTGCGGGACTACCAATGCGCAGGATGGATGCGCCGACCTGCAATTTTCCGTCCAGGTCGATTAGTTCGACGTCGGGATCGTAGATTGGCCGGAGGCGTAACCCGCCATTGTGACGCTTCGGCCGGTGCAGTGGATGAGTCGGCGGACATCGCTGCGGTGATCGCGGTATGCTGGTCGTTGACATCGGGGAAGAGTAAACGCACTGCCACGTCGACCACCCGGCGAATCGCGAAGTGGAGATCCATCGGATTGTTCGACTGCATCGCGCCGCCTCGATCGAGCGATCGGACTCGCTCTTTATCGAGTTGGCAACGTCTTGATCCAGGTCAATGTCATTCCATTCCGAAGCGTTGAGTCTTGTATTCGGGTGATCTTGTTGATCACCTCCCTTTGACTTGTAGCCTTGGTCCTGATGTACCAAGGCTGTTTTTTTGCCGTCAGCCAGGCGCCGAAAACAGGCGCGCTCGGCGTCGACGACGACGATCATTCAACGAGAAAGCCACTATGCATCTCCCTTCGGGAAGCGTGCATGGTTCAGCATGAAGACGGAATAAACTACCGAAAGGGAGACGATGCGCCATGGACCCATGATCACCAGAACCTCTTTGCCAAAATACTTCGTGGCGAGATTCCGTGTCACAAAATCTGTGAGGACGAGCAGACGCTGGCGTTTATGGACATCATGCCCCGCTCGCCAGGTCACGCCCTGGTTATTCCAAAATGTGCAGCGCGCGGAATCCTCGACATCAGTGCGGATGCCTTCGCCCAAGTGGCGCGTACGAGCAAGAGGGTCGCGATGGCGGCGGTGGCGGCCTTTGGCGCGGATGGAGTCGTAATCCAACAATTCAGCGAGCCGGCCAGCGGGCAGGTCATCCTCCACCTTCACATGCATGTCATGCCGGTAACGGCGGGAGTCGAGTTGCTTCCGGCGCAATCACGGCGAGAAGATAATACGATCCTTGAGGAGCATACCGCGCGGATGATCGTCGCGCTGGGGAGCGTGCCCGTCTCGTAACGCAACTGGTTTGCGGCCGAGGCAATTTGGCGCTCTGCGCATAATTCGCGCATGTGGAAGTCATTATCGCAAAAAGTAATCTGACGTCACGTCGAGCTGACAGTGGAGGCAATGATGTCACGGTCATGGCCGAAGCCATTTGGGAAAATCATCTCATAGGCGCGATATATTGCGCCGCACCATCATGGCGGATACTTCAGCTAATCCGCTGCTAATTCGCGAACTAGACAATGGTAGCGGTTGACCAGGCGGGCGTCCACTCCCAACGATCAGTTGGAAAATAAGAAAAATGCCTGACTGTCATGTGCCAAAAACATGGTGCAAGGCATCAGTGTTAAATCAGCCGTCACAAATCGGACGCCAAGGAGGAAATATGGCCGACAATAAGCTCATCTTCACTCGCAGAACCGCGCTCAAGACCGGGCTTGCCGGCGTCGCCGCGCTGGCGACGCCGACGTTCTTCATCCGCGACGCCTGGGCGGATGATTTCTGCAACATGCCGAAGGGCAAGGAAGTCACGTTCGGCTTCAACGTGCCGCAGTCCGGTGCCTATGCCGACGAAGGCATGGACGAACTCAAGGCCTATCAGCTCGCCGTCAAGCACCTCAATGGTGAGGGCGACGGTGGCATGCTCAAGACCATGAAGCCGCTGGCGCTGAAGGGCAACGGCGTGCTCGGCAAGAAGGTCGCCTACGTCTCCGGCGACACCCAGACCAAGGCCGATCAGGCGCGCGCCACCGCCAAGCGCATGATCGAGAAGGACGGCGCGATCATGATCACCGGCGGCTCCTCGTCCGCCGAAGCAGTCGCTGTGCAGTCGCTGTGCCAGGACGTCGGCGTGATCTTCATGGCCGGTTTGACCCATTCCAACGACACCACCGGCAAGGACAAGCGCGCCTACGGCTTCCGTCACTTCTTCAACGCCCACATGTCGGGCGTAGCGCTCGGTCCGGTGCTGGCCGAAGCCTATGGCAAGGACCGTGCGGCGTACCACCTGACCGCCGACTACACCTGGGGCTGGACCCAGGAAGAGTCGATGAAGGAGGCGACCGAAAAGCAGGGCTGGAAGACCGTCAAGGCCGTCCGCACCCCGCTCGGCGCTGCCGACTTCTCGCAGTACATCACCCCGGTGCTGAATTCCGGCGCCGACGTGCTGATCCTGAACCACTACGGCAAGGACATGATCAACTCCTTGACCCAGGCGGTGCAGTTCGGCCTGCGCGACAAGATGGCGAACGGCAAGAAGTTCGAAATCGTCGTGCCGCTGTTCTCCGAACTGATGGCGCAGGGCGCCGGCGATGCGATCAAGGGCATTTACGGCACCGCCAACTGGGACTGGAAGCTGGAAGACGCAGCTACCAGCGCCTTCACCAAGTCGTTCGGTGCGGCCTACGGCACGCCGCCGTCCCAGGCGGCTCAGACCTGCTACGTTCAGGCGCTCCTCTACGCCGACGCCTGCGAGCGCGCCGGCAGCTTCAACCCGTCTGCCGTGATCAAGGCGCTGGAAGGCTTCGAGTTCGACGGCATGGGCAACGGCAAGACGCTGTACCGCGCCGCCGACCATCAGTGCTTCAAGGACGTGCTGGTCGTGCAGGGCAAGGACAAGCCCAAGGACAAGTTCGACCTGCTCGAGGTCCGGAAGATCGTGCCTGCGTCGCAGGTCACCTACGATCCGAGCATCTTCGGCGGCGAGCTCGGCTCCAAGGACGCCAAGAAGTGCGGGTAATCTGACCTTGTCGGATTTGCCGCAAGCAATTCGGTAGGCCTGACTCCTATTCCGGTCGGTTGCGTCCCAGCGGCGCAGCCGGCCGGCTGTGTCTTGCGAGGGTTGCGGTCGTCACGACATGGCGGCGCTCGTACGGCAGGTACCTGTTTCGGGGTGACGAGATACTCGTCGCCGGACGATTTCGTGGACACGCGCCCCGCGCGTGGCTCGATGGGAGATTGACGACGCATGGACGCCATTTTTCTGCAGATCCTGAACGGCCTCGACAAAGGAGGAGCCTATGCGCTGATCGCGCTCGGGCTGACCCTCGCTTTCGGCACGCTCGGCGTGGTGAACTTCGCGCACGGCGCCCTGTTCATGCTCGGCGCGTTCTGCGCCGTGGTGTTCAACAAGCTGCTCACGCTGGAAATCATCCGCGTCGATCCGACCAAGATGACCCCCTGGGGGTCGCCGCTGGAGGTCAAAACGCCCTACGTGCAGGCGATGCTCGGCGACTGGGGCAAATTCCTGATCGACTACTCGGTGCCGGCGTCGATCCTGCTGGCGATTCCGGTGATGCTGCTGATCGGCATCATCATCGAGCGCGGCCTGATCCGGTTCTTCTACAAGCGCCCGCATGCCGACCAGATTCTCGTGACTTTCGGCCTCGCGATCGTGCTGCAGGAGATCGTCAAGCACTTCTTCGGCGCCAATCCGATCGCGCAGTCCGCGCCGCAAGTCTTCTCTGGCAGCCTGCAGTTGACCGAGGCGATCGTCTATCCGTACTGGCGCATCGTTTATCTGGCGTTCTCGCTGGCGGTGATCGCGATGGTGTTCGCCTTCCTGCAGCTCACCACCTTCGGCATGGTGGTGCGCGCCGGCATGCAGGACCGCGAGACGGTCGGCCTGCTCGGCATCAACATCGAGCGCCGTTTCACCATCGTGTTCGGTCTTGCGGCTGTGGTCGCGGGGCTCGCCGGGGTGATGTACACGCCGATCGTTCCGCCTGACTATCACATGGGAATGGATTTTCTGGTGCTGTCCTTCGTCGTCGTCGTGGTCGGCGGCATGGGATCGCTGCCCGGCGCGGTGCTGGCCGGCTTCATGCTCGGCATCCTGCAGTCCTTCGCCTCGATGAACGAGGTCAAGAGCCTGGTGCCCGGAATCGATCAGATCATCATCTATCTGGTCGCCGTCGTGATCTTGCTGGTGCGCCCGCGCGGTTTGCTGGGGCGCAAAGGCGTGATGGAAAGCTGATCAGATGAAGCACACCTCCAAACTCGCCGACATCGCCCTCCTGGTCGGCTTCGCAATCGTGGTGGCGCTCGGGCCGGTGATCTTCACCCCGATCGGCGCCGGCTATCCCGACCTGCTGCAGAAGTTCGCGATCTACGGCATCTTCGCGATCGGCTTCAACATCCTGTTCGGTCTCACCGGCTATCTGTCGTTCGGCCACGCCGCGTTTCTCGGCGTCGGTTCCTACGCCGCGGTGTGGTCGTTCAAGCTCTTGTCGATGGACCTGCTGCCGGCGGTAGCGTTCTCCGTCATCCTCGCAGGGTTGCTGGCGCTGGCGATCGGCTTCATCAGCCTGAGGCGTTCGGGTATCTACTTCTCGATCCTGACGCTGGCCTTCGCGCAGATGTGCTACAACATGGCCTATTCGGTGCTGACGCCGATCACCAATGGCGAGACCGGATTGCGCGTGCTGCGCCAGGATCCGCGCCATCTCGACGCCATGCTCGGTTACGTGTCGCCGACGCCGTCGCTGCTCGGCCTGCCGATCACCGGCTGGACCGGTTTCTACATTTGCGGCGCGGTGCTGGTGGCTGCGTTCGGCGTGTCGATCGCGATCTTCCGTTCGCCGTTCGGCATGACGCTGCGTGCGATCAAGTCGAACCAGAACCGGATGGGCTACACCGGCTATCATACGCGGCCGTATCTGCTGTCGGCCTTCGTGATTTCCGGCATGTTCGCCGGCCTGGCCGGCGCGTTGCTGGCAGCGACCGATCCGCTGGTGGGCGCCGAGCGCATGCAGTGGACCGCGTCGGGCGAGGTGGTGCTGATGACCATTCTCGGCGGCTCCGGCACGTTGCTCGGCCCGGTGCTCGGCACCGGCCTGATCAAGTATTTCGAGAACATCTTCTCGGCCTACAACGAGCAGCAGCTCCAGCTCATCTTTGCCTTCCTTCCCGACGCCGTCCGCGACGGCGTGGTGAAGACCGCCAGCCTGTTCGTCGGCGAAGGCTGGCAACTCACCCTCGGCCTGCTGTTCATGGCGGTGGTGTGCTTCCTGCCCGGCGGCATCATGGAAGGCATCAACCGGTTGCTCGGCCTCAAGCACACGCCGAAGGTCAAGTCGCTCGGCGACTCGCCGCAGCGCGACGGTCTCGGCGAAATGGTGATCGAGGAGATGCCGCCGAGTCACGGCGCGTCGGAGGCTGAAAAGAAGGCCGCTGAGAACAAGGCCGCCGAGAAGAAGAGGGCCGTTGCGCCATGACTGCGACCAACAACATCGTCCTGCACATCGACCACGTCCACAAGACCTTCGCGGGCCTGCATGCGCTGGCCGATGTGAACCTGGATATCCGCGAGGGCGAAACCCACGCCATCATCGGGCCCAACGGCGCCGGCAAGTCGACGCTGCTCAACGTCTGCGTCGGCGTGCTGCCGCCGACCCAGGGCAAGGTGATGTTCCACGGCACCGAGCTGACCGGGCTGCGCCCCTACGAGATCAACCAGCTCGGCGTGGCGCGGGTGTTTCAGACGCCGGAGATCTTCGGCGATCTCACCGTGCTCGAGAACGTGATGATGGCGATGCTGTCGCATCGCGATGGCGCATTCCGGCTCAAGCTGGTGTCGCGGTTCGACGAGCAGGGCGAGATCGGCCAGCGCGCCATCCAGGCGCTGCGTGAGCGCGGGCTGGGCGAGCATCTGTATCATCTCGGCGGTGCGCTTTCGCGCGGAGACAAACGCCGGCTCGAGATGGTGATCGGGCTGGTGCAGAAGCCGAAGCTGTTGTTGCTCGACGAGCCGACCGCCGGCATGGCGCGCGCCGACACCAATGCAACCATCGATATTCTGCGGCAGATCAAGGATTCGGGGATGACCATCGTCATCATCGAGCACGACATGCACGTGGTGTTTTCGCTCGCCGACCGCATCACGGTGCTGGCCGGCGGACGCGTGATCGCGCAGGGCGTGCCCGACGAGATCAAGGGCAATCCCAAGGTGATCGAGGCCTATCTCGGCGAGGAACAGGTATGAGCACGAAGACAGTCGAGCGCTCCCACGCGGGCCATACCGAGGCCGAGCCGTTCTTTTCCTGCCGTGACCTCAATTCCTATTACGGCGACAGCTACATCGTGCAGAACGTCTCGTTCTCGCTCAACAAGGGCGAGATCCTGGCGCTGCTCGGCCGCAACGGCGCCGGCAAGACCTCGACGCTGCGCTCGATTGCGCGCGCCTCCTCGCCGGAGCTGCACTCGGGCGAGGTGATCCTCGACGGCGTCAAGCTGCACGGCAAGCCGAACTATTTCGCGGCGCAGGCCGGCATCCAGCTGGTGCAGGAAGATCGCCGCATCATTCCCGGCATGACGGTGGAGCAGAACCTGCAACTGGCGATCATATCGGGCAGCGTCGGCTGGCCGTTCGAGCGCATTTACGAGCTGTTTCCTCGGCTCGCCGAACGGCGCAAGCAGGAAGGCGTGACGATGTCGGGCGGCGAGCAGCAGATGCTGGCGATCGCCCGCGCGCTGGCGCGCGACCTCAAGCTGCTGCTGCTGGACGAGCCCTATGAAGGCCTCGCCCCGGTGGTGCGCCACGACATCGCCAAGGCGCTTCGGGAAGTGCGTGCAGCCGGCATCACCAGCATCATCGTCGAGCAGAACGCCGTCGCGGCGCTGGAATTGTCCGACCGCGCCGTGATCCTCGATACCGGCGAGGTCGTGTTCGACGGTGCCGCCAAGGAGGTCCTCGAAAGTGAGGATTTGCGCCACAGATATCTAGCCATCTAGGAGAAGTAAGAGACTCGTAGCCCGCATGAGCGCAGCGATATGCGGGGCGGCGTCGGATCGTGTGATCCCGGGTATCGCTTCGCTCACCCGGGCTACGCTTGCTAAATGGTGCCGCACGAGAGTGTCGACAGAACGAAATCGGCGCGAGCTATCGCCGAGGTTTTTGGCAAGGTGACGGCTTCGTATCCCAACGCCGGTATGGCCGTCGCAAGCCGTTGATACTCGACGAGGCTCGCCTCGAATTCGTGTTGGCGCTCGCCATCCGTTACATAAATCTCGGGCCAAGGCGGGGCCATGAAGACACGCCGATGATATCGATGGGCCGCGCAAAGCCTTTTCAGTGCATCATCGCCCGTCACGGCATCCAGCGCCGATGCCGCATCGATCAGCCCACGGTCGAAAAAGACCCAACCCGAAAGCGCTCGTGCCGCCTGTCTGTCAGCCAGCGTCATCTCGATCGCTCTCCGCGCGAACGCTGCCGGATCGACCCATGGGAGCGCCTTTTGGTCGCCTGCCAATTCCTCGCATACGATGCGCCGTCCGGGCTCTTCGACGACATGGTGTCCGCGCGCGCGTAGCTCGGCCAGCAGAGTGGACTTTCCGCCTCCCGAGCAGCCGGAAAGCAGAACGAAGTTATCGTGCAATGTAGATTCCTACAGCTCGAGGACGAGAACGCCAAGCTAAGCGGATCGTCGCGGACCTAAATACGTCGCCTGGCTGATCCCCGCCTTCGGCATCTCCGCAATCGGCGTACCAACCTCCGCCTGCCGCAGAACGAAAGCGATCTGCGCCTCGGCAAACTTCGATGCCTTCATCACTCCGCTCCTTCCCAGCCGGAGGAAGTCTAGCGGAAAAACTCTTGCCAGCAATGGTCCAGACTCGTAGCCCGCATGAGCGCGGCGATATATGCGGGGCAGCGTCGCATCCGCGAACCCGGGTATCGCTCCGCTCACTCAGGCTTCGCCCGCTTCGTGAATTCGCATTGAATCGAGGGGCGGAGTCTTGACAAAATTCCCATAGGATCATATACCCATCACCGTCCCGTCCGCGAGGGGCGCTTCATGAGGCGTCTTGGAGTGGGGCGGGGTGTGGCGCCTGCGGGTGGGGGAGGACGTATCCCCGCGCCTCCGGGAGGCTGAGGGCTACCGTCCGCCGCTAATACGAGCGGCCGCCGCTTTCGTGGCTGGACGGGGGCAGCAGAGGCGGGACGAAATCCCCGATACTCCCTGCACCCGGAAGAACGGTCCGAAGCCACAAGTCGCCACGGTGGAGCGCCGGAAGGCGTTTCCGCGGCCTCTGGGCGTCGGCGATCGGTGCTCATGCTGCGGCAACCACTCAAAGGTGCGCCTTTCGGCGCTCCGCCGCCCCTCATCGTGCGAGGGGCGGGACGTCCGCAAAGCTCGGGCGCTGCACGCGCCGCGAGAACGTGTTCGCTTGCGCGGCCCGGGCGATGGCGAGGCGCGGGACGTCGTTGCCCGCTTGCGCGCAGCGATATGCGGGATGGTGCGCGCGGTCCCGGATTTCGCCGCGCTCATCCGGGCTACAGGCCACAGGCCTCGATTTCACGGTGACCCGATGCCGCTTTTGCGCTAGGCACAGCCTCAACCCCGGAGCGTCCCCATATGAGCCGTCGTACGAAAAAACCCCTCGCCAAGCGCGGCCCCGGCGGCGATCGCCCCAAAGCCGGCAGCCGGCCGGCCGCGAAGGCGGGTCCGGTGCGCGGCAATCGCAGCGAGGACGGGCGTCCGATCTCGGCGCGGCCCCAGCGCGAGCCGCGTGGCGAGCGCGCCGAGCGGCCTGCCGCAAAGCGCCCCGCCGCTGAACGTCCCGCCGCTGATCGGCCGCAGAGCGCGCGGCCCGGCCGACCGCCGGCGCGATCTGCGTCGTCATCGCGCCCGCCGCGCGCGCAACGCCCGGAGCCTGCGCCCGAGCCGGAAAAGATCGCCCCCGAGCCGGCGCTGTTGCCGACCAAGGTCGAGACCGTCGTCGTCACCGCCGATGAGAACAACATGCGGGTCGACCGTTTCCTCGAGGCGCGGTTTCCGGGTCTGTCGTTCTCCCATATCCAGCGCATCGTCCGCAAAGGCGAGCTGCGCGTCAACGGCAAGCGCGCCGACAGCAAGGATCGGCTGGAGGAGGGCCAGAGCGTGCGGATTCCGCCGCTCAAGCTCGATACGCCGAAGCTGCCCGGGCATCTGTCCGAAGCCGAGCAGAAGACCCTGCAGGCGTTGAAGGAGATGACGCTGTACGAGGACGCCGACGTGCTGGTGCTGAACAAGCCGTTGGGGCTTGCAGTGCAGGGCGGCAGCGGCACCACGCGGCACATCGATCTGATGCTCGAGGTGATGCGCGACAGCAAGGGCCAGAAGCCGCGCCTGGTGCATCGCATCGACAAGGAGACCGCCGGCTGCCTCCTGGTCGCCAAGACCCGCTTCGCCGCCACCGCGTTGACTGGATCATTTCGCTCGCGCTCGGCGCGAAAAATCTACTGGGCGCTGGTCGCCGGCGTGCCGAAGCCGAAGCAGGGCCGGATCTCGACCTATCTGGCCAAGGACGAGAGCGAGGACGACAGCATCATGCGGGTCGCCGCCCATGGCGACGACGGCGCCAGCCATGCGGTGACCTACTACGCGGTGGTCGAGACCTCGGCGACCAAGCTCGCCTGGGTGTCGCTGAAGCCGGTGACGGGCCGCACCCATCAGCTCCGCGCCCATATGGCGCATATCGGCCACGCCATTATCGGCGATCCGAAGTACTTCAACATCGAGAACTGGAAGCTGCCCGGCGGCCTGCAGAACCGGCTGCATCTGTTGGCGCGGCGGATCGTGATTCCGCATCCGCGCGGCGGCGTGATCGACGTCTCGGCGCCGCTGCCGCCGCATATGCTGCAGTCGTGGAACCTGCTCGGGCTGGAGCACGACCGGTTCGATCCGATCGAGCATGCGCCGGAAGAATGAGCGAGCAACGAGCGCAAGCGCGGCTTGCGATTCCGCGGCGCGATGCCGACATGGGCATGATGAAACGGATCGTGACCTTGCTGCTCGCCGCGGCGCTCGTCGTCCCGCTCGGCGGCGCCGCGCTGGCGCAGTTTTCGCCGGGGCCGCTGCCATCATCGCTGCCGCCGCCCCCGCCACCTCCGCCGCCGCCTCAGGTCTATGTGCCGGTGGTGCCGAAACTCGACGCCCCCCAGCCCACCCCCCGGGCGCAACTGCCGAACCAGCGCCGCTCGTTCGGCGACCGCATCACCGATTGCCTCACCGACAGCAATGCGGCGCGGCTGTCGCCCAACGATCGCGCGGCGTATTCGCGCGGCTGCGCCAATCAGTAGGGTTTTCGAGCGGTGGGCACGATCGCGTGAAGAAGACACGTCAGTCAGATAGTGCAATCAACGGACCAGGCGATGCGTGAATTGTTCGAAGACGTCGCGGGAAAATCCCTGCTCGATCCGGAGGAAGCGGTGCGGCGCACGACGCGCACCGCGCTGCCGAAGCGGTTCTACACCGAGGCTGGTATCACCGAAGCAGCCGACGGCTTTGCGATCACGCTCGATGGTCGCGGCGTCAAGACGCCGTCGCGAAATGCACTCACCGCGCCGACGCGCGAATTGGCCGAGGCGATCGCCGCCGAATGGCAGGCGCAGCAGGAACTGATCGATCCGACCACGATGCCGCTGACGCGGCTCGCCAACAGCGTGATCGACGGCGTCGTGGGGCGCGTCGAGGCGGTCCGTGACGACGTCGCCAAGTATTTCGGCTCAGACCTGTTGTTCTATCGCGCCAGCCATCCCGAGGAACTGATCGCGCTGGAAGCGCAGCACTGGGACCCGGTGCTGTTCTGGGCGGCGGACGAGTTCGGGGCGCATTTCATTCTCGCCGAGGGCATCGTGCATGTGAGCCAGCCCGAACCCGCGATCGCGGCCGCGCGCGGGGCGATGCCGCAGGACCCCTGGTCGGTCGGCGCCTTCCATGTCGTGACCACCATCACCGGCTCGGCGCTGCTGGCGCTGGCGCTGGTCAGGGGGCTGCGCGATCCCGATCAGGTTTGGACCGCCGCCCATGTCGACGAGGACTGGAACATTGCGCGCTGGGGCCTCGATGAGGAAGTCGCGGCTCGGCGCGCAGCGCGCGAGATCGAGTTCAAGGCCGCAGCTCAGGTGCTGGCCGCCTTGACCCGGCGCGGAAGTTAACGAGGGGTTTACGGCCGTCGGTTAACATCGTCGGGATTTTCGCGCGGCGACGTGGTCCTCATGGCGATTTCGGTCAATCCGAACCTTTCCGTCGTCGCCCTGCAGGGCGTGACCGCCGACGTCGTGCTGCAGCCCGGCACGGTGGTCCAGGCCAAGGTGCTGTCGGTCCTCGACAACAATCAGGTGCGCATCGCGATCGCCGGCCAGACCATCGACGCGACCGCCCAGATCCCGCTGCAGGCCGGCCAGACTTTGCAGGTTGCGGTCTCCCAGACCGATCAGGGCATCCGGCTCGCGATCGTGAATCAGCCGGCGACGACTCAGGTTCCGGCCAATCTCGCCACCGCTGGCGCCGCGCTCGATACGGTCACGCTCGCTCCCCAGGCGATCGTGCTGACGGCGCAATCGGCGCCGAGCATCGTTCCCGCCGCCAATGCGCTGACGCCACAGCAGGCCGCGGCGCTCACCATGGCGGCGCAGGTCGCAGCCACCCAGCAGACCGGGCTGTCGACGCTGTTCGCCAATCTCGACGCCGTCACCGACCTCGCCAGCCTGCCGCAGGCGGTGCGCCAGGCCGTGACCCAGGTGCTGGCGCAGCGCTCCAGTCTCACACCGGCGCTGACCGGCGCGGACATCCAGCGCGCGTTCCAGAGTTCAGGGATCCTGCTCGAAGCGTCGCTCGCGACCGGCGCGCAGCCCGCGACCGCCGGCACCGATCTCAAGGCCGCGCTGATCGTGTTGCGTCAGGTGCTGACCACAGCGCTCGGTGGCAGTAGCACGACGACGTCGCCACAGTCGGGAATCACCAATCCGCCGACGCCGTTGCTGCAGGGCGGGCAGGGGACGCAGTTACTTGCGCAAACCGCGCTGCTCGCCGCCCAGACCGAGTTGCTCAATGCGACCGGTGCAACGGCAACGCCGCTCGCGACAGCGACATCACCGGCGCTCGCGTCGCTGACGGCTTCGACAAATGCGATGGCGGGGCTTGCGACCGACGCCCCCGAGCAGGCGCTGATCCAGAGCGTGATCAATCAGCTCACCAACGTCAACGCGTCCACATCGAGTTCGACGCCGGCCGCGTCGCCCGCGACCACCGCCGCGACACTGAGTGCGTTGCAGGAAGCCCTGCAGGCCAATCCCCAGACGGCTGTCGCGCTCGCCAAAGCGGGCTTCGACAACGCGCTGCTGCTGTCGCTGCTGCCGGCGACCAGCGGCGCGCGGGTCGGCAAGACCGACGACAACGCGATTGCCCGCACCAACACGCCGCCGCCGCCGATCGGCGGTGCGCTGCCGGCAGCGCAGCCGGTGATGCCGGCCAACCTCAATCCCCATGCCCCGCTCGACGCCGCGCTGCGCCGGATCCTCGCGGAGACCGAAGGGTCGCTGGCGCGGCAGACGCTGCTGCAGGTCGCCTCGCTGCCGGACCGCGCCGATGTCGGATCGCCGCGGCTCGATGCGACGCAGCCGCGCTGGAGCTTCGAAATCCCGTTCGCCACGCCGCACGGCACCGCCGTCGCGCAATTCGAAATCTCACGGGACGGCGGCGACCAGTCGGCGCAGTCCGGCGCGGCCGCGAGTCGGGTCTGGCGCGCGCGGTTCTCGCTCGATGTCGAGCCGGCCGGGCCGGTGCACGCGCTGATCTCGCTACAGGGCGAGAAGACCTCGGTGCGGATGTGGGCCGAGCGGCCATCCACCGCTGCGCAGTTGCGCGCCGGCGCCTCGCAGCTCAGCGTTGCGCTGAGCCGCGCCGAACTCACGCCCGGCGACATCATCATCCGCGACGGATCGCCTACGCCGCCGCCGCCCGCGCCCGCCGGCCATTTTCTGGATCGCGCGCTGTGAGCATCGAGGTCAAGAACCAGATCGCCGTCGCGCTGCATTACGACCGCGCAGGTGCGCCGCGCGTTGTCGCCAAAGGCAAGGGGACGATCGGCGCCAAGATCATCGAGGTCGCCAAACAGCACGACATTCCGATCGAGGAGAACGAGGTTCTGGCTGGCGCGCTGTCGCATGTCGAACTCGGCGAGGAGATCCCCGAGGAACTGTACAAGGCGGTCGCCGAAGTGCTGGCCTTCGTGCTGAAATTGTCCGGCCGCGGTCGTTGAGACCGGCCATTGTTTCACCACGAAGCGTCGCGCATGGTTCGAGCCTATCAATCGCATGGTGACATCGTGATTACTCGCCGTTCCGCACTCGGCCTTTGCGCCGCCGCACTGCTACCCGCCCGCGCTTTCGCCGAGGTCGCGCCGCCACGCAGTGAAATCCGCACCAGCCTCGCCAAGCGCTTCGCCGATGAAGGCACCGCGGGCACTTTCGTCGGCTACAAGACCGACGACTATCTGATCATCGCCAGCGATGCGCAGCGATCAGGCGACGCGTTCCTGCCGGCCTCGACGTTCAAAGTGCCGAACTCGTTGATCGCGCTCGAGACCGGCGTCGTCGCCGATCCCGACAAGGACATTTTCAAATGGGACGGCGTGACGCGTAGCATCGAGGCGTGGAATCGCGATCACACGCTCCGTTCCGCGATCGCGACCTCCGCGGTGCCCGTGTATCAGGAGATCGCGCGCCGGATCGGACAGGAGCGGATGCAGAAATATGTCGATCTGTTCGAATACGGCAACCGCAACATCGGCGGCGGCATCGATCAGTTCTGGCTGACGGGCGATCTGCGGATCGACTGCATCCAGCAGATCGACTTTATCGACCGTCTACGCCGCCGCGTCCTGCCGATCTCAAAGCGCAGCCAGGATCTGGTCGCCGACATCCTGCCGGTGACCAAGGCGGGCGAGGCCGTCATCCGCGCCAAGACCGGGTTGCTCGGAGCGGAGAAGGGGCAGCCTTCGCTCGGCTGGCTTGTCGGCTGGGCAGAGAAGGGCCAGGAGCAGACCGTGTTCGCGCTCAACCTGGATGCTCGCGAGCCGCGCCATGCGGCCGCCCGGATGACGCTGGCGCAGCAACTGCTGTCGGACATCGGCGCGATCTGAGCGCTCAGCTGGCCTCGGCGGGTTTGCGCCTGCCGATCCGGCCGAGATGGGTGAGGCGGAAGCCCGACCCGTATTTCAGGCCGAAGCCGAGCATCCGGTCGAAGCCGATATGGGCGAACCAGATCAACGCCAGCGTGCCGGCCATCGGCCACAGCACGACCATGCCGCCGATCGCCAGCAGCAGCGGCGCGACCGTCGTGTGCAGCGCGTTGTAGACGAAAGCGCCGGTGCGGGGCCCGGCCAGATAGCCGAGGAAGCCGAGATCGGGCGCGAAGAACAGCAGCGCATAAAGCTCCCAGGGCGAGTCGGAGATCAGATAGAACAGCGACGTGCCCACGAACAGGGCCGCGCCCTCGACCTGCAACAGCGCCTGAACTTGACCGTTCACCGCGCCGTCGGGGTTTGTGTCAGTCGTGCGCTCGATCATGCGAACCTCCTGCCGGGGGCACGCGATATAGGGCGGTTTGGGCTGCGGCGCCATCGCGCTTTCGCATTCAGCCGATGCAGTTTTGGATGCGGTGGTGGGTTGCCGGCGGCCCGGAGTCCGCAGATCGGCTCTGCGGACGGCCAAAACGCTCCGAAAGGGGGTATCCGGAGCACGCCAAGGCGGTTTCCACCCTCGAAAACCCCGTGCTAGAAGGCCTTGATTGTTGCAGCGATCCGGGGGCAAAAGCTCGGCACGCCCTGCGGCGGGACATCGACATCAAGAAGCGCGGCTGAACCTCATGAAACATATCCTTGAAGCACTCGACGATCGCCGGGCAGCGGCCAAACTCGGCGGCGGTGAGAAGCGCATCGACGCGCAGCATGCGCGCGGTCGGCTCACCGCGCGGGAGCGGATCGACCTCTTGCTCGACAAGCATTCGTTCGAGGAAATGGACATGTTCGTCCAGCACCGCTCGACCGAATTCGGGATGGAGAAGACGAAAATTCCGGGTGACGGCGTCGTCACCGGCTGGGGCACCGTCAACGGCCGCAAGACCTTCGTGTTCGCCAAGGACTTCACCGTGTTCGGCGGCTCGCTGTCCGAAACCCACGCCGCCAAGATCACCAAGATCCAGGACATGGCGCTGAAGGCGCGGGCGCCGATCATCGGCCTCTACGATGCCGGCGGCGCGCGCATCCAGGAAGGCGTCGCGGCGCTGGCGGGCTATTCCTACGTGTTCCGCCGCGTGGTGCAGGCTTCCGGCGTGATCCCGCAGATCAGCGTCATCATGGGCCCGTGCGCCGGCGGCGACGTCTATGCGCCGGCGATGACCGACTTCATCTTCATGGTGAAGAACACCAGCTATATGTTCGTCACCGGCCCCGACGTGGTGAAGACCGTGACCAACGAGGTGGTGACGCCGGAAGAACTCGGCGGCGCCAGCGTGCACGCGACCCGATCCTCGATCGCCGACGGCGCATTCGAGAACGACGTCGAGACGCTGCTGCAGATGCGCCGACTGCTCGATTTCCTGCCCGCCAACAATGTCGGCGGCGTGCCCGAATGGCCGAGCTTCGACGACATCGAGCGCGAGGATTTCTCGCTCGACACGCTGATCCCGGACAATCCGAACAAGCCCTACGATATGAAGGAACTGATCCTGAAGGTCGTCGACGAGGGCGATTTCTTCGAATTGTCGGACGCCTTCGCCAAGAACATCATCACCGGCTTCGGCCGCATCGCCGGCCGCACCGTCGGCTTCGTCGCCAACCAGCCGATGGTGCTGGCCGGCGTGCTCGATAGCGACGCTTCGCGCAAGGCGGCGCGGTTCGTGCGCTTCTGCGACTCGTTCAACATTCCGATCGTCACCTTCGTCGACGTGCCGGGCTTCCTGCCGGGAACCGCGCAGGAATATGGCGGGCTGATCAAGCACGGCGCGAAGCTGCTGTTCGCGTTCTCGCAATGCACCGTGCCGCTGGTGACGGTCATCACCCGCAAGGCCTATGGCGGCGCGTTCGACGTGATGGCCTCCAAGGAAATCGGCGCCGACGTCAACTACGCCTGGCCGAGCGCGCAGATCGCGGTGATGGGCGCCAAGGGCGCGGTCGAGATCATCTTCCGCCAGGATATGAACGACCCGGACAAGATCGCGGCGCGGACCAAGGAATACGAGGACCGCTTCCTGTCGCCGTTCATCGCGGCGGAGCGCGGCTATATCGACGACGTCATCATGCCTCACGCCACCCGCCGCCGCATCGCCCGCGCGCTGGCGATGCTGCGCGACAAGCACGTCGACCTGCCTCCGAAGAAGCACGACAACATGCCGCTGTAACAGGCCGTCATACGATCCGCCGGGACCACCGGGCGGATTGATCGGCTGTTTCTTGATGATCCGACCCACACGCGCCCTGCGTTTTCCGCAGCGGCGCGTGTGGTATTTCTGGCGTGTCGTTGTTCGTTAGTTGTAGTGCGGTCCGTTCATCATCGCTGGAGTTAGCCCGCGAACAGGAACAAGATCGTCGCGCGAGAGCAACGCCTCCGCGGTGCCTGTCATCGCGGCCGACTGGGCGGGATGCTCGATTTTGAGACCGGACTGATTGCTGATCCAGGAGGGCTGACCATGCGTGCCCTGGTGACAATCCTATTGATCGCGGTGGCGGCCTTCGCCGGCTGGCTCTATTTCCACGGCTCGTTCGACAGCTACCGGCAGAAGCGAGGTGAGACCTTCATCCGCGTCGGCGACTATCGCGCGGCGCATCTGCCGTCGCAGCGTATGGCTGGCCACTATCTGCCCTATGCGATGTTTGCGCTGTGGGCCTATGACGGCGACGGCAGCGGTACGCCGAGGCTCGATGAGTTGCTGAAGCGGCCCCCGCCGGATGACGCGGCGCTGGCGCGGGTCACCGCCGGGCTGCGCGACGCCTGGCTCGGCGGCTGGACGGTGATCGAGCAGGGCGAGGGGCCGCTGCCGTGTCCGGACGGCGAGGGGCAGTGCGGCGGCACGGCGCTGGGCGGGCTCGGCTACAAGGTTTTCAGCTCAACGACGCGCAACGAGATCGTGGTCGCGTTCCGCGGCACCGACTTCAAGGAAGCGGACGACTGGATCGCCAATCTGCGCTGGGTGACGCGGTTTCTGCCGTATTATGATCAGTACGCGCAGGTGCAGCGGCACATCGGGCCGATCCTCGACCGCGCGCTGGCCGCGCACAAACAGGCTGATCCGAAGATCGTCGCCACCGGGCATTCGCTCGGCGGCGGGCTGGCGCAGCAGGCGGCCTACAAGGACGGGCGAATTCGCTCCGTCTTCGCGTTCGATCCATCGACCGTCACCGGCTATTACGACCCCGGGGTTCCGAGTAGAGAGAACGCAGCCGGGCTGCTGATCGATCGCGTGTATCAGCGCGGCGAGGTGCTGGCCTTTCTGCGGTTCCTGATGACCCAGCTCTATCCGGTTTCGGCGTTCAATCCGCAGATCAGGACAGTGCGGTTCTCCTTCGGCGCGCATGGCAGCGGCGTCGCCAAACACAGTATGGCGGACCTCGCCGCGGGCTTGCTGGAGACCGCCGGAACGCCGGAGGCGTGGGCCGCGCGCGCCGCGCCGTTGCCCGACGCACCCGGCAGCGACCCCGGCGAGAACTGGGTTGAACGCCTGACTGCGTGGATCAACCGCAAGTAATTGAACCGGTCCGCCTCTGGCGGCGACAAAGGCGAACGCAGCATCCCGAGGGCAGACTGCTGTCCTTTCGCGGCCGGGCCGGTGCGCGATATTGAATCCCGCAGGGTTCTCGGGCACTGTTTCGGCGTCCTTCCGTAGAGTTCTTGCTCATGAAACGAGTTTTAGTCGTCGCTTTGGTCGCAACGCTGTCGCAATCAGCGCTGGCCCGCGCCGAAGAGCAACTTCTGTTGAAGCCGCCGAAGGGCTACAAGGTCGTCGCCGAGTCCAAGACCGACGCCGCGAAGGCGGCCGTGATGGTCCCGGACGGCCAGAGCGTGACGAACTGGACCGAGAAGCTCACCACTCAGGTGTTGTTGAATCGAGCCGAACAGTCGCCCGCCGACTATCGGGCGCGTTCCGAGAAGGCGGCTTTGGAGGCTTGCCCCGGCGCGCGCTTCGAGAAGCTGAAAGACGGCACTGAGAATCTGTACCCGATGGTCGCGTGGATCGAAAAATGTCCCGGGGCCAAGGAGGGCGGCAAGCCCGAGATCACCTGGTCGAAAGCCGTGCAGGGCCGCGAGAATTTCTATGTGATGCAGAAGGCGCATCGATTTGAGCCCAACGCGAAGCAACTCAAGGCGCTCACCAGCCTGTTCGATGCGACGCGGGTGTGCGACACCCGGGTGCCGGGCCAGCGCTGCAAGCTGAAATGAGGCGTCTGTAGCGCCCGCCCGATGTCCCGAGCGGCGGCGCCGGCGCGTGAAGCGAACGAATCCCCTCGTCGATGCTTGTCCGGGATTCAGACATAGAGGATGCACGAGGCCGGGCTATAACAGGCGTTGCTGACGGCTCTCATCGCGTTCACGGGGCGAGGCGATATGACGATTCCATGGCATCTTGTCGGGCTTGCTTTCCTCGTCTGCCTGGCCGTGTCTGCGCCGGGCTTTCGGCGCGTCTATTACTTCGTCAGTCTGTGCTATGCCGGCGCGATCGCAGCGCAGAGCCTGGTGTTCTGGCTGGTGTTTCGCGACACGATCGGGGGATGGGCGCTGCTGCAGCTTCTGCTGCTGCTTGCCTATGGCATCCGGCTCGGCGCCTTCCTCGCGATCCGTGAGCGTAATCCCGGCTACGCCAAGGAGCTCGCCGGCGCGGAGCGGCGCACCTCCGAGGTGAAGCTGTGGCAGAAGATCGTGATCTGGCTCGGCGTCAGTCTGCTCTACACGCTGCTGTTCCTGCCAGCGTTGTTGACCCTCTCGCTGCAAGCGCAAGGCGTATGGCCCGCCTCGGCACCGCTCGGTGTGCTGGTGATGATCGCGGCGCTCGCGATCGAGAGCATCGCGGATTGGCAGAAATACAACTACAAGAAGACGCATCCGTCGCATTATTGCGATGTCGGGCTGTACCGCATGGTGCGCTGTCCGAATTATTTCGGCGAGATGCTGTTCTGGTTCGGAGTCTGGCTGTCCGGTCTGTCCGCCTATACGACGGTCGCGGCCTGGCTGCTGGCGACGCTGGGGATGTTGTATATCGAGGCGCTGATGACCGCGGCGGCCGCCGGCCTCGAACGCAAGCAGGATGATCGCTACGGCGCACAGCCTGACTATCAGGACTATGTCCGGACCGTTCCGATCCTGTTTCCGGCGACGGCGATCTACTCGCTGCGCAAACTGCGGCTGGCGTTCCGCTAGCGTGGCGTGCCCGGCGATCGATGCTCGGCGTCGCAAACGAAAAAGCCCCGCGCGAGCGGGGCTTTCGTCGATGCCGGGTCGATCCGATCAGTAGCGGCGGATGCAGCGGCCGGCACGCCAGAAATAGCCGGGCGGGCAGACGCGCGGCGCGACGACGCGCGGCGGTACGACGACCACCGGCGGCCGGCGATACATCGGACGGCAGCGGCCCATCGGACCGCGCGCCCAACCCGGACCGCAGCCCTGCGCGACCTGAATGATGTCCGCCGAATTGCTCGAACCCAGTGGCGCCAGTGGCATCGCGCCGGCGGCACCGGCGCCGACGAGGGTGGCTGCTAACACGGTGGCTGCGAGTATCATCTTCATGGCTTTTCCCTCATTCGGCCGCGGTGCGGCATTGTTCGATAGTCGGCGTTCGATAGTCGGCGGGCCGGCGATGCGCTCGCTTGCCCCGGCGTTGAATCCCGCTTAGCCGATTCGTCGTGAACATGTCATGAACACCATATGCCGCTGGATTCGCAACGGAGCGCGGGGCGCGCAACAAAGCAGCGGGTGCATTGCTGCACCCGCTGTTCGCTGATCCGCCGATCCTGATGGTGTGTTACTTGCCGGCGCCGCTCGGCGCTGCGGTGCTGCCAGTGGGCGCCGACACCGGCGGCGCCGCATTGCCGCGCGACGGCGCTGCACCGGTGGTCGTGCCAGGCTCAGCATTATTGCGGGGCGTGATGTCACGAGCGCCGGGTGCAGTCGGCGGCGAGCTCTGGGCCGTCTGGTTGGCCGCATTGTCCGGGCTGTTCTGGGTGGTGGAAATTGCCGGAGCCCCGGGGTCGGTGGAGGTCGAGTTCATTCCGTAGAACACGGCGCCGAACACCAGGATGATGGCGACAGCGAACGCCGCGATCCGCCCACCGGTCATTGGACCCGCGCGCCGTTCGGGATCTGCCTGAAGGTCGGAATCGAGCCGCGGCGCAGCGCGCGGATCATCCATCGGCATACGGGACTGATAGGGATCGTTCAGATTGCTTTGCGCCATGAGATGCTCCTTTCGACGATGGTCGCGGAATCAATCCACCGCGCCTTGATCCGTTCCAGCAATCGCAGCGTGCTTGCGAGGTTCCCGGCTGCTGCCATTGGACGTGCTGCAGCGCGACAGACACGATCGTTCGCCGGAGGGTGGTTTCGAGACGTTATCTGCAAGCAGACGCGGCGCCGGCGGGAATGAAACTGCGAAGATCAGGACGCTGCGAAACTGCCGCTTTTTGTGATGCGCCAACGGCATGAACCGGCATAGACTGATTCCAAGAAAGACCGCACCAGCGGCCAAATGGTTGCGCGGTCCAACGCCTATGAGGGCCGTATGGGAATCGACCAGGGACCGATCAGTCTCGATCAGAAATACACCCAGCATTCCGGACACATCTTTCTCACCGGCATCCAGGCGCTGGTGCGGCTGCCGATGGCGCAGGTCCGGCGCGACCGCGCCGCGGGGCTGAACACCGCCGGCTTTGTCACCGGCTATCGCGGCTCGCCGCTCGGCGGCTACGACCAGCAGCTCGTCGCGGCGCGGCGCCATCTGGAGCAGTACAACGTCAAATTCCAGCCCGGCGTGAACGAGGACCTCGCGGCCACCGCAATCTGGGGCTCGCAACAACTCAACCTTTCGCCCGGTGCGCAGTACGACGGCGTCACCGGGATCTGGTACGGCAAGGGACCTGGCGTCGATCGCTGCGGCGACGTGTTCCGCCACGGCAACGCCGCGGGTTCGGCCAAGAACGGCGGCGTGCTGTGTCTGGCCGGCGACGATCACGGCGCCAAATCCTCGACCGTGCCGCATCAGTCCGACCACGCCTTCATCGCGGCGCTGATGCCGTATCTGTATCCGTCGTCGATCCACGAAATCATCGAGATGGGCCTGCTCGGCATTGCGATGTCGCGCTATTCCGGCTGCTGGGTCGGCATGAAGGTGATCACCGAGACGGTGGAGACGACCGCCGAGATCAATCTCGCCGACGAGATGACGCCGTTCGTCCTCCCGACCGATTTCGAGATGCCGCCCGGCGGGCTCAATCTGCGCTGGCCCGACGATCGCTACGATCAGGACCGCCGGCTGCAGGACTACAAGGGCTTCGCCGCGATTGCGTTTGCCCGCGCCAACAAGGTCAACCGCATCACGATGGATTCGCCGAATGCGCGGTTCGGCATCATGGCGTCCGGCAAGAGCTATGAGGACGTGCGCCAGGCGCTGCGCGAACTTGGCATCGACGAGCAGGTCGCCGCGCGCATTGGTCTTCGGCTGTACAAAATCGGCATGCCGTGGCCGCTGGAGCCGGAAGGGGTGCGCAACTTCGCGCACGGCCTCGAGGAGATCTTCGTCGTCGAGGAACGCCGCGAGATCGTCGAGAACCAGCTCAAGCAGCAACTGTTCAGCACGCGCGACCGGCCGCGCGTGATCGGCAAGATGGACGAGCACGAGCATCGCTTCCTGCCGTTCGCGCAGGAACTCAGTGTTGCAAAGGTCGCGACCTCGCTGGTCGACCGCTTGCTGGCGATGGAGATCGACCCGACGATCGCCGAGATGCTGCGCGCCAAGGCCGACTGGTTTCACGGCCGCGACGCCTCACAGGTGCAGAACGTCGTGCCGATCGCGCGCACGCCGTATTTCTGCTCGGGCTGTCCGCACAATACCTCGACCAAGGTGCCGGAAGGCAGCCGCGCGCTGGGCGGCATCGGCTGTCACTTCATGTCGCTGTGGATGGACCGCAACACCGAGACCTTCACCCATATGGGCGGCGAGGGCGTGCCGTGGGTCGGCATCGCGCCGTTCACGGACGAGAAGCACATCTTCGCCAATCTCGGCGACGGCACGTATTTCCATTCCGGCTCGCTGGCGATCCGCCAGTCGGTCGCCTCGAAGGCCAACATCACCTACAAGATCCTCTACAACGACGCGGTGGCGATGACCGGCGGCCAGCGTCACGACGGCGATCTGTCGCCGCAGCAGATCACCTATCAGCTTCACGCCGAAGGCATCCGCGCGATCTATCTGGTGTCGGAAACGCCCGGCGCCTATCCGGCCGACAGCATCGCGCCGGGCACGCATCTGCGCCATCGTGACGAACTCGATGCGGCGATGAAGGAGTGTCGGCAGATCGAGGGCGCCTCCGCGATCGTGTTCGTGCAGACCTGCGCCGCCGAGAAGCGCCGTCGCCGCAAGCGCGGCACGATGGAAGATCCGCCGCGCCGCGTGGTGATCAACGCCGCAGTGTGCGAGGGTTGCGGCGACTGTTCGGTGCAGTCGAACTGCATCTCGGTCGAGCCGCTGGAGACCGAACTCGGCCGCAAGCGGACGATCAACCAGTCGACCTGCAACAAGGATTATTCCTGCCTCAAAGGCTTCTGCCCGTCCTTTGTCACGATCGACGGCGGCAAGCTGCGCAAGCGCGCGCCGGTCGATCTCGGCGGCTTCAGCGATCTGCCCGAGCCATTGAGTCGGCCCGGTCTCGACAAGCCCTACAACATCGCCATCGGCGGCGTCGGCGGCACCGGCGTGCTGACGATCGGCGCGCTGCTCGGGATGGCGGCGCATATCGAGGGCAAGGCCTCGATGATTCTCGACATGTCGGGGCTCGCGCAGAAGGGTGGCGCGGTGCTCAGCCATGTCCGGCTGTCCGAGAAGCCCGAGGACGTCACCTGTTCGCGGATCGTGACCGGCACCGCGGACGTGCTGATCGTCGCCGACGAAGTGATGGCGATTTCCAAGGAGACGATCTCGCTGTGCGAGCCGGCCCGTACCCACGGCGTCGTCAACACGCATCTGATCCCGATCGCCGACTTCATCCGCAATCGCGATTTCGATTTCCAGACCCGCAAGGTCAACAGTGTTCTGAAAAGCGCGCTGCGCAAGGACTCGGCGTTTCTCGATTTCACCAAGGCAGCGGAAACGCTACTCGGGGATTCGATCGCAACCAACATGATGATGATGGGCTATGCCTATCAGCAAGGGCTGCTGCCGGTGAAGGCGGCGTCGATCGAACAGGCGATCGAACTGAACGGCGTGTCGATCAAGATGAACACCCAGGCGTTCAATCTCGGCCGGCTCGCCGCCGCCGATCCGGCGCGGCTGGCGTCGCTGCTCGAGGGCGCCGACGCGACGGTGGCGCCGAAGACCCAGGGCGAGATGTCGCTCGACGAGATCATCGCGCATCGCGGCACGATGCTTACGGATTATCAGGGCAATCGGCTCGCCACGCGCTACCGTGAACTGGTGGCAAAAGTACGCGCCGCTGCAGAGGCCGGTGGCTATGGCGATGAGCTGCCGCGGGCGGTGGCGATCAACTACGCCAAGCTGCTTGCTTACAAGGACGAGTACGAGGTCGCCCGGCTGCTGACGCAGCCGGCCTTCGAACAGCAGATTCGCGACCAGTTCGACGGCGACTACAAGGTCAGCTTCAACCTCGCGCCGCCGATACTGCCGGGCGTCGACGTCACCGGTCGGCCGAAGAAGCGGCAATTCGGCGAGGGCATGCGGCCGGTGTTCCGGATGTTGTCGAAACTCAGCTTCCTGCGCGGCACACCGCTCGATCTGTTCGGCTATCATCCGGAACGCAAGCTCGAACGCGAGCTGATCGCGAACTACGAGGCCGATGTCGCCAGCGTGGTTTCGCATCTGTCGCCGAGCACGCTCGACACCGCGGTCGAACTGCTGTCACTGCCCGACCGCATCCGCGGTTACGGCCCGATCAAGCAGAAATCGGTCGACGACGCCGCGGCGCGCTTCGCCGAATTGCGCGCGAATTTGCGCGATCCCCGGCCTGCGCCGCCGCGTCAGATGGCGGCTGAGTAGTCGATCCACGAATGATAACGTCGTTGCGCGCGAAGCAATCCAGAGCCGAGTGATGCGGCCGCTGGAGTGCTTCGTCGCCTCGCTCCTCGAAATGGCGGAAAGACATTCCACGTGACGGGAATCCGCTGCGTGCAAAGGCGCTTGCCAAGGTCGTCTTGAAAGGTCAGAAAAATCATCCGACCAAACGCCAGCGGAGAACTGCGTTGACAATAAGGGGCAAGGCCTACATTGCCGGAATTTACGAACACCCGACGCGCTACGCGCCCGACAAATCCATTGCGCAACTCCATGCCGAAGTCGCCAAGGGCGCGCTGCAGGATGCCGGCCTGACCAAGGACGATGTTGACGGCTATTTCTGCGCGGGAGATGCACCGGGCGGCGTGATGGCGATGGTGGACTATCTCGGGCTGAGGGTCCGCCACCTTGATTCCACCGACACTGGCGGTTGTTCCTATCTGATCCATCTCGGCCACGCCGCGGAAGCGATCGCCGCGGGCCGCTGTTCGGTCGCGCTGATCACCCTGGCCGGCAAGCCGCGCACCGGCGCGCTGCCGCCGCGGCCGGTCGGGGCCGAGGGTGACTTCGAACTGGCCTATGGCGCGACGACCCACAACGTCTACGGCATGTGCGCGATGCGCCACATGCACGACTACGGCACCACCAGCGAACAGCTCGCCTGGATCAAGGTCGCGGCCTCGCACCACGCGCAATACAACGAGCACGCGATGCTGCGCGACGTCGTCACCGTCGATGACGTGCTGAACTCGCCGTTGATCTCCGATCCGTTGCACCGGATGGATTGCTGCGTGGTCACCGACGGCGGCGGCGCGCTGATCGTTACAACCGAAGAGATCGCGCGCAGCCTGAAGAAGCCGCTGGTGCGGATGATCGGCGCGGGCGAGGCGATCAAGGGGCCGCGCGGCGGCCACAAGCTGGATCTGACATACTCGGCGGGCGTGTGGTCCGCGCCGCCGGCGTTCGAGATGGCCGGCGTGACGCCGAAGGACATCAAATACGCGTCGATCTATGACAGTTTCACCATCACCGTGCTGATGCAGCTCGAAGACCTCGGCTTCTGCGAGAAGGGCCAAGGCGGCAAGTTCGTGGCGGACGGCAATCTGATCTCGGGCGTCGGCAAGCTGCCGTTCAACACCGACGGCGGTGGGCTGTGCAGCAATCATCCGGTCAATCGCGGCGGCATGACCAAGCTGCTCGAAGCCGTGCGGCAATTGCGCGGCGAGGCGCATCCCAAGGTGCAGGTGCCGAACTGCGATCTGGCGCTGGCGCATGGGACCGGCGGCTTGCTCGGCATTCGCCATGCCGCATCGACCTGCATTCTGGAGCGCGTGTGATGAGCAATCCTGTGAAATATCCCGCGCCGCAGGGCAATCCCGAGACCAAGGCGTTCTGGGACGCGGCGACTGAAGGCAAACTTCTGATCAAACGCTGCAACGGCTGCGGCGAGGCGCATTATTTTCCGCGCGCGCTGTGTCCGTTCTGTTTCTCCGACCAGACCGTGTGGGAGGAGAGCGCGGGCGAGGGCGAAATCTACAGCTACAGCCTGATGCGCAAATCCGCGACCGGGCCCTATGCGATCGGCTACGTCACGTTGAAGGAAGGCCCGTCGGTGCTGACCAATTTCGTCGATTGCGACTTCTCGGTACTGAAGATCGGACAGAAGGTCAAGGTGGTGTTCAAGCCCAGCGATGGAGGGCCGCCGCTTCCGTTCTTCACGCCGGCTGCGTGATCGCGACGCTCGGCAACCAAGACTGCAAGCAACAACAAGAAACGGGAGAGAAACGATGTCGGCGCGCTACGACGAACTGATGGCTTTGAAAAGCACCGGCCAGAACTACGCCTACACCGATCGTGATGTGATGCTCTACGCTTACGGCATCGGCCTGGGGGCCGATCCGATGGACGAGCAGGAACTCGCCTTCGTCAACGAGGCGACCTACGCCGAGCGGCCGTTGAAAGTGATGCCGACCTTCGCCTCGGTCGCGGCGTGGGGCGCGGGCCCGGGCGAGATGAATCTCAATCGCCTGCTGGTCGTCGATGGCGAGCGCGATATCACCTTCCACCGGCCGATGCCGGCGGAAGCGAAAATCACCGCCGATTCCAGCGTGCTTGCGGTCTATGACAAGGGCAAGGACAAGGGCGTCGTGATCCGTCACCAGACCATCCTGCGCAACGAGGCCGGCGAGGAGCTGGCGACGTTGCTGGCGTCGCGCTTCGCCCGCGGCGACGGCGGCTTCGGCGGCCCGGCGTTGGAGCAGCCCGAGCCGCACAAGATGCCGAGCCGCGCCCCGGATCGCTCGGTTGATATCTCGACTCGGCCGGACCAGGCGCTGATCTACCGGCTGTGCGGCGATCGCAATCCGCTGCATTCCGATCCGGAGTTCGCCAGGAAGGCCGGCTTCCCGCGCCCGATCCTGCACGGCATGTGCACCTATGGCCTCACGTGTCGCGGCGTGCTGCAAACCTATGCCGACTACGACGCCTCGGCATTCCGGCAGCATGCGGTGCGGTTTTCGTCGCCGGTGTATCCAGGCGAGACCGTCACCATGGATCTTTGGAAGGATGGCAATGTGATTTCATTCGAGGCCAGGGTGAAGGCGCGGGACGTCACGGTGATCAAGAGCGGCAGGACCGTGCTGGGTTAGCGGCTTTTTTCCAAAGCGGTTCGTCGGTGGAACCGGCACGAGGTCCGGGGTTTCGCGACGGCCCCCGCGTTGCAGCGTTATGAAGAATGCAGCGCTCGATCCGGGACATGACGGGCCTTTCGGGTTATGAACGTGCCGATTTTTGGACTTGGCCACCAGGAGACCCCATGAAACTGACCCCCGATGCCGCCGGCACCTTCGCCATCGCGCCGACGCCGTTCCATGAGGACGGCCGGATCGACGAATCGTCGATCGATCGGTTGTCCGACTTCTACGCCGAGGTTGGCTGCGAGGGCGTCACCGTGCTCGGCATTCTCGGCGAGGCGCCGAAGCTCGATGCGTCCGAGGCGGAAGCGGTGGCGACGCGTTTCGTCAAACGCGCGAAGGCGCTGCAGGTGATCGTCGGCGTTTCGGCGCCGGGCTTCGCGACGATGCGCGCGCTGGCGCGGGCCTCGATGGATGCCGGCGCGGCCGGCGTGATGATCGCGCCGCCGCCGTCGCTGCGGACCGATGAGCAGATCACCGGCTATTTCCGGCAGGCCGTCGAGGCGATCGGCGACGACATTCCCTGGGTGCTGCAGGACTATCCGCTGACGCTGTCGGTGGTGATGACGCCCAACGTGATCCGGCAGATCGTGATGGACAGTCCGTCTTGCGTGATGCTCAAGCACGAGGATTGGCCCGGGCTGGAGAAAATCACCAAGCTGCGCGCCTTCCAGAAGGACGGCTCACTTCGACCGCTGTCGATCCTCACCGGAAATGGCGGGCTGTTCCTCGATTTCGAGATGGAGCGCGGCGCCGATGGCGCGATGACCGGCTATTGCTTCCCGGACATGCTGGTCGACGTCGTCAAGCTGTCCAAGGCCGGCCAGCGCGACCTCGCGCACAATCTGTTCGATGCGCATCTGCCGCTGATCCGCTACGAGCAGCAGCCGGGCGTCGGCCTGGCCGTGCGCAAATACGTGCTCAAGAAGCGCGGCATCATCGCGTCGAGTGCGCAGCGCAAGCCGGGCTCGAGCTTGAGCGAGACGGCGCGCGAGGAGGTCGACTATCTGCTGTCGCGGCTCGCGCGCGTGGACGAGCGGGCTGATTTCGAATCTCGTTCGAAGGCGGCGGAGTAAAGCGATGTCGAGCGAACCGTCTGCCGCGCGCCCTGCATCCACCATCCTGCTGCTGCGCGACCGTGCAGACGGCTTCGACGTCTTCATGATGGTCCGGCACTATCAGATCGAGTTCGCGTCCGGGGCGCTGGTGTTTCCCGGCGGCAGCGTCGACGCCGCGGATCGCGACATCATCGCCCGGCCGGAGCTGTTCGCCAGCGCAGAGGCGGATTGTGAGCCTGCGCTGGAGTTCCGGATCGCGGCGATCCGCGAGACGTTCGAGGAGAGCGGCATCCTTCTGGCGCGGCCTCGTGGCAGCGATCAGCTCGTCGCCGCATCGCGCGCCGGCGAGATCGAGGCCTCGCACCGAACCGCATTGTGTGAAGGCAAGATTTCGTTTGCCGAGATCCTGGCGGACAACCAACTGGTCATGGCGCTTGATTTGCTCGTGCCCTATGCGCGCTGGATCACGCCGGAAAAACTGCCGAAGCGGTTCGACACCTGGTTCTTTCTCGCCGAAGCGCCGCCGGAGCAGCTCGGGATGCATGACGGCAAGGAATCCACCGATTCAATCTGGCTGTCGCCGAATGAGGCGATCGAAGGCGGCGAAAGCGGTCGCTTCACTCTGCCGTTTCCGACCACCCGCAACTTGATCCGTCTCGGCAAGCAACTGAGCGTCCGGCAAGCCCTCGAGGCGTCGCGGGGCCAACCGATCGTGACGGTGATGCCGATCCTGAGCCGGGACGGCGACAAGCGAACGCTGCGGATTCCAGCCGAAGCCGGCTATGACGGCGAGGTGTTCGAGTTCACGGGCAGTTAGTTCGCACCTGCGGCGTTGCGCTGCGGTGCGAACAACGCTGCGGCGCGGTAGCAGCTTTACAAATACAAGTCGCGCACTCTCTCAGGTTGACGCTTCTTCGAACGCGCGCAAAACTCCTGGTCAGGCCCGTTAGAGGCCGACCAGGGAGTGAACGCATGAAACAGCCTGCCGAGCCGGTGTGGTTTGCGCACCGATTCCTCCGTGACAGCACGCAAAAGCGATCCGCCAGCAGAGACCTGAGCGCCGGCATGGCGGTCGCCGTCGTCGCGGTTCTGTTGCATGGAAGCGCTCTGGCGCAGGGCGCCAAGGGCTCCGCCGAACACATCCGCGCGGTCACCGGCGCGATCGACAGCGCGGCAATCGTCGCCAATGCCAAGACCACCAACGATTGGCCGAGCTACGGGCTCGATTACGCCGAGACCCGATTCAGCAAGCTCGATCAGATCAATGCCGACAACGTCAAGTCGCTCGGCCTGCAATGGAGCTACAGTCTCGGATCGGACCGCGGTGTCGAGGCGACGCCGGTGGTGGTCGACGGCATCATGTATGTGACCGCGTCGTGGAGCGTCGTCCATGCGGTCGACACGCGAACCGGCAAGAAGCTCTGGACCTACGACCCCGGCGTCGACCGGTCGAAGGGTTATCGCGGCTGCTGCGACGTCGTGAATCGCGGCGTTGCGCTCTACAAGGGCAAGGTCTTCGTCGGCGCCTATGATGGCCGCCTGGTTGCGCTCGATGCTGCGACCGGCGCGAAGGTCTGGGAGAAGGATACGCTGATCGACCACGAGCATTCCTACACGATCACCGGCGCGCCGCGGGTGTTCAACGGCAAGGTGGTGATCGGCAATGGCGGCGCCGAGTATGGCGTGCGCGGCTATGTCACCGCTTACGACGCCGAGACCGGCAACCAGGCCTGGCGCTGGTTCACCGTTCCGGGCGATCCATCAAAGCCGTTCGAGGACGCCTCGATGGAAGCGGCGGCGAAGACCTGGGATCCGGCCGGCAAATGGTGGATCAACGGCGGCGGCGGCACGGCGTGGGACACCATCACCTTCGATCCCGTCCTCAACATGGTCTACATCGGCACTGGCAACGGATCGCCGTGGAACAGGAGCTTGCGCAGCCCGGCCGGCGGCGACAACCTCTATCTCGGCTCGATTGTCGCGCTCAATGCCGACACCGGCAAATACGTCTGGCACTATCAGGAGACGCCCGGCGACAATTGGGACTACACATCCACCCAGCCGATGATCCTCGCCGACCTCACGATCGACGGTCAGCCGCGCAAGGTGGTGCTGCACGCGCCGAAGAACGGCTTCTTCTTCGTGATCGACCGCACCAACGGCAAGTTCATCTCGGCGAAGAATTTCGTCGATGTGAACTGGGCCACCGGCTACGACGCGGGCGGCAGGCCGATCGAGGCGCCGGAGGCGCGCTCGCCGGACAAATCCTTCGACAGCATTCCGGGGCCGTACGGCGCGCATAACTGGCACCCGATGTCGTTCAATCCGCAGACCGGCCTCGTCTATCTGCCGGCGCAAGGCGTGCCCATCAACCTGACCGGTGAAAAGGCGCTGACCCAGAACAAGATGGAGCCGTTCAAATTCGGCAGCACCACCGGCTGGAACGTCGGTTTTGCGCTGAATGCGACGCCTCCGAAGAACTTGCCGTTCGGCCGGCTGCTGGCCTGGGATCCTGTCCAGCAGAAGGAGGTCTGGCGCGCGGAGTATGTCGCGCCCTGGAACGGCGGCACCCTGACCACCGCAGGCAATCTCGTATTCCAGGGCACGGCGGACGGCCGCTTCGTCGCGTACAACGCCAAGACCGGCGAGAAATTGTGGCAAAGTCCGCTCGGCACCGGCGCGGTCGCTGCGCCGGCCACCTACATGGTCGACGGCGTGCAATATGTCTCGATCGCGGTCGGCTGGGGCGGCGTGTTCGGCATCAGCCAACGCGCGACCGAAACCGAAGCGCCGGGCACGGTCTACACTTTCGCGGTGGGCGGCAAGGCGCCGATGCCGGAATTCGCCAAGTATCAGATGGGCAATCTGCTGACCGGCATCGAATACGATCCGAAGGATGTCCTGGAGGGCACCGCGATCTATGTCGCGGCCTGCGCCACCTGCCACGGCGTGCCCGGCGTCGACCGCGGCGGCAACGTCAAGAACCTCGGCTACAGCACCACCGAAAAGATCGGGCACCTGAAGGACATCGTGTTCAAGGGGCCATTCCGCGACAAGGGGATGCCGGACTTCACCGGCAAGCTCACCGAGGCGGATGTGGTGAAGATCCAGGCCTTTATCCAGGGCACCGCAGACGCGATCCGGCCGAAATAGCGGCCGGCCGTCTGCACCGGGCTTCGCCAAACCTCCCGGTCAGGAACAAACTTGGTCGGAAAGAGCGGGCCTTCGCGGTTCGTGAGTCGTCCATCGGTGGTGCTGTCGCGGCAGCCTTGCCGATGGGCGTTGTTGCCGATCGTCGGACGCTATACCCTTCGCGGCGTATTTGTGGGAAGATAGTCGTCACGACGGGAGCAGCGGTTTCGCCGGTATGCCAAACGTAGTCGCAGCGTTCATCCAGAGCGTGAGGTCGCGCACGCTCTCGATCGGGCAGATGACGTTCGGCAGCTTCCTGCTGCTTCTCACCATCATTGCCATGACCAGCATCGGCAGCGTGGTCGCGATCCGCCATATCGACAGCACTTTCGCCGAGCTGCAGCGCTTGCATAGCGTCGGCGATCTCGCCGAAGAGATCGAACGGCGGATGAGCGATCTGCGTTCCACGGCGCGGCAGGTTGTCAGCGAGCCGAGCGGCCAGCCGGCCGGCAAGGTGTTCGAAGCCGCCTCGACACTGACCGCGCTTCTGAAAAAGACCCGTCTGGAAATCGACTCCGATCAGCAGGAGATGATCGACGGCGTCGCCGCACGCTTGAGCAACTATCGCGATGGACTGGAGCGCATCACTGCGCTGATGCCGCGGCGGGCAGAGATGGTCGCGAGCGTGCCGCCGATCAGCGAGGCGTTCGAGGCCGCCGTCGACGGGCTGCAGGACCGCACGCTCGCGACGACGCTGCACGCCGAACACAACAAGATCGCGGCCGCGCTGCTGTCGCGCGATCTCGGCGGCGCCGGCGCGGCGGCGCAGAGGATGCGCGCCATCCAGATCGGCGATCCGGCCGCTGCGATCGCCGTGCGCGACTACGCCGACGTGATCATATCGACCGCGGCGGTGGAGCAGGAGATCGCCCAGCTCGACCGCGATGTGCTGGGCGCCGAAGGCCGGCTGATCGCGCGGGTCACCGAATTGTTGCGCGACGTCAGCGCGCGGCGGGGCAGGGTGCTGTCGCGCGATCTTGCCCGGACGCTTGCGGAGGACAAGTGGCAGAGCATCGTTCTCGGCTCCGCCGGCGTGCTGGTCGGATTGATGGCGGCGGCTTTCGTCGTGCGGCGCACCGTCGGCCCGCTGGCTGCGATCACGGCGGCGATCCGTTCGCTTGCCGCCGGCCAGCAATACACCGCGATCCCGGCGACCGACGTCAAGAACGAGATCGGCGATATCGCCCGCGCCGCCGAGGTGTTCCGCAGGACATTGGTCGAGGCCGACAGCGCGCGGGAAGCCGCGGTGAGGGCGCTCGCCGAGCAGCGCCTCGCCGAGGAGAGCTATCGCAAGCTGTTCGAAGGCTCGATCGACGGCATCTACGTCACCACGCCCGAGGGCGCGTTGCTGAACGCCAATCCGGCGCTGGCGCGGATGATGGGTTACGAGAGCACGGCGGAGCTGATGCGGGAGACCGGCGAGGTTTCGCAGAAGATCTATGTCGACCCGCGCAAACGCGACGAATATCGCGCGCTGATGGAGCGCGACGGCATGGTGCGCGAATTCGAGTATCAGGCGTTCAAGCGCAATGGCGACGTGCTCTGGCTGTCCGACAGCGCCAGCGCGGTGCGCGACGAGACCGGCGCGGTGATCCGCTACGAAGGCGCGGTTCGTGACATCACCGACCAGAAGCGCGCGGAGAGTGCGATCGCCGAAGCACGCCGTCTGCTGCAGCAGGTGATCGACACCGTGCCCGCGGTGATCAACGTCAAGGACACCGAGCTGCGCTACGTGCTGATGAATCGCTACATGGCGAGCATCTTCGGCATTCATCCGAAGGACGCGATCGGCCGAACGACGGCCGAATTGATGTCGCGCTACGGCTCGCACAAGACCGATGCCAACGACAAGCGCGTGCTCGCGACAGGCGAGGGGCTCGGATTCTACGAGGAGGAATATCAGGACGCTACGGGTGCGATGCGACAGTGGCTGGTCAACAAGATGCCGCTGAAAGATTCCGGGCAGCGAATTGAGCGGATCGTGACGGTCGCCCTCGATATCGGCGAGCGCAAGCGCGGCGAACTCGAGATGCGCAAGGCGAAGGACGCAGCCGAGGCGGCGCTGCGCAATCTGCGCGAGACCCAGCAATCGCTGATCGAGGCCGAGAAGCTGGCCGCGCTCGGGCGTCTGGTCGCCGGCGTTGCGCACGAGGTCAACAACCCCGTCGGCATCAGTCTCACGGTCGCCTCGGCGCTCGAGCGCAAGACCGCGGTGTTCGCCTCCGAAGTCGGGCGCGGCGACCTGAAACGCTCCCGGCTCAACGAATTCCTCGACACCAGTCGCGATGCGTCCTCCCAGCTCGTCGCCAATCTCAACCGTGCCGCCGAACTGATCCAGTCGTTCAAACAGGTCGCGGCCGATCGCAACTACTCGGACCAGCGGGCGTTTGATCTCGGCGATCTGACCGAGCAGGTGGTGATGAGTCTGCGTCCGGGTCTGCGCAAGCATAATCTGACGCTGGACGTCGAATGCCAGCCCGGGCTGACGATGAATTCCTATCCCGGGCCTTATGGTCAGGTGCTGACCAACCTGTTCCTGAATTCGGTGGCGCATGCCTTTCCGAACGGCCGCGCCGGCACAGTCGAAATCAAGGTCCGCGCGTCCGGTCCGAACGATGTCGAGATCGTCTATGCGGACGACGGCTGCGGCATGAGCCTCGATGTGCGGAGGCGGGCGTTCGATCCGTTCTTCACCACGCGCCGCGATCAGGGCGGCACCGGACTCGGGCTGCACATCGTCTACAGCATCGTCACCAATCGCTTAGGCGGGCGGCTCGATCTCGACTCCGAGCCTGGCGGCGGCACGCGGATCAAGATGATCCTGCCGCGCGTCGCGCCGCGGGACCTGGTGGATCCGCCGGTCGCCAGCGCGCAAGCCTGATTGCGCGACGTTTGCGCGGTTCAGTCGGCTTCCGCCAGCCAGCGCAGCGTCGCCTTGAAGAGCTGGCTGGATTTTCCGACCAGGGCGGTGCCGTGCATCACCGCGGACGTATTCGTCCAGGTGCCGGAGACGCCGATTCCGACAGGCTCCCTCTGACCGCCGAATAGCGGGTTGGCATCGGGGCTGGGCGTATGCTGGCTGACGGTGACTTCGCCCTTGAAGGTGTCGCCGGTCGTCACGTAACTGCCGGTGTAGAACAGATAGGCGTCGCCACCCAGGATCTTGCCGTTCCTGAACAACGCAACGCCGCTGCCCTTGCCGGAGCGGCCGTCCAGCAGATCGGCGTGGATCGAATACAGCCCGTTTCTCATGTTGCCCCCGGGGCCTGCCCGCGTCGCAGTCCCTGTTCGGCGCGATCACCCCCGCTACTTTATGCAAAGCGTTGCGAATGGCGTCAACGCCGCAGGATCGCCGCCGGACGCTTTGGTCCGGACGACGATCCGAGAACGCGACGCAGTGGGGACCCGGCTCGATCAGGAGCCGGGTCCGATCGTTACGCGGCGCGGACGGTGCTGAGGAACTTGCCGACTTCGAGCTTCAGTCGTCGGCTGTCGCTCGACAGCGACTTTGCCGCCGACAGAACCTGCGTCGAGGCCGAGCCGGTCTCGTTGGCGCCGCGCTGGACGTCGTTGATATTGGAGGAGACCTGCTGCGTTCCTATCGCGGCCTGCTGCACGTTGCGGGAAATCTCCTGGGTCGCCGCGCCCTGTTCTTCGACCGCCGAAGCGATGGTCGAGGCGATCTCGGACAGTTTCTCGATGGTGCCGCTGATGTCCCTGATCGAGCCGACCGATTCCTGGGTCGCGGTCTGGATGCTGGAGATCTGCTGACTGATGTCGCCGGTCGCCTTGGCGGTCTGTTCGGCCAGAGCTTTCACTTCCGACGCCACCACAGCGAAGCCGCGCCCCGCCTCGCCGGCGCGCGCCGCCTCGATGGTGGCGTTGAGCGCCAGCAGATTGGTCTGGCCCGCGATGGTGTTGATCAGTTCGACGACATCGCCGATACGGGCCGCCGCCTTCGACAGTTCGCTGACGCGGTCGTTGGTCGCGCGCGCCTGATCGACGGCGTCATTGGCCATCCGGGCGGAACTCTGCACCTGACGGCTGATCTCGTTGACCGACGATGACAGTTCTTCGGTCGCCGAGGCCACCGATTGCACATTCGTGGTCGCTTCCTCGGAAGCGGCCGCGACCATGGTGGTGAGTTCCTGCGACCGTTCAGCCGTTGACGTCAGCTTCGTGGCGGAGGCTTCGAGTTCGGTCGAAGCCGACGAAACCGTTTCGACGATATCGCCGACGGCGGCTTCGAAGCTGTCGGCAAGCTGCATCATGTCGGCTTTGCGGCGCTGGGCGGCGGCGTGTTCCATCCTGGACTGTGTCTCGGCTTCTTCGCGGGCCTTCTGCTCCGCATTCCGGCTGATCACCACCACGGTCTTGGCGATGTCGCCGACCTCGTCGCCACGATTGGCGCCGGGAATCTCGGTATTGAGCTGACCGGCCGCAATTCTGCCGAGCGCGCCGTTCAGGCGGGTCAGCGGACGGCTGACGCCGACGAAAGAGAAGATCACGCTGCCGATCAGAGCGAGCATCACAGCGGCTGCGGCGATGAAGCTGATGCGATTGGCTTGAGACAGCTCCAAGGCGGCGCTGGCGTTCGCCTCGTGAGCGGCCTTGCCCGCAACGTCCACCGCTTCTCGCATCAATTGCGCGGATTGCGTGGCGATCGTCAGAGCCTGGGCTGATTGCTCCGTCTTCAATGCCTCCGCCTTGACAGATGCTGCGGACAGAGCGTGGAATGAATTGGCTATGGTCAGAAACTTTTCGGTCGTCGCCAGGACATTTCGATCTGTCGAGGCGTTGTGCAGCAGCGCCAAGGCGGCGTTCAGATCGAACGACCGGCGCTCGATCGTCTTCAACTGGCCTTCCTCGCCCGTAGAGTAGTATCGCCAGCGCGCCGCGCGAATCGCATTGAAGTGCGTGTCGACTTCGTACATCGCCCGTTCGATTTCGATCCGGTTGCTCGCCGTTGATAGCGCAGACGAAGTCTTCAGAGCCTCGAAGGCCTTGCTCCATTCGGAGGACACATTGTCCCGCTTGCCGGCAGTGTCGAAGATTTCCAGAACCGTCTTGATCTGTTCGGATGCCTTCTTGTCGTAGGCATCCGTGAGCGCAGCAATTTTCACCAGCCGTTCCCTGTTTTCCGGCTTTACGGTGCGCGGCGTCGCCAGCCCGAGCTGCTTGAGCGTGAGTGTGTGCATGTCCGACAGGGCGCTTGCAGCCTTCTCGACCTCCGAAGCGGTGCGCGCCAGCCTGACGTCGCGCAAGGCGATCTGCATCCGCCGCAGCGCGATGTTCGCCTCCAGCGTGCGGTCGCTGATGAACTGCTGATTGTCAGCGAAGGTGTTGGCCGCCTGGATATCGCGCTCGGCGATCATCTGGTTGATCAGCATTCCTCCGCTCAGGACAACTCCCAGGAGTCCTACGAGGCCAAGTTTGTTACCAATCCGATTCAGACTCATGATGACGCTACTCCGAGCGAACCAATCACTGGTTGCGATTTGACGTTGCCACACCATCGTGTGATCACGATTAGCAAAACCTGAATTTTTGGTTTCGTAGGAATACCGGGCTGCTACGCTGGGCGGCCGACAGTGCGCTTTTCGATGAGTTGCGGGAAGTCACGACGGCGGCAAAACAATGCAGGGGCCCGGCCGGTCGGGATGATGCAAGGCGAATCGGAACTCCTCGGCATCGACCGCGCCGAACCTGAAGCGACTGTCGATGCCCGGCCCGGTTGGGCCGTCCGCCATGCGCGCCGTTGAAGCGACTGCCTGACAAGCCGCATTGAGACAAAAGGACGCAGAGTGGTTGGCGGGTCATGCGGGGCTTGGCGCGCCGGTCAGAACAAAACTACGAACTCATATGCTATTGATATTATGTTATAATTCTATTAACTCTCCACCGGCCTCATCTTTTCGTGCGGTCTGGTCGGGCGCATGAGGCAATGGGAACAGACCGCAGTCGAATGACGACCGGACATCTGCCGACGAGTACGTCGGCTGCTCGTGACCCCAAGCGGACGATGCTATCCAATTGCTTCCTTGCAAATCTCGGATGCCCGGACGCGCTCTCCTGCGTCCGGGTAGGCGGTCATTGCATCTCCGGCCCGGTTCGGAACAACGCCAGATCGACGTCAGGACTTACCGGGCCTGTCCATCTCTGATGCGTGTGGGGGCCGGATTGACGCTATTGGAACGGTCGAATGTTGGGATCGTTTCGGATCACAAATTCCGGGCAATCACGATGCGCTGCACGTCACTGGTGCCCTCATAGATCTGACAAACCCTGACATCGCGGTAGATTCGTTCGAGCGGGAAGTCGTTCAAATAGCCGTAGCCTCCCAGCGTTTGGATCGCCGCCGAGCACACCGCTTCGGCGGCTTCCGATGCCAACAGCTTGGCCATTGAAGCCTCGGTGAGGCAGGGCAACCCGGCCTCGCGCAGGCTGGCGGCGTGCAGTACCATCTGCCGCGCGGCCGCGATCCGAGTGGCCATATCGGCGAGGCGAAATGCCACCGCCTGATGCTCGATGATTGGCTTGCCGAAGGTAATGCGCTCGCGGGCGTAGTCGCGCGCAACCTCGAACGCGGCGCGCGCCATGCCGACCGCCTGCGACGCGATGCCGATGCGCCCGCCCTCCAGATTGGACAGCGCGATCTTTAGCCCTTCCCCCTCGGCGCCGAGCCTGAGGTCGGCGGGCAGGCGCATGTCGTTGAAGGCGAGCTGGCAAGTGTCGGAGGAATGCTGGCCGAGCTTGTGCTCCACCCGCACCACCTCGAAGCCCGGCGTATCGGTCGGCACGATGAAGGCCGTGATGCCCTTCTTTCCCGCTGCGGGATCGGTGACGGCGAACACGATGATGAGCTGACCATTCTTGCCCGAGGTGATGAACTGTTTTGCGCCGTTGATCACGTAGTGGTCGCCGTCGCGCCGCGCCGTGGTGCGCAGGTTCGAGGCGTCGGAGCCGGCCTGCGGCTCGGTCAGCGCGAAGCCGCCGATCCATTCGCCGCTGGCGAGCTTGGGCAGAAAGCGCTGCTTTTGCTCTTCGGTGCCGAATTTCAGGATCGGCATGCAGCCCACGGAGGAATGCACGCTGACGATCGTGGAGCAGGCTCCGTCACCGGCGGCGATCTCCTCCAAGGCGAGCGTATAGGCCACCATGCCGGTGTCGGAGCCGCCGTAGGCTTCCGGCACCAACATGCCGAGAAAGCCGAGCTGGCCCATCTCGGTCAGTTCGGCCCTTGGGAAGGAGTGAGCGGCATCGCGCGCCGCAGCGGTGGGCGCCAGCCGCTCGCGGGCGAAGTCGCGAGCAGCGTCGCGGATCTGGGTCTGGAGTTCGTCGAGGATCATTGTGTGCTCGCTGAGTTAGGACAACCGTTCCACGGCGACGGCGGTGGCCTCGCCGCCGCCGATGCACAACGAGGCGATGCCGCGCTTGAGGTCGTATTTTTCGAGCGCCGCCAGCAGCGTCACCAGCACGCGTGCGCCGGAGGCGCCGATCGGGTGGCCGAGCGCGCAGGCCCCGCCATGGACGTTGACCTTGTCGTGCGGCAGGCCAAGGTCGTGCATCGCCGCCAGCGCCACCACCGCGAACGCCTCGTTGATTTCGAACAGGTCGACATCGGCGAGGTTCCAACCGGTGCGCTCGGCGAGCTTCCGTATCGCGCCGATCGGCGCAGTGGCAAACAGATTGGGCTCATGGGCATGGGTGGCGTGGCCGGCGATAGCGGCAAGCGGGGTCAACCCGCGCCGTTCGGCCTCCGAGCGACGCATCAGCACCAGAGCGGCGGCGCCGTCGGAGATCGACGAGGAGTTGGCCGCTGTCACCGTGCCGCCGTCGCGGAACGCCGGCTTCAGCGTCGGGATCTTGTCGAGTTTCGCTTTCAGCGGCTGTTCGTCGGTAGTCACGGTGATCTCGGACCTGCCGGACTTCACCGTCACCGGCGTTACCTCGCCGGCGAACGAGCCGTCCTTGATCGCGGTCTGTGCCCGGGTCAGCGAGGTGATGGCGAAATTGTCCTGCAGCTCACGGGTGAACTGGTAGTTCTGGGCACAGTCCTCGGCGAAGGTGCCCATCAGCCGGCCCTTGTCGTAGGCGTCTTCGAGCCCGTCGAGGAACATGTGGTCGAGCACACGGCCGTGGCCCATGCGATAGCCGCCGCGGGCACGGTCGAGCAGATAGGGGGCGTTGGTCATGCTCTCCATGCCGCCGGCGACCGCGATTGTCGCGCTTCCGGCGATCAGAAGATCATTGGCCAGCATCGCCGCCTTCATGCCCGAGCCGCACATCTTGTTGATGGTCGTGGCGCCGGTCGACAGCGGCAGCCCGGCGCCGAGCGCGGCCTGCCGCGCCGGAGCCTGGCCCTGGCCGGCCGGCAGCACGCAGCCGAACACCACCTCGTCGATCGCGTCCGGTTTCAGCCCGGCGCGCGCGACCGCGGCTGCGATGGCGGCGGAGCCGAGCTGGGACGCAGTGGCGTCCTTCAGCTCGCCCTGGAAACCGCCCATCGGCGTGCGTGCGGAGCCGACGATAACGATGGGATCGTGGGACATGGAAATCCTCCCGGAGATGTGAGTTGTTCTGTTGTCAGCAGGATATCAGCGCGGAGCCATGCGCAGCGCGCCGTCGAGGCGGATCACCTCGCCATTCAACATGGTATTGGCGATGATGTGCTGCACCAGATCGGCATATTCCGACGGCCGGCCGAGGCGCGGCGGGAACGGCACGCTCTTGCCGAGCGCATCCTGCACCTCCTGCGGCATTCCCGCCATCATCGGCGTCTCGAAAATGCCCGGCGCGATGGTGACGACGCGGATGCCGTGCTGCGCCAGTTCGCGCGCCACCGGCAGCGTCATCGCCGCAACGCCGCCCTTGGAGGCGGAATAGGCGGCCTGGCCGATCTGGCCGTCGAACGCCGCTACCGAGGCGGTGTTGATGATCACGCCGCGTTCGCCCTGATCATTCGCCGGCTGCTGGATCATCGCCTCGGCGGCGAGCCGGATCATGTTGAAGGTGCCGACCAGATTGATCGAGATGGCGCGGGCGAAGCTGGCGAGCTGATGCGGGCCCTTGCGGCCGACCACCTTTTCGCCGGGGGCGACGCCGGCGCAATTGACCAGGCCGGAAAGCTGGCCGAGCTCCTGCGCCAGCTTCACCGCCGCCTGGCCGTCTTCTTCCTTGGTGACGTCGGTGGTGAGGAAGCGGAAGCTGCCGCCGAGGTCGGCTTCGAGCACGGCGCCGGCGGCGGCATTGAGGTCGAGGCCGACCACCTTGGCGCCCGCGGCGACGAGGCTGCGGGCGGTGGCGGCGCCGAGGCCGGAGGCGGCGCCGGTGACCAGGACGACGCGATTGCTGATGTTCATTGTTCTGTCCGGTTCTTGAATGCGTTGTTGCGGGTTCAGTGCGCCGACGGGGCCGGCGCATCCTTGCTCTGGTCGACATCGCGCTTGCGCAAAATGAACCGCTGCAGTTTGCCGCTCGGTGTCTTCGGCAACTGCTCTAGGAATTCGATCTCGCGCGGATAGGCGTGGGCGGAGAGCCGCTTCTTGACGTATTGGCGCAGCTCCTCGGCAAGTTGGTCGGTGGGTTCGACGTCATTGGCCAGCACCACATAGGCTTTGACGATTTCGGTGCGCTCGGCGTCAGGCTTACCGATCACCGCCGCCTCGATCACCGCCGGGTGTTCGATCAGCGCGCTTTCGACGTCGAATGGACCGATCCGGTAGCCCGACGAAGTGATGACGTCGTCGGAGCGGCCGACGAAACTGATCGAGCCATCGGGTTCCATCTCCACGGTGTCGCCGGTGCGGTAATAGCCGTTGGCGATGGCGGGAGTGTCCTGCTGCCAATAGCCGGAGAACCACATCAGCGGCGAGCGGGCGAGATCGACGCTGAGAATGCCCGGCACGTTAGCCGGCAGTTCGCGACTGTCGTCGTCGAGCACCGCGACGCGGAAGCCGGGCATGGCAAGACCCGCTGAGCCTGGATGCACGGTGTGGCGCAGGCGATGGTGATTGTTGACCACCATGCCGAGCTCGGTCTGGCCGTAATGATCGTGGATCGGCGCGCCGAGATGTTCGGCGAACCAGCGAATCACTTCCGGGTTCAGCGGCTCACCGGCGCTGCTGACGACGCGAAGCTGGCCCTTCACCGGAGCTGCCATCGCCGGACCCGCCGCAATCAGCAGTCGGTAGGCGGTGGGGGCGCCGGCGAGATTGGTGATGCCGCGGCGCTTGATCAGGCCGTAGGTGCTCTCGGCCGTGAACGGCCCGTCGAAAAAGGTGGTCGCGTGGCCGAGCAGCAAGGGACCGGTGACGGCGTAGTACAGCCCGTAGGCCCAGCCGGGATCGGCAATGTTCCAGAAGATGTCGTCCGGGCGCAGGTCGACCGCGTCGCGCATGTAGGAATAGAACGCCGGCAGCGCGTCGATCGGCACCGGCACGCCCTTGGGAAGGCCGGTGGTGCCCGACGTCGACATCATCAGGAACAGGTCACTGCCTTTGCGCAGCACCGGCTCGAACTGTGTGGATTTCGAAGCGATCTCGGCGTGGAAATCGAGGTCGCCGAGCGGGGCGCTTTCACCTGGGCGCGTGACGATCGCGACGGTCGGGCAGTCGACGACGTCGGCCAGCTTGGCCCGGTTGGCGAGGTCGGTGACCACCAGCTTGGCGGCGCTCATTTTCAGGCGGTGCTCGATCGCCTTGGGTCCGAAGGCGGTGAACAGCGGTTGATAGACGGCGCCGGCGCGCCAGGTGCCGAGGATCAAGGCAAGTAATTCGGGCGTCCGCGGCAACATGCCGGCGACCACGTCGCCGGGTTTGACGCCCTGCGCCACCAGCAGGTTGGCGACGCGGGCGGCATAGTCCTTCATCTCGGCGAAAGTGAAGGAGGCGGTGCGGCCATCCTGACTTTCCCAATCGAGCGCAATGCCGCCGCCTTCGACGTGGCGATCGCAGCATTCGACGCAGACGTTGAGGCCGGTTGCGAAATTACCGTCGAAGAGGGCCTCGAGGTCGTCGCGGCGAAACCGCGCGAGGACGTCGGCATAATTTTCGGGGGCGGCGGCCGGACGAGGAGTGTTGCTCATGGTGCTTCTTCCCTTGCCCTCGTTGTTGGCACGAGGGGCTGACGCGAATGGATTCACAGGGGCGGATTAAGCGGCGGAACGCTGTGGCTTTCTAGGACCAAACTGACCTAAGTTTGTGATCGGTTTTGCCATATCAGCGGAAAGGCCGGTCCGATGGAGCGGCGGACAATTTCACCTCTGTTCGTAGAAGAAGTTTCGGATTGCCTGCGCCGCGCCGGCATCTCGCCTGGGTCGGTGCTGGCCTCCGCGGGCCTGCCCCAGATCGTTCGCGAGCGGGTGTCGGCCGCGCGATTTGGCGCGCTGTGGCTAGCGGTGGCGGCGGCGATGAACGACGAGTTCTTCGGCCTCGGCGGGCGACCGATGCGACCGGGCTCGTTCACGCTGCTCTGTCATGCCGTGCTCAATGCCCCGACGCTGGAGCAGGCGCTCAACCGGGCACTCCGATTCCTGAAGGTGGCGCTGGACGATCCTTGCGGCGTGCTGCAGGTCGAAGGCGACATCGCCCGCATCGTGTTGAAAGACAAGGGCGCGCCGCGCTCGGCGTTTGCCTATCGCACCTTCTGGATCGTGGTGCATGGCCTCGCCTGCTGGCTGGTGGGCCGGCGCCTGCCGCTGCGGCGGGTCGATTTCGCCTGCCGGCCGCCGGAGTTCGCGGCGGACTATCGGCTGTTTTTCGGGGCGTCGGTCAGGTTCGGCCAGCCAGAGAGCGCGCTGGCGTTCGACGCCGCCTATCTCAAACTCCGCCCCAACCGCACAGAACGGGCGCTGAAGGAATTTTTGCGGCGGGCACCGGCCAACATCCTGGTGCGCTACCGCCACGACGCCACCCTCACTGCGGCAATCCGAAATACGCTGCGGGCGCGACCGCCGACGGCGTGGCCGAACTTCGAGACGCTGGCGAAACAAATGAAGATACCAGCCTCCAGTTTGCGCCGCCGGCTGCGCGCAGAGGGACAAACCTACCAGACCATCAAGGATGAGATACGCCGGGTTCTCGCCATTCGATGGCTGGCGGAGAACGAGAAGCCGGTGGGCGACATCGCCGCTGACCTCGGCTTTGCCGAGCCCAGCGCTTTCCACCGCGCCTTCCGAAAGTGGATGGCGAAAAGCCCAGGCGCCTTCCGCCGCGAGGCGCTGGTTGGGTGAAGGCTGGTTGGGTGAAGCCTTGGCAGCTTTTCGGCCGCAGCAACCATTCTGAAGCTCTTATCGAACCCCGACTTGTAGCGTGCACAAGACCTGCGTTATCTGAACGCGCCATGGATCAGGCACGAAGACATCGCGCTGGTCAGGTGCAATGTTCGCTGTCTCGTTCTGAATGGTGACGAAATGGCGCGCTCGGAAGGATTCGAACCTCCGGCCCTCGGAATCGAAATCCGATGCTCTATCCAGCTGAGCTACGAGCGCCTTGCCAATGTGCCTGACCGCGGCGAAGCAGTCGGACATTGGCCGATTACCGCATTTTTGCCGGGATTTACAAGGGGGTGCGGAGAAATGCCCATCTTTTCGCCGGAATGCGATGCTTAACGAAATCCAAACAAAGTGAAGCCAGATTAAGGGCTTGACGGTGTCGTCGCGCCGTTGTCCTGTCCTTTCAGCCCATCCGGTTGCCGATCGCCCATGCCAAGATTGCTTGCCTCGCTGCTGCTCCCCTTGATGCTGATGGTGTCGCCGGCGCGCGCCGATCTGCACATCACACGTGATCACGGCGGCTACGTCACCGAATACAAGGCCAAGTACGAGCGGATCCGCGACCGCCGCGAGCGCGTGATCATCGACGGCATCTGCAATTCGGCCTGCACCATGGTGTTCGGCATCGTGCCGCTGAACAAGATCTGCGTCACGCCGCGCGCCAGCCTCGGCTTCCATCTCGCTTATTACGACAAGTCCTTCACCTTCGGCATCAAGGTCACCAGCCTCGAGGGCACCTCCGAACTGATGGGCTATTACCCGCAGCCGGTGAAGGACTGGATCAACCGGAACGGCGGCCTCACCAACGACATGAAGAAGATCAAGAACGGCGCCGAGCTGTGGAAGATCGTCGATCCGTGCCCGGAAGAATTCTGATCGACCTGGGTCGCTGAAACCACCCGGGTTGCGCCGCGCATTTCGCGGTTGCCGCCTGCCTGCCGATCGGGCACTCAAGCCGCGCGATGACAAAATCCACCGACCATCTGGCCGCGCGCGCGGCGCCTGCGATCTTCGTGGTGCTGTGGAGCACCGGTTTCGTCGGCACCAAATATGCGCTGACCGGCGCCGAGCCGCTGACCTATCTGTCGATCCGGATGGTGCTGGTGGTGGCGCTGATGGCGATCATCGTGGCGATCAGCCGGCCACGCTGGCCAAATCTCGCCGGCATCGGCCACAGCATCGTCGCCGGCATTCTGGTGCACGGCATCTATCTGGCCGGCACGGCGATTGCGATCGCCCATTCGGTGCCGGCGGGGCTGTCGGCGCTGATCCCCGGCCTGCAGCCGATCCTGACCTCGACGCTGGCGAACCGCTGGCTCGGCGAGCGCGTCACCGCGCAGCAATGGGCGGGGCTGGCGCTGGGCCTCGGCGGGGTGCTGATGATCATGCATAACCGCACGATCAGCGGCGACGCCGGGTGGGGCTGGTTGGCGTCGGGATGTTCGCTGGTCGGCATCACCGTCGGCACGCTGTATCAGAAGCGGTTCTGCGGCGGCGTCGACTGGCGCTCCGGCAACATCGTGCAGTATCTCGCCGCCCTGGCGTTCTTCGCCGCGGGCGCATTTTTGTTTGAAACCCGGCTGGTGAACTGGACCACCGAGTTCGTGCTGGCGCTGGCCTGGCTCGCGGTGGTGCTGTCGATCGGCACGATCGGCCTGCTGTACTGGCTGATCCGTCGCTCGGCCGCGACCTCGGTGGCGAGCCTGTTCTACCTGGTGCCGGCCGTGACGGCCTTGATGGCCTATGTGCTGTTCGACGAGCAGCTCGATGCGGTGGCGATCGCCGGCATGGCGACCTGTGCCGCCGCGGTGTTTCTGGTCAATCGCGCCAAGGCGTAGTTGCTTTTCACCTTCGCTCGTCTCGGTCCCTGTTCTGCGAAGCGGCATAACAATGCGGCATCGCGCCCGCGACACGGCAGGAGAGCGGTCCTCCATGAAGCGCAAAGCGGCGCCCCACATCATCGCCGTCATCCCCCGCGAAAGCGGGGGACACAGTATCGCAGAGTGTGCCTATGCAGGCACTGCGCGAACACCTCGATCGCTCTGGGATACTGGGTTGCCCGGTCGGAGCAGGGCGATGACGGGTGTGAGTGATGGACGCGCTGTGCCCCATCACGATCTCCGATGCAGACTATCAAACAGCCACGGCAATTCCCTCTCGCGGCTCATCGAGCCCGAGTTGTGCACCCGTCGCTGTCACAGCGAGGGGCGGGGGCGCGCCGGTCGGCGCAAAGGTGGTGAGTGTCGCGATGGCTTGCGCACCATCGCGCAACGCCTCGTCAGCGCGCCCACCGCGGCGGTTTTGGGCGTCGGGACCGTTCTTCCGGGGGCAGGGAGATTTCGGGGATTTCCCCCGCCTCTGCTGCGCCCGTCCAGCCACGAAAGCGGCAGCCGCTCATAGTAGCGGCGGACGGTGACCTTCTGCCTCCCGGACGCGTGCTTGCGAGGCACAACGCGCAGGACGCCGCGTCCAGCCGACATCGCCAGCAAGCTGGCCACGCCGGGTTATCACGGAGGCCGGTTACCCGGCCTTCGTGATCTGTCCCGCAATCCGACGCCTCATGATGCGCCCCTCACGGACAGGACAGTGCGGACTATAATCATAATAGGAATTTTGTCAAGAGGCGGGAGGGTGGGGTTCGCTCCGCTCCGCTCAGCCCATCCTGCGGCCGCCACCCTCGCGGTCGTCATTCCGGGCGTGCGACGGCGCGAACCGGAATCCATAACCACCGGCGTCAGCGGTGCGAAACGGAGTTCGCAACGGTGGACCTGAACGTGAGCGCAGGGCTTATGGATTGCGGGTTCGCTGACTTCGTGAGCGCCCCGGAATGACGAACGCGAGTCCGGGGAGATCGCCCGACCGCACAGCAAAAAGCCTCCGGTGATGATCCGGAGGCTTCCGCTTGCCGACGCTGGCGAGAGGCTCAGCGCTTCGACTTCTTGGCCTTCTTGCCGGCCTTCTTGGCAACTTTCTTGTCGGCCTTCTTATCGGCCTTCTTATCGGCCTTCTTAGCTGCCTTCTTGGTGGTCTTCTTGACCGCCTTCGCAGCCTTCTTGGCGGTCTTCTTCGCCTTCTTGGCCGCGCCCTTCGCCGCCTTCTTCGCCGTCTTCACGGCCTTCTTGGCGGTGGCCTTCTTGGCTGCGGCCTTCTTGGCGGGGGCCTTCTTGGCTTTCTTCGCCTTCTTGCCCGTCACCTTCTTGGCGACCTTCTTCGCCGCCTTGGTGGCGGCCTTGCGGGCCTTCTTCACCGCCTTCTTGGCTTCGTCAGCGGCGTTGCTGATGGCGTCAGTCACTTGATCGAAAATCGGCTTGTCGTCGTCCATGTCGTCCCCCAGGGGTTTTGCAGACGGTTTACAGATGGAATCGACGATAGCCGATTCGCGAGTGTTAGTAGTGGCGCTAAGCGAAGTTGTTCAATGCTGACGCGTTTTGGCGTAAGCCGCAAGCGCGCGCTCGCGTCCGACCCGGTGATCGATGATCGGCTCCGGATAATTGCCGCCGAGTGTGACGCCCGCCGC
>Ga0335397_10000131_pt1 | contig 82788 bp, 84 predicted proteins | sample MAT04_FD_205740 | JGI IMG/M metagenome (GOLD analysis project Ga0335397, IMG submission 205740) | Freshwater microbial communities from Lake Fryxell liftoff mats and glacier meltwater in Antarctica - MAT-04 (spades assembly) (version 2) ...
AGATTCTCGATCTCCGAGCGCGCCTTGAGCGAGCAGGGATCCGGAGCCACACACTTCGGCAGCTCCTCATGGTCGCCAGCGTGAAGGGCGGCGGCGCTACGTAGGGGTAGAGCGTGGCGAGCCGCGCGCCGTCTCCCTCCGAGAGGTGCTCCTCGAACGACTCGAGGCTCGCGGGTCCCACGTCGTTCCCCCGGTCACCGACTTTCGCGAGCGCCTCGGCTGCTGCGGCGAGCGCCCCGAGTTCGTAGGGCCGCGCGTCCGCCTCCTTCGCCGGCACGTCACCAACCACGAAGACGTCGCCGCTCTCACCCGCATAGCGCGCTGCGCGACCAAAGCGCTGCACGAGGGACGACCAGGGCGCTAGATCCGTCACGAGCACGCTCGCTGACACGTCGACTCCTGCCTCCACGACCTGCGTGGCGACGAGAATTCGTCCCTCGCGGGGCAGCACGGATTTCTTGTCGAGGAAGTTCCAGCCACGTCGCTCGGCTCCGCGGAAGCGGGAGTGGACGAGCTTCAGCTCCACGCCGTTCTTCTTCGTCTTCCGGAGCTTCTCGAGCGCTGCGAAGACCTTCGTCGCGCGATCGACGGTGTTCACGATCACGAGTGAGAGTGCACCTTCGCGATGCGCGCCGAAAGATAGCTTGGCGATCTCCTCTGGTGCGCTGACGTCGCGGCGACATGTGAGCTTCTTGCGGACCTCCCAGAGACCGCCGGTCCTCGACGCCCGGGGGATCGACGTCCGCGCCAGATCGGCCGACGCGGAGAAGTCGACGGAGGACAGCCAGCGCTGCTGGAGCGTCGCGCTCATCCACCATGTGCACGCGGGCCGGAGTCTAGGGCGCCCTCGTGCCTCGTCGTCCCTACGAAATGCAGCAAGCTGTGTGGTGGTGGCAAGGCCGGTATCCATCAACTGGACCTCATCGGCCACCCACAGCGCATCGTGGTGGAGGGCGCCGAACTCCATGGGCCACAGCCCTCGTGCCGATGCGTACCCACGGTTGAGAGCACGTGAGAGCAGCATGTCCTGGGTGCCGACGAGAATCGCCGGACGATCGATGTTGTCGACCCAACGCGCCGCCTCCCGGCCACCGAGCAGTGTGAAGACCGGAACGTCCAAACCGGCTCTCTTCACCCACCCCTCGAGCACCCGCTCGGTCTGCTCGACGAGAACGCGCATGGGTAGGCAGAAGACCAGCCGCGTCGGCCAGCGTTGGTCGAGCCGGACGCATCGGTTGTGGAGCCACGCCAGCGCCGTCCCCGCGGTCTTCCCGAAGCCGGTCGGGATCCGGAGGACTCGGTCGGCACACGCGTGGTCGCCTCCCAGCGCTGCTTGCCACGGATACGGACGGTCATCGGTGATGCGCGCGAACCAGTCTTCGTAATTCGTCATCGTGCTCCTCGTGCCTGCTGCCTCCGACAGCGCGACTGCAGAACTCCTCCGCGAGAGGCAAGGCACCACCTCACGCGCATCGAGACCCCAGCGTGCCACATGCTTGCGACAACCTGCGTCGCACACGGTCCGTTCACCGAGATGACGAAGCTACAGAGCGGAACGCAGGCGGAGAAGCGTGAAGTTTGCACGAATTAATTCGTCGCTCTGATGTCCGTTTTCCCCACGTCGGGGTAATGCGCGCGCTCGCACATCCGTGATATCGCGCGGCGGCATCTCATGTCTGCCGACCCCTTGCCGGAGGGGGCGAAACCTTCCCGGCCCGCGCGCGGGCGTGAATGCTACCGTGAGGCCGTGGACCTCTTCGCAGAGCTCGCGGCTCTCACCCACGCGCTGTCGGTAGCCAACGTCGACTACGCGCTCTGCGGCGCGGTCGCGCTCGCGATCCACGGCGCCCCGCGTGCAACCAAGGACATCGACATCCTGCTCCGAGAGGAGGATCTCCCACGGCTTCGCGACGTCGCTCGAGAGAACGGGTTCGACGTCGAGGCGCTCCCGATGACCTTCAGCTCCAGCGGGGTCACCGTCCGTCGCTTCACCAAGCTGCACGCGGGCGAGTCGCTCATGCTCGACGTGCTTCTCGTCGGCGATCCGCTGAAGGCCGTGTTCGAGACGCGGGTCGAGCTCCCCTTCGAAGGGGGGTCGCTCTGGGTGGTTTCCAGACAAGGCCTCGTGACCCTGAAGCTCGCCGCAGCACGCGCGCAGGATCTCGTCGACGTGCAGCGGCTGAAGGAGGCGCACCATGGCGACGATGACCGCTGAGATCGTGACTTCGCGACTCCGCGCGATGGCCGAGCTCAGCCGCCGCGAGGCGTCCCCCATGCTCCGCGCTGTGGACATGTCCTCGCATTCAGTGACCCTGCGCCTGCGCGAGATGGCCGAGGTGAGCAGGCTCTGCGAGAGGCTCGTCGCGCTCGGCCGGCAGCTCCCGCGCTGAGGCCCGTCGCTCCCGCTCGTCTGTGGTAGGGCTCCACGAATCGTGCGTGCGCTCGCCCTCTCCCCCCACGGCGTCCTGTATCTCGAGCCCGAGGAGGCCGAGGCATCGCGCGCCGCGCCCGTCAGCTTCGCGCCTGACCTCGCCGCGCGCATCGAGCTAGCCTTCGCAGCCGGGCCCGGCGTGGGGCTCCTGCACCTCGGCGCGGTCGAGGCGGAGAGCGTCTTGCCGCCCGCGCACGCGTTCTTTCGCGAGCTCGCGCGCGACTTCGTGACGGCGCTCTGTGCGGAGCCCAACCTCGAGGAGCTGCGCGAAGCCGTCGACCTCGCGCCGCGGCCCGCGCGCCTCGAGGAGCTCTCTCGCGCCGCGCCCCCCATGCGCGGCGCGGAGTACGTCACGCCCGCGAGCCTCGGGCTGCTCTGGACCGAGATCGACGCGGCGTTCAAGCGAGAGATCGCGAAGCATCGCGGGACGGTCGCGTCGTACCTCCAGGCGAAGAGCCCGCTGTGGAACCTCGTCGGGCGAGTCTACTTCCACCTCGCGGAGAACAAGGCAAACGCGGGCGCACCGTTCGCCTTCCTCGCCACCTACACGACCCGCGTGTCGGCGCAGGCCAAACCGCAGCATCGTCCGCTCGGCAAGGCGGTCGAGGAGTCCGCGGGAGCCGAGGACACGAAGGCGCTCCTCGCCCTCCTCGTGCCGGTGCAGCGCGCGAGCGAGAAGAGCGCGCTCGTGAAGGCGATGGTCTCGAGTGGTGACATCTACCAGCCGCTCGCGTGGACTTCTGACGAGGCGCTCGCCTTCCTGAGAGAGGTTCCCGCGCTCCAGGAGAGCGGCGTCATCGTGCGCGTCCCGAACTGGTGGAACGCACGGCGCCCGCCGCGGCCCGAGGTGCGCGTGACCGTCGGTGCCAAGACGCCTTCGCTCCTCGGCACCGACGCGCTCCTCGATTTCACGGTCGGCATGACGCTGGGTGACGAGGTGCTCACGCCCGCCGAGCTGCGCGAGATCTTGAAGGGCGCGAGCGGGCTTCGCCTCGTGAAGGGCCAGTGGGTCGAGATCGATCGCGACAAGCTCGGCGCGGTGCTCGAGCAATGGAAGGCCGCCGAGCGTGGGGCCCGTGACGGGGTCCCGTTCCTCGAGGGCATGCGCTTGATCGCGGGCACCGGAGGCCCGGGAACCGCAGGCGAAGGCGGAGCGAGCACCGACGAGCGCGACGCATGGTCGCGCGTCGCGGCAGGCCCATGGCTCGGGTCGGTGCTCGACGGCCTGCGCTCGCCGGAGGGCCTCGCCGCCGCCGACCCCGGGGAGGCGCTCCACGCCGAGCTCCGCGCGTATCAGCGCGTCGGCGTGAGGTGGCTCTTCTTGCTCCACACGATCGGCCTCGGCGGCTGTCTCGCCGACGACATGGGGCTCGGCAAGACGATCCAGGTGCTCGCGCTCCTCCTCCTCGTGAAGAAGGAGAGGACACGAACGAAGGCGCTCGCGAGGCGACCCAGCTTGCTCGTCGTCCCCGCATCGCTGCTCGCCAACTGGACCACCGAGGCCGCTCGGTTCGCGCCGAGCCTCACGATGATCGTGGCGCACCCGTCGGCCGTCGGCGGCGCGGACCTCGCGCGAGCTCCGGATGCCCGCGTCGACGATGCGGACGTCGTCCTGACGACCTACGGCACGCTCCTGCGCGCGCAGTGGATGCGCGAGCGCGAGTGGAACGTCGCGGTGATCGACGAGGCGCAGGCCATCAAGAATCCTGGTGCGAAGCAGACGCGCGCGGTCAAGGCACTGCGCGCGCGAACGCGCCTCGCGCTGACCGGCACTCCCGTCGAGAACCGGCTGGGGGATCTCTGGTCGCTCTTCGACTTCCTCTCGCCCGGTCTACTCGGCACGGCGAAGGACTTCGGAAACGTCACGAAGGCGCTCGCGAAGCGAGAGCACGACGCCTATGCCCCGCTCCGCGAGCTGGTTCGTCCGTACATCCTCCGCCGGTTGAAGAGCGACAAGCGCGTCATCGCGGACCTCCCCGACAAGACCGAGGTCCGCGCCTTCTGCAATCTGACGAAGAGCCAAGCGGCCCTCTACACCGAGGCCGTCGAGGCGCTCCGCAGGAAGCTCGATGCCGCCGAGGGGATCGCACGCCGAGGAGCCGTCCTCGCCGCACTCATGAGCTTCAAGCAGATCTGCAACCATCCCTCCCAGTGGCTCGGCGACGGCGCATGGGATGCCGACGCGAGCGGCAAGCTCGCGCGCTTGCGGGAGCTGTGCGAGCCCCTCGCGGACCGGCAGGAGAAGGTGCTCGTCTTCACCCAGTTTCGCGAGATGACGGAGCCCCTCGCGCGCTTCCTCGAGGCCGTATTCGGACGGCCAGGCCTCGTGCTCCACGGCGGGACGCCCGTGAAGGAGCGAAAGAGGCTCGTCGACGCGTTCCAGTCCGAGCTGGGGCCGCCGTTCTTCGTCCTGTCGATCAAGGCCGGCGGCACCGGGCTCAACCTGACGGCGGCGTCTCACGTGATCCACTTCGATCGCTGGTGGAATCCCGCCGTCGAGGACCAGGCGACGGACCGCGCTTATCGCATCGGACAGAAGCGCAACGTGCTCGTCCACAAGCTGGTCTGCCGTGGCACCGTCGAGGAGCGGATCGACGAGCTCATCGCCTCCAAGAAGGGGCTCTCGAACGAGGTCCTCCAGGGCGGCGGAGAGGTCCTCTTGACCGAGATGTCGAACGAAGCGCTGATGCGCATGGTCACCCTTGACGTCGCGACGGCGATGCAGGAATCTGCGTAGCCATGGCACGCGCTTGGGGTCGCCGCTCGCGTCACTCGTCCACGTCCACGTCCACGTCCACGTCCACGTCCGCGTGGCCGGAGTACGTCCCCGTGGCGGAGCGACGGAAGCAGGCCGACAAGGAGGTCGCGGCGCTCCGGAAGAAGGGCCGGACGATCTCCCCCGTCCGTATCGACGGAACGAAGATCACGAGGACGTTCTGGGGCAAGGCGTGGTGTGACAACCTCGAATCGTACAGCGACTACGCGAATCGCCTCCCGCGCGGACGGACGTACGCGCGCAACGGCTCGGTGGTGCATCTCGACGTGGCCGCCGGCACGATCGAGGCGCTCGTCCGAGGCTCCGAGATGTACTCCGTCGAGCTCGGCGTGAAGGCGCTCGCGCGGTCGCGGTGGAGCGCGGTCGTCGACGAATGCGCCGGCCAGGTCACCTCTCTCGTCGAGCTGCTCGAAGGCAAGCTCTCGCGCGGCGTGATGGAGATCGTCACGGACAAGGCGCGTGGCATCTTTCCGAGCCCGGGCGAGATCACCCTGAAGTGCTCGTGTCCGGACTGGGCGACGATGTGCAAGCACGTCGCGGCGGCGATGTACGGCGTCGGTGCGCGCCTCGATGACCAGCCCGAGCTCCTCTTTCGGTTGCGCGGCGTCGACCCGGCTCAGCTCATCGCGAAGTCCATGGGCCGCGCTGCGGCCAAGGCATCGCGAAAGGCCGGCAAGCCCCTCGCGACGGGCGACCTCGGAAGCATCTTCGGGATCGAGATCGACGCCGGCGCGGCGATCATCGCCGAGGCGACGCCGAAGCCGAAGCCACGCGCGAAGCCGAAGCCGAAGCCGCGCGCGAAGCGCTGACGGGCTCACCGATTGCACTGGAGGTTCTGCATCGGCGCGACCGATCCGGCGCTGCTCAGCGCCCACGCCGTCCCGCTCCAGAGCATGTAGGGGACCGCCGCCGTGGCGAGGCCGTTCGCCGACCCGAACCCCTTGCCGGTGATCGCGTTGCAGACGGCCTTCGCTTCGGCGGTCGCGAGACGCACGTCGATGCCGTTGATCTTCATGCCGCCACAGTTCGCCGTCGTGCCGGTCAACGCGGTGGTCGCGCAGGTCAGGACTGCGCCCTTGGCGACCTGGCTCGCGAGGAACTGACCGAGCACCGGCTCGGCGGCGGCAGGCCCCTGCGCTCCCACGGGACCTTGCGGACCTTGCGCGCCGGCCTCTCCTTGCGGGCCCTGCGCGCCGGCGTCGCCCTGCGCGCCCGCCGGACCCGCCGCGCCACCTGCCGTGCCGGTGCACACGACGACGTCCTGGTCGGCGGCTGCTCCTCCGCCGCCGCCGGTGATCCTGAACGCGTGGCCGCCGTTCGGACAGCGCGGGTCGCCCTTCGCGATGGGCTTCACCTCCGCGCTCGCGGAGGCGCCGTTGCACACGTACGAGGTTCCCTTCACCTCCTCGGCGTCGAGCGCGCCGCTGCCGTCGTGATCGACACCGAACTGGAACGCCTGGCCGCCCGCGGGACAGTTCGCGCCCGCCGCCTCGGGGACGACGCGGCTGAGCGCGCTCGCGCCGTCGGCGCCGTCGCTGCTGCCACATCCAACGAGCGCGCACATCCCGGACACGAGGAGGAGAGCGGAGGCGATACCCATGCGTTTCATCGTCGAGGCCTTTCTGGTGGGGGCGCCCGCGGCGCCGACGATGAGGGTCATCGCAAGGCGCACGCCAGCGGCGCCGCACGCAGAAGGGCCTAGATTTCCCTGTTCTCAGCGTTTGGAGAGCCACGAGTGTCTCGCGGTACACCCCCTGATACAGGCGAGACAGGGGGCACACGCACGAGACATCCCCGAACGGGTGACAGGCTTCGCGAGATGTCGCTCGGCAGAAGTTTGGCCACGTCCCGAGCATGACTTGGGGCCGATAGGACCAGAGGAATCGTTGACGTTGACGTTGACGTGGACAAAGTCCACGACCACGACCACGACCACGACAACGTTCAACCGGAACGCGATCGTCGGCGGGACGTCACGAGCTCCGGTCGGCAGAAGGTTGGCCAGATTGCGACCATGACGTGGGGCGATAGCACCAATGGAAGGGCCGGTCTGTCTCAATGCCCCCGAGCGAACATGATCGCCCAGCAACGCTGCCGACCCGTGCGTGACCGGCAGTCCCACGTCGGTTGGCGGGCGACAGGCCTCGGCCTCGACCCGCACGGCATCGGCTTCCGAGAGAGAAGAGGCGGCCGGCCCGATCTCGGGGCGGCCGCAAGCTTGTCGACTGGCGCTTCGCAATCGAAGCGCCGCCGCCACTCCTTTACCGTGCGCACGTGGACGCCCAACGCGCGCGCGATGTCCGTGCCCGGCACGGCGTCCGCCATCATGAGCAGCGCTTGCGCCCGACGGACGACGCGCTGCTCTGCCTTCGCGCGCCGCAGTGCCGCAACGATCTGCGCGCGAGCCTCCGCGGACAACACGATGGGTACCGTCGGACGACCGCCGTGCGGGCGGCCCGCTAGCTCGTCGTAGTCGATCATGCGCCGTGATTGGCCGAATCGACCAGCATGGAAAGAAGAATCTGGCCGAACTTCTGCCGGGTGGAGCTAGACGTCGCTCGCGTGCACGGCCGCGACCGTGCGCTTCGCGCTCGAGACGTGGACCGGATGATCGCTCGCGTCGACGCCGTCGTACGTGAGGAGGAGGCGACGGTCGCCCTTGTACTCGACCACGCGGCCCGAGAACTTCGAGGCGTCCGTCCCGAAGCCCTGAAGGCGCGTCTCGCCCGCGAAGACGGTGGCGCGCGCGAAGTAGACGATCGTGTCGTCGAGGTGCGGGCGGTTGACGGTGAGCGAGGCCGTGAGGTGGCCCACGCCGCGCTCGTCGAGCTCGGTCTCGAGCGCGGAGGCCGTGTTGATCATGCCCTGGATGGCGACGATCGCGGCGGCGACGGCCGGCGTGACGTCGACGCCGTCCTTGGTCTTCACGCCGTGCTCGGTGAGGTACTTGAAGTTCGCCTCGCCAAGGTCCTCGCGAATGCGGCGGTGGACGCCGTTCTCGGCGTTGTAGCTCTTCAGCGTCCCGACGATCGCGCCGCATGCGCTCCGCGACTCACGCCACTTCGACTCCTTCGTCTGGCCGATGAGGAGCTTGCCGTTCGGCAGGTCGATCCGGCCGACGTGCGTCTTCAGGTCGACGTTCACGAGGACGAACGAGCCGGGGTGACCGTCGTAGAGCGCCTTGCGAATGGGGGCGTCGAGCTGGTGGGCGACGGTGACGTGAGCAAGGGTGTGACCGTCGTCGGTGCCTCCGCCGGTCGGCGAGAACGCCTCGAGCTTGTACTCGCCGATCTCGGACATGCACGCGAAGCGAGACGCGACGATCTGCTGGTACGAGGTGGTCGCCTCGCCCTGGTGGATGCGGTCTCCACAGTTCGTGTGCGCGAGGGTCGTGATGACGGTCGGGAGGCTGAGGTCGGCTCCGCACGCCACGACGTCGTTCGTGTCCTCCTCGGACCTGTTGAGGCCGGCGAGCTGGAGCTCGTCGTGGAGGAGCTGGAGGCCGTTCACGAGCACGTACCGATCGCTGACGATCTCGCTCAGGTAGACGTGCACCGCGTTGTGCTCGTGGCCGAACTCGGCATTGAGCTCCCAGAACTGTGCGAGGCGCTTGCGAACGATCGACGGGTCGAATGCCATGCGGGAGATGCTCGCCCAAAGGCAACCGTCCCGTAAAGGCGTTCAAGCGGTGAGGAGGCGGGCTGCAGCGTTTCGCAACGCCTCGCGCCTCCCGATCGATCAGCTCCTCGGGATGGAGCTCGACGACGTTCATGACGTCCTTCTACGAGGCGGGCTCATCGCGCCGCGATGCTCCAGAGCCCGCCAGCCTTTCTGCCTCTCATGTGCAGGCGAGAGGCCGATCCGGGTCACCGAGGCGCCGTTCTTGTTCGTGAAGCGCACAACGGCGCATGCCCCCGCCGCTGGAGCTTGCTTGTGCCTCGGATCCGACTAAGAGGACGGGCGGAAGCAGGAGAAGACGAAGTGGCTGCGAAATTCGACGGTAAGCATGCCCGCGCCAACATGTGGGTGACGCACCAGAACCTGGCGCGAGCCAAGGGCGGACGCCCGGGCTACCAGTTTCAGGAGCGCAAGGCCCCGCGCGCCCCCAAGGGCGCAGCAGTGGCGCCGGCCGCGGCGGCAGCAGCCACCGAGCCGAAGCCCTCCGACGCGACCGGCGCGACCGGCGCGGCTTCCGACCCGAAGAACGCCTAGCGAGGCGCGCGACGCCGGCGGCCGACCGCGGCGAGGGCGACGAGCGTGAGGAGCGAGACGCCGGCGAGCGAGCTCGACCGCGATCCAGGGGCCGCGGTGCATCCGCCGTCGTCGCCCGAGGCAGGCACGGCGGCAGCGGGAGCCAGCGCAGGACCGGCGTCGACGGCAGGTGCCGCGGCGTCCGGCGTGGGAGGGCCCGCGTCCGGCGCGCACCCCTCGGCGCCGCGCGGAAAGCCGCCGACCGGCGCGCGGGCGACGCGCGTTGCCGTGGCCGGCCCGTAGTCGCCGTCCTCGCCGATCGGATCCTCGGGATGGTTGCGGTTCCAGAGCCGCTGGAAGGCCGTCACCGAGAGCCCGCCGAGATCGATCGCGTCGGTGCCCGCGTAGTCGTAGTGAACGGGGTCGCTCGCGCCGAGCCACTTGAAGCCCGCGGCGATCATCGACGCCCGCCAGCCGGGCGAGTCCTCGATGTCGACGGCCACCGCGCCCTCGTGGTTGCTGTTGCCGGGCGTCGCGGCGAGCGAGATCCCGCAGCGGCCGGCCTTGTACCAGCTGTAGAGCAGGTACTGCTGGGGCAGCGTTCGCAACGCGGAGTTGATGGTCATCGTCGTGCCGCGCGCCTTCTGCGCGGCGAGCAGCGCATCGGCCGCGGGCGCCTGCAGGAACGGGAACACCGCGGAGCCGAGCGAGAGCCCGGGGGCGCCCTCGATGTTCTTCATCGAGCCAGGTCGCATGCACTGGATCTCGGCGACGAGCTGCGTCGAGAGGCCCTTCACCGAGGTCGTCGTGCAGCTCGTGTCGACGGCGGCGGAGACGGGGTCGGTGTCGCTCAGCGCGAGCGCGACATGGCCGACGAAGGGCTCGGGCTCGGCCGCTGGGGCCAGCGGCTCGGAGCTACATGCGGAGAGCATCGCGACGACGAGCGCCACGCAGGCAGGTGCCAGGATCGACACACGGAGCATCGATCGAAGAATGTCACGGATGGTCGCTCGTTCCCACCTCCCGTTCACTCGCGCCGCGGCGCCGCGCGCTCGTCAGAGCGGCTTCGCGAGCCGGCGCACGGTGCCCTGAGTCGCCCCCACGCCTGGGCCACCGAACGTCGTGAAGTAGAGAAACTTCTTCGTCACGGCGATGCGCTGCGGTTGGGGCAGCTTCTCTGCGATGACCGTCGGAGGGCCGTTCGTGCCCGCGCGAATCCACTCGATGCGGCCGCTCTGCTGCGTGGCGCCTTCGCTCGTCCAGTAGATGCCCGTGGCATCGAACGCGATGCCACGAGGCTGGACGGCCGACGCGCCGAGGTTCACGGGCGCGACGCTGCAGCCCGCCGCGCACCGCCAGACCGACGGGGCAAGCGAGTGCGTGGAGAGCCACGCGATGTCGGTGCCGTCGGTCGCGAGGTCGACGATCTGGTGCCCTTGCACGCGCGCGTTGGGATTGGTCGCTTCGTAGATGGCGTCGAGCGTCGGCGACGTCGTGAGCACCTTGCCCGAGGCGAGGACGATGCGGCCGTAGGCATTCGCATTCTGGACGGTCACGTACGGCGAGAACGAGTACGTCCCGGCTCCGGCCACCAGCTTGGCGATGCTCTTGCCGGTGCCCGCCGACGCGGAGCCGCGATCGACGAAGTAGAGATCCTTCGTGCCGACCGGAGAGAACAGCCCGAACGGGCTGTACGCGCCGAACGGAAAGGTCGACAAGGCCAGATGGTCGATGCGCTTGTATCCGCGCATCGAGGCGAAAGGAGCGTCCGTCGAGATCTCCGGTGCGACGAACAACGCGTCGGGAGTCATCGCCAGGAGCTTGGGTGACTCGAGCGTCGCGTCCCCGACCAAGGTGGCCGTGCACGGACTGCCCTCGCACGCCATGAGGGCGCCGCTGTTCGTGGTGGTGCCGGGCCCGAGCGTCGTGAAGTAGACGCCATCCTCGTCGGCCACGATCGCGAACGGGCGCGCGGCCCACCCTCGACGGGCGCGTCGGGGCGGCTGTCCGCCGAGGCATCGGGAAGGTCGACCGTGGCGGTGTCGGCCCCCGCCTCCTCCGCTGGCTTGCTCCCCGACTCACCCCCGAACGCGCCGCAGCCGGGCGTGACGACGACGAGCAGGCCCGCGCCGAGGGCCCCGGCCAGGAGCGCGAGCTTCCGCCACTTTGCGACCATCCTTCGAGCCTACTCAGCCGCGGCGCTTTGCGTCGAGCGGCGTGTTCGGGTGGGCGACCACCATACTTCTCAGCTGCGGATTGCGACGCACGAGGCCTTGCTTCGAGAGGTGCCCGAGGAGCGGACCGGGGCAGGAGCTGAACTTGAGGAGATTGCGCACGAAGATGGCCGAGGTGTAGCTGCGCGAGCAGAGGATCGTCACCGTTCGTCCGTCGAGCGTGAGGCCCGCGAGCGCGGCGAGCACGGTCCCCTCGGTATCCCAGATGAGCGCCGCGCGCTCCTCGGCGGGCGCGGCGCCGAACCGCGCGCGAATGAGGTCGCGGGCGATGCCCCGCGCGGCCTCGGCGACGCCGGGGTCGGCCCACGCGTCGAACACGGCGTTCAGGCCCTTCGGCGTGAGGATGCGCGTCGCGAGCTCCGAGGGCAGCTGCGCGTTTCGCAGGAGCAGCCACTCGACCTGCGGATCGTCGAGGAGTGAGGACGGCGCGAATGACGACCGGCTCCGGATCGAGACAGAGCGCGAAGAGCGCCTCGCGCGCACGAACCCGATTCCAGAGCTCGACCATTCGGGCGAGTTGCGCACGCGCCGGCGCGGTCTACGATCGCTAACGTGGACCTTCGACGACTCCAGCTCTCGCTCGTCGCCGCTCAGCTCGTCGGCGCGGCCACGCTGATTCGTAGCGTCGCGTACGACCGCTGGATCACCGTGCTCGCGGCGGTGCTCCTCATCGCCGGCGCGACCGCCGCACGCCGAGGGCGTTCATGGGGTGTCGGGCTCGCGCTCGGCGCCGCGGCGGCATTTCCGGTCGCGTGGGCGATCGGCATCGCGCCCCCGTGGTTCTGCCTCGTGGGTCTCGTCGGTGCGCTGCCCTTCGCGATCGCCTCACGCGCATTCGCGCGCTTCGACAAGGGCGCGACCGCATTGCTCGCGTTCCTCGCCGCGGCGGCGGGCACGATCGGCGCCGTCGCGTGGAAGGAATACGCCTGGTCGATCTTCACGACGTTCCCGGTCTCGCGCCCCAGCATCGAGGCGCAGCACGGTCTCGCGCTGACGGCGCTCACGGCCGTCGTGGCCGCTGTCGCGCTCATGTCGCGGAGCAAGAACGGAGAGCTCGCGAGCGGGCAGCGCCTTCGCGTCGCGCAGGAGCTGCGCGTGGCGGACTCCGCGCATCGCTCGAGCGACACCGGGCTCGACGGCGAGCACTTCGAGCACTTCGAGCACGAGAGCGAGGGCGGCGAGGGCGAACGGCGGAGGAAGCGGCTGCCGTGACACCGGCACGAGCTAGCGCTTGAGCGCCTTGCCGTTCGAGCGCTCGCCCGTCTGCGGCCAGCTCGCCTTCGAGCCGCGCATCGAGATCCACCACGTCTCCTGGCCGGAGGGTGACACGCGCGGGTTCGCGGGGTCCTCCGTGTGGATGCTCGCGCGCCAGCCGCGGATCTCGGCCTCGGTCGCGTCGAGCGGCAGCTTGTAGAGGTAGAGGTCCGGGCAGCCCGCGGCCTTGGTCCCGGGGTGCATCCTCCCTCCGTGCTTGAGCACGTCGAGCTTGGACTCGACGACGTAGGTGGGGCGGCCGCTCTGTCGCGGGTCGATCGGCATTCAGCCCTTCTTCGGGCGCGAGTCTGCTCTCGCGGGGCCGCGACCGGGCCGGGCGGCGGGCGGGGGCGCCTTGTCGGATGCAATATACACGCAATGGGTACGCGAGCCGCCGCGCCCGGCGCGCTCGAGCCGGTAGTGGAAGCCGGCGACGCGGAGGTTGGCCTCGAAGCCGGTGGACGCGCCCTCGCACCAGATGGCGAAGACGCCGCCGGGCGTGAGCGCCTCCTTGGCGCGCCGCACGGCGACGTGCCCATACAGAGGCTCGTCCGCGCGGACGAGGTGCTGCGGGCCCTGGTACATGTCGAGCACGATGGCGTCGTAGCGGGGTGCACGCGTGTCGCGCGCGACCCGGGCGATGTGCTTGGCCACGTCGACGACCTCGAGCGTCACGCGCGGGTCGCTCGCGGCCCCGGCCGTGAGCGGAGCGAGCGGGCCCTTGCACCAGTCGACCACCGCCGGATTGAGCTCGGCGACGGTCACCTCGGCGTCGTCGGCGAGCTCGTCGAGCGCGGCGCGGAGCGTGAAGCCCATCCCGAGCCCGCTGACGAGCACGCGCGCGCCTCGCTTCTTGCGGAGCCCGGCGCACGAGAGCTTCGCGAGCGCGTCCTCCGAGCGGTGAGCGGCGCTGCTCATGAGGATGCGGCCGCCGATGGTGATGAGGAAGTCCTTCTCGCCCCGGCGGCGCAGGTCGAGCGCGCCGTCGGGTGTGGAGGCGGACGCGAGGGTTTCCCAGGGGATGGCCATGAAGGAGGGTCTTCCTACCCGTGCCGTGCGTGGTTGTCACGACGCGACGGCAGCCCTATGACCGCGAGGAGGGACACATGCTTCCGTCGGTGCGTTTCTTCGACCTCTGGACCACGCTCGGCGCGAGCGGGTACGGCGCCGACGCGCTCGGGCGCCTGCGCGCCGCGTACGACGAGCCGCATCGCGCGTACCACACGGCGGCGCACATCAGTGCGTGCCTGCGGCTGCTGGACGACGCCGAGGTGAAGGCCGAGGCCGTGCACTTGCCCGAGGTGGAGGCGGCGATCTGGTTCCACGACGCGGTCTACGACACGCATGCGCGCGACAACGAGGAGCGAAGCGCGCAGATGGCGGAGGAGACGCTCGGGGCCGCGGGTGTGGCCGCCGACGTGGTCGCACGCATCGCGGCGCATGTCCGGGCGACGAAGGCTCACGAGCCCGACTCGGCGGACGGCCAGCTGGTGATCGACGTCGACCTCTCGATCCTCGGCGAGGCGCCCGAGGTGTTCGCGCGCTTCGAGGAGGAGATCCGGCGCGAGTATGCGTGGGTCGAGGAGGCCGCGTACGTCGCGGGCCGTGCCGCCGTTCTCCGGAGCTTCACGGCGCGCCCCTCAATCTACGGAACGCCGCTCTTCCGCGCTCGCTACGAGGCACGAGCGCGCATGAACCTCGCCGCGTCGCTCGAGAGGCTCGGCGCGCGCTAGCGCCGGGGAGGCGTGGCGGGCCTTCAGGGCGCGCTCGAGGAGGACGGCGGCGCTTGGGGCGCCACCTGCGTCAACGGCGTCGAAGGCGCGGGCGGATCCGCGCAGCGCCCCGCGCGACAGAACTGTCCGGTCGGGCACATCGAGTCGCGGAGGCACCTCTGCGCCTCTCGGGCGCCGACGCTCACGCTGGCGCGCGTGGGCGTTCCGTCAGCCAAGAATAACGTGTACCTTGCACGCACGCTCTCGATCACGCCCTCGAACACCGGCAGCGCCGAGCCCCAGATGACCGTCGCGGCCGGCGGCCTCTTCTTGGTGCCGTCGACGACCGCAAGCGCGTTGAGCGCCGCGATGCGCTTGCGTACGTCGGTGCCCTCCTTCGATGTATCGAAGACGAGCTCGGCGGTCAGCGTCTTCGCCGGAGGTGCGCCCTTCAGCGGCGCGGGACCGGAATGCACGACGATCGAACTCGCGACCGCGGGCGTCTCGAGCTTCGTGCCCGCCTCCTCCGAGCGGATGAGCATCTGCACGAGGGGGGAGACCGGCGTCGGTGGAGTCGAGCTCATTCCACGCCTCCCCGGCATGACTGCGGGCCTCGTCACCAGCGCGGTGCTGGACGGCGGCGTGCTGCGCGCCACGCCAGTCGACGAGAGTTGGTACTGTTACGCGCCAGGCGAGACCGTCTTCTGGCAAAAAGAGGTCGGCGATGACTGGGTCCGACCGGGTCAGGCGGTTCCGACCTGCGAGTTGGAACCCGCGCCACCTCCGCCGGCGAGCTCGACTGCGCGATTGAAGCGCGTCGAAGACGGCGTCTCGGCGCCTCTCGCCGCGCTCGCGGGGGGCGCGCACATCGAGCGTGAGCTCCCTTGGCGACGGGACGGGCTCCTCGTCGACACCGTCCTTGGAGGAGCCGCGTGCATGCCCGAGGTGGCGGACGACGGCGTGCTCCGATGCTTGCCGAATCAGGACGTGGCGGACGTGCTGTATGGAGACGCGACCTGCACCGGTGCGCCCGTCGCCGCCCTCACACCCGCGATCCATCCGCAGCCCTTTGGCCGACCCCCGTGGAAACCGAGCTGCTCCGGCACCGTCTACGCCGTCGGTGCTCAGATCCCGATGCCGCCGTCGCTCTACCAATCGGAGGGCCCCACGTGCGGGGGATGCACGCCGTACGCGCCCAACGGAGACAACGCGTACGCCATCACCATCGCGCCACCCTCGACGTTCGCAGCACTCGCGATCGACGTGCGCTGATCCCGGCGTCCTCGCTCGGTTCCCGCATCCGCCGCGCGAACGGTTTCACTCGCCAAGATCTTCGAGCGAGCCCGGTACGCACGCCGGGCCTCCGGAGGCGGCCATCGTACCCCTTCGACGGCGGCCATCGGGGCGGCCGCAGGCACGAAGGGCCTGCCCGACCGCGGCCCCGACCCCCGACCGGCAGGCAGGCGCGGAGTCGCGCTAGACTGATCTCGTGCTCCTCACACGAGACCAGATCGAGCAGGCCTTCGTGCGGCTGAATGCCGAGCTCGCGAGGACCGGCGAGCGCGCCGAGGTCTTTCTCGTGGGTGGGGCGGTCATGTGCCTCGTGCACCACGCACGGCCGAGCACGAAGGATGTCGATGCGTGGTTCTCGAACCCGCAGGTGGTCAGAGCTGCGGCCGCACGCGTCGCCAGCGATCTTTCGTTGCCCGAGGATTGGCTCAACGACGCCGCGAAGGGCTTCATTCCCGAAGGCGCGGGCATCGATACGTGGCGCTCCCTCAGCCACGTCACGTTCTCTTACGCCGACGCGCCCACCTTGCTCGCCATGAAATGCGCCGCAGCGCGCACCGATGAGGACGCCCGCGACATCACCTTCCTCGCGGCGCATTTGCAGCTCACACGGGTCGAGCAAGTCCTCGCAGTCGTGCTGCGCTTCTACCCCGAGGAGAGACTGCCGGTCCGAACCCGACTCTTGATCGAGGAGCTGTTCTCGTGAACGCCGCAGCGTGCCTCGCGCAGGCTCAGGCGCTCGGCGACGACTACCAGCTCGCGATCAACGCGTTCGTCGACGAATTTCGTCGTGCCTCGCGCGAGCAGCAGGTCACGCTCGTCGAGACGCCCATCGTGCAGGCTGGTCGGCTCGAAGCTCTGGTCGCCGGAGTCGTGAGCTTCCTGAGCGCCGAGGCCGGCATTGTCGCGCCAGCGTGGGTCCATGGCATCACGAGCCCATCGCCGTGGTTCGTCCTCCCCGCGCGAAGCTTCGAGATGCGCGTGCGCCTCATGCTCGAGTCGCCGCCGCCCTTCAGGAACCGCGGCGTGTACGTGCCCGAGAACTACCTCAGTCGGGCGTGAGGCCGTTCACGGCGGGGTCGGCGCCGTCTGCGTCATGTCGATCTTCACCGGTGCGCCGTAGCTCTTCAGCTCCGCCTTCGCCTCGCCGCCCGCGGCGTGCACCTCCAGCAGCACCATGCCGACGCCGGGACAGTACGTGGTCACGAACTTCGAGCCCGGCGGACGACCGCCTTCCTCCACCGTCTGGACGCACGAGCCGTAGCTGCCCGCGGCGACCTTCGGCGAAGCGTCCACCGAGGCCACGCGTGTCGTCCCGCCGTGCTCACCCGGCCACGTCGCGCCCACGTCGAGCGGAGCCTTCAGGATGAAGAGACCGTTGTCGTACGCAACGCCCGCCGGCGAGTACACGAAGCGCTTGGTCGCATTCGAGAGACGGAGCTCGCCGTGCGACGCGTCCGTGCGGTGCACCTTCGCGACGAGCATCCCGGTCTCGCCGTTCTCCGATGTGACGTAATTGTAGATGCGCCCCTCCTCGAGCGGGAAGTACGACTCCACGCTCGAGCCGCTCGACGCGACCTTCATGGGTGTGGTCGTCGCCTCCACGCCCTTCCCGTCGCCACATGCCGTCGCCCCGGCGCCGGCAAGGAGCATCACCGCGAAGGGAACCGTCACCCGACCGAGCGTCTTGTTCACGATCGCCATCCTAGCCAAATCCTTCGACTCCCCACCCGACCGGTTTCACCCTATCCGGAACGTGCTACGCCGGCCCGAGTCCCGTGTCCGACCAGCTCAGCTCCGACCTCGCCTCCCTCCGCATCGACCGCGATGACGGATTCTCGCAAGGCTCCTCGCCGCGGCCGCCCGGCTCGTCCGGCGTGAAGCGCGCGCTCGTCCCCCTCGCGGTGATCGCCGCGCTCGCCGGCGCCGGCTGGTTCGGGTGGAGGAAGCTCGAAGGCGAGATCCTCAAGCAGGAGGTGAAGACCACCGAGATCGCCCTCATCTCGCCGTCGCAGGCCGAGGTGCAGATCACGGCCGCCGGCTACGTCATCCCGCAGCGCACCTCGAAGGTCGGCGCCAAGCTCCCCGGTCGGCTCGCGAAGGTGTTCGTCAAGGAGGGCGACACCGTCAAGGAGGGCGACGTCCTCGCCCAGCTCGAGGACGCCGACCAGAAGAGCCAGATCGTCGCCGCCTCGTCCCGCGTCGGCGTCGCGAGCGCACGCACGGCCACCGCCCGCGCCAACCTCGCCGAGGTCTCGCAGCAGGTCGAGCGCGAGAAGGCGCTCGTCGCGAGCGGCGCCGTCGGGCGCGCGAACCTCGACAACCTCGTCGCGCGCGAGTCCGCCCTGCGTGAGGCCGTGAAGGCCACCGAGGCCGAGGCCAGCGCGGCCCAGGCGGACGTCGGCACGTTCGGCGTCGGCCTCAAGGACCGCACGATCATCGCGCCCATCGGCGGCCGCATCGTCACGAAGCCCGCCACCATCGGCGAGTTCGTCGGCGGCATCGGCAACATCGGCCTCGTCGCCGAGATCGTCGACTTCACCAGCCTCATGGTCGAGACCGACGTCCCCGAGACGCGCCTCCACCTCGTGAAGATCGGCGGTCCTTGCGAGGTCGTCCTCGATGCCTACCCGAACAAGCGTTACCGCGGCGTCGCCACCGAGCTCGGCCAGCGCGTCAACCGCGCGAAGGCCACGGTCGTCGTGAAGGTGAAGTTCGCCGACGACCCCGAGAACGTGCTCCCCGAGATGAGCGCGCGCGTCAGCTTCCTCTCGAAGGCGATCACCGACGCCGCGCTCAAGGAGGCCCCGAAGCGCGTCGTCGCGAGCGAGGCCATCGTCGACCGTGGCGGGCAGAAGGTCGTCTTCACGGTCGATTCAGGGAAACTACACGTATTTCCCGTGAAGGTCGGCGGCCCGGTCGGCGCGTCCGCGGTCGAGCTGCTCGACGGCCCGGCGCCGGGCGTGAAGGTCGTGGCGAAGCCGACGAACGAAACGACGGACGGCCAGCGAATCAAGGAGACGGACAAGTGAGCAGCGATACCGAGCCCGAGAGCCCCGCGTCGATCTCCGTCACGCAGCAGGTCGTCGTCCCCGAGCAGTACAGGAAGAGCGCCGCCCCGGCCTCCGCCAAGACGATCATCGAGCTCAGGGGCGTCACCAAGACGTTCGTTCGCGGCAAGGAGCCGCTCACCGTCCTCGACGGCCTCACGCTCGACGTGCACGAGGGCGCCTTCGAGGCGCTCATGGGGCCCTCCGGCTCCGGCAAGTCGACGCTCCTCAACCTCATCGCCGGCCTCGATCGGCCGACCAGCGGCTCGGCCAAGGTCGCCGGGAACGACCTGTCGACCATGAGCGACGGCGACCTCGCCCGCTTCCGCTCGCGACACATCGGGTTCATCTTCCAGGCCTACAACCTGATGCCGGTGCTCACGGCGCTCGAGAACGTCGAGCTGCCGCTGCTCCTCACGAAGCTCCCCTCGGCCGACCGCAAGAAGCGCGCGCAGACCGCGCTGCGCGTCGTCGGCCTGGAGGACCGCATGGGCCACTACCCGCGCCAGCTCTCGGGCGGCCAGGAGCAGCGCGTGGCGATCGCGCGCGCCATCGTCAACGACCCGACGATCATCGTCGCCGACGAGCCGACCGGCGACCTCGATCGCAAGGCGGCCGACGACATCCTCACGCTGCTCACCAAGCTCAATCAGGAGTTCAAGAAGACCATCCTGATGGTGACGCACGACCCGGCCGCCGCCGACCGCGCGACCGCCACGCGCCATCTGAACAAGGGCAAGCTCGAATGAGGATCCGCAACGCGGCCGGGCGGCCCGAAGGGGCAGTCGAATGACCGGGCTCTTCCTCATCGCGGCGCGCAATCTCGGGCGCAACTGGCTGCGCACGATCCTGACGGTGCTGGGCGCCTCCGTCGCGCTCATCGCCTTCGTCATGCTGCGCACCGTCCTCTCCTCGTGGGAGGTCGGCGCCGAGTACGCCGCCAAGGACCGCCTCGGCACGCGCCACAAGGTCTCCTTCGTGATGCAGCTGCCCAGGCGCTACATCGACGACATCCGCAACACGCCCGGCGTGAAGCAGGCGACCTGGGCGAACTGGTTCGGCGGCAAGGACCCGGGCAAGCCCAACGAGTTCTTCGCCACCCTCGCCGTCGACGCCCCGAGCTTCCTCCCCGTGATGGACGAGCTCGTCCTCGACGAGGAGTCGAAGACGCGCTGGCTCGGCGACAAGAAGGGCGCGATCGTCGGTGACGTCCTCGCGAAGAAGCTGAACCTCAAGGTCGGCGACAAGTACGTGCTCCAGGGGAGCATCTACCCCGGCGACTGGGAGTTCCAGATCGACGGCATCTACACCGCCGCGCGAAAGTCCCTCGATCGCTCGCAGTTCATCTTCCACTGGTCGTACCTGAACGACTCGCTCCCGGAGGCGCGTCGCGACACGATCGGCTGGGTGATGACGCGCGTCGACGACCCGTCGAAGAGCGCCGACATCTCCGCGAGGGTCGACAAGCTCTTCGACGAGCGCGATACGCAGACGGTGACCATGAGCGAGCGCAACATGCAGCTCTCCTTCATGGCCATGTTCGGCGCGATCCTGACCGTGCTCGACATCGTGTCGATCATCATCTTGCTCATCATGCTGATGATCCTCGGCAACACGATCGCCATGGGCGTCCGCGAGCGCACCCGCGAGTACGCGGTGCTCCGGGCGATAGGGTTCCTGCCCTGGCACATCCGGTTCTTCGTGCTCGGCGAGGCGATGGTGCTCGGCACCGTCGCCGGCGTCGTCGGCGTCGCCATCGCCTACCCGTTCGTCAACGGGCTCATGGGCAAGGCCATCGAGGAGAACATGTCCGCCTGGTTCCCCTACTTCCGCGTCGAGCCGCAGGTGGCCGTCGCGGCAGGCGTCATCGCCATCGTCCTCGCGACGACCGCGGCGCTCATCCCCGCGGTCCAGGCCGGGCGCATCTCGGTGACCGACGCCCTCCGGCGGGTCGGGTGAGGGCATCATGATCCCGGTCAAGTACAACTACCGAAACCTCGTCGTCCGCAAGACCACCACGATCGCCGCGGCCTTCGGCCTCGCGCTCGTCGTGTTCGTGTTCGCCGCCGCGCAGATGCTCGGCAACGGCATCCAGAAGACGCTCGGTCGCTCGGCCTCGCCCGAGAACGCGATCGTCATGCGCAAGGGCTCCTCCTCCGAGATGGAGAGCGGCATCGAGGAGAGCCAGGTGAACCTGGTCCTCGCCCAGGCCGCGCAGATCGGCGCCTCGAAGAAGCCGCCGGGCGTCGGCGAGGTGCTCGTCGTGATCTTGCTCGAGAAGATCGGCACCGTCGGCGGCGTCTCGAACGTCACCGTGCGCGGCGTCCCGGAGGACGTCTTCGGCTTCCGGAGCTCCGCGAAGATCGTCGAGGGTCGCGCGGCCGCGCCGGGCACCGACGAGGTCGTGGTGGGCGCGGGCATCCGTGGTCGCTTCAAGGGCCTCGAGCTCGGCGAGTCCTTCGAGATCAAGAAGAACCGGCCCGTGAAGGTCGTCGGTGTCTTCTCGGACGACGGCTCCTCCTTCGACTCCGAGGTCTGGTGCGACATCCACACGGCGCGCACCGCCTTCGGCCGCGAGGGCTACGTCTCGAGCGTGCGCGTCCGGCTCGACTCCGCGAGCAAGTTCGACGCGTTCAAGGCGCTCGTCGAGCAGGACCGCCAGCTCGGCCTCAACGTGCAACGCGAGGCCGACTACTACGCGAAGCAGTCCGAGATGACGGCCGATTTCCTCACCATCATGGGGACCATGATCGCCGTGCTCTTCTCGATCGGCGCCATGATCGGCGCGACCATCACGATGAACGCGCAGGTCGCGAACCGACAGCGCGAGATCGGCACGCTGCGCGCGCTCGGCTTCTCGCGTGCGAGCATCCTCACGTCGTTCTTGCTCGAGTCGATCGTGCTCGCCATCCTCGGGGGTAGCGCCGGCGCGATCGCCGCGCTCGGCCTCAAGTTCGTGAAGATCACGATGCTCAACGCGGGCACATGGTCGGAGATCGTCTTCTCGTTCGAGCCGACGCCCGCGATCCTCGTCCGCGCCATCCTCCTCGCCGGCTTCATGGGCGTGGTCGGCGGCTTCCTCCCCGCGATCCGCGCCGCGCGCGTCAGCCCGATCGAAGCCATGCGCGCCTGAGCCCTTGCGTCACCCCGCGGTGACGCGGCCGTCGCCGGAGAGGTCGATCGGCGGACCGTCGTGGCGCGGCGTGCGCCCGACGGTGACGTCGAGCAGCGCCTTCGTGCGCGAGACGACCTCGCGCATCTGCAGCCACGCGATCCCGCGGTAGGCGTGGCGATCGGCGGCGCTCCCCTCCGCCTCCATCCCGAGCGCTCGCGCGCACCACACGGCGCGAGCGAGGTGGAACTGCTGCGTGACCACCACGATGCGCGTCGCGCCGAACACGTGACGCGCGCGCCACATCGAGCTGTAGGTATCGAGCCCGGCGTGATCCATGAAGATCGCCTCGGCAGGAACACCGTTGCCCTCGAGGTACACGCGCATCGCGTTCGGCTCGTCGTAGGCCGGCGTGCGGTGGTCGCCGCTCACGATGAGCCGCTTCACCCGCCCCGCGCGGTAGAGGGCGAGGGACTCGTCGAGCCGATCGCGCAGCACGTCGGAGGGCGAGCCGTCGTCGCGCAGACCTGCCCCCAGGACGACCGCGCAGTCCGCAGGCTCGGTCGCGACGGGGCGATGCGAAGCGTCGCTGCCGCCACGGATCAAGGCGAGGTTCGCGCATGCGACCGCGAGAACGGTCGCGACGGCGAGCACGAGAGCGAGCCGACGGCGGTGCGTCATTCGAGCGAAACGCCCGGACGCCGCGAACGATTCCCCGACCGCTCCGAGGAGAGCGTGGAATGTCCCGTGCATCCCCGCGCCGGATGCAAGCCACGACTACGCCACATCGGTCGAGGTCCCGGGCGCGGCTCTGGTGGTGCCTGTGCTCGACGCTCGGAGGCAGCAGCGCTCTCGTGCTCCTCTCGCTCGCCCCCTCGTGCGCTCCGAAGACGAGCACGACGCAGACGTGGAGCGCCGAGCTCCCCGCACACGGCCGGCTCGAGAGCGTCCTCGTGGTCGGCACGGGGTCGGGCGTCGTCGAGCGCCGCCAGCTCGAGGACGCGCTGGTCGAGGACCTCTCGAAGCGCGGCGTCCTCGCGACGCCGTCCTACCGGCTCTTCCCCGACGTGCCCGACCACGAGCAGGCGCGAGACGTCGCACTGCGGGCCGGCATCGACGGGATCCTGACGAGCCGCCTCCGCTCTGTCCAGGTGCGGAAGCGCTACGTCGCCGCGTCGGAGACGTACTTCGCCCAGCCCGAATACGGCTCGTATTCGCGTTCGAGCGCCGGCTACTACGTCAACGACGAGGTCGCAGAGTTCGAGACGACGCTCTGGGAGCCGCAGGACGGCATGAAGCTGTGGACGGCGGTCACGCGGACGGACAACGCGGCGTCCGGGAAGAGCTTGTCCGGGAGCCTCGCGAACGCGGTGCTGCCCGGTCTCGAGAAGGCGGGCCTCGTCGGGGGGGAGCGGTAGCGGTCACCGGCCGGCTCGCGTGGGTCAGCGCGCCTTCGCGAGACACGCGTACGCGGCGTGGGCGAGCGCTCGGGCGCGCCGCGAGCGAACGCGATGGTCCATCTTGCTCGTGACGTAGCCGATGGCGAGGGCCGCCTGCGGATCGCACCAGCCGAGCGCGCCGCCCGCCCCCGGATGACCGAAGCTCGAAGGGTTGGGAGAGAACATGCCGCTCTCCTCCTTCAAGAAGCCCTGGCTCCAACCGACGGGCTTGCGCAGCACGCGATCGCGCTCCGACCACGACTGACGCGCCGCGAGTGGCTCGAGGGCCGAGGGCCGCACGAGCGCGACGCCGTCGAGTGTACCTCCGTTCGCGAGCGCCGCGTACACGCGGCAGAGACCGCGCGCGCTCGCGATGCCGTTGCCCCACGGCAGCTCGAGTCGATGCACGCGAGGGTCGTTGAAGTTGTCGATGCCGCGCGGCGCGAGCTCCTTCGGATTCGCAAACGCATCCGCGGCGTCGCCACCGAACGCGACCTGCCGGTAGACCCGCCCGTCACGGCGCGGATCGAAGAGCAGCTTCGGCACGATCCTGAACGCGCGCTCGGCCCACGTGGCCGGGTTGTTGCGCGCGACGCGAGGCTCGAGCGCCGGGGGGAGCCCGATGAAGACGTCGGCGCCGAGCGGACCTGCCACCTCGCGCGCGAGGAACGTTCCGATGGACTCGCCCGTCACGCGGCGGAACAGCTCCGACGCATAGAGCCCGTACGTGATCGCGTGGTAGCCCTGATCGGTGCCGGGCGCCCACCGGGGCTTCTGCGCGGCGAGGAAGTGCGCGACCTCCTCGGGGCGGTGCTCGAGCTGGTCGAGGGTGAGCGGCTCGTCGACGGCCACGAGCCCGGCGCGGTGGTTGAGGAGCGTGCGCACCGTCATCGCTGCCTTGCCGTGCGAGCCCATCTCCGGCCAGTACCGGACGACGGGCGCGTCGTAGTCGACCTCGCCGCGATCGGCGAGCATCAGGAACGCGAGCGCCACGAGCCCCTTGGTGCTCGAGAAGATCGTGGAGAGCGTGTCCTCTCGCCACGGGCCCCCGCGCGTTCGATCCGCGTGGCCGCCCCAGAGATCGACCACCACCCTACCCGCGTGCCAGACGCACACGCCGGCCCCCCACTCCTCGCCGCGCCGGAGGCTCTCGGAGAAGACGCGACGCAAGGGCTCGAAGCCCGACGCCACCTCCCCGTGCACGATGGGGTCAGTCATGGGGGAAGGCACTCCAAGGTCGATCACCCTAACGCGGCTGATGCGGTTCGCAAACCCGCGCCTCTACTTGAGCGAGGTGGCGGCCGCCTCGGCGTCGACCGCACGCTGAGCCGCGGCCTTCTTCTGCGCGGGGTCGGCGAGCAGTGACTCCGCCTTGCGGAAGCGCGCAGCGACGTCCTTCAGGTACGCCGCGGCGCCTTCGCCCTCGACCGGCGAGAGCGCATGCAGATGCGCCGCGTCGAACGCGGCCATCCCCGCGAGGACGCCCCCCTCGGCGACGAGCGCGTCGAGCGCCTCGGTGTGGCGAAGGTCGAGCGCGGCCGGAGTCGGCGCGCGCATCATCTCCGCGGCGCCGTTCGGGCCCTGGGCGAGCGCGAGCGAGAGAGCGAGCACCAGGCGGTCCTCGGGCCTTTCGCCGCCCTTCGCGGCGTGCGCGGCCTCCACGAAGTCGATGCGCCGCCAGTACACGCGGCCCATGTCGAGGCGCGCTCGCGCATACGGCGACCGAAGCTCGTCGGGGTTACCGTCGGGCAGCTTGCGGAAGCGCGCGCGCAGGCTCCTGGTCACGCCGCGCGAGAGCATGCGCGGGTCGTCGGGGTTCGTCAGCTCCTTGTCCTGCAGCCACACGACCGGCACGTTCGCCATCGCGAGCTCCGCCGGCGTGGCCGGCGGCGGAACGACCACCGCGGGCAAGAGCAGGCCTTCGAGCGCGTCGATGCGCCGCCCGCCGTACAGCTTCGACAGGAGCGCGCGCGCACGGTCGAGCCGTGCGTCGCGCAGGATGCCGGCCCGCGCGAAGTCGCTCATGCCGACGAGCGCCGCGTCGCGGCCGCGCTTCTTGCGCGGCTCGAGGGCCTCGTCGAGCGCGGCTTCGTAGATCGCCTTCAGCTCCGGGTCCCACGTGGCCGGCACCGGCGCGCTCCTCATCTTGTCGACGAGACGGAGCTCGGCGATCCCCGCCTCGATCGCGGCGACACCGCGCGCGTATCCGGTGAGACCGGCCGCGCCGGACGCGAGGAGCTCGATCGCCGTCGACTGCTCGAGCAGCCAGGTCTTGAGCGGACCGCTGACGAACGCCTTCACCTTCTCCTTGTCGCGGATGGCGCCCATCACCGGCGGCGCGCTCGCCGTCCGCGAGAGCTTTCCGGCCAGCGAGAAGCCGATGACGAGCCGAGCGCGCTCCGAAGCCTCGGGCTCCGTGCTCGGGACGTACGACTGGAGGAACGGATCGGTGATCGCGTCCGCGCACTCGACGGGCGCGAGCTCTGCGCGCACGGCCCGGGTCCAGGCACCCTTCAGCCTCGGCTGCTGCTGCTCGAGGCCGACGAGACGCGCGTCGCGCTTGGCCGCATCCTTCTCGCCGAGCGCCTCGAGAATGCCGGCGGCGTCCTTCGCGGGAGCGCGGTTCGCGTAGGCCGCGCACGCGGCGGGCGGCGGCGCGACGCCCTTCGCCGCCTTCGCCTTCTTCCACGGCTCGAGGTCGACGGCGGGATGGGCCGCGTCGGCAGGCTCGTCGTCCCGAGGGCCCGAGGGGAGCGCGAACGGGTCGGGCGGCGACGTGACGGCGGCCGCCACGGGCACTGCGCCGGCCGTTCCGCTGGGGGCGGAAGGCCCTGGCGGCGTCGGCGAGACGGCCGGCGAGGCCGGCGCTCCTCCACACGCGGCGGCAGCGACCGTCAGGGCGAGGCCGAGGAGCTGCGTGCGAAGCGCCGTTTGCGGAAAAACAATTCGTGAGTAACTTCGCATGGTTTTACCGACCCCGTGACAATCAATGTCGCCTGCGGAAGCCGAAGGTTCCCGGCGACACGCAACGGAAGAACAGCAGCGTATTTATCTGCCGGTATCGTCCTTGACCATACACAGTTACGGAGCTAGACCCCGCGTTCGTGGATCCGGCCGAGCTCGCGGAGCTCGGAAGCGGGAGAGCGCCCCGGAGGAGGAAGCCGGGACGGATCAAAGGGGTCAGGGGTGCGGAGGGTGGTCGACATGTCATTCGTTAGCTTTCGTGGATTCGTGGTCGCCGGTGTCGTGAGCGCGCTTGCCGCCCTCACCGGTTGCTCTAGCTCGGACGCTCCTCAGAAGGAGGACGTGGACAGCTACGAGAGCGAGCTCCGTCTCGCGGGCCCGCGTTACCTCGGTCAGATCGCGAACGGCGAGACCAAGACGAACGACTACGCGAACCCCCCGAAGTACCGCGCGTACGGCTTCTACGCCAAGGGCGGCGACGAGATCACGGCCGACGTGAAGTCCATCGACGGCGACGGCATGGGCTGGATCACGACGTCGGCCTTCGACGTCCTCGCCGCGAACGACGACGCCTCGCGCTCCACGCTCGACGCGAAGGTCACCTACAAGGTTCCGGCCGGTACCGCCTCGCGCGCGTACCGCATCGTGTTCCGCGACTACGATCTGCTCGACGCGACGTTCACGGTGAAGCTCGCGATCAAGTCGGCGACGGCGACCACCTGCAGCTACGGCGGCGCGACGTACAGCCCCGGCGACAGCTTCCCGTCGAGTGACGCCTGCAACACGTGCTCCTGCGGCCCGACCGGCAGCGTGGGCTGCACCAAGAAGGCGTGCATCGCCTGCGACCCGGACAACGAGCCCTGGCGCAACTACGTCGGCACGCCGACCACCTGCCAGACGATCCGCTACGTGTGCACGACGAGCCAGCGCTCGTTCCAGAACGCGTGCGGTTGCGGCTGCGAAGCGCTCTCGCACTGAACTGACACGGCCACCGAGCTGAGGGAGCTTTCCCGGGAGCTTCGCGGTTCGCCGGGTGTCATGCTCGTGGAGGCATGATCGAGCTCGTCGTCATCGGTGCAACGCTGGCGCTCGCCGCCGGCGCCTCCGGGGCGCACGCGCGACGGCGCATCGTCGCCTCTCGCACGCTCGAGCGCTATGCGACGTGGCGCTCCCACGCCTACGTGCCCGCCCCCCGCCGCAAGGAGAGCCCCCGCGTCGAGGGGACGAAGAACGAGGTCACCTTCACCATCGACCTCGTGAAGATCTCCGGGGTCGTGAAGACCCGCGTACGCGCGCCGGTCACCAAGGGTCCTAGCGCGAAGGTCGCGGTCGTGCAGCGAGGAACGCTGGGTCGCGCGCTCCGCACGCGCGCCGAGGGCGAGGTCCCCGTCGGCATCGCGAGCTTCGACCACTCGTATCGCCTCCACGGCATGGTGCCCGACGAGGCACGTGCATGGCTCGAGAGCTCCCTCGAGGACCTCGTGTGTCTCGACGAGCGCAACGACGTTTGGCTGGGCAGCGACGGCGCGACGGTCACGCTGACGTGGTCGGGCGTGGAGATGAACCCGCTTCTCCTCGATGCGGCGCGCGACCTCGTGGTCAGCCTCGCCAGCTGGCACAGGCCGGAATTCCCCTATCGGTGAACGATTCTCGCGAGGGCGCCCAAGCCCTCGCTGGCGCCGCGTGTCGGAAGGCTCGAGGTGCCCATGACCGGTGGTCCCGAGCGACGTGACGAGAGCGTCAATTTCTCCCTCAAGGAGCTGATGAAGCTCGAGGACGAGCGAATCAGCCAGGAGCGCGATGCGCGCGAGGCACGAGAGCTGGCCGCGCAAGCCGCACGCGAGCACGCCGCTCGACGCGAGCGCGCCGAGCTCGAGGCGCGCGAGAAGAGCGCCGCGGAGGCGCGTGAGCGCGCTCGCTTTCGCGAGATGGAGGAAGAGGCACGACGCGAGGCGATGCAGCGCGCGGCCGTCGAGCAAGTGCGGATCACCGTCGAGGCCCGCACACGCGCCGAGGAGTCCGATCGCGAGCGCCGGCACGAGCTCGAGCTGCAGCGGATGCGCGCGGAGACGGTGCAGAAGCCCGGTCCGGGCGGCTACATCGCGAGCGCGCTCGGTGGGGCCGCCGCGTGCCTGGCGATCGCCCTCGTGCTCCACTTCGCCGTGTCGAAGCCCGCGGCCGACCTGCGAATCGCAGAGCTCGATCGCGCGGTGGCCGCCGCCGACGGGCAGGCGAACGGGCTGAGCCGTCGCGTCGACGAGCAGAGCGCGCGCATCAAGAAGCTCGACGACGGCCTGCGCGAGAAGGAGGACGAGCTCACCAGGGCTCGCGCCGCGCTCGCGGCCAGGCCCGCGGCGGCGTCGCCGCCCCCCGTGCCGGTGCGCGGCGGAGGTGGGCCGGTGAAGGGGAAAGGGGGGCTGAACGACGGGCCGCCCTGCGCGAACAAGTTCGACCCGCTCTGCGGCCACATCGATGCGCACTGACCGATCGCGCTGAAGCGCGCTATATCAATGGAATGACCGACGCTCCTGCGAAGGCTGCCCTCGCGAGCAAGGAGGGCGCCCCCGGTGCCCACGCGGATGCACCTGTCGCAACGCCGGCGACGGACGTCGTGATCCTCGGCCCTCCCACCGCGGACGGCGCGGGTGTGCACGTGCTGCGCGCGCGCGAGGAGAAGGTCGAGCTCGGCGAGCTGCGTCCGCTCGCGGAGGGCCGCCCCCTCGCCGGCGAGGTCGTGACGCTGGCGCCGCGCAAGGACAACCCTCGCGTCTGCGACGTGAAGGACAGCTATCGACCGCCGAGCGTTGCAGCCGCGACGTCGCTCGCCCTCTCGCACAAGGGGCCGGCGAAGGTCGCGACCGAGGCCTACCGCGACGGCTGGGACGAGATCTTCGGCAAGAAGCCCTCGCCGCCCTCGGCCGCAAACTAGCTCGCTAGCGTAGAGAGCGCGTTCCCGCCCTCGGGCGCGTCCGGCCCAGTCCGTGGGTGACGTGCCCGGTGTGCAACGCGCTGCACAGCCGCGAGTTCACACCTACGACGCGCAGCGCGACGCCCGGCCTGGTTTCTCGTGAGGAGAGAGCAGGCACGCCGGCTGCACTGCGGGACGTCATGAACAAGACGCTCCTTTCGCTTTCCGTCGTCTCGCTCGTCCTCTCGTTCTCCGCTCTCTCGTTCGCGAGCGAGCCCGCCGCCACCGCGACCACCGTAGCGACGGGACCGAACAGTGCTCCCTCCGCGCCGAACGCCGAGGAGACCCGCTGGTACGGCTATCAGCCGCTCATCACGGACAGCGTGGCCGTCACCCTGACGACCGCTGGGGTCTTGAAGGCGCTGACCGAGATCGGGCCGATCGATCTGTGCGGAGATTTCGACTCGCGCACGCCTTGTCATTCCGCCCCGCCTCCCGACCACACCGTCTCGACGACGCTCCTCGTCTCCGGCGTGGTCACGTATGCGTTTGCTTCGCCGACGATCCACGCCATTCACGGCCACTGGGACAAGGCGGGCCTCAGCCTCGGCCTGCGCGCAGCGCCGATTGCGCTCGCGGCGCCGCTCCTGGCGTCCGGCAGCGACGGCACGCAGCGCGTCGGCGGCGGCGTGCTCGTCGCCGCGATGGTGGTCGACGACATCCTCATCGCCCGCGAGCCGACGAAGGAGACCGCGGCGGCGTTCACGCTCGCGCCGACGTTCGACGCGAAGAACGGAAGCGCCGGGCTCGCGGCTGCGGGAACGTTCTGACGAGGCGCATGCGATCGCGAGGTGCGGCGGCCACGCGTCGGCCTCGCGATTGCAAACCCCGAAGGACGTGAGACCGAGCCCCCAGAGCTCCGAGCCCGAGCGCGCCGCACCATGACCCAGGGCGTGGCCAACGCGCGCTGAGCCGCGGGCTCAGAACCGCGCGCGCTTCTCGAGGAAGGTTCGCATTGCGGGGACGACGACCTCGGGACGCTCCAGCATCGAGAAGTGGCTCGAGCGCCAGAGGCGGATGTACTCCGAGTCGGGCATGCGCCGGGCCATCTCGGCCGACTGATAGGGCGGCGTGAGGACGTCGAGCATCCCGGCGATGATGAGCGCCGGGGCCTCGATGTGACGGAGCAAGTGATACGTCGAGTGTGCGTCGAGCTCCTGGAACAAGCGCAGGTAGTTGGTGAAGCTCGGCCCGAGCACGTCGTCCATGTAGCGGGCGAGCAGTGGCGTGAGCTCGCTCGCGCGCGCCCCGGCGGTGAGACGCATGCCCATCCACATCGGGATCTCGGCGAGGCGCGAGACGCGCGCGAGGTGGTGCGCGACGTGCTCGTGGTCCTGGAGCCAATCGAGCAGCGCGTGCAGACGCTTCGGCAGGAAGGGAATCGACACGAGCGGCTGGAACCCGGTCGACAGGACCTTGCCGTGCGTGCCGTTGATGAGGACGAGCCCCGCGACGCGTTCGGGTGAGGTCGCCGCCACGTCGAGCGACACCTGCACGCCCATGCTCCATCCGACGAATACGGCGCGGTCGACGTTCTCGGCGGTGAGGATCGCGGTGATGTCCTCGACGTGATGCGCGACCGAGAGCTGACGCTTCGACTTCGGTGACTCCGACGCGAAGAGCCCGCGGTAGTCCCACGTGATGATGCGGTACTCGGACCAGAAGGCCTCGATCGCCGGCATCCACGCGTAGAGGCGGCCGCCGAGACCGTTCGCGAGCACGAGGGTCTTGTTGCCGGTGCCGAGCACCTCGTAGGCGATGCCCGTTCCGTCCTTGGCGACGATGCGTCGCTCTCGATGGGTCGCCTCCCAGCCGAGACTGCTCACGCTCGTCGCCCGCTGCGAGTGGCCATTCGTTCGTGGTGCTTGCGTCACGAGGTCGAATTGTACCACTCGGCGGGAGCCGCGTAGGATCGGCCCATGCTCCGGTCCTCCTCCCTCGGTCGCCTGCTCGTCGTCGTCTCGGTCGTCCTCGGCACGGCAGGAACTGCCCTGGCGCAGGAGGAGTGCCCGCTCGGCTCCACGCAGAAGTCCGAGAGCGGGCAGACGTGGTGCGAGCCGACCGTCTGCGATCAGGACACGCAATGCCCGACGGGGTCGGTCTGTCGCCCGGTCGCACTCTGCGTGGAGATCGGCGCGCTCGATCCTGCCCCCGGAGTGAAGAGCGACGCCGGGCAGAGGCTCCTCGTTCGCCAGCGCTGCGGCGCCGACAAGTCGTGCCCTCAGAAGACGACCTGCTCGGACAAGGGCCGGTGCATCACGCGTGCACAGGCCGAGAAGGCGGGGCTCACGGCGCCCACCGCGAGCGCGGGCGATGCGGGAGCGTCGGCGCCCGCGGCAGGCGAGCCGAAGAAGGCCTGCGGATGCCACGTGCCCGGCACCTCCGGCGGTGAGCTCGGAGGTGCGGCGCTCGCGATGCTCGGTGTGCTCGCGATCGGAGCGCGTCGACGCACGCGCTCGCGTGGCTCGCGCGGCTAGAGAGCTGCCGCTTCAGGGGATGCAGCAACCGACGCCGATGCCGCCACCACACGAGTGAGTCGAGGCGTCGGCCCAGTGACCGGACGCGCACGACGAGGGAGCGAGGCCGACGCAGGTGCCACCGGCCGCGGTGCACGCGTTGCCGGCGGGAGGCACGCAGTCGAAGCCGTCGACGCAGCCGGTGCTCGCATTCTTGTGCGGCACGACGGAGCCGCCGGGACAGAAGCCGGGCGGAGGCTGGACGAGCTCGGGGCAGTCCGCGGGAGTGGGCTTCACGCAGTCGTACCCACCGATGCAGCCGTTCGCGCCCTTGATCGGGACGATCTTGCCGTCGGGGCAGAACGTCGGCGCGGGCGGCGAGAGCACCGGGCACGAGATGCAGCACGCGACGCCAACGCCGCCGCCGCACGAGACCTTCGAGGCGTCGGCCCAGTGACCGTCGGCGCACGACGAGGGCGCGAGGCCGACGCAGGCGCCGCCGACCGACGCGCACGTCTGCTTCTTGCCGGACTTCACGTCGGAGTCGGCGGTGTCGACCGACTCGGAGCCCGAGGCTCCGGTCGCCGTGCCGTCGCCGCTGGCGCCAGGCACATCGGTGGTGGCGCCGCCGCAGGCCGCGAGCACGGGGAGGGCGAGGCCGAGCGTAAGGGCGAAAGAGGAGAAGAAGTGCTTCATGCCCCCTGATTGGCCGCTCGCTTCGAGGCCCGTGTCGGAATCGTCCTCTACGGGAGGCAGCAGGCGGTGCCGATGCCGGGGCCGCACGAGTACTTCGTGGCGTCGCCGAACTTGTTGTTCGGGCAGCTGCCGGGCGCGAGGCCCACGCACGTGCCGCCGGCGGCCGCGCACGCGACCGGCGTGCACGCGAAGCCGACGATGCACGCCCTCGCATCGTAGAGCGGAGCGAACGGGCCGCCGTCGCAGAAGCCGGGGGGAGGCTGGGCGAGCTCGGGGCACGTGACGACGCAGCAGAACTGACCGGCCGTGGCACAGGTGAGGCCGGTCGTGTCGGCCTGACGGCACGCGGCGCCCGTCGGCAGGCACATGCCGGGGCCGGTCGGGGCGGAAGCGCAGGCTCCCGGCGGCGCGTCGACGACGGCGTCGGTCGTCGCGCCGTCCTTGTCGATGGGAGGCTGCGCGTCCGGGTTCGTCGAGGAGTCGGTCGTTGCGGCGTCGCGGGAGTCGTCCCCCACCACGACGTCGCCCGTTCCGCATGCGACGACGGCGGCCGTGAAGACAGCGCCGAGCAGGAGCACGCGCGCGAAGGGTGCGCGCCGACATGTGCGCAATACACTCATTTGTCGCAAGCCGCGACGATGCGCGCGCGCATCGGGGACCGCGGATGGGCGGCGAGGAAAGCGGCCGCGCCGGAGGTCGCCGTGGCGCCGGTCATGCAGCGGGCGACCACGCGCGCGCCCTCGCGCTCCTGCGCGAGCACGCCGCGGGGGAACCTTCGTTCGTGCTCGGAGGCGAGGCGCATCGCGCCGGCGGCGTCGCCGCCGCGGAGCGCCGTGTCGATCTCGCCGACGAGGAGGGCCTCATCGGCGGAGAGGGCCGCGCTCGCGGCCGGGGTCGGCGCCGCGGTGCGGATTGGCGCGTGGGAGGAGGGCGCGGCCGGGAGCGCGGCGATGTCCATGGCGGGAACGGCGGCGTTCGGCGCGAGGGCCGCGGGCGGGATGACGGCCGCGGGCAAGGCGAGCGCCGGGGTCGCGGGCTCGGTCGGGGTCGGGGGCATCGCGTGCGACCGCGGCGCGACCCGGGCGATCACGTGGGGGGCAGAAGCGACTCCGGCGCCCGCGAGGACGATGGGCGCGAGGACCTTCGCGAGGAGGCCCAGCGTGAAGCCCTTCGTCGCCACCGCGCCTGCGCCTGCTCCGACGCCCGCGCCCGCGCCGGCACCCGCGCCCGCGCTCGCGCCGGCCGCCTTGGAGGTGGCGGTAACCACGGCGCCCGCGACGCCGACGCCGACCAGCGCGGCTCCGACCTTCGCCGCGACACGCGCGCGCACGCGCTCACGATCCCCGTGTGCAGGCGACAGCCCGCGCTTTGCTGTGCGAAATAGCTGCTCGCTCTCCTGGCCCCAGTCGCTCACGGGAGCCTCCTCTCGGCCTGCTCGGCGCGTTCCGCATGTGCGTGCCGCGCGCGATGGCGCGCGTACGCTGCGTCGAAGTCACGTCGCGCGGCACGAAGCCGGGCGTAGACGGTGTTCACGTTGGCAGAGAGCAGCTCGGCGATCTCGGGCACCGTCATCTCCTCGAGCTGCGCGAGCACGAGGACCTCGCGCTTGTCCTCGTCGAGCTCGGCGAGCAGTGCATCGAGGAGACGAACCGCCTCCGACTGCTCGGCCTCCGCGCTCGGCGCCGGCGCATTCGACGCCAGCGCACGCTCGCTGTCCTCGGGATGAGGCACGCACGCGGCGTCCTTGCGGCGATACCGACGACGGTGATCCGCGACCACGCGCGTGACGATCCCCATCAGCCAGCGACGGACCGGCGTCTCGCCGTCGTACTCTCCGAGCCGACGGTGGAGGACCACGAACGTGTCCTGGACGACGTCGTCCGCCGCGGACTCCGGCACACCGAGGCGCCTCGCCATGCGCCACACGAAGTCGAAGTTCTCGTCGTAGATCGCGTCGAACGACGGGAGAGCCAGCGGAGCCGCGAGCGCGAGCCGCGACCCGACGCCGGCGATGTCGCCATCGGCCGGGACGGCGAGCGGAAGGCGGGCCACGGAGCTGCTCACTGTCCCGTATTGGCCGGGTCCCAGGAGGTCCGTGCTCAAAAGCGCACCTCCGGGCCGAACCATGTCCGGAGCGCCACCGCCCCGGGCTGGTGGACCGTCCCCGCCGCGCTGATCACGAAGGATTGCCGCGAGATAGGCACGAAGGCGCCGAGCCCGAACCGAACCGAGATCGGGCCCGCCACCGGGAACCGACCGGCCACCAGGGCCTCGGGCCCCCAGGTCACGGAGTCCGCGTCCGACACCTTCGCGGCGCCGAAGCCCGACGCCGCGATCCGCGCGACCTCGACGCCGACGCAAGGCGCGATCTCGAGGCCGTGGGTCACCGCGTAGCACGCACGCGCTCCGCCCGTGATCAGCCCGAAGGAGGCGCCCGCGGCCGACGCTCCCACCGTGCCGTCCTGCGAACCGAAGAGATCGGCGTTCGCCTCGAGCGAGAGATCACGGGCGAGCACCACGCCGACCGCGAGCCCACCGCCCAGCGCCGCGATCGGGAGAAGCCCGGCATCACCCGAGAGCTCGGCGCGAACGAGCACGTGCGCGGGCGCGCCCGAAGCGCGACGCGAAGGCGCCTCGCTCGGACGCTCCGGCGACGTGCTGGCCGCGGGTGCGGGCGCGCTCGGCGGAGCAGGAGCGGCAGGCGCGGCCGCGGCCTCCTCTTCGCGAGCGCGCTCCGCCGCGGGTGCGACGCTCATCGCGATCACGACGGCCGCCGACTCCACGAGCTCTTCACACGAGGCGGCCTCGAGCACGCGGTCGCCGCGTGACGACGCCGTCGACACCTCGAGCGAGAGCCGATAGCGCGCTGCACGCTTCTCGACGCGACCACGCGCGCGGACGGCGAGGCCGACCGGCACGCGCGCCGCGACGCGCCTGCGAAGCTCGCCGCTCGAAGGGCACTCGGGCGGCGTCGCCCACTCGACATCGAGACTGTCTCCGGCGGTCACCGCATCGCCCTGCTGCGCGCGCGCACGGAGCGGTGCAACGAACGCGACCGAGGCGAGCAAGAAGGCAACGGCAAGCCCGCGGCGGCGTTTGCGCACCCCGCGTCCGTAGCACTCGCTTGCCGTCGCGCACGCTCGCGCGCGGCGTCGGCCGATGGATCGAGCGCGATCCAAGAGCCCACCCGCTCGGCCACCGACCCCTCCCCTTCGCCTCACGCGAGCCCTGAATTTTCGCGTTGCCAGAACGCAAACGACCTTTACCTACACCGGCTTACCCCTTGCATGGACGAGCTCGATGCTCGCGCGCCATCTCTCGTTCGCCGTTCTCGCCGCCGCGGCGTTGTGCACGAGCGCCTGCACGAGCGAGACGGCTCCCGACGACGAGCCGATCGCCGGCGAGGAGAACGAGGTCAAGGTGGACACCCGAACACCGGCCGCACGAAGGCAGTACGACGCCAACGTGGCCTTCGCGACGGGCTACGCCCCGCGATGTGCGCGCAACACGAGCGGCCGGCCACGCGTCCTCGTCACCGGCTTCGGTCGCTTCATGAGCATCGAGAACAACGCGACGGGTCGCATCATCAGCACCCTCGTTCCCGATGCGCATTACCCGGAGACGCCGCCGCCGGCCCCCGGCGAGGTCGATCTGCCGGAGCCTCAGCTCAGCGTGGCCACGTCGACGCTCACCCTCCCCGGCGCGGGACAGGTCGACGTCTGCGCAATGATCCTTCCCGTGTACTGGGACCTCGCGGCGATCCTGATCGCGAAGGAGATGGAAGCCTGGAAGCCGACGTTCGTGATGATGAACGGCGTCGCCGGCGGCCGTCAGCCGCTCTGGGTCGAGCTCGGCGCCACGAACCGAGCGGCTCCGCTCGACGACGGCTCGAACCAGCTCCGGCCCGCCGTCCGCCCGAACGAGCAGTACGCGAGGATCGTCGACAACGCCGCGAAGGCCGAGAATGCTCGCGCCAACCTGCTGTCGTGGCGCGCCGTCGAGCGTGCCGCCACCGCCGCCGTGGAGCGCCACGCCGCCGAGGTCGACGAGGGCGTGCTCTTCAGCGATCTGCTCCAGGGCGTCAAGCTCGCGGGCTTCCCGCGCAACAGCAACACGTACCTCTGCAACAACGTCACGTACGTGACCGGCTACCTGATGAGCCATCCCGGGGTGTCCGTGCGCCTGATGAAGGCGAGCCCCGCGATCCGCGGCAAGGTCAACGAGGTGAAGGTCCAGATGTCGACCGACCTCCGCGCCGTCCCGCGTGTCTTCGTGCACTGGCCGGCGCAGATGGACAACAAGCACCACGAGGCCGGCGCCGACGTGATGCGGTCGATCCTCGACGCGCAGCTCACCGCCATGGCCCACGGTGACGCGCCGACGCCGGGCGACAACGCCATCGCCGACCCCTCCCTCCAAGGCGGGGATTTCTTCTAGTGGGGCTTCGCCCCTCACGCTTCGCGTGAGCCTCCCCATCGCGCCACTGGGCCGGCGTGATTCGCCTTCGGCGAACGGCGCTGCAGCAGCGCCGATTTCACGCCTACGCAGAGAGAGCCTGGGACCTTCCACTCGTGAAGTCGCGGCATGTGATTCACGTGACCCGAGCGAGCTTCGGCGGCCCGTAGGACGAGATGTCCGATGCGTAGCGAGACATTGGAGCGAGGAAGTACCTCCGTAGGGCGGGCTCGAGTCTCCCCACCGGGGTGAACCCGGCCTTGCGGATTTTCCCCGGCACGACGAGGGTCCAGCGCGGAACAGCAGCGTGACGCCTCCGCGTTCTCTCCGCGTCTCCGCGCCTCTCTGTCTCTTCAATCGGCGGTCGGCGCCTCGCGCCCCAATCACACGACCCGCACTACTTCACAGTGCTTGGCCCCATGCCGTTGCGCAGAAGGTTACCGCGCGAGTTTGGCCACGGCAGGCAGGCCTTGCCGGAGCCCGGCACGGTGAAGACGTCGATGCCGTGCTCGAACGTCTGCACGAGGATCTCGAGCTGCCCGTCGCCGTCGAGGTCGGCGATGGTCGGTGCCGAGGGCACGCCGATACCGTTGCCGTTCGTCCCTTGATTGGGCAGCTCTACATCGAAGAGCAGCTTGCCCGTGTTGGCGAGCACTACGATGTGCCCGCCGTTGGCCTCGAGTGAGTATGTCCCGAAGACGAGCTCGGGCGTGCCGTCCTTGTTGAGGTCCGCGACCGCAACCTCCGAGGCGAACGTCTTCGCCTTGCCCTGCGCGAAGTCGTAGCGCCAGAGCCGCGTGCCGTCGGGACCGATCGCGTAGATGTACCCGTCGTTGATGGGCGCGATGATCTCGGGGCGCGCGTCGCCCACGATGCTCACCGTGGTGGGCGCGGGGATGCCGCTCGGCGGGTAGTAGTCACCGTCGGGGCGAACCGCCGGCTTGTCGCTCATCGGCAACGTCTCGAAGCCGGCCTTTCGGCGGGCGGAGCGAGAGCCGTCGCCGTGCGCGCCCTCGAGCACCACGAAGGCGTAGGCCTGCGTCTCGTAGGGCTCCTTCAGCTCGGCGTTCGGGATGCTGACCACCTCGTTCTTGCCGTCACCGTCGATGTCGACGACGTTGACCGGCGACGCGGTGAACTGGAGCCACATCGTGTCCTTCACGCTCGGATAGTCGCCGGCGTGCAGATGGTAGTGGTCCTCGTCGACCTTGAAGTCGGCCCAGCGGATGAACTGGCCCCAGCCCATGCGCTGGCCCGAGTACATGTTCGACGGGTTCGTGTACCAGCTCGACGCGAGCACCGAGGACCCGTCGGGCTTGAACACGTTGATCTGGTGGTTGTCGTACGTGACGATGATCTCGAGCTGCTTGTCGTCGTCGATGTTGCCGATGCCGACGTTCTCGCCGTAGCAGCCGTACCCCTGGTTGCCGACGCCGTTGAAGTCCTTGTCGCCGCCCGGGCCGCTCAGCTGGTTGTAGCGAGGCCAGGCGTCGGCCTTGCCGCCGGGCGCGAAGAGCTTGCCGTCCGCGGAGAACACGAAGACCTGCGAGCCGGTCTTCGACGTGTTCGTCGTCGTCACGACGACCTCGAGCTTTCCGTCACCGTCGAGATCGGCCGCGGCCATGCCGCGCGCCTCGGGCGACTGGCCGCCGCTCGTCGTGCTCGCAGGCCACCCCGTCTTCACGGCGAGCGCGCCGCCCTTCCACTCGTACGCCGCGACGGTCCCCTCGTTGCCGCCGACGACGACCTCCATGACGCCGTCGCCGTCGAGATCGGCCACCACGTGCGGCGCGTACACGCGCCCCTTGGTCGCGGTGCCCTTCGCGCCGAGCGCGTTGCCCTGCGCGTCGTAGACGAACGTGCTGTAGAGCGCCGCGACGATCTCGTTCTTTCCGTCACCGTCGAGATCGAGGACCGCCGGCGATGCGTACCAGCCGGTCTCGCCGGTCTTCACGTTCCGCACGAACGTGGGCTGCTGCACCGATGCCGTGCTGCCCTCGCTCTTGCACGTGGACGTCGCCACGACCGCGCCGTCCTCCAGCACGACGCCTCCGTCGCGCCCGCCGTTTCCGTCGGGCGGCGAGGTCGCCGCCGAGCCGTCGTCGCTGCCGCAGGCGAGGAAGGCCCCCGCGCCGATCACCACGCAACCCGCAACCGGAAGCGCCCAGTTCCTCATGAAGCCAAGACTACACCCAGCCGGGCTCGCGTCTCCCACGGCTCCGGCTTCAGCGGCGCGCCTGCTCCAGCGTCAGAATGTGGATCCCGACGGCCACCACGATCGCGGCCGCGGTCATCGCGTGCGAGCGCCGGGTCCTCGCGCGCGTCTTCAGCTTCTCGTCGCGCAGCTGGAGACCGAGCCCCGCGTGCGCGACGAGGAGGAAGAACGCGAGACCCGCGGGCGCGATCGCGAGCGGGCCCGCCCCCGTCGCGGCCGGTGAGCCGAGCGCAGGGATGACGAGGATCGTGTGCCCGAACGCGAACGCGGAGGTCACGAGGCCGAGCACCACGTGGATGCGGATCGGCTTCGACGTCGGCGCTCCGCGCCTGCCGAGGCGATAGCGAGTCGCGAGCGGGATCACGCCCGCGAGGACGATGGCGATCGCTGCAAGCCACCCGCTCCAGAGCGCCATGCTCGCCGCTCAGCGCTTCCGCGGCGTGTCGAAGACCGGCCGCGCGGTGAGGTAGTAGTCGGCCGCGAGCGTGAACGCGCGGGAGAGCTCGCTCCCGTCGCTGAAGAGCTCCTCGACCCCGCCGTCGTCATCGGAGTGGAAGCGCAGATGGAACATGTCGTCGCCCTCGCGACCGACGTAGGTCCAGCGACCGCGCGCCGTCTTCAGCCCGCGAGCGATCAACGCGAGCGAGCCGGCGTTGACCTCGTGGTCCTCGCAGTCGATGAAGCACTCCTCGACGAGGTAGAGCGCCGTCTCCGGCTCGAGCTTGTCCATGTGCTCGCCGAGGTCGATGGAGCGCCCCGCCGCGTCTGCCGGCACCTGGCTCTCCATGCCCGTCTTGCCGTAGCGCGTGGCGTGGCGGGGCTGGCTCGTGCCGTTGAAACTCGGCACCTCGTAGCGCCAGGTGTTCTCACCGAGCTTGTCGAACCACTCGAAGCCGGGCGTCTTGCCCTTGAGCGTGCGCTGCCACACGCGCTTGCCGTGGATCTTGCCGGCGACGTAGGTGCTCTTCTCGCGGAGATCGTGGCGGTCGTTCGTGTGGAACCACTCGGCCGCGCCTTCGCGTACGCCGTCGACGTAGTGCGCGGTGCCCGCGAGTGCGCCGTCGGCGAAGTGGAAGGTCCACACACCGGTGCGCTTGCCGTCGGCGAGGTCACCGGAGCCCCAGGTCTCCTCGTGCGCATTCCAGATCGCGCCGTCGGCGACACAGTCCGGGCGGTCCGGCGGACCGGAGCGCGTGCGCGTGGCCACGGGCTTGCGCTTCGGCGCCATCGCGAAGGTCACTTCCGCGGGTTCGAGGGCTCGCTGGAGCCGAGCACGTAGCCGACGAAGAACGGGCCCATCTTCTCGATGAACTCGCTCGTCTGACGCGTCTTGCGCATCGCCTGCACGAGGTGCGAGAGCGGGTGCAGGTCCTTGCCCATCAGGCCGATGACGAACTCGTTGTCGCCGGCGTCGATGCCGTGACACGCGAGGCGGATGTCGGTGCCGAGGCCCTGCTGGCCATAGGCGATGCCGAGCGACGCGTGCTCGCGCATGATGTGGCTCTGGTCAATCCCCTCGAGCTTCGCGAACGAGCCCTTGCGACGGAGCGGGTACCAGACGTGCCAGGGCGTCGTCTCCTTGGTGGCGTTTTCGACGGGCCGCTCGAGGAGCGTCCACTCGAGCTCGGGCTCGTGGCCCGTGGAGTACGAGCGGCCGAGCATCGCGAAGTCGTCGCGGAGCTCGACATGGGCGAGCGGCGACTCGGAGAAGAGCGGGCGGACGGCGCGGACGAAGTGAGCCGGGTCCTCGCTCCACGTGAGGAGGCCGAGGCTGCGCGGGTCCATCGTGTCGGCGTAGACGACGCCGGCGATCTTGCGCTCCTTCAGGATGCTCACGAGCTCGGCGCCGATCGCGTCGGGGGCGCTCTTCGGGCCGCCGCTCACGGGCGCCGTTCCGGTCGGAACGCGGAACACGAGGAGCTGCATGAAGAGGCGACGGTTCGTCGACTGCTTCACGCCGTCCTTCTTGCCGCCGTACTCGTGGACGTCGATGGTCGGCAGCCCCTTCGCGATGTCCGACGGAATAACGTCGTGGCCCGGTGCTTTCGCCTCGCTCATGGGCGAAAACCTAGCACAGCGAGCGACCCAGGTCGTTTGCGACGCAGACGACACAGGCTCCCGAAGGTCGCCTAGTCGGCGTCGGTCGCGGCCAGAACCGCGACCGAGGCGCCGCCCGGGCGCACGGCGAGCACGCCGATGTCCCACGCCACGTCGTTCCACCAGCCACCCGGCGCGCCGAACATCAAGAATCGCGCGGACGGCGCGAGTGTGTCGAGCTCGAGGGGTGTCGCGCTCGCGGGCGCGTCCAGCAGGGCCGCGAGGGAGACCCACGCCGCGCGCCGGCCGTAGGCGCCGCCGACGCCCGACGAATAAGCACCGCCGTTGGCGGAGGCCGCGAAGAGCGCGCCCCAGATCGCGTCGGCGCTCGTCCGCTCCGCATGCAGCGCCTCTGCGCCCTCGACGCAGTCGAGCGCGAGCGCCCGAAGGAGCCACCGGCCCGGCGAGGCCTCGGTGAGCGCGGGCTCGAGACGAAACGCCTTCGCCTCCGCCTTGCCGTTCGAGCCCGTGGTCCACGGCAGTACGGCCTCACGCAGGCGGGCCTCGAGCGAGGCGTCCTCGATGCGCGTGACGCTCGGCGCGCCGTGCTCGCCCGGGGGCGGCAACGTGCGCGCGGACGTGGGCCCGCTCTCGAGCCGAGCGACCGCGTTCGAGATCGCGTTCGCGCCGTACATGGGCATGTACGTGGGCGCCTCGCTCTCGGCCTCGAGCAGCGTGAGCGGCAGGACACCGAGCGGATGCTTCGCCGCGGCGAGCTTCGCGTGGAAGCTCACGATGGCCGGCTCGCGGTCGAGCGACGTGCCGCGCAGCACCGTCTCGTGCATCCAGCACGCGAGGACCTCCGTGTGCTCGGCGGTCGCGCCGTGCCGCGCGACGGTCGCCTCGAGCGCCTCCTTCGTCTGCCCGTGCGCGAGCCGCGAAGCGAACGAACGCACGCGCATCTCGAGCGGACGCGCGCGCTGCACGCTGCGCACGCGCGGTCGAGAGAGCAGAGCGAAGAGCGCATCGAGATGGTCGGGGCCCGCGGTGAGCGCGAGCTCCTCCTCGATGTGGTCGGCGACCGCCTCGTACGGAAAGCGTGCGGCGCCCTCCACGTCGCAGGCCGTCTCGATGGCCGTTGCGAGCTCGAGGAGGTCCGCTGTCCGCGCCTCGCGGTTCCATCGGTCGACGGTCGCAAAGGCCTGGTTCACGTCCTCGGCGGCCTGCTTGTCACGCAGGCTGGCGACGATCGCTTCGATCTCGTTCGGCATCGGGTACGGCCTCGTTCTATCCGTCCAGGCGCTGTCAGACCAGCGTCGTCAGCGCGCCGCGCAAGAAGTCGCGCGCGACGACGACCTTGTGCACCTCGTCCGGCCCGTCCGCGATGCGCGCCGAGCGCGCGAAGCGGTACCAGGTCGCGAACGGCATGTCCTCGCTGTAGCCCAGCGAGCCGTGCATCTGGATCGCGTCGTCCATGACCTGGCAGAGCACGTTCGCCACGTGGTTCTTCGCCATCGAGGAGTACGGGCGGGCCTCCTTGTCGAGGCCCTTCTCGAGCATGTGCGCGCAGTGGAGGGTCATCAGGTTGCCGGCGTGGATGCCGGAGACCGCGTTCGCGATCATCACCTGGATCATCTGGTGGTGCGCGAGCGTCTTGCCGAAGCTCTCGCGCGTCGTGACGTACTCGCGGCACATGTTGAGCGCGCGGTCGGCCCAGCCGAGCCAGCGCATGCAGTGCGTGAGCCGCGCCGGAACGAGGCGCGCCTGGGCGAGGCTGAAGCCGTCGCCCACGTTGCCGAGGATCGCCTCCTTCTTCACGCGGACGCCGTGAAACTTCATCTCGCCTTCGCGATGCTGGAGGATGGGCGGGCTCATCACCGGCACGTCGCGGACGTGCTCGACGCCCTCCGCGTGACGATCGACGACGAACATCGTCGCGCCGCGCGAGCGGTCGCCTCCCGTGCGGGCCATCACGATGAGGAACGACGCGTCGCCGCCGCCGGTCGTGTACCACTTGTGTCCGTCGATGACCCAGCTGTCGCCGTCCTCGCGGGCGGCCGTCTTGAGGTTCGACGGGTCGGCGCCGGCGCCGGGCGCAGGCTCGGTCATCGAGAAGCCGCTCGTGATCTCCCCACGGGCGAGCGGTGCGAGCCACTTCTCGCGGACGGCGGGCGAGGCCGAGCGGAGGAGGAGATCCATGTTCCCCTGATCGGGCGCGTCGCAGTTGAAGCACGAGGCGCCGACGGGAGAGCGGCCCATCTCGCGGAACAGCGCGCACATGCCCATGATGCCGAGGCCGAGGCCGCCGTGCTCCTTGGGCAAGTGGGGCACGAACATCCCCGCCGCGCGCGTCTGCACGCGGAGCGCGTTCAGCGTGTCCCGCTTCTTCGTCCTGTCCTCCTCGAGGATCTTCGCCTCGTTCGGGATGACGTGGTCGTCGACGAAGGCACGGACGCGCGTGCGCAGATCCGCGAGCTCAGGAGGAAGGTCAAAGCTGATCACGGCGGGCAGGATAGCGCGAGAAAAGCGGGCCTGCGCGTGTTAGCGTCCGCACGATGGCGCTCACCGCACCGCCTCAGACTCGCACCCCTGAAAAGACCGCCGACGCGCACAAGGTCGACGACGCTGCGCTCGCGCGACTCGAAGCCTGGCTCGGCGCGAACGTGCCTGGATGTCGCTTTTCCGCACCGCAGACCGCCGTTGCGCGCCAGTTCAAGGGCGGGCAGTCGAATCCGACGTACTGGGTCGGCGTGGAGGGTCCAGAGGGCGCGGTTGAGCTCGTCCTCCGCAAGAAGCCGCCGGGAGATCTCCTCCCCTCGGCGCACGCGGTCGAGCGCGAGTACCGCATCATCCGCGCGCTCGGCGAGGCCGGCGTTCCCGTCCCGAAGGCGCTCGGGCTCTGCGAGGACGCGAGCGTGCTCGGCACGCCGTTCTTCGTGATGAGCTTCGTGGCCGGGCGCATCTTCTGGGATCCGACGCTCCCCGAGCTCGCGAGCAACGCGGCGCGCAGCGCGGTCTATCGCGAGTACACGGCGGCGCTCGCCGCGCTCCACCAGGTCGACTTCGCGAAGGTCGGGCTCGCCGACTACGGCAAGGTCGGCGGGTACGTCGCGCGCCAGGTCGATCGCTGGTCGAAGCAGTACGAGGCGTCGCGCACGAGCGACATCCCGGCGATGGAAGCGCTGATGACGTTCGTGCGCACGAAGGTGCCGGCGAGCGACGAGACGACGCTCATCCACGGCGACTACCGCATCGACAACATCATGTACTCGAAGGACGACGAGGCTCGCGCGCTCGCGATCATCGACTGGGAGCTGTCGACGCTCGGACACCCTGTCAGCGATCTCGCCTACGCATGCATGGGCTACCACCTGAACCTCCCGGGTCGCGGCGGTCTCGCGGGGGTCGACGTCGCGTCGCTCGGCATTCCGAGCGAGCAGGAGATGGTCGACGCGTACTGCGCGCTCACGGGCCGCGGCCGCATCGACGATTGGGCTTATTTCATGGCCTTTGGCATCTTCCGCCTCGCGGCCATCGCGCAGGGCGTGTTCAAGCGGAGCCTCCAGGGAAACGCGAGCTCCGACAATGCGAGCAGCTACGGCGCGGCCGTGACGATGCTCGCCGAGCTCGGTTGCTCGATTGCAGGGATCAAGACATCACCATGAGCGACGACTTTCACGCGTTCCGCGACGTCCCGAAGACGGGCGTCATCTTCGTCACCAGCGAGGCGACGAAGCTCGGCTTCTCCACGACCGACCCCGAGTGGTGCAACCTCGGCCAGGGCATGCCGGAGACGGGCGACTTGCCCGGCGCGCCGCCGCGCATCCACGAGGTGACGATCGCCGCCGACGACCAGGAGTACGCGCCGGTCGCGGGCCTCTGGGAGCTGCGCGAGGCGGTAGCTGCACTCTACAACCGTCTCTATCGCAAGGGGATGGCGTCGCAGTACTCGGCAGAGAACGTGTCGATCTCCGGCGGCGGTCGAGCGGCGCTCACGCGCGCGGCGGCGAGCCTCGGGAGCATCAACCTCGGGCACTTCCTCCCCGACTACACGGCCTACGAGGAGCTGCTCGACATCTTCAAGGCGTTCACGAGCATCCCGATCCTGCTCGAGGGGGACAAGGGCTACAGCTTCACGTCGGAGGACCTGCGGCGGGAGATCATGGGCCGAGGCCTCTCGGCGCTGCTCATGTCGAACCCGTGCAACCCCACCGGCAAGCTCGTCGAGGGCGAGGAGCTCGAGCGCTGGGTGAGCATCGCGCGAGAGCTCGACTGCACGCTGCTGCTCGACGAGTTCTACTCGCACTACATCTATCGCGGCCGTCCCGGCACGCTGCCGGTCGAGAGCGCGGCGCGGTACGTGAAGGACGTCGACAAGGATCCCGTCGTCATCTTCGACGGCTTCACGAAGAACTGGCGCTACCCGGGCTGGCGCATCACGTGGGCGGTCGGGCCGAAGACCGTCATCGAGCGGTTCGCGAGCGCGGGGTCGTTCCTCGACGGTGGAGGTTCGAAGCCGCTGCAGCGCGCGGCGATCCCGCTGTTCGACGAGGGCTACGTCGTGAAGGAGACGATGGCGATCCAGAACGCGTTCCGGGAGAAGCGCGATCGGATGCTCTCGCGGCTCGAGCGCATCGGCGTGCGGTTCGACCGCGTGCCGGACGGCACGTTCTACTGCTGGGGCAACGTGGCAAACCTGCCTGCCCCACTCAACGACGGGATGGGGCTCTTCCGCGCTGCGCTGACGAAGAAGGTCATCGTCGTGCCGGGGGAGTTCTTCGACGTGAATCCGGGCAAGCGTCGGCACGGGCGAGCGTCGCGCTTTCGCGAGTACGTGCGCTTCTCGTTCGGGCCCTCGCTCGAGAACATCGAGCGCGCGCTGACGCGTCTCGAAGAGCTCGTGGCCGACCCGCCGCCGGCGGTCTGAGCGAGCTCAGAGCGGCGCGCTTCGGCCATTGGGTCGTCGAGCCGGTGTGGAAGCGCGTCGATCGCGATGGAGAAGCCGTCGGCACTCGCTGTTTCGCGATGGTGTGCCTGACGACGGCGTCCGAGCGCGCTAAGCTCGGAGCGTGGTCGATCGCGACACGACGCCAGACGCTCATCGCGTACAAATCGAGGTTCTCCGCCGGATGGGTCCGTCCCGGCGGGGCGCCGTCGCCATCGAGATGAGCGAGGACATCCGGCGCGTCGCGGAAGAGCGCATCGCCCGTGAGCATCCCCACCTCGATCGTCGGGGCCAAGTGCGGGCCCTGGTCTCGCAACTCTACGGTGCAGCGCTTGCGGCGAAGGCGTTTGGCCAGGATGAGCGATGACGCAGGTCGCGAGTATCCTGCAAAGGGTCGCGTCGCTCCTGGACACCGCAAGCATCCCGTTCATGGTCGCCGGGTCCTTCGCGAGCTCGGTTCACGGAAAGCCCCGTACGACGCAGGACCTCGACCTCGTGATCGACGTGGACCGCAAGCGGGTAGAAGCGTTCATCAGGTCGCTCCCCAGGGACGACTGGTATGCGGACATGGACGCGGCCATCGACGCCGTAGCGAGGCGCACGATGTTCAATCTCATCGACCTTGCGACGGGGTGGAAGGTCGACCTCGTGGTCAGAAAAGAGCGACCCTTCAGCCGTGAAGAGTTCTCCCGACGCACGACGAATGAGGCGCTCGGGGCATCTGTCCCAATGGCGACTGCAGAGGACACGATCATCGCAAAGCTCGAATGGTCGAAGGCGAGCGGTGGGTCCGAGCGTCAGCGGCGAGACGTGCAAGGCATGCTCGAGATGCGAGGAGAGCACCTCGATCACGAGTACGTGATGCGCTGGGTCAAGGAGCTGGAGCTCGAGGAGGAGTGGACCGCTGCACTGAGGACCACGACCTGAGCGGCGTTCGAGCGCGTTTCTCTGAGCCCGCATCGTCTTCGGTTGGGGCAGCGTGGCAAGCCTGCCTGCCTCACCGAACGACGGACGGGGCCGCTCGACGAACATCGAGCGTGCGTCGTCTCGGTCGAGCTGAGTGCCGCCTGCGGCATGGCGTTCGCATCGCCGTCCCCCATGGACCATCGCTGGGACGAGGTGCTTCAGGCCGAGGAGCGGCGGCGTGCCGAGGCTGCCCGGTTCGGGAGGAACGCCATCGCGCGTGACGCCGACGTCGAGCGTCGCGATCTGCTCGAGCGCGCGCGTACACGGGCTCGGGTGAACAGGAGCCCGTGGGAGATCGGCGCATCGCACTGGGATCAGCGCGATCTCTACACGCGAAACAGCAGCCTCGACGATGCGGGGTACGGCCGAGGTCCGAGCGTCCATCCGGACATCGGCAGCTACGCGTATCACCGCGACGACATCGTGCCCGCGCCGGCGAGGACGCGTGGCGGGAGCGAAGGCCCGAGCTTGTACGAGCGCGAGGCGTGGCCGTGGCTCAACTACGAGCGCGTGCAGGCGGTCCCGGACCACGAGGGGAGCGGCGTGTGGGGCCGCGTGAAGCACGAGGCGTCGCGGGTGGTCGGCGTGCTCACGGGGCACCCGCATCGGCACACGGGCCCAAAGGGCTGGCGCCGGGCGGACGCAGCCATCCGCGAGGACGTGTGCGAAGCGCTCGCGTACGACGAGGTGCTGGACGCGGGCGACATCGAGGTGGAAGTGAAAGACAGCGAGGTCACGCTGACGGGCACGGTGCGCGATCGCCCATCGAAGCGCCGTGCAGAGCTGCTCGCGGACCGAGTGCGAGCGGTGCATGACGTCCACAACCGCCTGACCGTCCGCAAGAACGACGACGACCTCTCGTTCACCTCCCCCGTGCCTGCCTTCTAGGCACGCGCGAAGCCGCTACTTCAGCTTCGATTCACACAGCGCGACGCACATGCGGTCGCGTTGGGCCTCGCAGATGCTCTGCAGGAGGCGCACCTCCTCGCGTGAGGCTTTGCCGTCCAGGACCTTCGGCTCGAGCTGCTTGCGCGCGACGTCGAACTGCTTCTTCAGCACGAGATCGCGCGTGCGCGCGAGCTCCGTGTCCGGCTCCTTGTGCTCCTGGCCCGCGACAGCCCCCGGCTTGCCCGCATCCGTGGACGCGCGGGCGACGCCGCCATCGAGCTTCATCTTGCGACCAAGCTTCGCGCCACACGCCTCGAGACACTGCGCATCGCCCTGTTGCTGGCAGATCTTCGCGAGAAGCTCCGTCTCCTGGGTCGTGGCGTCCGAGCCGAGCGCCTGGCGCTCGAGCACCAGCCTCGCCATCCACAGCTGGCCGTTGCCCTCGTAGAACGTCGCCTGCTCGAACGGGGGCTGGCCGTCGATGTTCCCCGCATCCGCGAACTTCGCGACCGGGGTCGCGTTGAACGGGGCCGCGGGCGGGACCACCTCCGGGACGCTCGCCGCGAGGGCCGGAGGGCGCGCCTCGTTCGGGTCAGGCGGCGGGTCCTTCGATTTACACCCGCCGAGCCCGACGAACGCGAGGGCGAGCGCGAGACCGAAGACGACACGAGAAGGAACCATGGAGAGAGAGCGCACCCTCGAGCTCATTGCGGCTTCTTGATCCACAGCTCGACGTTGCGGTCGTCCGGCTTACCTGTTCCGTCCATCTCGAGCCACCCCGAGGTGACGTCGACCACGCCGCGGCGGCGGCCCTCCATCGCGACCGCGTCGCCGTCGACGCTGAAGTCGACCGCCGTCGCGCGCATCATGATCCACCCGTTGTCCTGGTCGAAGATCTCGACGACCCGGAACTGATGCGGATAGTCGGCGATCGCAGACGTCATCACCTCCCACCACGCATGCCCGCCCGCGGGCGTGAGCGCGCGCACGCGATGCTCGTGCGAGTGACCGACCATGCTGAAGACGACGTTCGGATATCCTCCGATGAACGCCGCCCACTTGTCCGGAAGGAGCGCGTCGTCCTCCATCTTGCCGAACGCGCCGCCGTTCTGCGTCAGGCTCGTCGTCGCATGGTGCGACGCGAGGATGACCCACTTGCCGTCGGCCTTCGCCTTGTCGAGGAGGGGCCTCAGCGTGCTGTCCACGTAGGACTGCTTGATGACGCCCTCCGACCCGCCCGTCTCGTGCGCCGTGTCGATGACGAGGAAGCGGAACTGCGTGCCCTCGGGGTCGAAGGTGTACGTGGCGCGCCCGCTCGCCTTCTGATCGGGCCCGATGCCGTGACCGTCCTTGTCCGCGCCGATCTTCGCCATCAGCTCGGCGCGCGTCAGCAGCGCCCGCTTCGGATCGGGGATGATCGTGTCGGTCGTGATCGCGCCGCTCATGCGGTAGTCGCGAGTCCCGCCGTTGGCCGTGTCGCTGACGACCGCCAGCTTGGAGCCGTCGGTGACCTCGAGGTTGCCCTGGATGAGCACGTCGTGATTGCCGGTGTTCCACTTCCACGGCATCGCGAGGCCTTCGGCCACGAACGGGTCCTTGCCGTCGTTGTCGGCCCCGGCCACCGGGTCGTCGACGTCGCCCGAGTCACACTGGACGTTCGGCGCGCCGCCGAGGATCTGCAAGACCCAGTCGACCTCGTTCGACTGCGCGCTATCGGCGTTGTCTCCGCCCATCAGCGTGAACGCGATCGGGTCCTTGCGGTGGAACGCGTTCAGCGTGCGCACCGCCGCGTTCGTCATCCGGCAGATGTACTGGTCGTCGGGACGGAGCGCCGACGACGTGAGATCCGCCGCATCGTAGAGGCCGAGCCGGGTCGGCGATTCGTCGTCCGAGAGCTGCAGGTCGGCGACATGCGCGAAGCGAAGAACCCGCTTCGCGTTCGCGCCGGGCGCGGGCGGTGTCGAACCGTCGATGACGCGCGTCACGTAGGCCTGCCCCGCGCCGGGAACGAGCTCACCGAAGCCGCGCTCGAGGTAGCTCGCGACGGCCTCGGGCGTCGCCGACGGGTTGGGGCCGTCCTTGTAGGACTGCCTCGGCGTCTTCGGCGTGAACGTCGCCTCGACCGTGGTCACGGCGGATGCGAGCGAGGCCATGGGAGTCGGCGCCGCCTTCACGATCTTCGGCGGCGTCGTGGTCGCAGGCGGCTCGCTCGGGTCGGAGGAGGAGGAGCACGCGATGGCCGAAGCGGTGACGAGCAACGTCGCCAGAGCGGTCCTCGTAAACCGAGGCATGAGGCCGAAAGCCGAGCGGCGGGGCATGACCGGGAGTGTACCATTCGTCGGCCCACATGCTCTCGCGCCGCGATGTCCTCCGTGCCGGTCTCCTCACCTTTCTACCCGTCGCCGTCGCCGTCGCCGGTGCGGGCGGGTGCGCGAAGCCCAAGACCGTCTCCTGGCCGCGCCGAACGAAGTACGAGGGCGTCGATTTCATCGAGCTCTTTCCCGGCGACGCCGACGAGACCGCGCCGCTCGTCGTCGCGATCCACGGCATGGGCGACAAGCCCGACAACTGGATCGACTCGTGGCGCACATTCCCGGAGAAAGCCCAGATCGTCCTGCCCCGCGCGTTCACGAAGTACGGAGAGGGCTACTCCTGGTTCGAGTTCCGCGACGGCATGACGGACGCCGAGTTCGGCGCCGAGGTCGGCGCCGCCGAGGAGAAGCTATGGAAGGCCATCGCGAAGCTCGCGGGCCCACGACGCATCATCGTCACGGGCTTCTCGCAGGGCGGAATGTTGTCGTTCGCGATCGCTGCACGACACGCCGGCCAGGTCGTATACGCCTTCCCGGTCTCGGGGTCGTGCCCGGGCCCGCTCCTCCCGAAGGACAAGGCGAAGGCCGCGCCGCTCGTCGCATTCCACGGCACGAGCGACAACGTCCTCGCGTTCAAATGGGGTCAGGGCGCCGTCAACGCGTTCAAGGAGCAGGGCAACGACGCCACGCTCAAGGCCTACCCCGGGGTAGGCCACACCATCACGCCGGAGATGCGCGCGGACCTCTGGGCCGAAATGCAGAAGGCCCTCCCGCTGGCCGTGCGCGGGAAGTGAGCCTCAGCGCACCGGGCGACCGTAGCCCTGCACGCGATAGATGAGTCGACCGAATACCTCGCGGACGACCGACGCCGTGACTGCGAGGGCATGCGCGCGCGGGAGGAACTTCCCGAGCCCGGAGTACACCAGTGGCTCGGCACGGTAGTCGACGGCGAGCGTGTCGACCTTCATGTCGACTGCGGCGAAGCACTCGGCCGCGCGGGGCATGTGAAATGCGCTCGTGAGGACGAGCACGCGCTCGAGCCCGCGAGCCTGGGCAATCTGCTTCGAGAACAGCGCGTTCTCCCGGGTGTTCATCGCCTTCTCCTCGGCGATGAGACGCTCCTTCGCGATGCCCCAGTCGACGAGCTGGCGCCCGAGGTAGCTGGCGTCGCCGTACGCCGCGAGCGCGGGGGTACTCGACGCGCCCGACACGATGCCGAAGCGCGCATTGCCGTCGCGGAGGAGTCGATGCGTGATGATCAGGCGCTCGACGTTCTCGTTGTACGACGGCAGCCCTGACGAGGCGGACGCCTCCTCCTCGACGACGCCGCCGAGAAGGATCACCGCGTCGTAGGTCACGTCGGCGCGGTAGGTCGAGGGAGCCGCGTGCTCGAGGCTCCAGAGAAGCGCATTCGCGAAAGGTGGCGACGAGGCAGTGAGCAGGATGGCGAGGCTCGCGGCACCGAGGAGCCGGCTCCGCCGCACCCGTCGGGCGGAGCGCGCACGACCGCGTACGCGCCACGGAATTGCAGCGGCGAGCAGGAGCATGCTCCACGCGAGCGGGCTCAGGAACACGTCGAGCAGCTTCGACAGCAGATAGAACACGGGGCGCGGTCAGGGTCCGGTCGACGCGCGCAGGTACTCGACGAACTCGAAGGCCATGAGCCCGAGGACGATCATCAGAGCGATCGCCGCTGCCCACTCCTTGGCAGGCGAGACGGGCTCGGCGGGAACAGGAGCGGGAGGCGCGGGGGCTGCAGCGGCCTCCGCGGCCAGCGGCGGAGGAGCCAGCGGCGGGTCGGATGCCATTCCCGCAGCGAAGCGACCTTTCCCATCGCTGTCCAGGCCTCCCGAACAAGTCGTATGTTTTCATGGGCTTGCCGCGAATCGACCGGGGGCGCGAAATTTTGGGCGCCCCCGGATCGACCCGCTCGTACGACGATGCTTTCGGCGCTCATGACCACGGCGCTGCTCGCCGCCTCCTCCACTCACTTGCCATCGCTGCGACAGCAGGCGGCCGAGCTCCGGCCCCTCGTCCGCGCGGTGGTCGCGTGCGTCCTCCGCGAGCCGCCCGATCACGCGGACGTCGAGGACTGCACGAGCGAGGCGATGCGTCGCGCGCTCGAAGAGAAGACCGAGGTTCACGGCCCGGTGCGTCCCTGGGTGCTCGGCATCGCGCGCCACGTCGCGCTCGACACGCTTCGTGCACGACAGAAGCAGCGTGCACGCAACGTCGAGGTCCGCACCGACGACGCGCCGAGCTCCACCAACCTCGTCATGGATCGCCTCATCGATCCCGCCGCCGGTGCCGACGAGCAGATCGAGGTCGCCGAGCGCGCCGCACGCGTCCGTCGCGTGCTCCAGCTGCTCCCCGAAGGGCCGCGCAGCGCCCTTCAGCTCTTTCACATGGAGGGGCTCTCGTACCAGGAGATTGCCGCACGTCTCGAGGTGCCGCTCGGCACCGTCGCGACGTGGGTCACACGTGGGCGCAAGGCGATGGCCGAAGCGCTCGAGGACGACGCGAGCGCGGACGCGCGACCGCGCATCGTCGGAGGAAGGTCATGACGAATCGAACGAAGGAGGACCTCCTCCCGGAGGAGCTCGTATGGGCAGCCGGAGGCCACGCGAGCGACGTGGTCCTCACGGCAATGGCCGACGGACAGGTCGACATCGTGCCGCCCATCGTCCTCGCGCATGTCGATGGGTGCCGCGCCTGCACGACCCACCTTGGCAACGCGGCGCTGCTCTCGCTCCACGCCGGCCGGGAGATGGCCCTCCTCCCGCGCGCCGCCGAGGTCGCGACCGAGGCGGTCGCCGCTCGTCAGCCCCTCCCTCGCCTCGCGATCTTCCTCGGTCTCGCCTTCGCGGCGCTCGGCCTGGTCCCGACCCTCCTCGATGCTCCGTCAGAGCTCGGCGGCGCGAAGACGTTCGCGACGAAGCTCCCGATGTTCGTGAACGGCCTCGGCACGCTCGGTCGACGTCTCCTCGAGCCCGGCAGCTCCGTGGGCATCGCCCTCACCTACGGCGCGACCGCTCTCCTCGTCCTCATGGCTTTTGCTCTCCTGCGCCTCGTCCCGAAGAAGGAAGTATCTCGATGAACCCGCACGGCCCGCTCTCCCGCCTCGCTCGCGTCGCCCGCGTCGCATCCCTCGTCACGATGGTGCTCGCCGTCCCGCTCGTCGCAGACGCCGCCGTGCGCCGCGAGGGTGCCTGGCCCGCCTCGGACAAGAAGGTGAGCTTCGACTTCGACGGCAAGCCCAGCGAGGGCCTGAAGAAGCTCGCGAGCGAGGCAGGCTGGAGCCTCGTCGTGTCGAAGGGCATCGAGGTCTCCGAGCACGACGTGAAGATCGACGTCGAGGACCAGCCCGCCGACGCGGTCCTCGAGGCCCTCTTCGCCGAGTCCGACGTCGTCGCTCGTCGCAACGGGACGCTCATCACGATCACGCCGGCTCACGGCGGCGCGCCCCCCGCGTCCGCGAGCGCCGCCGACGCCGTGCCGACCCCGCCCGCTCCCCTCGCTCCGCCCTCGGCCGCTGCCGCTGCCCCGTCCATCCCCACGGTGCCGCCCGTCCCCACAGTCCGCGGTGAGGATCGCAACGTGCTCGGCAACAGTCTCGTCGTCGAGAAGGGCGAGGTCGTCCACACCGTCACCGTCACGGGCGGCTCGGCAAAGATCTACGGCACCGTCACCGGTGACCTCGTCGTGGCGGGCGGCTCCGCCAAGATCGAGGACGGCGGAAGGGTCGTCGGCAATGCGACGGTCTTCGGCGGCTCGCTCAAGGTGGAGAGCGGCGCGCGCGTCGACGGCGACGTCGGCATCGTCGGCGGCGCGCTCAAGCGCGAAGAGGGCGCCATCATCGGCGGCAAGATCGTGAACAACGCCACGGACCACGACGACGGCCGCGTGAAGGTGTCGGTGCACGACGGCGACGTCTCCACCTCGGTCGAGGGCGGCCGCAAGCGCGACTCCGGACGCTCGCGCCTCAGCGAGGCCGTTCACTCGTTCGGCCAGTCGATGACGAACATGTCGCTCCTCTTCGTGTTCGGCTGCGTGCTCCTCGCGCTCGGCACCCGCAAGATGGAGACCCTCCGGCTCGAGGCCGCCGCGCGACCGATGAAGTCGTTCGCGTGGGGCATCGTCGGCGCCGTCTGCGCAGCGGTCGCGCTGACCGCGATGTGCATCACCATCGTCGGGATCCCGTTCGCCGCCCTCGCCGCGCTGCTCGGCATCTTTTGCATCTACGCATCGATTGCGGCGGTGCTCACGACCGTCGGCGCTGCGGTCGCCGGGCACAAATCGAAGAACCCCTACGTGCACCTGCTCGTCGGCTGCATCGGTCTCCTGCTGGTCGGTATCGTTCCCTACATCGGCGGCCTCGTGACCTTCGCCGTCGTCATGATCGCCATCGGCGCGCTCGTTTCGACACGCCTCGCCGGCACCCTCTCGAAGCGCACCCCGAAGCCCGACCTCGTCTGACGTTTCATGTACTCTGCGGACATGTTCGAGTCCGCAGAGCTCGGTCACAAACTAGATGACGCCGCGTACGCGAGGCACGCCAGGAGGGTCCGACCGGACCTTCTCGACGCTCAGTACGAGCTCCTCGCCGACAAGACGTTCCCCGTCATCGTGCTGATCAACGGCGTCGACGGCGCCGGCAAGGGCGAGACGGTGAACCTGCTCAACGAGTGGCTCGACCCGCGGCACGTCCGCAGCGTGGCCTTCGGTCAGCCGAGCGAGCACGAGCTGGCCCGCCCGCCGATGTGGCGCTTCTGGAAGGCGCTCCCCGCGAAGGGGAAGATCGGCATCCTCTTCGGCAACTGGTACACGGACCCGATCAACGGGCGCGTCCAGCACCGGCTGGGCCGCACGCAGCTCCCGGGCGCGATCGAGCGGATCCGTCGCTTCGAACGGCTCCTGAACGACGACGGCGCGCTCGTCGTCAAGCTCTGGTTCCACCTCTCCAAGAAGGCGATGAAGAAGCGCCTGCGGGAGCTCGAGTCGAACAAGCTCACGAGCTGGCGCGTCACCAAGGCGGACTGGGAGAACTTCGAGCGGTACGACCAATACGCGAAGGTCAGCGAGCGCGTCCTCCGCGAGACGAGCACGGGCGACGCACCGTGGGTCGTCATCGACGGTTCGAATCCCAACTACCGCGCCATCACGGCGGCGAAGACGCTGCTCGGCGCGGTCCAGGGGAGGCTCGCCGAGGCGAAGGCGAACGGCCTCGAGGCGAAGCGTTCTGCACGCCGGCAACGCTCGGGCTCGAGCGAGGCGGCAACGAGCAACGCCCCTGTCTTCGAGACGGTCGACACCACGCGCATCCTTCGAGATCTCCCCTTCAAGGAGCGCCTCTCGAAGGCGAAGTACGAGACGAAGATCGTGAGGGCGCAGGGCACGCTCGCCAGGCTCACACGCACGCCCGAGATGCCGACTCACTCCGTCATCGTCGTGTTCGAGGGCAACGACGCCGCTGGCAAGGGCGGCGCGATCCGCCGCGTCACGCAGGCCCTCGATGCGCGCCAGTACGACGTCATACCGATCGCCGCCCCGACCGACGAGGAGCGCGCCCAACCCTACTTGTGGCGCTTCTGGAAGCACGTCCCGCGGCACGGCCGCATCACGATGTTCGATCGCTCGTGGTACGGGCGCGTCCTCGTCGAGCGCGTCGAAGGCTTCGCGACCACCGCCGCGTGGACGCGCGCCTACGCGGAGATCAACGACTTCGAGGAGCAGCTCACCGAGGCGGGCACCGTCGTCGTGAAGGTCTGGCTCGCGGTCACGAAGGAGGAGCAGCTCCGGCGCTTCAAGGAGCGCGAGGAGACGAACTTCAAGCAGTACAAGATCACGTCCGACGACTGGCGCAACCGCAAGAAGTGGGACGACTACATCCTTGCCGGTAGCGACATGATCGACCGCACGAGCACCTCGTTCGCGCCCTGGCACGTCATCGAGGCCAACGACAAGCACCTCGCGCGCGTCCGCGTCATCGAGGCGATCACCGGGCGCATGGAAGCGGCGTTCAAGAAGTAGAGAGCGACGAAGGCTTCGATGTGGGGACCTCCGGTCCCCTCGCTGCTTCGCAGCGAGCCTCCCCAGGCGAGAATCGGCGCTACGCGCCGACCGGCGTGCGCAGCGCACGCCGTTTCTCGTGATCAAGTCGACAGCGAGCGATCTCGAGACCTCACAAGGGGAAGCTCACAGCCTCACGCATCTCAGGCGTGAAACTCGGCGCCGTCTGCGGCGCCGTTCGCCGCAGGCGAATCACGCCGGGTAGGTCGCATCCCGGGGCTCAGGCGAAGCCTGAGGGGCGGAGCCCCTGTAGAAGAGGGGCGGAGCCCCACTTGCTAATAGCCGCCGCCGCGACCACCGCCGCGACCGCCACCGCCACGACCGCCGCGGCCACCGCCGCCGCCGCCGCCGCCGTAGCCGCCACCGCCGCCACCACCATAGCCGCCGCCGCCACGACCACCGCCACCACCGCCGAAGCCACCACCGCCGCCACCACCGCCGCGGGGCCGCTCCTCGGCCTCGTTGACGCGGACGGATCGACCATCGACCATCGCGCCGTTCATCGTCTCGATCGCCTTCTTCGCCAGGTCCGGCGTCGCCATGGTGACGAAGCCGAAGCCGCGTGAGCGTCCGCTCTCACGATCGGTGACGACGTGCGCGTCGGTGACCTCTCCTACCGTTGCAAAACTCTGCCGCAGCGTCTCCGTGTCCGTTTCGTACGAGAGGTTGCCGACGTAAAGCCGCGAGCTCATGAGCAGTCTCTTTCCACAGCTCCTGGATTCACTTCCAAGGAGTGCTCATTCCGCCCTGGAGCCGTCTCGGATCGGATGAGCACCGGCGGTGCAATCGGGAAAAAAAACGCAGCCCCCCGCCACCGCCACTCACTGCGCGTCTGCGAGTCGTGCCCGATTCCCTGGCCAAGTGCTGGAGAGAGAACGATCCGTGCCCGGCGACGTCGTGAGCTTCGAAGATAGCAGCGAGCCTCCGGCCGGCAAGAGGCCAAGAAGAGCCCGAAAAGCGCTTCCGTTACGGGAGTTTGATGAGCTCATTCACCGGCCGGCCGCGGGGGGGGGTGCGACGCCGCGCGGCGCCATGGCCCTGAGGAGGTCGAGCGGCTAGTGTGCGCGCGGTGAAGCGCCCCCTCGTCGTCCTTGCCGCCCTCGCCCTCAGCGGAAGCGCGCTCGCAGCGCTCGTCTCCGCGTGCTCCGACGAGACCGCCTCGACGGCTGACTCTGCAACGGAGGCCGGCACCGACGCCGGGACCGACCGCCGCCAGCTTCCGGGCGAGGACGCCGCGGTCGAGGTCGACGCCCGCGCGGAGGCCTCCACCTGCGAGCTGACGCGCGCGTACACGGTCGAGTGCAACGTCGGCTCGGACGCCGGCGACCCGCTGACGTGCGGCGCATCGAAGTTCGACGCGTGGTGCGCGCTGAACGACAAGGCGATCAACAGCGAGTCCTACCGGCGCGCCGAGGCTCTCTGCCTCGTGAAGAAGAACTGTGACGGCTTCGATCGCCGCGACTGCGAGTACCGCAGCTACCTGACCGCGAAGCCGACGAACGCGCAGAAGCAGGTGGTCGCCGCCTACTGCCAGACGTGCGAGCCCACCGATCAGGCCGGGTGTATCACCCGCAAGACGGACTACGACACGGTCCTCGGCCCGAAGGGCACGGACAGCGTGTTCGTCGCCGCGTGGGAGCTCAGCGACACGCTCGACGACGAGATCCGCACGAAGTGCACGGGCGCGGCGCTCGACGCGGGCGTCGCGGCCGCCCTCGATGCCGGCGGCGACGCGGCGCCTTGCTACAAGGCGTTCGACAACTGCGCCGGCGACCTCTACGTGAACGCCCTCCCCGACTGCCCGCCCTGAGCGGAGGGTAGTTCAGTAGCTCGCGACCAGCATGCCGCTCGAGAGCTGACACTCGCCCTCCGCGTTCGGGCGGCCGACGGAGCGGACGACCTGGTTCGATTCCGGCGGCGCGAAGCGCCCCGACATCTCGACCTGGATCATGCGCACGATCGCGTGATCGAGACGAGACACGTTGTAGCAAGGGATGTGCGGCTCAACCCCACGAACACGGCGATTCCCAGCGTTCGCATGCCAGGGAAACGCGCGAGAAGAGCAGGCCTTACACCCCGACCCCGAGGACCTTCCGCATCACGCCCTGCGCCGCACCGAGCGAGTGGTGCTGCTCGAGGTACGTGTAGCCCCCCTCGCGAATCGTCTGGCGGAGCGGCTCGTCGTTCACGAGCCTCGAGACGCGCTCCGCAAACGCCTCCGGGTCCCCTGCGACCAGCGCCTCGCGGCCATCAGCGAGCGGAAGCCCGAACGCGCCGTCGGGCGTCGTGACGACGGGCATGCCGGCGCGGAAGCCCTCGAGCATCTTCACGCGCACGCCGGAGCCGCCGAAGACCGGAGCGAGCATCGCCAGCGAGCGCTGGTAAAGCGGCTCGAGGTCTTCGAGGAACCCCACGGTCGTGATTCCGTGCATTTTCCACGCATCCGGAACACGGAGCTTGCCGGAGGCGTCCTTGTCGAGACCGACGCCCGCGATCTCGAACGTCGCGTCGGGGACGCGCGCGCGAATCTTCGGCCACACGTCGCGGCAGAACCAGTCGAGCCCCGCGACGTTCGGGTGCCAGCGCAGGTTGCCCACGTAGCAGAGGTTCGGCTTCGCCGGACGCGGCCGCTCCTTGCGCTCGAACGGAAGGACCATCGGCACGACGTGCGCGTGGATGCCGGCGAGGGCGTCGAAGTGCTTGGCGTCCTCGGCGGAGATGGCGACGACCGCCTGCGCCGCCTTCAACGCCGCCTTCTCGAAGCGAACGCTCGCGCGGTACTCGTCCTCGGCGACGAGCTTCTTCAGGCCCTTCTTGCGGTCGGCGAACTGCTTGAAGAACTCGCTCTCGACGTTGTGCTGGTCCAGCACGACACGGCACGAAGGCCGCTCGCTCTCGATGTCCTCCATGTAGCGAGCCATGCCGAGGTGGTCGATGTAGACCACGTCGACCGCGGAGCCCGCGAGCTCGCGGCGCAGCGCCTTGCGGAGCGGGCGAGAGTCCCACTTGCCGGCGAGGTAGGGCACGCCGCGCATGGCGCGCAGCGCGACGACACGCGGGACGTACCGCTTGAAGTCGAACAGGTGCACCGGGTGGAAGACGGGCGGCAGGACGCGCAGCTTCGGGATCGCCGCCGCGAAGGCGCGCAGCTCCGCCTCGGTCACGGGCTTCTCGGCGACGCTGAGGATCGTGAGCGTCTCGACCTCGGGGAGCGACGCGAGGATGCGCAGCTGCGAGACCGTCCGCACCGACCCGCCGCTCGTCGCGGGCCAAGGAAACTCCGTCGTGAGATGGAGAACGTGCATGCTCGGGGAAGACAAAGGTAGCCGATCGCCAGGGCCCCGTGCGCGTGTATCCTCGGGCTGGCGATGACTCCGGACCGCATCGACATCGACGGCTTGCTCTTCGACGACGTGACGATCGGCGAGGCGACGGCCCGCATCGTGGAGCTCTCGAAGCTGCGCGACCGCCCGCGCTTCGTCTGCACGGGCAACCTCGATCACCTGGCGATCGCGGCCGCCGATCGCGAGTTCAAGGCCGCCTACGAGGCCGCCGACCTGGTCGTCGCCGACGGTGCGCCGGTCGTGTGGCTCTCCAAGCTCGGAGGTACGCCGCTGAAGGAGCGCGTGGCGGGCAGCGATCTCTTCTGGACACTCGGGCGCGCCTCGGCGGAGACGGGCGTGACGCTCTTCTTCCTGGGCGGCGTCGAGGGCGCCGCCGACGCCGCGAAGGCAGAGCTCGAGAAGCGCTACCCCGGGGTGAAGATCATCGGCACGTACTGTCCCCCTTTCAAGAGCTTCGGCACGCAAGAGGAGCAGGACAAGATCCGCGACGAGGTGAAGAAGGCGAACCCGGACATCCTGCTCGTCGCGTTCGGCGCACCGAAACAGGAGAAGTGGATCGCCGCGAACCTCGAACGCCTCGGCGTTCCGATGTCCATCGGCGTCGGAGGCTCGTTCGAGATGGCGAGCGGCATGCTCAAGCGCGCGCCCGTGTGGATGCAGCGCTCGGGCCTCGAGTGGGCCTACCGCTTCGCGCAGCAGCCACGCCGGCTCTTCGATCGGTACATCGTTCGCGACGTCCCCCACCTCGCCAAGGCGGCGACGAAGACGGCGCTCCAGCGCATGGCGAAGCGACGCGGCTAAGCGCGACGCACGAAGAGTGACGCGAAGGCCGCGAGCACGGAGACGGCGGCGACCGCGAAGAACGCTGCCCAGTGCTCGGGCAACGCCGCGGCCGCCACGCTCGCCGCGGCGGCGAGGACCGCCACGACGATGAACCGCCTGAGCTGTGGCGCCCAGCCCGCGGAGGCCACGGCGGCGAGGACGAGCAGGTCCGTCGCGCCAATGAGGTTCACCGGCGTTCGGCCAACCCACCCTGCCACACGATTCACGAGCCACGCCGCGAGCATGACGGCGGCGCCGAGCACGAGGCGACGATTCACCGCGGTCTCGAGCAGCTTGGCGCGACCGACGGCGATCGCGAGCCAGAGCGCGGCGTTCATGAGCACGATGATGGTGACCATGTTCGCGTGGGTGATCGCCGCCGAGCCGGAGCGGATGACGAAGATCGCCACGGCGAGCGAGATGGGGACGACGAGGAGCAGGACCATTCCGCGCTGCTCGGCGCCGACGCGGAGGTCTGTATCCCTCTCGAGGCGCTCGAGCTTCTCCGCGCGTGCGCGCGCGGACTCCTCGGCGAGCGCAACGAGCCCTTCGAGCTCGGTCGCGAGCTCGGTCGCTCCGCCGAGCTCGCTGAGCTGGGTCAGCGCCACGCGTGCACCGACCGCATCGCCCTGCGCGAGCTCGACGCGAATGGCGGAGCCGAGCACACGACGCAGGCCGCTGGACGCGGCCGCGTTCGACGGCCAGTCACGGAGCGCCTGCTCGTAGCCGAAGCGGCATTCCGACAGGAGAGCGAGGGTCCGTTGCTCCTCCGCCTCGGAGCGCTGGGACGTCTGTACCGCGAGCGCAGCGAGCTCCGCGTCGAGCGGCGCGAGGCGCCGACAGAGGGCGACGCTCGTCCGGTGACGGAGAAAATCGGAGAGCGCGCGTCGGAGCTCGAGCGCGCTCTCGAACCTGTCCTCCGGCTCGGGGGCGCACGCGCGGTTGCAGATCTCGGCGAGCTCCTCGGGAACACCGGGGCCGTACATCGCCTTCTCGGAGAGGATGGCCGCAACGAGGACGTCCCCGAGGTCGTCGACGCTGTGCCGAGGCTGTCCGGTGAGCACGGCGTGGAGGGTCGAGCCGACCAGGTAGACGTCGGTGCGCGCGTCGATGCGAGCCACCTCCCCCGCAGCCATCTCCGGGGCCATGAAGCTCGGTGTTCCTGCGAGCTCGGTCTCGGTCGGGTCGCCACGCCGAGGAACGCGCAGCGCCACACCCCAATCGACGACGTAGACCTCACCGTAGGCGCCGAGCATGACGTTGCTCGGCTTGATGTCGCGATGCACGACACCGCGTGAGTGCGCGTAGTGGAGCGCATCGCAGATGCGCATCAGGATCTCGACGTTCGCGGCGAGCCGGCCGTCGGGATCCGGCTCGATTCGTGACCAGGCCTCGTGGCGGTCGTCCTTGAGGAGGGTGCTCCAGGCGACCCCCTCGATGCGCTTCATCACGAGGACTGGGCGGCCCGAGACGTCGGTGCCGAGCGCATGAACAGGGACGATGCTGGGGTGCTCGAGCGAGCCCGTCACCAGCGCCTCGGCGAGGAGCATCTCGCTCGCGCGCGGCGTGTCTCCTCCCTCGCGTAGCACCTTGATCGCGACGTCGCGGCCAAGGGATCGCTGGCGCGCGGAGAGGACGCGTCCCATCCCTCCCTCGCCGAGGAGACCGTTGACCACGTAGTCGACGCCGCTGGGCGCCGGGGTCTCCGCAGCGGCGACGTCGATCCGCGGCAGAGGGCCGGTCGCGTCGTCCGCACGCGCGCGCGCGCTCTTGCCTGGTCGGCCCTCCACGCGGGTGGCAGCCCTGAGGCCGAGCGCGTCGGGCGTGATCGTCTCGCGCACGTCGAACCTCGGCACGGTGGCGACGAAGCCGAGCCCGCGCATGAGCGTGTGGACCACGGCACGCGGGTCTTGCGGGGAGCGGTCGTCCACGGCGCCGCCGATGGTAACGCACGCCCATTCACGAGGCATCCACCCTCCGGCTTGACGTCCGAACTATTGGTGGTACCCATTGGTCCAACCAATCATGGAGCGCGTTATCGCCCTGAATCCGCGGGAAAAGGCCCTCTCGACCCCCTCGGCCGTCGACCGGTGCACGCGCACCCTTCGCGACGCGATCGTCTCGGGCGAGCTGCGGCCGGGGCTGAGGCTGCCCCCCGAGCGCGCGCTCGCGGAGCGCTTCTCGGTGACCCGCGACACGATCCGCACGGCGCTGGCGAGGCTCGAGGCAGAGCACCTCCTCTCGGTGCGCCAGGGCAGCGGATACGTCGTCCGCGACTATCTGCGCGCCGGCGGCCCGGACCTCATCGCGACGCTCGCGTCGCTCACCCGGTCGTCCGCCGACCGTGCGGCGATCGTCCGTGATCTGCTCGCCGTCCGCCGTCAGCTCGCCCACGCGACGCTCGACCGGCTCATCGAGACCGCCGACGAGACCGCCGACGATGCCGCGCTCCAGGACGTCGAGGCCGCGATCGATCGCTTCTCCGACGCCGTTGCCGCGCACGCGACGACCGCCGACCTCTCCGCCCGCGATCTCGATGTCGTGGCGACGCTCGTGGCGGCGACGGGCAGCGCCGTCCTCCAGCTCTGCTTCAACCCCGTCGCGTCGCTGCTCCGGGAGCTCCCGATGCTCCAGGAGGCGATGTACCGCGCGCCGCTCGAGAACGTCATGGCCTACCGGACCGTCCTCGACCTCGTGAGGAGGCGCAGTCGCGCCGGCATCGCCATCGCGCTCGAGCTGCTCGCCGATCGCGATGCCGCCACGGTCAGCGCCGTGGCTCACGCGCGCGAGGAGCGCGCTCCTCGCACCACACGCACCACCGCCAGCTCACGCACGAGAGCCACGCCGCGCGCCACGCGCACCACGAACAAGGAGAATCGCCAATGAGCACGTCGCGCGCCTACCGAGCCTTCCGCATCGTCTACGCCGCCATCGCGCTGAACTTCGTGCTGCCGGCGATCTCGTACATCGTGGCGCCCGAGGCCGCGATCGGCACGCTCGACCGCGTGAACCGCCTGCTCGGCGGCGGCGCGTATCCCTTCGTCGAATCGGGAGGCCTCTGGCACATGCTGGGCGTCGGCAACGTGATGACGCTCGGCTTCATGTGCGGACTGCTCTTCGTCGATCTGCGCCGCTTCTACCCCGTGCTCCCGGCCCTCGCCTTCCTGAAGGCCTTCTCGGCGGCCTACGCGACGTGGATCGGGCTGTCGAAGGCCTGCCCGGCGTTCCTTGCCATCGGCGCTCTCGACGGCAGCACGACGGTCGCGATGGTCTTCTTCGCGGTGCGCGCGCGCCGCACGCTCGACGGCGCGCAGCCTCCGACCCCGACCAGCGCACGCGCGCCCTGGTACATCCGCGCGCTCCTTCCCGGCGCGGCGCGAATCGAGGAGAGCCTCGAGCGCGTACGCGTGGCGGGCGTCGTCGCACGCACTCCGACGGTCACGCAAATCGCGCGCGGCGTGCTTCGCATGGTGCATCGCCTGCTCTTCCGCCCCGAGACGGTCGGCACGAGCGCGAACGCCGTGCGCGCGACCTGGCGCGCGCGCGTCCTCCACTTTCGTCCCTTCCGCTTCCCCTTCCTCGTCGCCGAGCGCGCGATCGCGCCGTTCGATCTCTCCGGCCTCGCGAGCCCGCCCGAGCGCGTCATCCGCCATCTTCTCACCGCCCATCACGACGGCGTCCAGTTCGCCTACGACCTCGAGATCCTCGCGCTCTGGCCTGGTCGCCTCGCGGAGCTGCGCGCTCGCGTCGCCGAGCTCGTCGCGAGCGAGACGCCGCGCGCGCGCTGGCTGCGCGACCTCACGGTGTTCGAGGGCTATCACGAGGCGCTCCTCGCCGCGGTCGACACCACGCTTCGAGGCGAGCCGCTGTTCACCCCGAGCGAGGCCGCCGACCCCGACCTCTCACTGCACGCGTACCTCGATTGGTGCGCGAGCGACGCGCCCATCCTCCGCGCTCCGCACGCTGGCGCTCATCGCGAGAAGTCGTTCGTCAGGTAGAGCTTCCCGCCGACGTCGACGAGCCCAACCCCGACCTCACCCGCCGGTCATACGACCGACGGATGGATCTCGCGTCGTTCTCGCGCCGGGATCAGTGATGCGCGGGCTCGGCCGGAGCCGGTGCGCCCATCGGCGCGGGTGCCGTGCCTTCGGCGCCGTGCGCCGCGGGAGTCGCCTCGTGGCCCTCGGGCTTCACCATGCCGCCGGGAGCGGGCTCGCCGGTCTTCTCCCAGACCTTCACGTTCTGGTCCGGGTCGAGATCACCGCGATGCTCGGTGTCGTTCAACGTGTACGCGAAGAACACGCCGATGAAGAAGATCGTCGAGATGAAGATGAGCGCGTTGAACTTGTTGTCCCACTTCAAGTGCATGAAGAACGTCACGACCAGCGACGCCTTCATCGTCGCGATCAGGATGACGAGGACGATGTTCATCTTCCCGAGGTCGACGTACGACTGGCCGACCGTCACTCCCGTGAGGAAGAGGAGGCCGAGGAAGACGGCGACATAGAAGGGCGTCGACGAGACATGCGCGTGAACGGCGCCGTCGTCGTGGTCTTGGTCGTGGCTTGCGGTGCTCATGATCGTGCCCTTCAGATCAGGTAGAGCAGGGGGAAGAGGTAGATCCACACGAGGTCGACGAGGTGCCAGTAGAGGGCGACGATGTCGACAGGCGTGAAGTATTCCTTCGAGAAGTCGCCTCGGTTGTTCCGGATCCAGATCCAGATGAGGACGCCGATACCCACGAGGACGTGGATGCCGTGCACGCCGGTCATCATGAAATAGATCGAGAAGAACGAGCCCGTGTTCGCCGGGAGCGGCGGAGCGCCCTGGACGAGGTGCTCTGCATGCGGGTGGAAGAACCGACCCGGCAGCAGACCCCCCTCGAACTTGTGCTTGTATTCGAAGAACTTGATGAAGAGGAACCCGAACGCGCAGGCGATCGTGGTCAGGATGAGGCGGCCCGTGAGCTTGCGGTTGCCGACCTGAGCGGAGCGCACCGCGAGAGCGATCGTCAGCGACGAGAAGAGGAGGACGACCGTGTTGGTCGCGCCCATCTCCTTGTTGAGCTGGTGAGCCGCCGCCTTGAACATCTCCGGGTACCAGTTCCGGTACACGCCGTACGCGACGAAGAGACCGCTGAAGAACAGCAGCTCCTGCGCGAGGAAGACCCACATTCCGAGCTTTGCGGCATCGAACTGCTGGATCGGCGTGTCGTAGTGGTGCGCGAGCCACTTGGGCCCGTGATGACCAGCACCGTGCGCTGCGTCGTGCGCGTGGTCATCGCCCGCTGCGTGCTCGGTCGCCGCTTCGGTGCTCATCAGTGTGCCTCTCCTTCGGACGGCTTGGCCTTGTTGCGCGAGTCATGCTCGCGGCCCGGGAACATCGGGTCGTCGTAGCCGTCGTAGAGCTCGTCCTCGGTCGCGAGGTGGTAGTCGTACTGCCCGCGCGTGAGCATCGGCTCCTTGCCGGGGAGGAAGTTGTAGAGCGGCGGCGGCGTCGGCGTCATCCACTCGAGGGCAGCCGAGCCCCAGGGGTTACGCGGCGACGGCTTACCGCCGAGCAGCGACCGGATGAACATGATGCCGAGGACGAGGAAGCCGAAGCCGAGGATCCACGAGCCGATCGTCGAGACCTGGTGGAGCTGCTCGAACTGCGGGAGGTAGTCGTAGTAGCGGCGCGGCATGCCACGCGACCCCAGCACGAACTGCGCGAGGAACGTGACGTTGAAGCCGATGAAGACGAAGAACCAACCGACGCGCGCCCAGCTCTCGTCGTAGAGCTTGCCGGTAAACTTTGGCCACCAGTAGTGGAGGCCGCCGACGAAGCCCATGACCGTTCCGCCGACCATGACGTAGTGGAAGTGCGCCACGACGAAGTACGTGTCGTGGAGGTGCACGTCGACCGCGAGCATGCCGAGGAAGAGGCCGGTGAGGCCGCCGATCGTGAAGAGGAAGAGGAACGACAGGGCCCAGAGCATCGGCGTCTGGAGCGAGATCGAGCCCTTGTAGAGCGTCGCGACCCAGTTGAAGACCTTCACGCCGCTCGGAATGGCGACGAGGAAGGTGAGCGCGCTGAACACCATCGTCGCGTACTCGCTCATGCCGGCCACGAAGAGGTGGTGACCCCACACGAGGAAGCCGAGGAGCGCGAGGCCGAGCGAGCTCATCGCGATGGCCATGTAGCCGACGACCTCGCGACGCGAGAACGTCGAGATGAGCTCGCTGACTACGCCCATCGCCGGGACGATCATGATGTAGACGGCCGGGTGCGAGTAGAACCAGAAGAAGTGCTGGAAGAGCACCGGGTCGCCGCCGAGCCGCGGGTCGAAGATACCGAGGCCGAGGAAGCGCTCCATCGTGAGGAGCATCAGCGTGATCGCGAGCACGGGCGTCGCGAGGACCTGAATGATCGACGTCGCGTAGAGCGACCAGGTGAAGAGCGTGATGCGACGCCACGACATGCCGGGCGCGCGCATCTTGTGGATCGTCGCGATGAAGTTCACGCCGGTGAGGATCGACGAGAAGCCCATGATGAACGCGGCGAGCGTCATCGGGATGACCGCCGAGGGTGAACCGACGCCGCCGTGGGCCGGGTCGCTCGAGCTGTAGGGCGTGTAGAACGTCCAGCCCGTGTCGACGCCGCCGTTGATCATCGAGTAGACGCCGAAGCAGGCGCCGAACGCGTAGATGTAGAGGCTGAGCAGGTTCAGCTTCGGGAAGGCGACGTCCTTCGTACCGAGCTGGATGGGCAGGATGATGTTCCCCATCGCCGCCGGGATCGACGGGATGATGAAGAGGAACACCATGACCACGCCGTGGAGCGAGAACATCCTGTTGTAGGTGTCCGCATCCATCAGCGTCTTGCCCTTCGTGAAGAGCTCGGCGCGCACGAGAAGCGCGAAGATGCCGCCCAGGGCGAAGGAGAGCGTGACGGCGATCAGGTACATCACGCCGATCCGCTTGTGATCCAGCGTGATCAGCCAGCTCATGAGGCCCTTCGTGGACTTCAGGTAGCTGACGGTCGGATCGGGCTCGTCGTGATGACTCGCAGGAGTCGTGGTGATGGCGGCCATGGTCTTCTCAGTTCCTACTTCAGCGACTTCAGGTAGGCGATGATCGCGTCGAGCTGGTCGTCCTTCATCACGAAGGCCGGCATCTGGACGGTGCTGTAGCCCGCCACGATCTTGGCGTTGGGCCGCAGGATCGACTCGCGAATGTAGTTCTCGTCAGCCATGACGCCGGGGCCGGTCGCCATGGGCTGCATCGTGTTGAAGATGCCGGCGAGCTTCGGGCCGGGCGACTTGGAGCCACCGAGCATGCCGTTGCCGCCCGTACCGTGGCAGGTCGAGCACGCGTTCTTCACGAAGAGCGTCTCGCCGTACTTCTCGGGCTTGCACTCCTCGGGGGTGCCGACGCACTTGCCGAGGGTCTTCGCCCACTCCTCGTACTCCTTGTGCGGGAGCACCTTCACCGTCGCGAGCATGCCCGAGTGGCTGGTGCCGCAGAACTCGGCGCAGAAGACGTGCGCGTCGCCCGCGACGGTCGGCGTGAACTGGATGAACGAGTACTGGCCGGGCACCGCGTCGCGCTTCAGCCGGAACTCCGGGATGAAGAACGAGTGCAGGACGTCGTCCGAGGACATGATCATCTTGTACGGACGACCGAGCTCGAGGGTGAGCTCGCCCGGGGCGCGGTCGCCGCTCGGATACTCGAACTCCCAGCTCCACTTCTTGGCGCGGACGCGGATCTCGGTCGCGCCTTCGGCGGCCGTCGCGTTGCGGATGTAGGAGCTGTACCCGGCGTGGAACAGGAAGCCGATGAAGATGGTCGGCGTGACCGTCCAGAAGATCTCGAGGCGGTTGAAGTGGCCCGTGGGCTCGCTCTTCACGCCCTTGCGACGCTTGTACTTCGCGACGAAGTAGAGCATCGACGCCGTGATCACGACGAGGAAGACGACCGAGAACCAGAAGATGAAGTTGTAGGTGCTGTCGACCGGGCCAGCCGTGTCGGACATCGCGGGCGGGAGCTGCCAGCTCGACGCTTGGGGTTCTGTCGCCAAAATCACGTCAGCCTCCTCACACGGTCACGTCCGAAGGAACGTCGATGGATCGTTCGCTCGGCTTGGTGGCCTGGGTCTTCTTCTTCTTGCGGAGCTCACGACCCCAGAAGAGGCCGAGGAATCCGAACAACACGACAGCTACGGCGCCGCCACCGACCTGCATCACGCGGCGCGCGACGAGGACGTATTTCCCGCCCTGCGGGTCGTAGTGGTAGCAAAACAGAATGATCTGCTCGACCGTCGAGATGCTCCGACCTTCGGAGGCCTCGAGGAGACCGAGCTTCAAATCGTTGGGCAAGAACTCGAGGCCGTACAGGTAGCGGGCCACCTGGCCGTCGGGCTTCGCGATCATCAAGACCGACGGGTGGCCCCACTGCTTCTGCTCGGCGTCGTACTGGAACTCGAACCCGGCGGCGTTCGCGACGGCGGCGATCGATGCCTTGTCGCCGACGAGGAAGTTCCAGCCCTTGCCGTCGTGACCGCGCGAGGCGCCGTACTCGTGGAGGATCGAGGCGCGCTTCGCGGCCGTCTTCTCGAGCGACTCTTCCGGGTCGATGCTGATCGTGACGACCTCGAACTCCTTGCCGACCGTCCACCCGATGCCGCGCAGGCCGTTGGCCTCCGCGTTGAGCACCATGCTGCAGAGCACGGGGCACGAGTGGTACGCGAACGTCAGCACCACGGGACGCTTGCCGTCGAAGAAATCGCGGAGCTTGACCGGCTTGCCGGTGTGGTCGCGAAACGCGGTGTCGAGCGGGAGCTGACCGTTGAGGTGCTCGGTCACGCCGACATGCGCGAGCTCCGGCGGCATCCCGGCGACCTGGGCGCGGGCGGCGCGCGGTGCGAGGAGCAGCATCGCGAACGCGGCAGCGAAGAAGAACGGAGCGAGCACGCGTGCGCGCGCACCGAGCGAGGCATGGCCTCGCCGGTACGTGTCACGCGTGATGGCGCCGAGCTTCGTCATCGTGATCTCAGTGGGGCGCGTGCGCGCCGGCGTCCTTCACTGCAGGCCCCTTGGGGGCGGCCGCATCGGCCGCGTGAACGCCGCCGTCGGTCGCCATCGCCTCGCCGCCGTCGACGCCCATCGCGCCGCCGTCAGCGCCCATCGCGCCCCCGTCGGCGCCGGTCGGCGTCGTGTCGGTGACGTGCATTCCGCCGCCCGGGACCGGGAGTGGCGCCTGCTTCGGAAGCTTGCTCCAGCCCGTCATCGCGCCCAGGTCCTCCGAGGGCTTCGGCTCGATCGCCTCGGAGCGGGCGCCCTTCAGCTGCGCCATCGCCGCCGCGATCGGCATCTTGCCGCCGGCAAGCGCCGCGGTCTCGGCCGTGTGCGCCTCGTCCTTCGCCGTGGTCGGCGCGAGCTTCTCGAAGCGCGCCTGGTCCGTCATGATCGCGTAGTAGCTCTCGAAGACGAAGTTCAGTCCCAGGAGCGTGACGACCACGATGACCGCGATCGTCACGATGAGCCGCAGCCGCGGAGGTGTGTTGTCGATTGCCATCGATGCCTCAGGCGTTCTGGAAGTGCAGCGAGCGCTCGAGGCGCGGATCGCCGACCGGGACGAGGGAGTGCTTGGTCATGCGGAAGAACACGAACGCGAAGTAGATACCGCCGACCGCGAGCACGCAGGCGACGTCGAGCCAGTGGAACGAGAACTCGTTCGACCCGAGCGCGAAGTTCGGCATCACGAACCAGTAGATGTCGATGAAGTGCGCGACGAGGAGGATGGCCGCGCCGACCTGCAAGCGACCGAGGTTCCGCTTGAAGTTGCGCGAGATGAGCCAGAAGAACGGGATCACGAAGTGGACCATCAGGACCACCATGCTGATCTTGGCCCACGGGCCGAAGTCCCAGCGGTTGTGGTACCAGGTCGTCTCCTCCGGAAGCGCCGCGTACCAGATCAGCATGAACTGGCTGAACCCGATGTACGCCCAGAAGACGTTGAAGCCGAACATCAGCTTCCCGAGGTCGTGGTAGTGCTCCGGCGTGACGGCGCCCTCGAGCGGGCCCGAGTTACGCAGCGACATCGTCACGATGATGATGACCGCGAGGCTCGAGACGACGCCGGTGGCGAAGTAGTAGACGCCGAAGATGGTCGAGAACCAGGTTGGTTCGAGCGACATCACCCAATCGAACGCCGCGAACGTGAGGCTCAGCGCGAACAGGAACGTCCCTGCCGGCGCGAAGCTCTGCGCGCGGACGGTGAGCTTCGGGTCCTTCGTGGTGTCCTGCAGCGACGAGTAGCCGAAGAGGCGCACCGCGAGCACGGCCCAGATGGCGAAGTAGATGAGCGCGCGGAGGTAGAAGAAGTTCTTGTTGAGGAAGGCGGACTTCTTCGCCATCACGCCGTTGTGGATGAGCGCGTGCGCCTCGTGCTGCGCGTGCTCTGCAGCGGCGGGGCCGCCGTGAGCCGCGCCGTGGCCGCCAGCCATCGGCGGAGAGCCAGCCGTCGCGCCGTGACCGGCCGGAGCCGCCGCGTGATCGGGAGCCGCCGCGGCGGGGGCCGCCGCGTGATCGCCGTGACCCGCGGGGGCCGCGGCCGAGGCCGCGGGGGCCGCGTGGTCCTGCGCGTACGCGGGCTTGATCAGCGAGATCGAGCCGTGTTGCTCTGCAGCTCCGTGCTCCTTCGCGCCGCCGTGCTCACCGAGCCAGGGAAACAGGTGCCCCATCGAGAGGATGATCGGGATGAAGAGCGGGATGAGCGCGAGGATGCCGTAGCCGAAGAACTCGGCGGTGCGCCTCACCGTGACGCTCCACCCCGCCGACGTGAGCCGCTGGACGAGCACGAAGAAGATCATGCCGAGCGCGATCGACAGGAAGCTGACGAAGGCGAACAGCCACGAGAACGCAAAGCGCCTCGGGTCGACCGTGTAGCCGAAGCCTGCGCCGAGGACGCCGACAGCCCCGATGCTGGCCGCGATCTTCCACGCGCCTGCCCACTCGCCGCTGAGCACCCACGAGGTCGTGGGATGTGAATGCTTCTTCTCTGACTTGGCTGCGCTCACGGCGTTGCCTCCGTACCCAAGGGCCTTGCGATCTGGAGGGCGCGCACGTAGGCCACGATGGCCCAGCGGTCCGTGACCGGAATCTGCATGGCGTAGGGCGGCATGTTGTTCTTGCCGTTGCTGATGGTCGCGAAGAGCTGGCCGTCGGGCATGTGGCGGATGCGATCCTGGTGGAACGTCGGCGGGACGAACGCCGTCGCGCCGCCCGCGTTCGCGCGCTTGCGGACGAGGCCGTTGCCGGAGCCCGTGCCGTCGTGGCAGGGGGTGCAGTAGATGCCGTAGCGAGCCTGACCGCGCGCGACGAGCCTCTCCATTCCGCCGACCTTCGGATCGTTCACGACCTCGGCGGGGATGGTGAGAACGTAGCCGCTCTGGTCATCGAGGCGACCCTGCGCGAGGCGGGGGTCGGTCTCCTGCTCGGTGGCGACGACGCCCTCGACGAGCGGACGCATCGTGCGGTGGTCCGCGAAGAAGCTCGACTCCTCTTGGACGTCGTACTTCGGCTGGTCGTACATGTTGCGGATGCCGACGATGGGCGACTCTTTCGAGGTCGACCCGCGGCAGCCCGCGACGCCTGCCACGAGGGCCAGGGCGCACGAGAGTTGAGGAAGCGATTTCATGCGTGGCCCTTCGCGGGAGCAGCCTCTTCGAGGTCCTCGCCGCCTTCTTCGTCGTCGTAGACCAGCTCGACGTGCTTCGCGTGCACGCCCTCGAGTAGCGCCTTGGTCTTGTCGACGTTCCACTTCGGGTCCGTCGCCTCGACCGAGACGAAGAACTTGTCGTTCGAGAAGCCGGCGAACCGCTCCGAGTTGAAGATCGGGTGGTGATGGCGCGGGAGCTTGTTCAGGCCGAGCATCCCGAAGACCGCCGCGAACGCCGACAGCAGGACGGTGAGCTCGAACATGATCGGGATCATCGACGGGAGAGACGCGACGCTCGCCGGCTTGCCGCCGATGATGATCGGGTAGTCGATGTTGTTCATCCAGTGCATCATCGCGAACGCCAGCGTCGTACCCAGGAGGCCGATCGGGAAGACGATGAGCCCGAGCTTGCTGTCGCCGAGGCCCATCGCGGCGTCCATGCCGTGGATGGGGAACGGCGTGTGCGTGTCGAAGTCCTTGTAACCGGCGTCGCGCAGCGCTTCGGCGGCATGGAGGCATTCACCCGGAGTGTCGAACTCCGCGAGGATGAGGACCGGTGCGTCTTGGAGATCGCTCATCACTCGGCCTCGGCGGCGGCGGTTTCGTGGGCGTGACCGGCAGCGGCATGCTCGCCGTGGTCGCTCGCGTCGTGGTGCGGGTCGGCCTCGGGCAGGACGCCCTTGACCTCGGCGACGGCGATCATCGGGATCCACCGGATGAAGAGGAGGAACGCGGTGAAGAAGAGACCGAGCGTTCCGGCGTACGTGAAGATGTCGATCAGCGTGGGGCGGAAGTAGCCCCACGAGGACGGGAGGAAGTCACGGTAGAGCGACGTCACGATGATGACGAAGCGCTCGAACCACATCCCGATGTTGACGAGGATCGACACGACGAACATGACCGGGATGCTCGTGCGGAACCTCTTGAACCAGAAGACCTGCGGCGAGAGCACGTTGCAGGAGATCATGATCCAGTACGCCCAGGCCATCGGACCGGTGAGGCGGTTCTCGACGAACAGGAATTTCTCGTACTCGTTGCCGCCGTACCAGGCGATGAAGAACTCCATCGCGTACGCGTAGCCAACGAGGCTGCCCGTCGTGAGGATGATCTTGTTCATCAGCTCGAGGTGCTTCATGAGCACGATGCTGCGCATGCCGTAGACGGCGCGCGTGATCAGCATCAGCGTCATGACCATCGCGAAGCCGGAGAAGACGGCGCCGGCGACGAAGTACGGCGGGAAGATCGTCGTGTGCCAGCCCGGCATGAGCGAGGTGGCAAAGTCGAACGAAACGACGCTGTGGACGGAGAGGACGAGCGGCGTCGAGAGCGCGGCGAGGATGAGGTACGCGCGCTCGTAGTTCTGCCAGTGACGGTTCGAGCCGCGCCAGCCGAAGGCGAGCGCGCCGTACACGAGGCGGCGCGTCTTGTTCTTCGCGCGGTCACGCAGCGTGGCGAAGTCGGGGATGAGACCGACGAGCCAGAACATCGTCGAGACCGTGAAGTACGTGCTGACCGCGAAGACGTCCCAGATGAGCGGGCTCTTGAAGTTCGGCCAGATGCTCATCTCGTTCGGGAGAGGGAGCATGTAGTACGCGTACCAGGCGCGCCCGACGTGGATGCCGGGGAACACGAGCGCGCAGATGACGGCGAAGATCGTCATCGCCTCGGCGAAGCGGTTGATCGCGGTGCGCCACTTCTGACGGAAGAGGAACAGAACGGCGCTGATGAGGGTTCCGGCGTGGCCGATACCGATCCACCAGACGAAGTTCGTGATGTCCCAGGCCCAGTAGACGGGGGCGTTGTTGCCCCAGACGCCGACGCCGGTCCAGAACAGGTAGGCGATCGACAGCGTCATCACGCCGGTGAAATTCGCGGCGATGAGGAAGGCGATCCACCAGCCGCGCGGGGCCTTGTTCTCGGTGACGCGGCAGACCGTCTCGGTGATCGAACGGAAGGTCGTGCCCTCGCCGACGAGAGGAGTCTCGCCGATCTCGGGAATGGGGAGGTTCCAGGAGCTCATGACTACGCCCCCATCTCAGGGTTCAGGTTGCGGATCTTGCCGAGGTAGGTCGTACGCGGGTGCGTGCCGAGCTCGGCGAGGAGGCGATACGAGCGATCCTTGGCGTGCGCCTTCGCGACTGCGCTCTTCGGGTCGTTCAGGTCACCGAAGGTGATCGCGTTGGCGGGACAGGCCTGCTGGCAGGCCGACACGATCGAGCCGTCCTTGATCGGCTCGCCGGTGCGCTTGCTGGCGATCTTGCCTTCCTGGATGCGCTGCACGCAGTAGGTGCACTTCTCCATGACGCCGCGCATGCGCACGGTGACGTTGGGGTTGTTGCGCATCTTCTCCGTCTCGGGCACGTCGTCGTAGGTGCCGCCGGACGTGTGGTAGTTGAGGAAGTTGAACCGGCGAACCTTGTACGGGCAGTTGTTCGCGCAGTAGCGCGTGCCGATGCAGCGGTTGTAGGCCATGTCGTTGAGGCCTTCGGGCGAGTGCTCGGTCGCGTTGACCGGGCAGACGTTCTCGCAGGGAGCCTCTTCGCAGTGCACACAGGCGACGGGCTGGAACGAGATCTGCGGGTCGTTGCTGTCGAGGCCGACGAAGTAGCGATCGATGCGGAGCCAGTACATCTCGCGGCCGCGCCAGATCTGCTCCTTGCCGACGGCCGGGACGTTGTTCTCGATCTGACACGCGATGACGCAGGCGTTGCAGCCCGTGCATGCCGAAAGATCGAAGGCCATGCCCCACTTGTGGCCCTTGGAGTAGTCGACGCGGTTCCAGAGCGGGTCGACGTTCGGGTCGGGCGAGCCTGACTCGCGGACGCCGATCGTCTTTCCGTGCTGATCCAAGTCCTTCCGGTCGCCAAGAGAACTAGAGGGGAACATCGGGAAGAAGGCCTGCTTCTTGTACTCGTCGAGCGTGGCGTCGATGGCGACCGGGCGGCCTTCCATCGCGTCGTGCTCCTGCGTCTGCGAGATCTTGTAGAGGCCGGTGTCGACCTCGATCGGATCGTCGGGGCGGATGCGGCCTGCGACCGGGCTCTCGCCCGCCGCCATGCCGACCTTGCGCATGCGATCCTTGATGGCGTCGACCTCGCCTGCGCCGAGCTTCGCGACCTTGAGGCCGGAGGCGATCCACATCGCGTCGGTCGTGCGGAGGCCGCTCACGTCGAAGCCGTGCTTGTTGCCGTAGCGGCCGGCCTTCTGACGACCCCAGCCGAGAACGACGGAGATCGAGTTGTCGGCCTGCCCAGGCGTGACCCACATCGCGATGTCGATCGGGCCGGGCGCGCCTGCGCGCGTCATGCGGACGAGCGTTCCGCTCTGGACGCCGAGCGCCTGCGCCGTCGCCTTGGAGACGTGGGCGACGTTGTCCCACGTGACCTTGTTGACCGGATCCGGGAGCTCGAGGAGGAGCGGGTTGTTCGCGAAGCGGCCGTCGAAGAGCTTCGGGCACGCGGCGAAGTTGAGCTCGAGGTTGTCGGGACTGACGGGAGCGGCGGGCTTGGCGCCGGAGAACGCCGCGGCGACCTCGGTCTTGCGTGCGTCCATCGCGCCGTAGGCCTTCGCGCTCGGACCGAGCACGCCCGTCTTGAGCGCCTCGTTCCATACGCGGCTCATCTGGCCGGTGCTCGAGAGCGAGCCGCGGACCGTCTGCTGCACGAGGTCGTAGCCCTTCGGCGAGATGTCGCCAGAGAGCTTCGCGAGGACCTCGATGTCGCTGCGTCCGCCGAAGAGCGGCGCGATGAGCGGCTGCTGGATGGCGACGGTGCCGTCGAAGGCCGTCTGATCGCCCCAGGCCTCGAGCTCGTGCGCGCGGGGCGCATGCCACACGCACGCTTCGCTCGTCTCGTTGAAGTGAGACGAGAAGTGGACCGTCGAGCCGAGGCCCTTGAGGCGCTCGCCGAGCTTCAGGTCGGCCGGCGCGTCGTAGAGCGGGTTGCCGCCGAGGATGACGAGCGTGCCGACACGGCTCGCCGCCATGTCGTCGACGAGCGCCTTGAGGCTCACCGCCGGGTCGGCCTCGTTGCGGTCGGCCGGGGGGTAGTAGTGGACCGTGTGGCCCGCGTTGCCGAGCGCGGCGTTCAGCGCGTGAACGAGCGCATGAACGCGCGCCGGCTGGCGCGTGCCGGCGACGAGGATGCTCTTGGCGCGTGCGCCCGCGAGCTCCTTCGCGACGACCTGGATCCACTTGGCGGTGACGCCGGGGATGGCGGCGTCGGCCTTGCCGAGGCCGCCCACGTCGATCGCGTGCTTGGCGGAGAGCTCCGACGCGAGCGCGAGCAGGTAGCGCTCGACGTCCTGCGCCGCGAGGCGGAGGCGGTGGTCGGCGTTCATGCCCGTGACCGTGAAGGTCGGCTCGACGACGTAGAGCCGGCTCATCGAGTCGGTCGCGCCGTTCTCGAGCTTGCGACCGGCGCTGAACTCCTTCGCCGCGCGGACGTTGCCCGGCTCGGTGCCGAGAAAATCGCTGTCGAGCGAGAGGATGACAGAGGCCTTCGAGTAGTCGGCCGCGACGTTGACGACCTGACCGAACGCGAGCTTCGCGCCTTCGCGCGCGTTCGCGTCGTTCACCGAGGCCCAGGTGTGGACCTTCGCCTGCGGGAGCTTCGCCTGCAGCGCGTCACGGAGGCGGATGAACGTCGGCGAGTTGGTGGGCTCGACGAGGATGCGGAGCTTGGCGCCGCCGTCGGCCTGCGAGGTCTTCGCGATGTCCGCGAGGACGGCGTCGAGCTCGGCCCACGTGGCCGGCTGGTGCGAGGCGGCGCCCGCCGTGACCGGAGCGCGCCCGCCGCGCATCGGCGTGACCGAGCGATCCGGATCGTAGAGCTCGTAGATCGCGGCCTGCGACCAGAGGTCCGTCGCGCCGAGGCTCGACGGGTGCTTCGGGTTGCCTTCGATCTTGGTCGGACGGCCTTCGTGGCTCTCGACGATGATGCCGATCGCCTCGCTGCGGTACTGGCGGACCGATGCGTAGTGGTTCGAGACGCCGGGAAGCACGTGCTCCGGAGCCTTCGAGTACGGCATGATCTTCTCGACGGGGCGGCGTGCGCAGCCCTCGGCGGCGAGCGCGGCGGTCGCGCCGGCGAAGAACATGAAGCCGCGACGGCCGACGGAGGCCTCGCCGACCGCGGGGGCCGCGCCGGTCTTGCCGCGGCGAAGCTTCACGAGCGTCGAATCGGCAGCGGCGGCGACGGCCGCGACCTCGGTGAGCGCGCGCTGCTGCGCGAGCTCGGGGCGCTCCTTGTCCTCGAGGCTCTTCCAGAAGACCTTCGCGCCGTCCTGAGCGGGCGAAAATACGTGCGGTTCGCGGCGGCTCATCGGTGACACCCCGAGCAATGCTTCGGCGGATTGACGTCGGGGGCGGTCCAACCTGCGGCCATCTCCGGCTTCCACTCCATGTTCGTGATCTGATCCTTGGGCCGAAGGTTCGGCTTCGGGTCGCGGTGGCAGTCGAGACACCAGCCCATTCCGAGCGGGGTCTCGGCGCGCACGACCTCCATCTGGTCGACGCGCCCGTGGCACGTGACGCAGCCGACGCCCGCGGCGAGGTGAGCGCTGTGGTCGAAGTAAGCGTGGTCAGGAAGCTTGTGGACCTGAACCCACTCGACGGGCTTGCCGCTCTCCCAGCTGGCGCGGACCGGCGCGAGACGCGCGCTGTCGGTCTTCACCATGGCGTGGCAGCCCATGCAGACCTGCGTCGGCGGGATCATGGCCTTGGCCGCGACTTCCACGTTGGCGTGGCAGTAGCGACAGTCCATTCCCATCTGCCCGACGTGGAGACGGTGCGAATAAGGCACCGGCTGCGTGGGGGCATAGCCGACCTGGAAATTCTTCGGCGTGAGGTAGTACCAAATCGCGCCGATGAGCAGAGCGGGCAGGATGGTGCCTACCCCTCCGAGAATCAGCGGGAGCTTGTTGAGCGACCGGGGAAAGATCTGCATGCGCGGGCGGACTCGGGTTGGGTCTCGGGGCCTCGGGCGAAAACGTCGCTCGAGGCGCCCCACGAACGCGAGGGCGCGGCCATTGCCAAGTGCGTCCGCGCTCAAACCCCCGCAAAAAAGGACGGGGGCGCGGCTCTTATAGAGGAGGCTCGTCCGCAGGTACAAGTCCCGGTTTCACGAGATCACTGCGAAAGTTTTGCGCGCTCGGCCGCCGGTCAGCGGCGGGCGCCGGCTTTGGCCGCTAGAGCCTCGGCCTCGTCGTGGTGCGTAGGGCAGTCGCGGGCCAATATCGTGACCTCGGTGCCCCCCGCCTCCGGGGTGCGGACGGTGACGGTCTTCGGGGTGAGGTCGACCCGGGCCGAGCCGATCCCCTCGCGCAGATGGGCTCGGACGGCGACGAGCATCCCCAGGTGGAACTCGAAGCGCGCATGGGTCGCGCGTGACCTGTCGCCGCTGGCATTCCACTCGAGGACCGTGTCGTCGCTCGCGCCGGCGCCGCCGCCGACCTTGGTCTGCCACGTCCCCTCGCCGCCCACGTCGAAGCGGTCGCGCACGTCGCGAGGCGCCATTCCGAGGCGAACCCCCGGTACGACCTCGTTCGGGGCGTCGGTGTTGCACCCGGCCACGACGCCGCTGGCGAGCGCGAGCGCGAGCGCGAGCGCGAGCGCGAAGAGCCCCGCGCGCCAGACGAGCAGCGATCGCATCAACGCCTCTCGGTTAGGCGCGAGCGGCCGACCGGTCAAGGTGCGGCGTCGCCGGCGTCGGCTGCCCCGCGCACGCCGCCCGCATCGACGGGCTCGCAGGCGAAGTGCGCGCAGGTGATCTCACCGTCTGCGGCGCAGCGGCACGGGTTGCACGCTTCCTTCCAGTGATCGCCGGGCTTGTGGACGCCGTCCGCGCACAGCTTGATGCGCCGGGCGGCCGGAGCCGGCGGGGTCGAAGGCGCAGGATCGGTCGCGTTCGACGCCGAGGCGACGGGCACGGCCTCGGTCTTGGATTTTGCGCAGCCCGTGAGCACGAGCGCAAGCGCGAGGGCGGTTCCGGGCCGGATCATGCGGCAGACGCTATCAATCGCGGTCGACGTCCGCGATCTCGAAGTACACCGGACAGTGATCGCTGACGGACCAGTAGCTCGTCCCGTGCTCGGCGCTGTCCGACTCGAAGGGCTGACACGAGCGCTCGAAGCAGTGGGCGCCGACCGTGACGGGCACCGAGGTGTCGTGCTCCTCCATCGATGCAAAGTACACGTTGTCGATGTACGAGGGCTGGAGCACCGGGTTCTGCGGGCCCTTCGTGTAGTACGTGGAGCACGCGAGATCGGACACCTGCCGCGTGAGGCCGGAGGTCTCGCCCATCGCGGTGTCGAAGGCCGGGAGCTCCTGCGCCTCGCGCGCGGTGTTCATGTCGCCGACGACGACGAAGTCGCGATCACCGAGCTCGGCCTGGCGCTCGGCGACGGCTCTTCCCGCGAAACGAGCCTGTTCGGCGCGGAACGTCGCACGGCCCACGGAGTCGCCGGAGGCGAGGTGGAGCACGAGCATTCCGAAGTCGACGCCGCCCGGCTTCGTGCTGACGATGCGCGCGCTCAGGCCCGCGCGCATGGTGGGTCGCGTCGCGATCTCGCCGTGGACCTTCGGGCTCTCGATGCGGAGGCGATCCTTGCGGACGATGATCCCCGTGTGCTGCGGATGGTCCCACGCGAGGCTGTAGACGCTCTGGTACGCGCGACCCGTGCGCGTGCCGAGGCGCGCGAGGACGTCGTCGAAGCGCGCCGTGTCGTTGATCTCCTCGACGGCGAGGACGTCGAAGTCGAGCTTCTCGAGGATGTCGAGGAGCGCCGTCTCGTCGGTGTCGCTCTGCTTGCGGACGAGCGGAGGGCGCGTGTCGCGATCGGGGGCGGCGGCCTCGCCAGCGTCGCCAGCGTCACTTGCAGCGCCCGCGTCGGCAGCGCCCATCACGTCGTTCGGGAAGTTGCGGATGTTGTACTCGGCGATGCGGAGGTTGCCGGCCTTCGGCGGCCCGGGCGACCAGGCGCGCGGCGGCCTCGTCCCGAGGTCGCTCTCGCTCGCGCCGGCCTCGGTCGAAGGCGAGCACGCGACGACCGACGCGACCGCGAACGCGGCGAGCGCGAAGAAGAAGGAGATGGCGGCGGGGCGCGAGCGCATGGGGTCCGCGGAGCAACGAGCACGAGGCGGGCCATCGCCCGCCCCCCACGCGGACGATTTTCAAGTGTAGGAAAACGTAGGCATTCGCGACGTCGTGCGTTCTCGCGACCTTGCGGGCCAGCGGATCGTCGAAGATCCGGCCGGATCATGCACGCGGTTCGCGGAGCGATCGGGCTATCGTTCAGAGGATGGGCTGGCTCGCACGCGTCATCGTCACCGGCGCCACCTTGATGGTCGGCTGCGCCTCGCTCGCCGGGATCGGTGACGCGAACCCCGCCGAGGAGGGTGACGGCGGCTCGAGCGGCACCTCGGGCACCAGCGGCACCTCGGGAACGAGCGGCACGAGCGGCACATCGGGAACCAGCGGCGCCTCGGGCACCAGCGGGGTCGACGGCTCCACTCCGAAGGACGGCGCCAGCGCCGACGCGCCGGGCACCGACAGCGCGCCGGCCTGCAAGCTCCTGCAGATCGACGACACGTGCACCCAGAACGCCGACTGCTGCAGCACCAAGTGCAACGAGCAGAAACGCTGCAAGTCCTCGTGCAAGCCCAGCGAGGGGAGCTGCGATCTGTTCTCGACCGGCGACTGCTGCGTCGGCCTCTACTGCGCGACGGTGAGCGTGGTCCTCGGCCAGGCGCATTGCGCGCTCTGCAAGGGCCCCGGCGTCGCCGCCGCGACGTTCCCCATCGGCACGCCGATGGCGCAGTCCTGCTGCTCGCGGACGCTCAACGGCGCCATGTGCCAGTGAGGCCGGCTCAGGGGTCGATGGCGAGCATCGCGAACAGCAGCACGAGATAGACGATCGAGATCGCGAACAGCGATTTCGCCCACTTCGCGCCGCTGCCCTGCTTCAGGCCGAAGCAGCCCCAGGTGAAGAAGACGCCGCCGAGGATCGTCGCGGCGATCAGGTAGCCGTGATGGGCGACGCCCAGCGGAACGACCAGCACGCTCGTCGCGACGAGCGCGAAGGTCCAGCGCACGATCGTGTGGCGTGTCGCGAGCTCGCCCGCGACGTTCGGCAGGACGTGGATGCCGGCACGCGCGTAGTCGGCCTTGCGGAAGGTCGCGATCGCGCAAAAATGCGGGATCTGCCACAAGAACAGCACTCCGAAGAGCACCGCGCCGGCCGCGTCGATGCGCCCGGTGCCGGCCGTCCAGCCGAGGAGCGGCGGGATCGCGCCGGGGATCGCGCCGACGTGGAGCGCATACGGCGAGTGCTGCTTCAGCGGCGTGTACGCGAGCACGTAGAGGAGGTTCGCGAGGACGGCGAGGAGCGCGGTGAGCGCATTGGCGCCGATCGCCAGGATCGGGACGGCCGCCGCCGACGTGAGGACGCCGAACCAGAGCGCGACGCGGGGGGTCATGCGACCCGCGGGGAGCGGCCGGTTCTTCGTCCGGGGCATGAGCTTGTCGCTCTCGCGCTCGATGTACATGTTGAGCGCGTTCGCGCCCGCGACGATGAGCGACGTTCCGAGCAGCGTCGAGACGATGGTCGCCGTCGAGAGCGCCTCGACCCCCGGCATCCGGCGCGAGAGGAAGAGCCCGCCGGCCGCCGTGATGAGGACCATGAACGTGATCCGCGGCTTGGCGAGCGTGACGAGGTCGCGGATGGCCAGCTGGCCCGGCCGGCGGCTACTCTCTGCGACGGCAGCCATCTCGGCGGGGTTCTGCATGGAGCTTCGCGGGTATTAGGGGGCTCGCCGCGCTCCGTCAATGGAGATGCAGCGCCCGCCGCACCCGCGCCTGTCCGAGGCCACCTCGAGTATTCGAATACCCTGCGCCGTTTCCAGATCACGGCGGGGTGGGCGCGCCGAGGGAGTCGATGCGAACGCGAACGACGTTGAACCGAGGCGTCGCGGCAGGCACGGGTCGCTCCGCGACTTTGACGAAGACCTCGTCGCAGGTGATCGCGAGCGGCGTGCGCCATCCCCAATCGGCGCCAGGCTCGTCATGCAAGTGCCACGCGTGGCCGTCGGAGAGGCGAATCAGGAGCGTGCCGTTCTCGAATCCACCGTCCCGCTTCATCTCCGTCGCTCGCGCGGCGTATCCGCAGCCGACGATGAACGGGCTCGTGCCGAAGGGATATCCGCTCAAGTCGCTCCGGAGGGCGCGCTTGACGATCTGTGTCGGGTCGGTCGTGAACGGCGCGACGTATGCGGTCACGTCGGGGAAGACGCCGGACGGCTGAGGTCGGTTGTAGCCCTCGACCCAGACGAGGTGCTGGCCGTCGGTACCGAGGTCGGCGACGCCCTTGGTGAAGTCGTCGCCGTAGGAGAGGAAGTCCTTCACGCCGGCGGCGGTCGTGTAGACCTTCTGCTTGTTGATGGCGTAGGTGTCCGACGCCCAGAAGAG